>Ga0222713_10003468_pt1 | contig 16353 bp, 9 predicted proteins | sample C33_649DmetaG_FD_165061 | JGI IMG/M metagenome (GOLD analysis project Ga0222713, IMG submission 165061) | Estuarine water microbial communities from San Francisco Bay, California, United States - C33_649D | ecosystem: Environmental > Aquatic > Marine > Unclassified | place: USA: California...
TCGTGCAGTCGCCATTCGTCGATCGATCGAATGTCGCGCGAATTCGCCTTTGACGTCGTCTCGCGCGTCATCGCGAACGCGCTCTACGTCGTCGTCGGCTACGCGGGCGCGCGCGCGGGCGTCATCACTCGCGACGACGCCCGCGCGTCGTTGACGTTCGCGGTGACGTGGGGAATGTCCGCGCGCGCGTTCGCTCTGACGCGCGACGCGCGTTCGAGCGCGCTCGCGCTCGCCCTGGTCTCGTTCGCGTTCGCGTTCGCGATCGTCACCTCGCTCGTCGCGCGAATGGTGTTTCGCGACGTCAATAAGCGAATGAGGTCGTCGTTCGCCCTGGGTTTGGCGGGCGTGGACGTCGCGTCGTCGGCGGCGTTCGAGTTCGCGCGAAGCGCGTTCGGCGTCGACGGCGCGTCCGTCGTCGCGACGTTCGACGGCGCGCACGGTTTGGCGTCGAATGCGACGACGCGCGCGACGGCGCTGTCGAGAGACGCGTTCGTGGTCGTCGGTGACGGTTTACGACAAGCGACGCACGACGACGGCGGGGTGTACAAAGGCGAGTGGATCGACGGGAAGAAGCACGGCGTCGGCGCGTACGTGTACCCGAGCGGGTCATCGTACGAGGGCGAGTGGAAGTTGAACGCGAAAGATGGCGTCGGGGTGTACACGTACGCGAAAGGTGGGTCGTACGCGGGCGAGTTCAAGCGCGGGGCGTTTCACGGCATAGGCGTGCGCGCGTTACGAACGGGCGTGGTGAAAGCCGGGGCGTGGGAAGAGAATGAATTCGTCGAGGCGACGACGGTGAGGGATTGCGAAGGCACGGTGGCGGCGGCGAACGCCGCGCGAATGCGAGCGAGAAAAGCCGCGGAGGCGAGTGAGATGACTTTGAAGAGGTTGGTGATGAAAGTTGTGACGTTTCCCCCGGTGGCGGCGGTGATCGCGGCGAGCGCGGCGAACGCGTCGGGCGTCGCGATTCCGAGCGCCCTCGAGGCGGTCCTCGAGGCGCTCGCGCGGGCGACGAATCCGCTCATGCTCGTTTCAATCGGTGCGTTATTCACGCCGGTGAGGGATCGAATGCAGATACAAGCGGTGACGAAATTTATCAGTGTCAAGTACGCGTTGGGTTTATTGTTCGGCGCGCTGGCGACGCTCACCGTTCCGCAAAGTTTCGCGACGGCGCGCGGGGTCATCGCCGCGTTGTGCGTCATGCCCGTCCCGTCCATCGTGATGCATTACGCCACTGAAAACGATAGCGAGACCGCGCTCGTGTCATCGATCGTAATCGGCTCGCAGGTTGTTTCCTTCGCGTGCATTTGTGGTTTCGCCGCCGTCGCACCTCACATCGCAAACATGGACCGCGTGTTGTTTTCGGGCGCGCTCGCGGCGAGCGCGGGCGGCGTAGCGCTCATCGGCGCGCTCGGTGTCAAAGCTTTAGCGCCTTCTAGAGGCAAACGTAGAAACCAATCCGCAAGCGTAGTGCCGACGGCGAGCGCGCGTTTATCCGGGGTCTCGGGCTCGAGGCGCGCTCGAGCGTCGTCGCCGCAGAAACGCGCGCGGCTCCCGGCGACCATGTTCTCGACGACGACGACCTTCGTCGCGAGCGGCGAGCGGGCGCTTTCGATGCGCAAGACGAGAGCCGTCGGGCGACCTCGCGCGAGGTGTGTTTTAGTAAGTGTACGATCATCATTAGCGATAAGAGTAGGATATTTCTGATAAATAAAAGTTGTTGTTTTGATTATTGAAAGATGTGCGCGTCTTGGGAGGTACTAAAATGTTCGTCGCAAACCTACTGTTACGGACTATTCAACCTTCATCGCTTCAGCTTCATCGCGGATCGTGCTGAACAACGCCGTGGACAAGTAGCGCTCACCAAAGGATGGGAACACGGTGACGATGAGCTTACCGGCGTTTTCAGGGCGCTTGGCGAGTTTGACCGCGGCGGCGGCGGCGGCGCCGGAGGAGATGCCGACCATCAATCCTTCCTGCAACGCGAGCTGCTTGGCCATCGTGATCGCGTCGTCGCTCGGAATTTGAATAATCTCATCAATTATATCGACATCCAAAATCCCGGGAATGAAACCCGCGCCGATGCCTTGAATCTTGTGCGGACCAGGAGTGCCGCCTGAAAGCACTGGCGATTCCGTCGGCTCCACGGCGACAATCTTCACGTTTGGGTTCTTGCTCTTCAAGTAGCGCCCGCAACCGGTGATGGTGCCTCCCGTGCCGACGCCCGCGACGAAGATGTCAACTTGCCCCGCGGAATCTTCCCAGATCTCCGGACCAGTCGTTTCGAAGTGCACCTTCGGATTCGCTGGGTTTTCAAACTGTTGCAACACGTACGAGTCTGGTAACTTGGCGGCGATTTCCTCCGCCTTTGACACCGCTCCTTTCATACCTTTCGCCGGATCGGTGAGCACCAAATTCGCCCCAAACGCCTTTAACAAGATGCGACGTTCGAGAGACATCGATGCAGGCATGGTCAACGTCAACTTATACCCCTTTGCGGCGGCGATGAACGCCAACCCGATGCCCGTGTTCCCCGACGTCGGCTCCACGAGCGTCGTCTTCCCGGGCGTAATCTTCCCCTCTTCCTCCGCCGCCGCGATCATGCTCCATCCGATTCGATCCTTCACCGACGAGCACGGTTCCATTATTTCAAGCTTCGCCGCGATCTCCGCTCCGCACCCTTCGCTCACTTTATTCAGATACACCATCGGCGTACATCCCACGAGCTGCGTCACGTTGTCCGCGATGTTCACGTCTCGCGCCGACCCCGACGCGCTCGCTCGCATTCGCGCGCGTCGATGCGCGCTCGTGGACGACGTCACGCGCGCGCGCGCGAATGATGACGAATTCATCCCACATTTAACGATCGATCCTCGCGTTGATGTCGTCATCGACGCCCGATCGATTCCCTAATCAATGTCGATCGATTCGATTCGATCGATTCGATCTGCGATCGATCTGCGATCGATCGGAAGTGTCGAGTATTCGATCGCCCGTGCGTGGATTCGCGCTTTGGCGAATGCGTGAGGCGACAAAGTTTGATGCGCGATGCGCGATGGGCGTCGCCCGCCGTGGAGTCGCGCGTGACGTGAATGAATTCCAATCGATCGCGATTCGCGTCATTCACAACCCTAACGGTGTGTTCGTGAACCCTAGCCGCGCGCGCGAGCGAGGACGCGGACGCGCGCGAAGCGAGAGAGTCGAAGGAACTCGAGGACATCACGACGATGAAACGCGCGAGGAGAATCGCGCGCGAGTGCGGGTGAACATGGCGTGCACGCGAACGAACGGGGAGTGACGGGAAAGCGGGGAATGAGCGAGGAATTCGCCGTCGAGGAGACATGGAGGGCGAACGCTCGGGAGGCGTCGGCGAAGCGCGGCGCGAGCGCCGGCGTCGAGACATTCGGACGTGATAGCGCGCGTCGAGGCACGAGAGACGTCTCGAGCGCGAGCGCGTTCCCATTGAGATGCGGCATCGAGCAAGCGCGCGCGAAGCGCGCTCGCGGCGACGTCGGGGATCTTTTTATGGAGGCTCGTCGCTCGGGCGACCGCTCGCTCCGCGAGCTGGAGAGCGTACACGGCGCAATCGTAATCCTCGGGCATGAGCCGTTCGCTTCGAGCGAAGAATGCGGAGCACGTGTCTGTGGCGGTGCGTATCGCATCGGCGGCGATGCTCGAGCTCACGCTCGCGTCGGCGGAGGCGTACAGAGCCAAGATGGCGCTGAACGCGCATCGAGCGAGTTGCGCGAAGAGCGCCGGAGCCGGAGCCGTCTCGAGATGGTGCAGCGCTTTTTCGCCCTCCACCACGGGGTCGAACAGCAACGTTTGACGACGCGCTGGACATCGCGGTGCGTCGTTCCATAGTTGCATCCAAGTGTTTCCCTCGTGGCGCATGCGCGCCGAGAGCGAACCTTCGGGCTTCAACACATCCGAAACCGCCGACGACGACGTCGATTCCCAGTCCTTGGGAGAGTGCCATCGAACGAAATCTTCAAACGTCGCGCGTGGATTCGCCGCTTTGAATGCGGACATGTCGCAGCGAAGAGAATCGCTCTGCATTCGCTGACGCGCCGCCCGCCCTTCGTCGTCGTCGCCGAAAGCGCTCATGGACGCCTCTCGCTCGACGAGCATGTCTTCAGTGTACACGGGCGACTCTTGCGTAATCGGCGCGTGCATGAAAGCATGAGGGGGGGTGATGAGCCGCAACGATGTCGTCTCGAAAATTCCTTCGGCGTCGACGTCCCTTTCCCCGTCCAAGGCGTCGTCCGCATCTGATAATCGCTCGTCGGCGCTCGCGTACTCATCGCATTCATCCATCTTTCCCGCGCCGCTTTCGCTAAAACCGCGTGTGAGCGACGTCAACGGCGCGTCGTCGCTGAGCAACGCATTCAAGTCTATTTCCGCGTCCACGCCCCATCCGTTCTTAGTAGTCGAGGATGCGACCATCGTGAGCTCGTCGAGTTCGTCTCGAGGCGGCGCGGATGCGGCGCGGATATCGACGTCGTCCTCGCCGCCGCTCCATCCGCCTCCTGCGATATCCCAATCTGCGGCGACTTGCGACTGTTGCTTCTCGATGTAGACTGCACTGCTTTGCAAATCAGACTCGCTCCTTTTGTTTCGACGACGTATGCATTCGTTGAGAAGCTGCAATTTTTGATTTAGCACGCACGTTTGGTGGTCGATGCCCAACGTCTGGTCGAAAAGCACTGCCGGAATTTCACGACCGCGCTCCCAGTACGCGTATCGCAACTCGCGCGTGAATGCGTTCCACAAGTGCGCCACTGCGCGTGCGTTTTTCAGCAAGCAGGCGTGCAACGCGAGGCGCGTCAGTAGCGTGTCGCTCGGCGCCGATTTGCTCGGCTCAGTCGCTCGCCCCACCGCGGAATCGCTCGTTGAGGGCGAATCAAACACACTCCTGATGACGCCTCGATAGATTTTGTCATTTGGCAGCGATGGTACCTCCAAATCGTTGCGAGTCCAGTAGTCTATTCCCGCCAAGGCATCAGTATCTAAACCTTCCTCGTCGGCGACGGATTCGGCGTTCCGAATGAGGTCGTACAACATCTCGCTCATCGTCGATGTATCGCGCGAGAGCAAATCGTCATCCTCTTCGCCTCTGTCACGCGCGGCCTGAGTGAGATCGCCTCGCAAGAACCACTTCGGGGCGTCCTCGATGTCTAGTTCTGAAAACGCGTACATCGTTTCTAATGGCGCCGCGGGCCAAATCGCGTCGAGCGCCAACGAGCGCCAAGGATCCTCCATGTTCACCCACGGCGACCACGGGCAATCGTCGTCCCACTCATCAAGAAACAGTCCGAAATCCGAATCATCTAAACTTTCGTGCACGTTCTTGCGCTTTCCGTCGCCCAGCGGCGAGCGCATGTCTTCAATATCCGAATCATCCGCCGACGCGTCGTCGCGATCCTTCCCCTGACTCGACGTCGATGCGTTCAACGACAGCGTGATTCGGGCTGAAACTAAAGATTGCTCGACATCTCGCCCCTCAGCATCGATCGCCTCCGCGCTCGCACCGCTCGCTCGAGCGCTTCTGACTTGTTTCATATATCGATTGATAAATCCCACGTACGTTCTCGCCGCCTCCTCTTCCCCCGTACTAAACCGAGTGAACCGCATCACATCGCTCTCTAACACCGCATCCCCCCCGTCATCATCGCAAACATCTCCCGAATACCCACTATAACCACTCGCGCGTTCGCCCCGAGGCGTGATCACCGCCCGCGACCCTCCCGCGCCGACGCTCGCCATGGCTAACGTAAACGCCGCTCGCACCGTCAGCGCTTCGTCCATGTCGAAAAACTCCTTCGACGCGCTCAATGGTCGTATCACCAGCGCGTGCGTGATGCCAAACATCTTACGAAAATCGCAATCGCTCGCCCCAAGTGAGGCCTTCATGACGACCTCGACGTCGACGTCGACGCTCGACGCCTTCGCTTCGCGCTCGTTCGCGCGCCAACCGTCGATGAAACCCCCCTCGCATTCGCTCTCGTCATCACCCGAGCTCCATCGCGCGCATTCATATCGCTCTTTCCGCCAGTGCATTTCATGATCGATCGCGCACGAAGCGACGTTCGGAGTCGTCATTCGCGCGTCGCCCGCGCCCGCGCTCGTCTCGCCTACCCATCTCTTGACCACGTCCTCTACATCACGCGCGACGCGCTCGAACGGGGATTTCGCGGTGTGATCTTCATACGCGTCGTCGTACGTCGAGCGCGTCGTTCGCGTTGACATCAGGCGAGTGTCATGAGGTGACGCAAGCGCGCGTTACGCGACGCGCGCCTCGCCCCGAGGGACGTTCATGGACGTCATTTCCACTCGCCCGGGAATCGTACTCGACGCGCGTTCGAAGCGTTTTGTGTGAAACAGTCATCGCGCGTCGTCATTCGTCGTCATTCGTCGACCGAAGACCGCGCATGCCAATCGCGTCGAGCGGGGCATACGAACGCGCGTTCGCGTTCGCGAACGCGGCGGCGGTCGTCGCGTGGCTCGCGCTCGCGAAGGCGCAGTTCGACTCTGAGGACGATCGAGAGACCAGGAAAGAGGGAAAACAAAGTTCGCGGAAGTATCGTTCGTCGGTGTACACTTCAGTCGTCTTCGCCGTCGTCATCACGGGGTTGTGCGCGGCGTATCTCGCGATCGCGCTGAACGCGGCGTTCGCGCGACGGGAGATTTCATTCGCGTCCCTCGCGGACATTCGCGCCTTGTTCGCGCGCGACGACGCGTTGTTCGCGGGGTGGATACACTATTTAGCGTTTGATTTACTCGTGGGCGAACGATTGGGGCGAAACGAACGCGCGCGCGGGGTGCCGAGAGCGTGGACGGTGGCGTGTACGCTGCCGCTGACGTTCGTCGCCGGACCGATCGGGGCGTGCGCGTCGGCGATCGGGTGTCGAGCGTTCGGACGACGATGATGACGGCGAAGACGACAGAGAGGATTTTAATCGCGGGATACCTCGGGGTGTGCGCGCTTTGCGTGCAGATGGTTGTTTGGATAGCGTATTCCCCGGGCTCGTGCACGACGCTTCGAGAGGACATGTTCGACCCGACGCGAACAACCTTCGTGCCGAAGAATTTGATTTTGAAGTACAAGGCGGGGCGACACTGGGCGGTGTGTGCGACGCACATCTTGCCCGCGTGCTTGTGGAGCGCGCTCATTCCGTTTCTCCTCCATCGTCAGGCGAGGAAAATGTACACCAAGGCGCACCGCGTCCTCGGGAGGGTGTTTTTCGCCTGCGGCGCGAGCATGGTGTACGGGTACTATTTGATTCACAAGCGTGGGTTACATTTTCACGCGACGGATTTTCCAACGTTATCCAGCGACGAAGCGATTTCATTCGTGTTCGATTATAAATTAATTGGGGCGTCGTTTGTGCTCTACGAGCACGCCGGCGCGATGTGGTTCGCGTACACGCTCGCGCGTGCGTTCGCCTCCATCGCAATCTTTGGCGATTCTAAGCGACATAGAATTTGGACGTGGAGGCACGTCGGCGCCGGGCTGTCCATCGCGTTTCAGCGCGTCTTCATCATGCTCCACCACGCGTATTTCACCGCGGCGTACGGCTACGGGTCGTCGCACGTTCCCGAGATTCAAAAGCCAATCTTCGCCGACTCTTTAGTCTACGGCGGCATCGTCTCCGTGCTCTATGCCGAGCTTTGTTGCTTCGTCGTGTACGATGCCGCCGCGCTCGCGAAACAGAAATTAAAGCAAAAGTAGGTGGGTAATACTTTGGCGTATTTCGCGACCCCGCGTTTCATCCGCCAACTCGCCCTGGCGTCTATTTTCCCCGCACTTTTCCCCTCTCGTCTTCTGCCATGCCCGTTCGCATACGTCTCGCACGTTTCGGCGTCAGGAACTCCCCGCACTACCGCGTGTACGTGTGCGATTCTCGTTCGCCAAGAGATGGGAAACACATCGAGATCGTGGGGCATTACGACCCCGTGGCGAAGATCGATGGGCACAAACACGTTGGGTTGAACATCGAACGGATCAAGTATTGGTTATCCGTCGGCGCTCAGCCATCGGACGTCGTGGCGCGATTGCTCGGCCAAGCTGGGGTGTTACCGGTGCTCCCGCGACGAAGGAACGGCGTGGCGCGGGGGTTCGCGGCGACGCCTGTGACGACGCCTGTGACGCCTGTGACGACGACGACGTAGACGCGCGAGAGCGCGAGCGATTTAGAAAACCTTAGCAGGTGTAGAGGGGGAATTTTTAACACTAGAACGACGATAACGACAAAGACGCGAAGTTCGACGCCGAGTTCGACGCCGAAGGTCGAAGGTCGTCACAGCGCGCGACGCGCGCGTTTCGACGCGAGAGGCGTTTCCACAGCGAGTCGGACGCGAACGCCGGGAGAGACATGTGAGCGACGAGCGACGATGAAGGCGTCGCGCGGCGAAAGAAAACGCGAAAACGAAGTTATTGAGGCTAAGACTACACTACACTATACCTAGACGCGCTCTAGATTTCGCGCGTACGCAGTTTCAAACGTTTCAAGTCCTCGCCGCACGTATCGATCAACGCGTCGCCTTGAAACACTTTGGTCGTCGCGATGACGAAATTGCATCCGCAGTGCTTGGTCGTCGCCAAGTGGCGTAAACACGCGATTTCGGCGTGCGTGACGCCGCCGATGAAGAATACCAACACCGTGGGTTTGGGCCAAAGCTCGTCTCTACCGTCGAGCGGGGCGGATTTATTGCGTCTTTTATCGAATTCCTTGTAACTCGCCTTGGCGTTGATCGCGAAGCCGTAATCGTCGACAGTTTGCGTGTACTCGAACAACTCTCCTGGAAGTGATTTTAAAACTTCTTCACCCGTGTTGTTCGGCGCGATCGCGCGCCAAGGGCCGCGCGTGGCACCCTCGATGAGACGACAGCTCAACGGCGCGTACCCAGACGATGAGTACGCGAACGTTATATCCTTAGGGGCCTCAGATCCATCCACGTTGTCGGCGACGAGCTTGAGAGCCTTGCGTGCGGCAGCGAAGCCTCTCGGTCTTAACTTGGCTTGATCTTTCTCGAGGAACAACCCAGCGGTTTCCAGAGCGTACAACTTGAGACAGATTTCGCCTCCAAAGGCGTTGAACAAGTCGGTAAAAATCTTTTCATAAATCTTTGTCGGAAACCCGCCAAAGCAAATGCAGGCCAAGCAAATCATGCGCAAGCAAGGAATCGCTTCGTCGCCGCGATAAATCATGACTTCGATGTGGTCCATGACCCGATTCAAATCCTGGCCTTCAACGCACAACCGCTCGCATTCAAGACGATTTTGAAACCAAATTTTCTTCGTACAATCGATGAGATACTTGGCGAGCGTGGCGTGCAAATCCAATCCCGTTCCACCGATGTTGGCCTTAATTTTTTTCACGAATCCGCCAATTTCGCTCACGTGCTGATCTTCGACGTTCCCCCCTTTGATGGCTTCGTAATCTTCCTTGATTGCCGTCGATTTGTCGCGAATCACGTTGCACGCACGACCAAAGTTCATGCTGCGAATTTCGTCGAACAGCGGATCGGTGTTGTTCAACTTTGGACGCATTGCAATTTTACCACTCTTGTGTGCGCGCGCGCGCACGTACACTTCGCGGTTCTTATCCTCCTCCTCGTCTTTGACGTCGCCGCCGAACGCTCGTTGCGGAATGGCCACCGCGCCCTTTTCCACGCCTAAAATTTCATCAATCAATCCTTCGTACGTCAACTGCGTGCACAGAGGCGTGACCATGTCGACGTCGCGATCGAGCAAAACGATCATATCAACAAGAGAATCACCGTCGACGCCCGGCTCGACGTGTTCGGGTTCGTCGACCTGCCCACCCTTGCGCATGTCCAACATCATCTGCGCGCACTTGTGCGCAATGTTCCCTTTACCTTTCACCACGTGCGCCAGTCCAGTGACGTCGCGCTGCAACTTATGCAGCGCCGAAGCGACGTAGTACACGCACTGTTCGTAATTCTCCGTCATCACCTCCGCGTACACCTCTGGATACTCGAGCGTGAACAAGTCTGGCTCGAATGGTATCAAATTCACATCGCACCCGACCATGGTGACGTAATCGAAAGCGTGCAAATCCCTCAACGCATCGCGACACATCTCCGTCACGCGAGGGACGCAAATAACTGTCATCTTCGGGAGCGGTTTCACCTCCAAAATCGTATCCTCTACGACATCCTCCGAGCGACGCAACGCCGAGCTCGCGACGCGCTTCAACAAACTCGCAGACGCTCTCGACGCTTTCGCCACCGCCTCCGCTCTCGCGCGCAGCGCCCGTTCGTGATTATCCCTCATTTTCTTCACGTGTTCCGCCACCGTCTTCATGACGTCCAGTTGCGGTCGACACATGAACGCCACGCCGTCGCTCTCATCGCTCGGCGGAATCTCGCCCTCCGGTTCGAGCGCGTACAACTTCCCGACACCCGCGCGCTTCAGCGCGTTCACGCCGAGCGCGCGCGCTAAACCATTCGCTATCGCTCCGTCCAGCACTAACGCCGTCGACTCGCGGTCGCGACAGACGTCGTCCAGCGTCGCGAACGCCCGCGCGGCGTTGTCCTCGTGCGCTTTCCTCGCGAACGCCACGCGCGAGTTCTCCAGCGCGCTCATCCCCGACGTCGACGACGGGTTTTGCGTTTGAACAGGCATAACGAACGACGGCGGTCGAGCGTCGACGCACGCGCGAGCGCTCGACGTCGTTGACGTGAGGTCGGCGACGAATGGTGATTCCGTTCGCGCGCGATGGGCGACGTGTGTTCGCCATCGTCAATCAGCGACGCGCATTCGTCGGGACGAACGCGCGCGCGATCGCGTGAAATCGGCGAGTCCACCGATCGATGTCGACATCGACGCATGAATTCCTCAAATACGTCGATCACGACATCATACGCGAGCTGTTGGAGTGCGACGTGGATGAGCTCGAACGACGCGCGCGCGACGTGGAACACAAGCTGTCTCTCGTCGAGGCGCGATCGATCGATGAGCACGCGAAAGAGTGCGAGAATTTAATCGCACTGAAACGAGACGTCGATGAGAGCGAACGAATGTTGCTAGCGATGGAACGCGAGTTGGGAGCGTTCGCGGATGATTTAGGGAACATTTCGAGCGAGATTCGCGAATTGCAGACACAGAGTGAGATTCTACGCGTGCGAGGAACGAACCGCGCGCGCGCCGAACGGGCGTTGGGGAAAATGATCGAAAGCTTGACCGTGGATCCGTCGCTGATTCAAACGTTAGTTAATGGGTACGCTGGAGATGAGGCGTTCTCGCGACGCGCCACAGAGTTGGCGCAAAAGCTCGACGTCATCGACAAGCTTCGACGCCCGAGCGCGCACGACGCAGGGGGGGTGGTGGTGTTAGCCGCGAGCGACGTCGCGCCCGAGCTCGAGAGATTAAGGGTCAAGACGTGCGAAAAGTCGTGGGCGTTTCTGTACGGCCAATTTTACGCGTTGAAAAAGCCGCGAACAAACGTGCAGTTGATCCAGGAGAATACTTTGGCCAAGTACGAACCCCTTGTGGCATTTTTGCGCACGCGAGGACCGGAGGTGTATTGGGAAGTCAAATCCACGTACGTGGACGTCATGGGAAAGCTTTTGAAGACGGCGCTGGCGACGTACGTAGAATCTCTCAAACGCCTGGCGGCGCCGCCCAAGGCTTACATCGCGCTCGGGTCGAAAACGCGCGCGCTCGGCGGTACAAACGACATCGCAGGCATGAGCACGCTTTCTGGGATTTTCGGGAGCAGTGCGAGTGCGTTGACGTCGACCGAAGACGCGGGCGAGCACGACGAATTGTTTTCACTAAGAAATCGAGCGCAAACGCTACAAGACGCCGAAAGCGCTCCGCCTTTGGTAGTCCATCGACCATCGGATAAAGTACAACAAGAATTGAGAGAGTACGAAGAGTTATTTCGCAGCGCTCATCGATTACTCATCGATACGGCGACTTTTGAATATGCGTTTTGCGAGCAATTTTGGCGAGGCGACAAGGACATGTTCGAAAAAGTCTTTGCCGGACCGATGATGGTGTACAATGACTTTTTCGCTCAAGGCGTGGCGTCGGCCTCAAAAGATGCCGTGGGATTGTTAATCGCAATTCGCGTGAATGCGGTGAATAGACGAGTGATGAGCCGCAGACGAGTACCAGCGCTGGATGCGTATTTTGACAATTTGAACATGACGCTTTGGCCGAAGTTCAAGTACGCGTGCGACGAGCACGTCAAGTCGTTGGAGCACATGAAAGACTCGTTCGAGCCGAATCCAGAGGCACCGAGTTTCATCGTTCGACGGTACGCAAATTTTGTCTTGGCTTTAACTACAGTGGCGCACGCGAGCTTTGAATCGTCAACCGTCGTTGACGACGAAGAGGTGAACATCGCGACGCAAGTTGATTTAGTCCTCGACCGATTGCGACGAGCGGCGTTTGATTGCGTGTCGACCAAACTGTGTGCGTCACTTCGGCAATCGCCGAAGCGTCAAAGCGCGTATTTGGTGAAGACGTTTAATTTCGTTTGCACGACGTTGAGCTCAGTCTCGAACATCAAAGATGTGCAAGTAAACCCATCGACCGAGCTCGCGACATTGCAGTTTTTCGAAGAAAAATATGCAGAAGAGTCACTGGCGTTCGTGGGTCACGTCATGCGCGAGCGTTTCGCCGCGATCGATACTCTCGATTGCAACGCGTCATTTGACGTCACCCTCGAAGCGTTGACCGCGTTTCAACGCAACTGGTGCCAGTCGTTAGCGAATACTTACGCCGATTGCGTCGCGTGCTTCGGTGCTCCCGATTGGCGCGCCGTTGAGTTGTTTCGCCGGTGCGTGACCGAATTAATCGCGCGCTATGGCCGCGTCGTCGACGGGGGATTCGCCTCGCGCTTTAACGAAGAGCAAGCGACCGCGCTCGAGGAATGCGTCGTCACCAAGCCGACGTTCACGCTCGAGAGCAATCGTTACACGTCCAAATCGAGCGAACGCTTAGCGTCTCAATAGGAGACAGTTGTCACACTAGCAGTGGTCGTTCGTTCGAACCTCCAAGCGCCGTCGCTACAGCTGTTGCGCTCGGCGCGAACGCCGCCTCACTCGTCGTCGCGCTCAATGACTACCTCGGCGTCGCTTTCGCCGCTTTCGCGGTCGCGCACGACGATTGAAACATTTCCACGCTCGACCGTTCGTCGTCGAGCGCGCGTGGGGCTGAAGTCGCGTTCGACACGCCGTGACCTCTACGCGCGAGCGTCGTCATCATCAGAGAAGCCATCGAACGAGGCATCGACGTCGAAAGCGATGAAGTCGAGCTGGAATGCGAAAGAGGCGACGCAGAGAATGAAAGGCCGGGACTATCTCGTCGAGCTCGGGAAGAATGACAGTGGGAACACGAACACGAACGTGGGCGCGCGACAAGGCGTAATAGACGACGTTTTCACTCGCAACGCCACGGGGAAGTTCCAACTCGGCGCGGATAGCGACATCGCAAACGGGGATTTGCGGTTTCGGTTTCAAGAAGCGAGAAAGTTTGCAAATTTAACAGGGGACTACCACGTACCGGAAGAGTTCATGTCCAAGGTGAGCCTGCACGTGGTGAAGAATTTTTTGTTTGGCGGCCAAGCGAACGTAGCGAAGACGATGAGGAATACGAGCGGTGAGGCCGTGATGCCGCCGAATGTGCCGTTAATTTTAGGTGTGTGGGGAGGCAAAGGTTGCGGGAAGACGTTCAATTTAGAGCTCGCGTGCAAGGCGATGGGGATAATGCCCATCGTGACGTCGGCTGGGGAGTTGGAGGATGAAAACGCCGGCGAGCCTGGACGTTTGATCCGGTCGCGCTATAAGCGCGCTGGAGAAATTGTCAAGCGACACGGCGTGATGAGTTGCTTGATTGTGAATGACATCGATGCCGGCCTGGGTTGGTTTCAGAACACGCAACACACAGTGAATAATCAAACTGTGTGCGGCACGCTGATGAACTTATGCGACCATCCTGAGATGGTTTCTCTTGGAGAAGATCGCGTGCAGGATGGTAAAAATATGCTCACCGCTCGCGTGCCGATCATCGTCACCGGAAATGATTTGTCCACTTTGTATGCACCATTGCTTCGCGACGGGCGCATGGACAAATGGTATTGGAATCCTTCGCGTGAGGAAATTTGCAAGATTGTCCACGCTATGTTCAAGGAAGACCAGCAATGGACGATGGAGGCCACGGAGGCGCTAGTCGACGCCTTCCCCGGGCAGCCGCTCGATTTTTTTGGCGCCGCGAGATCAAAAGTTTACGACGACGCAATCCACCAATGGATGAGCTCTGCCGATCCGGTGGAGCGCTGTCAAACGCTCATAAGTAAGATTGGCATCAGCCAAGATATGGACATGTTTGGAAACAAAGGCGAAGATTCATCGTTATGGCGCTATCATACCCCGCCTGACGTCGTGCGCGGCGTAAATGTGCTGCCCGAGAACGTATTTCGCGCCGCACAAGAGCTAGCCAAGGAGCAGGAGTACGTCATCACGCAAAAGCTTTCGCTCGAATACTTGAAGTGGCAAAAGAATCCAGAAGATTTGACGGATGAAGAGCGCGAAGCGATGGAGACGAAATCAAGTAGACAGCGTAAAATAAGAAAAGTTCAAGACGAGCGCCGCGAGCGATTGAATGACATGAGAAAGAGCGTCGCTTCGGATGAAGCGCGCGAGGCGCGTACTATGCTCTTGGAATTGATTGCTAAACAGGCGCGAGAAAAAAGTGAAAGACAAATGGCGGAAAACGCTACGATCGTGACGAGCGGCGGCGAGTCAAGCTCGATGACAGCGCCGTTGAAAATTCCTGCACCACCGACTTCGAAGCGTTGGATCACAGTGTCTGCGGAAGAAGCTTTTGACGCTTTTAAAGCAAAGGAATGTTCTGTGATAGACGTGCGCGACGCGAAATCGTTCCGTCGAGAATCGATATCTGGTTCTATGAACATACCGCTCGTAATCGTCGAAGGGCGTCCGCTGGCGTATACGTACAGCACGAACGCTCCGGCGTTCATGGAAGAATTTCTGGGGAAATTCCCAAATAAATCCGCCGCCGTCGTGTTCGTCGGCGGCAGTGCAATCGAGGCGCACGGCTTGGACGACCCAGAGCGCTGCGGGTGCATGGACGCGCTTATCGATCGCGGTTACACAGATATTGTCGTCGTTGCAGATGGCTACGACGGCTGGGTTCGCGAATACACGCCTGGAGGCAAGAAGCGCTTGAAAGAGTGGAAACTTGACGTTGTGACGGGAGCGTCTGGCACATCGTGTGTCGGCGCTGAACTCCCCATCGTCGGATCGTTGGCGGAGGAACGTCGAAACGCACAAATCGCGCGATTGCAAGCTTTAGAAGCCAATATGTCCACACTATCGACAGAATGGAAAGGCGCGTTCGACCGCTTCGGTCGATTGTACTTTTACAACTCTGAAGGCGATTCGACGTGGACGGATCCCGCGACGTACGATGTGCCGACAAAAAAGTGGAAATTGCTTTCCAAGTCTGGACCTGCGCTCGAGGAGATGTCCGTCGAAAGTGCCGTCGAGGCTTTGTTAGCGAAAAATATCGTCGTCATTGACGTTCGCAACGACGTCGAGTTCAGAAAGGAGGCTGTGAGTGGCGTCGCGAACATCCCGTTGCGCGCGAACGAAGGAACAAAGCTCGCGCCAATCTTCGTACCCGTTACGAAGGATGCGTTTGTGGAGACATTAAAGAGCAAAGTACGAAATCCTGAATCGACGAAATTAGTTTTTGTCGGTGGCGACGACGCGGATGAAGTCGCGGAAATCGCCGCGCGCCACGCCGTCGAAGCTGGTTACGCAAACGTCGCAATTGTCAAAGACAGCGTCGCGCAGTGGTTGAAGCAATTCACCGCGAGCGGCAAGAGAAAGAAAGTCCTCGTCGCGGGCGCGTACAAATCAGACTTATTAGCAAAAGGTGCATTCAACCCGTTCGCGGGGGAATCCTAGGTGTATGTATAACTATTCTTTGATAAATTACACTCGCGCGATCGACAACGAACAAACTACTTGCGTTTTTTCGACGCGCACACCGTTCGGTGACGGGGGTCTGTTTGCTCTTGGCACACGTGCTCAAATCCGGCGTCTTTCAACATTTGCTGCACGTCAATCGTATAATACTCATTTGAGTGCGGCTCGGTGGACTTCATGAGCGTAAACAGCGCTGGGGGAAGCTTTTGGATAACTGGGCTGGCCGGATTATTATCCGTCATGACGAAAGTCCCTCCGGGTTTCAAAATGCGATGCGCCTCCTTCATCAAATCTGCCGTGGCGTATTCCGGACACTCGTGAATGACAAATGCAAGCGATACGACGTCAAAAGTGCCGTCGGCG
>Ga0222713_10003471_pt1 | contig 16347 bp, 15 predicted proteins | sample C33_649DmetaG_FD_165061 | JGI IMG/M metagenome (GOLD analysis project Ga0222713, IMG submission 165061) | Estuarine water microbial communities from San Francisco Bay, California, United States - C33_649D | ecosystem: Environmental > Aquatic > Marine > Unclassified | place: USA: California...
GACATAATTATTGAGCATATAATTATTTTTAAAACTCTAATTTTAAAAATAATATCAAACTCATGTAAATTATTTTTTGATAAATAAAATTGATAAACCAAAACTCCCAGCCAACAAGAAAGTGTGGTGCCAAGAGCAATAGAAATAAAACCCAACAAAGAAAAAAAAATGAGGCTAATAGCTATATTAATTAAGACAATAAATACGGATACATAAAAGGGAAATTTAGTATCGCCTCTTGCAAAATAAAAGTTTGAATAAATTTTTAATAAAGAAAAAGCAGGAAGGCCAAATCCAAAAACATAAAGAGCTTTAGAAGTTTGAATAACACTTTTCTCATCGAAAGAGCCATAGCCAAAAAGCGTAGAGATAATTGGATCTGCAATCATTATGATTCCGATGGTTGCGGGTGCAGACAAAAATAACGAAAGTTCTATGGATCTATTTTGTAAAAAAAAACTTCTACCATCATTTTTTTGAAAAATTTCTTTTGATAAAGAAGGCAATATAACTGTACCTATAGCAATTCCGGTAATCGCCAGAGGTAGTTGATAAATCCTATCAGCGTAATACAAATATGAAACTGCACTGGCTTGAAAAGATGCAATAACCGTTCCTATTAAAATATTTATTTGCATAACTCCCGAAGAAAAAATACTTGGTAAAAGTTTCTTAAAAAAGTGTCTAGTTTCTAATGAAAATTTCAAATTAAATTTTAAAACTGGTTTGAAATATTTTTTTGTATATATAATAAGAAATAACAACTGCACTAACCCAGCGATACTAACTGCCCAAGCCATATAAAAAACAAGCTGCTTATCAAAAAAAGTTGCAAACAAAATAGACCCTATAAGCATTAAATTTAAAACAATAGGAGTAGCAGCAGCTACTGCGAACTTTCCTTTGGTATTTAAAATTGCAGAATAAAATGATGATAAAGAAACAAACAATAAAAATGGAAAAATTATTCGACTTAAGGAAACTGCTAGTTCGTACTTTGCTTTATCACCAGAAAAACCTGGAGAAATTAAATAAATCACTCCACCCATAAAAATTTCAGCAATACAAATTAATATTAACAAAGCAAAAACTAAAAAATTAAAAACTGAATTGGCAAAATCAAAAGCGCTATTTTGAATATCAAGCTTAGAATACAAAGGAACAAATGCAGAGTTAAATGACCCCTCTGCGAACAATCTTCTAAAAGTATTGGGAAGCCTAAAAGCTACAAAAAATGCATCTGCTATTGGGCCAGTGCCAAGAAAGGTTGCTATTAAAATATCTCTTAAATAGCCAAGAATTCTACTTAATAACGTTAAAAATCCGAATGAACTGACAGATGATAGAATATTCATTTTTTTTAATATTTCTGTTGTTTTACAATCTTAATGTTCTAAATTCGCTCCTACAAATAAAAATTGACTTTTTAATGTACTTGAAAAAATTAAATGACAAACAAAAATCCAAATAAAAAATATACTGATAAAGAGGCTCTAGATTTCCATACAGAAGGTAAACCAGGGAAAATAGAGATAATATCATCTAAAAATCTTTCAACACAAAGAGATTTGGCTTTAGCTTATTCTCCTGGGGTCGCTGTTCCTTGTATTGAGATCGGAAAAAATCCTGAAACAGCCTATGATTATACAAGTAAAGGCAATTTAGTAGCCGTTATTAGCAATGGAACTGCAATATTAGGACTTGGGGACTTAGGTGCGCTTGCTTCAAAGCCAGTGATGGAAGGTAAATCAGTTTTATTTAAAAGATTTGCCGACATAGACTCAATAGATATTGAAGTTGATTCAAAAGATGCTGATGAAATTATAAATGTTATATCAAAAATTGCTGTAACATTTGGTGGGATTAATCTAGAGGATATTGCGGCACCAGATTGTTTTATTATTGAACAAAAATTAAAAGAATTAGTCGATATTCCCATTTTTCACGATGACCAGCATGGTACTGCTATTATTACTACTGCAGGATTAATCAATGCATTGGACATATCTGGAAAATCTATCAAGGATGTTAAAATTGTTGTGAACGGTGCGGGCGCATCAGCAATCGCTTGCACAGAACTTTTTAAAAACAGTGGTGTTCCAAATGAAAATGTAATTATGCTCGATAGAAAAGGAGTAATTTACAGAGGCAGATCAGAAGGTATGGATCAATGGAAATCTAAACATGCAGTTGAAACAAAAAAAAGAACTTTAGCAGAGGCAATAGAAGGTGCGGATGTTTTTTTAGGATTATCGGCTAAAGATGTTTTGACAAAAGATATGGTTAAATCTATGGCAAAAAATCCAATTATTTTTGCTTGTGCCAATCCTGATCCAGAAATTAAACCAGAATTAGTTCAAGAAGTAAGGGATGATGCTATCATAGCTACGGGAAGATCAGACTACCCAAATCAAGTAAATAACTTAATTGGATTTCCATATATTTTCAGAGGAGCTTTAGATGTAAGAGCAAAAGAGATTAACGAAGAAATGAAAGTTGCCGCTGCGCATGCGATTGCAAAACTTGCTAGAGATAACGTACCCGATGAAGTGGTTGCAGCATATGGTGGTGAAAGACCAGTGTATGGTCGGGAATACATAATTCCTTCAACATTCGATCCAAGGCTAATCACTGTAATACCTATGGCGGTAGCTAAAGCTGCTATGGATAGTGGTGTAGCTAGAAAACCTATTGAAGATTTTGATAAATACGAGAACCAACTTGCTTCTAGACTAGATCAATCAATGAATTTTATGAAAGCAATAAATACTACAATCAAAGGTAAGAAAAAAAAAGTTGTGTTTGCTGAGGGAGAAGATCCTGAGACTCTTAAAGCCGCGGTTGCTTTTAAAAATAGTGGTTTAGGAGAACCTATACTTATTGCAAATGAAGAAAAATTAAAGGAAACATTTAAACAAATAGGTTTAGATGAAAATTATAAAATAGAAATTTCCAACTCATCAGACAAGGTTCGAAGTGAAGAATATGTAAAATTTTTATATAATAAGCTTCAAAGAAAAGGAGTTTTAGAAGCTGATTGTAATAAGCTAGTTAAAACAGATAGAGCGACATGGGGATCTTGCATGGTCTCATGTGGTCATGCAGATGCAATGGTAACAGGTAACACAAGACATTATGCTGCAACTGTAGAAAAATTAATGCAATCTGTTGGGGCAAGAGAAAATGAACTTGTTTTTGGTATGTGTATTTTCGTTCAACAAGGAAAAACAATTATTATCGCAGACACAAACGTAATAGAATATCCAGATTCAGAACAACTTGCAGAAATGGCTATGTCTTCTGCTAGAGTAGCCAGATTGTTGGGTCTTGATCCTAAAGTAGCTTTTTTATCTCATTCTACCTTTGGACAACCGGAAACAGACAGAACCAAAAGAGTTGCTAAAGCTGTAGAAATTTTAAAAAATAAAAAAGCTGATTTTATTTTTGATGGAGAAATGCAACCAGATGTTGCTTTAAATAAAAAATACAAATCTACTTATCCTTTTTCAGAATTAGTAGGTAACGCAAATATTTTAATTATGCCATCAATTCATGCGGCTGCTATTTCTATAAAATTACTTAAGGAATTAAGTAGGGGTAAGGTAATCGGGCCAATGCTAATAGGATTAGCACAACCAATTGAGGTCGCGCCTTTACGATCTACAAGCTATGAAATTTTAAATTTAGCTTCAATTGCAGCATATTCTGCAGAAACAATTAAATATTAGGTTTATCTTTTATTTTTTGAAAGATCGTCCACTAAAAAAATAGTTGCGTCAACTTTTTTTACATCCTTTATTAAAGATGACTCATTCATAACTTCCCTTCTCTCTGCTTCATTGGCAGCAATTCCAAAAACAAACATAACCTGGTTTACAGTATTAATATTGTAATTAACTGAACTAATTTTTTTATTAGCCAGCATTGCAACTTTCATTTGGGAAGTAATTAAAAGATCTTTTGAATAATCTTTAAGTGAAAATTTGTCTCTTACTTCAATATTATTTTTTACAGATCGTGCACCTTCTGTTTTCCAAGCTAGTTTGGTCATTAAAATTTTTTCATCTACTTTATCTACTTTGCCAGTTAAAAAAACATGACCATCAATTACCTTTGATGATATATCGAGAATGTATTTTTTGTCTATTTGTGCTGTTCTAACCAAAATAGACTTTTGCATGATAGAATCGTCTATCTGAGTACCTAGCGTTCTCGGATCAATATAAATGCTTACACCCGTACCAAGAACACCTTCCGAGCTAACCCCTACGCACCCTGTTAAAATTAAAAAAGAAAAGAAGCTAATTATAATTTTTTTCATTTATTTAAATCTAAAATACTCTGATAAATAGTTTTTTTACTCATTTTAAATTTTTCAGCAAGATATTCGGCTATATCTTTTGATGACATTTTATTTAGCAATAGCTTTATTTCATTTTTAATATCAAAATTATTACTATCAGAATCTACTGATTTGTTCTCAATAACAAGTGTTATCTCACCCTTGAGGTCATTTTTTGAAATTAATTTTAACAATTCGTCCACGGTTCCCGTTAGATAAGTTTCGTGTAATTTTGTAATTTCTCTAGCAACAAATAATTTTCTGTTTTTAAAAAATAATAAAAATTCTTTAAGATGCTTTTTAAGATCCCTTGCAGGTAAGTATAAAACTATACTGCTATATACTTTTGACAAAATTTCTAATTCTTTGGCTCTTTCGTTATTTTTTTTTGATAAAAAACCATAAAAGAAAAATTTAGTGTCAAAGCCAGATACTGAAATTGCCGCAATGGTAGCTGACGGTCCTGGAACTGGTATAACTTTAACTCCTAAATTACGTGCTGATTTAACTAAAAACTCACCTGGATCTGATATTAGAGGAGTTCCAGCATCAGAAATTAAAGAAATACTTTTTCCATTAGTGATATCATCAAAAATTTCATTACAATTTTTTTTTTCATTAAATTTATGAAAAGAAATTAATTTATTTTTAATGTTATAAAAATTTAAAAGCTTTAAAGAATGTCTAGTATCCTCGCACAAAATATAGTCACAATTTTTTAAAACATCTAGAGCTCGTAAGGTTATATCGGATAAATTACCAATCGGGGTAGAAACCACGTAAAGAGCCGGGCTAAGTTGATTGTTTTTTTTATTTTGCGTCATATACTCTATTTATATTAATAACATATATTTATGAAAAAATTTTTAATTAAATTTTTTTTACTTTCTTTCTTTTGGTTAAATTTAACATTCGCCTCTGAAAGTAAAAATCAATCTCTTCGTATTGCTGCAATTTTACCACTAACAGGAGATTATCAAGAAATTGGAAAAAAAATATTAAAAACATTTGAACTTACAATATTTGAATTATCCAATGTTGATATAACTCTCTTGCCATTCGACAATCAGGGTACAAAATCTGGCACTAAATTTTCTTTTCAAGAATTACAAAATCACAAAGTAGACATAGTTTTAGGACCAATTTTTATGGAAAACTTATTAAGCATTTCAAACGAAGAAAACTTTTCTAAGTATATTTTTATTTCCCTAAGTAATAATAATATTACATTGCCTAAAAATGTAATTTCTTTTGGAATAAATATTGATAGTCAACTCTCAGCTATTAAATCAATTTTGAATGAAAAAAAAACTAAAATTTTTTTTTCTGACAATAGTCTTTTCTCAAAGCTAGTTTTAAAAAAAATTGAAGATTTAAAAACCCCGATCAGCGCTAAGTATCATTACTCTGATTTTAACGAAATTAATGAAAAATCAAAAATTGCAACTTCTTACTACTACAGAAATAAAAAACTAAAAGATCTTATATCTGAAACAAAAAAATCAAATAGTCCTCAAGATCTCGAAAAATTAAAAGTCTTGGAAAAATTGGATACTATTGGTGGCGTAAATTACCAACAAGTAATTATTCCTGCTTTTGACGATGATTTAATTAGTATTGTTTCTTTCTTTGATTATCATGATGTTAATTATAAAGATGCTACTTTTATTACGTTAAACCAGTGGTTTAATAAAAAAATTTTAAATGAACCTTCTTTGCAAAATATTATTTTTCCATCAATAAATTACACAAATTTTAAAGATCTAAACAGTAAACTACTTAAATATTATAATTTGGAAATTTCTAATCTTGAAATTTTAGCTTACGATACAATTCCTTTACTTGCATCTATTTGGTTTAACAAAAAAGAGGGTGTTTTTGCTATTGAAGATTTTATTGGAAAAGAATTTCGAGGAAAAAGCGGTATTTTCAAAATTAATAGTTTGAATTTTGCTGAAAGAAACCTTGATCTATATCAAGTAAAAAATAAAGAATTTGTTAAAATTAATTAAATTAAAAATATTTTTTTATTTTTTCGAAAGCTTTAAATCGATGAGAAATTTTATTTTTATATCTTGGAGATAGTTGGCCAAAGGTTTTTCTCTCTCCTCTTGCTGTAAAAATTGGATCATATCCAAAACCTCTTTTTCCTTTGGCGGGAAAACTTATTTTGCCATAAACTTTTCCTTCAAATTCGAAAGATTTTCCAGATGGAAATCCTATTGATATACAACAAGTAAAATTTGCCGCAGAATGATGAAAATTTTTTTTAAGCAAAAGATTTTCTACTTTTTTTATTGCCAAGCCAAAATTTTTAGTCTTTCCTGCCCATCTTGCAGAATAAATTCCTGGTTGATTTCCTAATTTTTTTACTTCAAGACCAGAGTCATCTGAAATTGAAACTAATCCAGTTTTTAAAGAACAGTACAAGGATTTAATTTTAGCATTACCACTAAATGTCTTGGCAGTTTCTTTTGGTTCTTTTAGATTAAAGTCACTAGGTTTTAGGCATTTGATTTTTTTGGGAATTAAATCTCTAATTTCTTTAAATTTTCCGGGATTGTTTGTTGCAATAAGTATTGCGTCTAATTTTTTTAATTCTCTTAAATTATTCACTTAAAGCTTTTTTTTGTATTAAAATAATTTCTTGTATAGATTTTTTAGAATATGCAAGCATTTGTAGAAATTCACTTTCACTGCAAGTCGTTTTTTCACCTGTTAACTGCAACTCAATAATTTGATTTTTATCATTCATTACATAATTAGAATCTATATCCGCGATACTGTCTTCGTTATAATCAAGGTCCATTAAAACTTCTCCCTTTACGATTCCACAGCTAATGGCCGCCACATAATTTTGAATTGGATTTTGATTAATTAACTTTTTCTTTATCATTGAATCTATGCATTTTTTAAGAGCAACAAAACCACCTGTAATTGATGCAGTTCTGGTTCCACCATCTGCCTGCAGCACATCGCAATCAATCGTAATAAGATATTCGCCCAATAATTGAAGGTCAGCAGAAGCTCTTAACGATCTTCCAATCAATCTTTGAATTTCTGATGTTCTTCCTCCAATTTTTCCGGCACTAGCTTCTCTGCGCATTCTTTCATGTGTAGATCTTGGTAACATTCCATATTCTGCAGTAATCCATCCCTTACCGGATCCCTTGAGCCATCTAGGCACCTTATCCTCAATAGAAGCTGTGCAAACAACATGAGTATCTCCTGCTTTAATTAAACATGATGCATCAGCATTTTTTATATAATCAGTTATAATTTCAATTTTTCTTATCTCTAAATTTTTTCGATCATTGCGCATAATTTGCCCTTGGAATTTAATTTTTAATTACTATATATGCATGCATTATAAATTATACAAAAAATGAATACAGAAGAAAAAAAAGAAAATACTGAAGTTGAGGAAAATTTAAAGGAAGATGTTAGCACTAAAAGCGCTGAAGAAAACGAGCATTCATTAGAAAATACCATAGAGCAAGAAGAGGAAAATGAAAGTAGTTCTGCTGAAAATTTAAAAAAAACAATTGCAGATTTAACAGATCGAACGCTAAGATTATTGGCCGAAAACCAAAATTTAAGAAAAAACCATGAAAAAGAAAAAGAAGATATATTAAAGTATGGTTCTTTTAATTTTGCTTCACAAATACTAGCTTTGACAGACAATTTAGACAGAGCTTTTGCAATATTTAAGAATAATGAAAAATTCAAAGATACAGAATTTTTAGAAATTACCCATGGAATAGAATTAATAGAAAAAGAACTTATAACAACTTTAGAAAAAAATAATATTATTTATATAGATTGTCTAAATAAAAAATTTGACCCTAATTTTCATCAAGCTTTAAGTGAAATTGAAAGCGACAAAGAACCTGGTACGATTGTACAAGAAATCCAAAAAGGTTATTTATTACATGATCGTCTCTTAAGACCATCTTTAGTAAACATAGCAAAATCAACAAAAAAAGCTTAAAAAATAATTTTTTTTAGAGGTTGTAATCTCAAAAAGATCACCCATATCCAATTAACAATTAGAAAAAAGAACATAGAAGGATTTATAAATATGTCAAAAATTATAGGAATTGATTTAGGAACAACAAACTCATGTGTTGCAGTTATGGACGGTGCAACACCTAAAGTTTTAGAAAACTTAGAAGGCGCAAGAACCACTCCTTCCGTTGTTGCCTTTACAGATAGTGATGAAAAATTAGTAGGGATGTCTGCAAAAAGACAAGGTGTTACTAACGCAGAAAATACTTTTTTTGCTGTAAAAAGATTAATAGGAAGAAAATTTGATGGAGATGCAGTAAAAAAAGATATCAAAGGACTTCCTTATAAAATAATCAAAGCTGATAATGGTGATGCTTGGGTTGAGAGCAGAGGGAAAAAATATTCACCAAGTCAAATTTCAGCATTTGTTCTGCAAAAAATGAAAGAAACTGCTGAAAAATATTTAGGAGCAGAAGTAAAAGAAGCTGTAATAACAGTTCCTGCTTATTTTAACGATTCTCAAAGACAAGCAACTAAAGATGCGGGAAAAATTGCTGGCCTTGATGTAAAAAGAATTATTAACGAACCGACTGCTGCAGCATTAGCTTATGGCTTAGATAAAAAAAATGCCAAAACTGTTGCTGTTTATGATTTGGGAGGTGGAACATTTGACGTATCCATTTTAGAATTAGGTGATGGTGTATTTGAAGTCAAATCAACAAATGGGGACACTACTCTTGGTGGAGAAGATTTTGATGCACATATAGTTGATTACCTTGCTGCAGAATTTAAAAAAGACAATGCTATTGATTTAAAACAAGACAAACTTGCTCTTCAAAGATTAAGAGAAGCTGCAGAAAAAGCAAAAATTGAATTATCATCAGCAACTCAAACAGAAATTAATTTACCTTTTATCACAGCTGATAAAACGGGTCCTAAACATTTAAACTTAAAACTTACTAGATCCAAATTAGAGTCTATTGTTGCAAGCTTAATTGAAAAAACTATTGCTCCTTGCAAAACGGCACTTAAAGATGCTGGTTTAAGCGCTGGAGAGATCGGTGAAGTTATTCTTGTAGGAGGAATGACTAGAATGCCAAAAGTTGCAGAAACAGTTAAAAACTTCTTTGGCAAAGAACCAAATAAAAGTGTGAACCCTGATGAAGTTGTGGCAATGGGTGCAGCTATTCAGGCGGGTGTTCTCCAGGGTGATGTGAAAGACGTTCTTTTATTAGATGTTACCCCTTTGTCTTTAGGAATCGAAACCTTAGGAGGAGTTGCAACTAAATTAATTGAAAAAAACACAACAATCCCAACGAAAAAAAGCCAAGTATTCTCAACTGCAGAAAACAACCAGCCAGCAGTATCAATTAGAGTAGTTCAAGGAGAAAGAGAGATGGCAGCTGACAATAAATCTCTTGGTAATTTTGAACTAACAGGAATTGCTCCTGCTCCAAGAGGCGTTCCTCAAATCGAAGTTACTTTTGATATTGATGCCAATGGTATAGTTAACGTATCCGCCAAGGATAAAGGAACCGGCAAAGAACAAAAAATTCAAATTCAAGCATCAGGAGGTTTAACCGACGCTGAAATTGAACAAATGATTAAAGATGCCGAAGCAAACAAAGAGGCTGATAAGAAAAAAAGAGAAGAAATTGATGCCAAAAATAGTGCTGATAGTTTGGTGGCTTCTACCGAACAAAGTCTAAAAGAACATGGAGAAAAAGTTTCTGCTGAAGATAAAAAAACTATTGAAACTGATCTTCAGTCTTTAAAAGATGCTATAAAAGCAGACAATGTTGAAGATATCAAAACTAAAACTCAAACTTTAATGCAATCTTCTATGAAAATGGGAGAAGCAATTTATAAGGCACAACAAGCAAAACCTGAAGGTGGAGCTGAAAATAACAAAAGCACATCTGATGAAAAAAAAGAAGATGTAGTTGATGCTGAATTTGAAGAAGTCAAAGACGACAAAAAAGATAGTGCTTAATTTATAATTAAGCATTAGATAGAAGCATGGCTAAAGCTGACTATTACGAAACACTAGGAGTTTCTAAAAATGCTTCTAAAGAAGAAATAAAATCTGCTTACAGAAAACAAGCAATGAAATTTCACCCGGACAGAAATCCGGGAGACAAAACTGCAGAAGCAAAATTTAAAGAAGCCTCTGAAGCTTATCAAGTTCTCTCTGACTCTCAAAAAAAATCAAATTATGATCAATTTGGTCACGCTGCTTTTGAAAATGGAGGTGGCGGTAGAGGAGGTTTTGAAGATTTTGGAGGTTTTGACTCAGGGTCATTCTCTAGTATCTTCGATGATTTCTTTGGTGATTTTACTGGAGGCGGAAGAAGAAGATCTTCATCAAGATCAAAAAGAGGCTCGGATTTAAAAATCAATATCGAAGTTACACTAGAAGAGGCTTATCAAGGTAAGAAACAAACTTTTAGCGTACCAACTTCTGAGAAATGCTCAGATTGCAATGGAAGTGGGGCTGCTACAGGGTCCAAACCTAAAACTTGTGATACTTGTGATGGACATGGCCAAGTTAGAGCACAACAAGGATTTTTTACTTTACAGCAAACATGTCCTGACTGCGGGGGAGAGGGGAAAACTATTTCAAATCCTTGCAAAATATGCAGAGGAGCAGGAACTAATAAAATAAATAAGACGCTGTCCATTCAAATTCCTAAGGGAGTTGATGATGGAACTCAAATGCGCCTTGCCGGCAAAGGAGAGGCGGGTCCTAGAGGTGGTACTCAAGGGGATTTATATGTCTACATTTCACTTAAAAAACATCCAATTTTTAAAAGATCAGAAGAAAATTTATACTTTGAACTACCCGTTTCTATCGCAGATGCTGCTCTTGGTACAACCATTGAAATTCCAACCATAGACGGCTCACGATCTAAAGTAAAAATTCCTCCTGGAACACAAACTGGAAAACAACTTAGGTTAAAAGATAAAGGAATGCCTGGATTAAGGGGTGGAGGTTTTGGAGATTTATATCTACAAATAAAAGTTGAGATTCCTGTTAATTTAAATAAAGAACAAAAAATACTGCTTGAAAAATTTAAGGAATTAGAAGACTCTAAAAATAATCCAGAAAATGAATCTTTTTTTAAAAAAGCAAAAAATTTTTGGGATAATTTAAATTAATGAAAAAAATTAAAATTACAGTTAGTGGCGGCCTAGGTAGAATGGGCTCATTACTAATCAAAAAAACACTTAGAGATAAAAATTTATTATTAGAAAGTGTTACTGAACAAAAAGAAATAAAAAAAAATAAAATCCATTATAAAAAAAATTCAATAGATTCTCTTAAAAATACCAATGTTATCATTGATTTTACAAGACCAAACTGTACTTCAGAAATCCTAAAAATAGCGACAAAGCTAAAAAAAAAAATAATTATTGGAACCACGGGTTTCAATAAAAAACAACAATCTGAAATCATAAGAGCTTCTAAAAAAATTGCCATCCTTCAATCTGGAAATATGAGTTTGGGCATTAATCTACTTCAATATCTATCTGGGATTTTATCTAAAAAAATATTGAAAGAGTATGAAATGGAGATACATGATGCGCATCACAAAATGAAAATTGACTATCCTTCGGGTACAGCTTTAATGCTAGGTGATGCTGTTGCTAAGGGTAAGGGTAGAAATTTAGACCAGATTAAAGGAAATATTTTTTTAAATAAGATTGGTAAAGGAAAAGCTGGAAAAATAAATTTTTTTATTAAGAGAAAAGGGAAAATTCCCGGCACTCACTCTGTTATTTTTCAAACTCCAAAGGAAACTATTGAATTAAAGCATATTTCAAAATCAAGAGATTTATTTGCTGATGGTGCAATTAATGCTGCAAAATGGTTGGCCAATAAAAAACCGGGTCTTTACAATATGCATGACGTGTTAAAAATTAGATAAGTGACATCTTCAAGCATCAATATCTTTAGAAAACTTTCGCAAATTATTAAAAATCCAAAAAGTGATTTAAAATATACAAATAAATTTACTCTACTCGTTTCTGTAGTTCTTTCTGCTCAGTGCACAGATGTAAATGTAAATAATGTTACAAAAGATATTTATTCTAAATATAATAAACCGGAAGACTTTGTTAAGTTAGGTCAAAAAAAAATTGAAAAACTCATTAACCGAATAGGTTTGTTTCGAAATAAGGCGAAAAGCATTTATTCTCTCTCCAAAATTTTAGTAGAAAAATATAAAAGCAAAGTACCTAATGATTTTACAAAACTTTTTTCACTACCTGGCGTAGGTAGGAAAACTGCTAATGTTGTTTTAAATGAAGGTTTTGGCAAACCAACTATAGCTGTAGATACACATATTTTTAGAGTAAGTAACAGGACAGGTATTGCTCCTGGAAAAAATCCTGACCAAGTCGAACAAAATTTATATAAAGTAGTTCCAAAAAAATACTTAAAAGACGCACATCATCTACTATTGCTTCATGGACGGTATACTTGTAAAGCGAGAACTCCTAACTGCAAAGAATGTGTAATAATAAAATATTGTAAATTTAAGGAAAAGGTCTTTGTTTAAAATGAAAATAATTGGAATTGGAAATGCAATTATTGATGTTATTTGTAAAGTTGATGATGATTTTCTATTACAGAACAATCTAACCAAAAGCACCATGAAGTTGGTTGATGAGACCGAATTCAAAAAACTTTTATCTAATTTAACAATTGAAGAAACAATTGCTGGGGGATCGGTTGCAAATAGTATTGTAGGTTTGTCTCAATTGGGAAACAAAGTATCCTTCATTGGAAAAGTTAATGATGATGAGTTTGGCAGTAAATATGAACAAAGCTTATTAAAAGAACAAGTTACATACTATTATAAAAAGAAAAAAGAAAATATCGCAACAGGTACTTGTTTGATATTAATTACGCCAGACTCAGAGAGAACCATGTGTACTTTTCTTGGTATTGCTGGAAAAATAAATGAAAATGATATTAACGAAAGTGCAGTAAAAGAAAGTGAATTGGTTTTTTTAGAAGGATACCTGTGGGATGAAGGAGAGCCAAAATCAGCGTTTGAAAAAGCATTTAAAATTGCAAATAAAACTGCAATGTCTTTATCAGACCCGTTTTGTGTGGAGCGACACAAAGATAGCTTCTTAGATTTGGTTACTAACAAACTAGATATTACTTTTGCCAATGAACAAGAAATTCTTCATTTAATCGATGCCAATTCTTTTGATGAAGTTATAGAATTTGGAAAAAATCTTGAAAAATTATTAGTTATCACAAGATCAGAAAAGGGAAGTATTGCAATTTTGAATAATGAGATATTTGAATGTAATAGCCAAAAAGGGCTTTCCATTGTTGATTTGACTGGTGCTGGTGATTTATTTGCAGCAGGATTTTTACATGGCCATTTAAATAATATGTCAATCCAAGAAAGTTTAATCAAAGGAACCGAAATGGCTTCTAAAATTATACAAAAAATTGGCGCTAGACTAAATTAATTTTTTAATTAATATAATTTTGTAATGTTTAAAGTTTTTTTAATAATTATAATATTATTGTTACCCACTAGAAGTTTTTCAGATCATTCTGAAACTTTTTTAATCCCCTGTAATGATAATGAGTGCGATACAAAACTAAAAGAAACAGTTACATGGATTTATTATTCTCACAATAATAATCCTGCATTAATTTGGTTGCCTGGTGGGCACGGTTCTACTTTATCTATAGATTATAATACAATTAGTTTAATGGAAGGTAAATTAGATGTAATAATTATGGCTTCACCAATTAAAATAGTTAATTCTTTTCAACAAGGGGGGCCCGGCAATGGTGATGCTCCACGTGCTTACGACAAAAGATTAACTTACCGAACAAAACAAGTTATCGAATTTTATAAAAAAAAATTAAATAAACCTATATGGCTTGGCGGACACAGTAATGGTGGTCCTAGACTAGTAGGATATTTACTCAGAGACAAGAGTAATGCTAACAATTTATTATCTGGATTGATTTTTTCATCACCTAATGTTGGATATGGGAGACATAGAAGCCATCCGGCTTATAGAATAAAAATTAGAGATATTAAAAATTGGAAATTAAATATTCCAGCATTAGTAATCAATCACAAAAGAGACGGTTGCGGCGATACTGTACCAGAAAATCAAAGATGGTTAACTAATCAAATAAAGAAAATAAATGAAAATAAAACAGAACTAATACTGTTAAATGAAGGATATGAAAAAGAAACTAGAGATTGTCATGGAGGACATCATTTATATTTTTCAAATAGAAAAGAAGCCGCAGAAACTATTTTTAAATTTATCAAAGAAAATACCAAATAAAAATTAATTCATAAACTATGAAATATTTAATTTTTTTAACAAATACAATAACTAATCTACTTTTTTTCTCTTAAAGCTACCCTTGCCTTTTTTGGGTTTAACTATTTTTTTTCTAAATTTTGGCGTTCGTAAAGTTTTTGCTATAGGATTTTTTTTACCCATAATCTTATTGATTAAGAAAATATCTTCCGTTTTTAATTTCAATAAATTTTTTATCTTTTAATTTAATCTGAATTTTTTGACGCAATCTATATAAATGAGTCTCATAAGTATGTGTATCTACCGAATCTGAATAGGACCAAATATCTTTCATAATATCTTTTTTAGTTGCGCCTTCTTTTTTTCCAAATAAATAAACAATTATATCCTGCTCTTTCTCGGTCAGTTTAATATTTTTTCTTCCCAAAGAAAGTGTTCTTTTGTTTTTGTCTAATGAATATTGTCCCATCTCAACCTTGGTTTGAAAATGAAATTTAAATTTCAAAATTGAAAGCTTAATTATTTTTTCTAAATCAAAAAAATTTATTGGTAATTGCAAAAAAGTACTAAACAAATTATCTTTTTTTAAATCTTGAAAATTTTTAGGATTTGAAGAAAAAAAAATTTTAGGAAACATAATTTTTTTTATTTCTGTTCTTTTAATTTTTTCTAAATTATCTAAAAAAATTAAAAATACAAAACCATCTTGAACATTATAATTTTTAAAAAGACTATTCACCTCTTTAAAAGTTTGTAATTGATTAATGCTATAATCAAGCTTTTGTTCCTTTATTACTTCAAAAAAAACATCAGAACCAACTGTAACTATTGAATAATTTTGCATACAATGAAATTATAAATTTTTATGTTGATAGTAAATAATAAGGGTGAACTTTGGTACAATAAAAAACGGTATAAGTGCTCCTATGGCAAAAACGGCTTCACCAAATACAAGAAAGAGGGCGATGGATGTACCCCTATTGGTATATTTGAGTTAAAAAGACTATTTGTTAGAACTGATAGAATTAAAAATATTCAAACAAATTTCAAATATACGCCTATTCTTAAAAATATGGCCTGGGAAGATAATCCTAGCAAAAAAAATTATAATAGATTGATTAATTTAAAAAAAAATTCCCATAAGGAAAAACTTACGAGGAAAGATCATTTATATGACTTAATTTTAGTAATTGAGTTCAATACTAAAAAAATTATCAAAGGTAAGGGAAGTGCTATTTTTATACATATTGCCAAGCCAAATTATAAACCAACCGAAGGTTGCATTGGTTTAAACAAAAAAAATCTATTAGAGCTTTTAAAAAAAATAAAACCAAAGGATAAAATAAAAATTACTGGCTAGCTCTGCTTCCAAAAATTTTACTTCCAATTCTAACATGGGTAGATCCTAACTTTGCAGCTTCTAAAAAATCACTGCTCATGCCCATACTCATCATTGGTAAACCAAATTGTTTATTAAGTTTTTTTAATTCTAAAAAAAAGGGCACTGCATCTGAATTAAAAGGTGGAATGCACATGAAACCCACCACTTTTAATTTATAAGAATTGCAAGACTCAATTAAGCTTGATAAATTTTCTTCAGATACTCCATTTTTTTGTTTTTCGTTACCAATATTAACCTGGATAAAATATTTTCTTTTTAGCAATAAAGTTTCTTCTGCCTT
>Ga0222713_10003473_pt1 | contig 16343 bp, 17 predicted proteins | sample C33_649DmetaG_FD_165061 | JGI IMG/M metagenome (GOLD analysis project Ga0222713, IMG submission 165061) | Estuarine water microbial communities from San Francisco Bay, California, United States - C33_649D | ecosystem: Environmental > Aquatic > Marine > Unclassified | place: USA: California...
TAGCTTTAGGTGGAGCTTCTTGCAGATATGGTTGTATATCTGCTATCAACTCTATCCATTCAGGCTTCATAGAAAGAAAACGGAGTATCATATAGTTACTCCATGTTTTCTTATCACTTTCTTCAAGCTTGTCCCAATACTTTGGGTCTTTTTCCTGTGTTATTGCGTTTATATGGTCGAATAATGTTTTTGCCATTATGCTTCTTCTACTTTTAATCCAGCTGGTAATAATTCATTAAGAACTTCACCACAATCTCCACATAGGAATAATTCTACTGGTAATGTTTCATCCTTTGGTTTACCCGTTAATAATTTAGATATTCTACGGAATCCAAAACCTTGTACGAAAATCTCACCACCGCATTTCTTACATGCAATTGGTTCAGTTTTTTCTAGTTCTAGTTTAACTTCTTCTTGTCCTCCAATTGGTTGCCCACCTGCTCCTAAAATGTTAGCCATATTATATTGTATTTAAAATTTGTATTAATGTTGATGCTGCTATGATTTCTTTATCAATTGCTACCGCAGATTTAGCAACCCCATCACCTAATAGTAAGATAACACCAGAGGTATTAGCTCCTGCATACTCATCTACCTTATCATAAAGGACTGTGTAAAGGTCAGAGAAATCAGTTGCTTTAGAATCTATAATAGCCTGTCTTACTTTCATATATTTGTTTCTCTTATCATCGTTAGATTTTAAGATGTCAACAACTTTCATTTTGTAATCATTCTCTAATAGATTTTGTACATCTACTTTTAACTTACCTTTGTTTGAATTTAGTTGGCAAGTATTGATTACTTTACGAATATCAGGATATGCTGAATCAATGATAGGGACTAAATCCTTAACATCAAATTCAATATTCTCTGCTTTCAAAATCTTACTCATTTGAATTGCTACATCCTTTTTAGTTGGAGGAACAATTTGGAATGATTGGCAACGAGATTGAATTGGTTCAATTACCTTCTCAACGTAATTACAGGTTAGAATAAATCTACAATGCTTACTAAATGTTTCCATTAAGTTACGCAAGATTGCCTGTGCGTTTGGAGTCATATAATCAAACTCATCCATTATAATAATCTTAAATGGTTTGAATCCCATAGAAGATGCAAAGTTCTTTACTTTGTTACGAACGGTATCTACGTTGTTTTCATCCGATGCGTTGATAATGATATAATCACAATCTATCGAATTTACAATTAACTTTGCTAATGTAGTTTTACCAGTACCGGCTTTACCATAAAGTAATAAGTGCGGTACATCACCACTCTCTAAATAACCCTCTACTTTGGCTTTTAGATGTTCATTACCTACATAATCTTCTAACTTATTTGGGCGATATTTTTCTACCCACAATGAGTGGTTGTTTTCTTCTTGTTTATATTCAAACATAATTTATTTTTTATTTACCAGTTGAACCAAATCCACCTTCACCTCTTTCGGTATCAGATAACTCATCAGCTTCTTCAAACTCAATTTCAGGATGTGGAATAATCATAATTTGTGCAATCCTATCTCCTACTTTATAAAAGTCATTTGATGTGATTTCAGTAAGTTTAGTTTCATCATAAAAGCGGTCACCACCAAATACTTTATTGAATGTTGCCTGAAGTTCACCTCTATACCCACTATCAATTACACCAACCGAATTACTTAATTGTAAACCGGTCTTTCTAATCGATGAACGAGGAAATACTAATCCAACAAAGCCTTCAGGTATTTCTAAGGCAATACCCACGCCATAAGTGATTTGTTCCGGTGTATCTTTAAGAATTTCAGTTGCTACTAAATCCATCCCAGCATCACCAATCTTAGCGTAAGATGGGATTACTGCATTAGGCTTCAGCTTCTTTATTTTCACTTTCATTTGTATTGTTTTTAAATGCTTCTCTTTGTTTTTGTCTTAATTCTTTACCTTCCTCACTAAGTTCTCTAGCGAACAATTTAAATAATTTTCCAGTCTTTCCATTTTGAAAAGTTATGTAAGAGTTTTCAAAATTAGTAATTGTAAAAATTACCTTAGGGTCTTCACTTTTATCTAATACATCATCAGTCCAAGCAAATACTTGTGGTTCATCTTCATCAAATTGAAAACACCACTCACAATCTTCGTATCGTTTTTGTGCAATTGTTAAGTTATCCAATACAGGTGATTCTAATTCAATCACTTCTTCTTTTTTTGTTTTTTTAGCTTTTGCCATAATTTTATTTTTTATCTTCCTACTTCTCCTAAGTATTTTTGTTTCATTTCTTCCCAGCTAATACCAATAGCATCTATATAGAATAAGTGTTCAGGTTTAATTCTACCTTCATCATGTAGCTTTGTGTATCTACTGATTGCATGTTTCTTCCACCATTTGTTAATGTATTCAGTACCTTGCTTAAACTTATCTTTAAGGATTAGTTGGTCTTCGGTAATTTCGTTACGAAGGAATTCACTTCCATTCTCATACATCATAGCCATATAAACTCCTCTCTTAAATCCATGATGATATTCATTTGCTTTAATACCACACTCTTTAAAAATTTGTCCTAATATCTTTTGTTTGATACCACTAACAGGTCCGTTAGCTTCATATCCCATATTAGCACCATTACGAGCTCTTTCTCTAGTAATGTTTTCCATATACCAATCAGGCTTATTTTCTTTAATCCATTGATGCCAAGGGTCATAGAATTTATCATCCGGCTTTAAACTAATCTTACCAGCTGATTCACCTAATGTTTTAAATAAAGGAATACCATTGTATTGTGAATGGATACCATACAAAGATGTTGTACCCACTGCAATCAAAACATTATCATACTTTGATTTCCAATAGTTTCTAACTTCAGGAACAGTAGTCATCATAGCGATTAACTTACCACCTAAGAAGTTATAACCTAATGGCTGAGTACATACAATAGTAGAAGCGATAGTAGTGTTGTTCAACTTACCATCAACAAACTTATTATCCTTAGTCCAACCAATAAAGTTATCTCTAACTGCCATAGCCGTTACATCGGATGCTAATGAAATTTGTCCTAATAGTTTTCCACTCACTCTATCCTTTACATTAATCTTTACATTACGGCCAGGGTTTGCTGTAAAATCCATTGTATGAATCATACGTCTTACCGCTGCCCACTTAGTAGATTCCTTTGGGTCATCAACAATTTCAACGTAAGGGTCTAACGATTCAATTTCTTTTATCGTTAGCTCCTTATTGTTGATATTAGTTGGTTTCCATTGAGAATCGTAGTATGATGCTATTTGGGCTTTAGCCTGAATCATCGTAGGTTCTTGCAACTCTACCCATTTCTTATACAATGTTTGTTCTTGCACACTCATTGTCATAAGGTAGTCCATATTTTCTTTTAACTTTGCTTTTTCAGATTCAAAGTCAAAGACAGGTTTTTGTGGTTCAGTATCCCAAAAGCTCATAATAATTATTTAATTTCTACTAAGTAATAGTTTGATGTGTAATCTCCGTCAGTAAATGATACGTGTGATAATCCCTTCGATGAGATTTTTAATGAAGATGTTTTAGAACCTTTGTTAGCCATTAAGATAGCTTTTAAATATTTTGCAGAGAATGCAATCGGTTCAATATCTTCATTACACTTACAATCAACAGTGATAGAGATTCGATTTGAGTTGATAGAAGAATAACCCAAAATAACTTCACCATTTCCACCTTTACAAGTAAATGTAAATGTGTCTGCATCAGATAATGCACCTTTTGATTTGATGAACTTATTGATAAAGTCATCATTCAATGTAATTTCAGCATCAAATGGTGGTAATGCTTTCAAATCAGGTACTGCAGGAATCACCGATGGTGCTGCCAACATATATTGTACCTTAGTTCCTTTATCAGAGAACTTAACTGCTCCAGTTGTTTCTTCAACTGAAATTGCTTCATCCAATACACTTAACAATCCTTTTAATTGAGATGTAGTATAGATACCAAATTCACCATTAGGGAAATCTGATTCTACAACTGATACATCACCCAAAAGGGTTTTGTCATCGGAAATCATTCTTACCGATAGATTGCTATCATCGGATTTAATCATAACGGATTCAATCTCACCTCCAAGGTTGTAACGATTGATAAAGCCATCAAATTTACTTTTGTTCATAACTAATTTAGTTTTAATTTATTTAAAGTTTATAATACACAAATATACGAAATATTTTCCATTCTACCAAATTTAAAATGCGAAAAATTGCTCTGCTGTCTTTTGTGAGGATAAAACAGCCCCCCAACCCAATGCTCCATAGAAATCCTCCAATTTTTTAAGTAATTCCCTTTCAAAAATTTTATCATAATCAATATAGGTTCTTACCAATTCCATTATTTCTTCTGGGTCATCATGTCCTTTGAATGCTACCGCATCTAATCCATACGGATTTTGTTTAAGATATACCCACTTAACCTTATCACCATCTCTCATAGGAGCGTGCTTAGCTGCACATTTGAAGTGAACCAACAATTGATTATGTGCAATTGCTGCTTTAACGTGCGCTGGAGTTCCACTATTGAATTGGAACATTGCTCTATTATCTTTCTTCTTTGGAATGTATTTGGATAATTCTTTTACTGCTGAATTCTTAGCTATACTAACAACATTCATTGTAGATAATGATTTTTTAAAATCATAGATTCTATCCGTTAGTATAGTTTCACTATCACCTCGTAGGATTGAAATAAGAATCTCACTCATAAATTTACGGAATTCGGCAGGATATGATGAACGAACTACGTCCAATCCTTTCACATCCAATCTATCCATAGGAATGCCATTCTCCGCAATAATCCATTGAGCGTATCGTTTCTTAGCAATCCAAATTCCAGACCTACTTACGAATTCTTTTTTGATTTGAAAACGATGTTTTTCTTTTGATACATTGAATACTCTTTCAGCTAACACATCGTAGAAACTATTTAAGTAATCTTGCGTTTCACCAGCAATAGCATCTACCTTTAGTGCAATATCGGTATCACTTTCAGTTCTCCAATTAGGATACCTATGGTCTAACAATGGTACTGCTGAAAAGAATACTGAATCCGTATCAATGTAGATATTGTAATCTTCTCCTTTCTTACCAAGCTCCTTATTGTACTTAATGTTTACCATTTCAGCAGTTGATTTAATCACCGTCTGACCTGTTAAGGTTACAGCTTCAGCGTTATCAACATCATAGAAACGAAACGCAGGTAATCCTAATACTCCATATAGAGAGTTCAATAAGATTTTTTGTACAATCTGTCTTTTCTTATAGAATGCATATTTTTCTTTATCACCTTCCTCACCATATTTCTTCTCTAACTTACGGAACTCCACACGTTGTGCAAACCATAAATCTAAGATGTCAGGAATACAACCTACTTTTGATGTTGTATAAAGTACACCATTAGATGAAACTGCATATTTACTTTCATCCAATAATTTTTTAAGGTTTTCCTTTGTGATACTTTTTTCACCAATAAAGAATGTATCAATCTCACCCTTCATAAATTTTTGTGCATCCCAATTTGAAATCTTACCAACTTTAGTTTCTGGTGAAATGTTGGTTGTCATAATGATTGAAGGATATAGTGAAGTTAAGTCCAAGTCATATATCCAATCATACTTACCAACGATAGGTGCTTTAACGTATGCTCCAATAAATTTCTCTTGCTCATTATCTCTCAATGCCTGCATCATCTCTTGTCTATCCGCAGGTTTGTTAGGTGCTACAATGTTTTTACGTTTAAGATAACATAACAATGCACCCTCTAAGAATTTAGATGAATAGACGAAATCTTCATAAGGTACATGTCCGGCGTGGCAAATACCTCTACATAAATCTACGAATTGTAGTTTACGTTCCATATCAACCACCAATTGTACGTCCACCAAGTTATACTCAATGAATTTATCAATGTCAGTTTTGAATAGGTCATCCAAATTACCAGCATATTCAACCTTACCTCTACCCAATTCTTTCATAGCTACCGTATCCAAACGATAGTTATCTAACTCAACATAAGTGTAAGATTTATATAAACCAATGTAATCTAAATAAGATACACCAGCCATAAAGAATCTCTTACGATATGGTGACCAAAAACATTCACCTATTGGAGATAATCTATTAGCGTGCTTAGCACCCAATATTCTTTTAATACGATTGTATAAGTAAGGAGTATCGAAATAATCAATGTTCCAACCCGTTACAATTGTTGGATTGATGTACTCATACAAATCTAAATACTTCATACACATATCCCTCTCATCTACAAAAGGAATTACAGTACGATTACCATTTTTACTTTCCTTCATCTTACCACCCTTGTCCATAATCAGAACCCAATAGTGGTCAGTAGCTGAATCATGCAAACCTATCGCTGTAAGTTCGTTCTCTGCCTTCTCAACATCAGGCAATCCTGTATCCATTTCACACTCAATATCGTATGTTAGAATAACATGCCCATCCGATGGTATATCTGATTCGGTATAGGTATCAACTAAGATACGTGTTGTTTCCGGTACATCCGATTCAAACAAATCAGGATCATCTTTCTTAAATTTAAAAATCTTGCTTAACTTATCACCATACAAAGAAATGTATTCTCCTCTTTCTGCTTTTTCATAAGCGTATCTTGTATATGGGAATGAACGATACCCTAATTTATCATCCCACAAATGCACTAAATTCTTTTCTCTTTGGTAATATACGTTTTGATACATTTATTTATTTTAATTAACTAATTTATTATCCATTAAATGTGGCATTACAACCCACTCAAATCCCATTTTTTTTCCATTTATTTCTTTACTCGTAATCCAAAAATCAACATCTTCTTCATGTAAACTTTTAATAGAAATCCAATCATCAGCACATTTTATAGTTGGGTGATGAACTACTACTTTTATATTTTGCTTACCAGACCTTCTAAACTTTGTCATAACCCTATCCATACGAATATTTGCTGATGATACTGCTACAGAATGAGTGTTTGTATCTCTAAGAGCATCTAATTTATCTTCCAACACAGATGCATGGGGGCTATCAGATGAATAATCAATTAACACCTTATTAGCTAATTCTAATTTTTTTTGTGTAATTGCTTCTTTTGCTTTTGGAAAAATTGTTTTTTTAATTTGATTTGGAGTAAATCTAGCTTCCTCAAGCCATTCATAGTTTTCGGTACAATCCGCTGGTTTGCCTGTTGCTAAATATACATTCATAATATATTTTACACCATCATCTATGGTTAGTGGTTCTTTGACAATTGAATCTCTTTTGTTTAATAAACCACCAATTGCTCTTAACTCTAAATTAGATAAATCTTTATGAACTTCATACGGTATTTTAGCTATTTGAATATCAACTGCATGTGGTGCTTTATATACCCCTTCGATTGTATTATTACCATCCCCCAACAAATCAGTCTGTCCATTATATAACTTTGGTTTTAGTCTATTTTCATAAATAAGAATAGGACTGCATGCATCGGTATTACCATGAGCTATTTCTACTCTTTCAGTAACATATTTTACAGTTTCGCTTATTAGTTGATTTACCCTAACTTGCAATCTTGGTAAATTATAAATTTTTTCTTTGTCTTCTTTAATCCAACGCCCTTTACTATCAACTACATCAAAGTCACCTGCCAAAATTCTACCAACCATTTCTTTTACAATATCAAGTCTTATTGATTGTTTTTTAACAATACCATTATTCATATTGTACCAATCATCATTATTTTTGGCATCTACTTGTGTTAATATATCATGTTCTCTAGTTTTGATTTCATCAATATCCCCATACTCTAATATTTCATAAAGTATGTTAGAAGTAGAATCTGTCATTATTTTTTTGAATTCTACACTTTCAGATGAGTTCCAATAGCCATCACCAATATATCCTTCATGCATTCCTAAATATTTTTTATTAGTCTTTCTATCGGTATATTTGTATATGAAAGCCTCATAATGAGATGGTGGTTCTGCTATAAATACATCTTTAATAGCTGGTACATTTTTTAGAATTTTTTCTTTAAGTGTTTCTACGTTTAATTTCATTTTATATTTCTTTTAAATTATTTACTATGTAAAGATACGAAAAATACCCGATATAACCAAAGAAGTATCGGGTATTTTCTAAGTGATTGATAATCAATTAGTTACCAATCCACTCATATCCGTTTTTAGTAAACTTTATATCAGGCATTTGCCTTAAAGCGTTTCGATACCCTGTCCATTTGATTCGTACACCCCATCCCATATATGCAAGAATATCAAATTTATTGGTAATCTTTTTATCTCTAATAAAATCTCTAATCTTTAATAGGGATTCGGTTTCATTCATTGCCTTCAAATCAAATACACCATCCCATCCATCAAACCATTTGGCGATTCTTTCATTCCAAACCATATTCTTAGCGATTTCGGTTGTATCGTATTCAATTGGATTATCTAGCATCTCATTAAATCTTTTAATGAAATCTGCTCTATCATCATAAAGATAAGGATATGGATTTTGTGCAACACTAACCATCTCAGGATAACAAAAATCATTTGGAAGTAAGTAAGGACAACCAACAGAGAAACCATCCGTTGTTGAAATACTCCAAGCTGAATATGTTTGGAAAGTACCTACACCAAATTTCATTTTAGAAAGGAAGTCCATATATTCGTTTCTACCTGTCAACTTAACTCTTTCATTCCAAGGCCTATCAATTTGTGCTAATGTTGTATATACTTTAAAATCCTGTCTTGTCTCCCAAATTTCATCTACACATTTTACAAACCACTCCCACCCCGTATAACCAGCATCTCTATGATTGAATACTACAGTCTTATCAGTATAATCAGTTACTTTTCTTGGATTAACTCTATCCACACCTAAATAATGTGGTTGGATAATCTTTTCTAATTTATCCAATACATCCTGATTGTAATTTTTGGCTGCGTGTTTGATTGTTAATCGTTTCAACCATTCGCTATTCACCCCACACTCATCCATTTGCAATAATCCAGCTACCGATGCATCTAACATGTGTTTGGAATATGGTGCATTTTCAGGCACTTCAAACCAATGTGAATAACCTACAATCTTTGGAGCAATGTTTGTATTATTGAATACACAATTTGCTATTTGATTTGTATGTTCCGGTAAGTGAGTATAAATAATATCCCAATCGTTACGCTTCCAATCAATGTACTTCATAAATTGAATTGAATCAAAGTGAGTACGCATCTGATTGATGTATGTTGGTAATCTATAAATTCTTTGGTCTACATTTGGAAAGTTTAATGATTTTACAAATTCAGGAATAAGAATCGTAAAATGTATCTTTCTTTTTTCACTTAGAAATGGAATAACTCTACGCAGAACCTCTACTAAAGAATCGGCTTCTAAGTTATCTCTAAATGTGTAGTTACCATAAATCAATACTTTATAATCGTATTGTTCGTTTTCGTATTTATCTACGAGGAAGTCTGTAATATCCATATTATTTTTTTATATTTTATGTTTTATGTTTTTACCAAAAGTTTTCAGTACCTTCAGGCACTTCGTATGTTGTTAAGTGATGAACTACTTCCGTATTGTAACTAGCCGTATCTTTTGGATAAGGTCTAATCTCATGCTTCAATCGTTTCATCAAATCCTTCTTTTCTTTTTTATCTTGCGCAAGTATCTGAACATACCTATGCTTTGGTGGTTCTTCCCTTCTCCAAAACTCTTTATATCCTTGCTTACCAATTTCCATTTGTAAGTGTGCTAAGTTACCACTACCCCACATTGAAAATACTGTCCTACTATGAATCCATTGATATGGGTCTTTATGTAGTGAGATACCCCAATTTGGCATCAATGCAATATCCGTAGATAATCCCTGATAAATCCAATTGGTAGCCTGATAGATACCTCCTAAGTGAGCTTGTCCGTTATCGGCGTATGAAAGTAATACTTTGATTGCTTTATCATTTTCCTTTAACCATTTGAAAGATTGTCCTAATGCGAATGATTCAATGTTAGAACCATACCCATCATCACAATACAAACGAGTCAATTCTAAAATGTTATCTTTGGTTAATCCCTCACAAATAGAAGTGGATGCCTTTGCTCCAACAGGAAAACCATAGATTAAACAACCTATAAGTTTATCACCATCAAAGGTATTTGCATCTTCTGATTTGTAATAGATTCCAATTGCGTATCTACAAGCTGTCCAAGCATGCGTATAGTGTTTCTTTACGATTATATCTTTAGCAATTGATTTTGCTATTGGTGCAACATATACTTTAGATGTATCACAATAATTTTTACCTTCTACTTTCATATTTTACCAATACTTTTTATTATCTAATGTATTACCTTCTTTTTTAGCTTTTTTAGCTTTCTCTAATACTGATAATGATTTAGCTAATTTTACTTCTTTTTGTTGTTTCTTCATCATCTTATCATATCCAGCAGGAAATTTATTCTCTACCGAAATAGGTCCATTTGGAAATTTATCTAAATCATATTTCCATATAGATTCCGTTCCATCATCATCTTTGTAAACTATTTGAAACTTACGTGGTTTTTCTATCGGTCCTTTAGATACTGCCATAATATTACAAATATACGAAATTATCCTGAAACTTCCAAATTTATTGGGTCCATTCTATGAACTTCATCAATAATATCCAACTCTACCTTTGGATATGAAAATACCTCATGTTTAAGCGATTTTAAGAGGGCTTTACGTTCCTTCTTATCTTTGGTTAGAATATACACATATCGATGCTTACGAGGTTCTCTCTTAATCCAGAATGGGCTTGTAACCATTGTCTGAATTATCTTCGGGTCATTCGTTCCGTACTTCACATAGGATGTTCGGGAATGATGCCATTCATCATCCTCACTCCATTTGAAACTCCAACTATCTGACCATCTGATTTTATTTCCTTGATATATCCAATTGGTAGCTTGATATACCGTTCCTAAGTGCCCAGCGTTTGGGTCTGAATATGATATGAGTGCTTTGATGCGAGGTACATTAGTTCGCAACCATTCAAAAGTTTGTCCAACAAACCAACTCTCAATGTTAGTACCATAACCATCAAATACAAATAAACGGGTCAATTCCAATACACCATCTCTAGGAAGTAATTCGGAAATTGATGCTCCCGCGTTTCTACCAACCGGGTCACCATAACAGGCAACTCCAACAAGTTGTTCGTTTACACCACTAAAAAAAGAATGTTCATCTTCGGATATGTAAAATAAACCCAAAGCATAGGATACCTTCGTCCATATCCCACTATAATGGTTATTGACAATAATATCCTTTGCGATGTTTTTATTAATCTCTCTAATAGAAAATTTAGAGATGTCACAATATTGTTTACCTTCTACTTTCATATACTACCAGACCAAAATTCATTTAGATGATTCCAAGTTTTTCTTTGGATAATCTTCATTACATTGGCAGGCGAAACTTTATTGTTACGTGCAATCACCTTTACGTTTCGGTGACCCATATTCCATAATCTTCTGATGTTTAGGACTTGCTCATCGGTCAACTTTGCAGCCGGATGAGTCTGCCCTCTTAAAATAGCCATGTAACCTTTATTATTTAATTTATGCTTTGTATTCGTTGATTTTGTTTTCGTATGCAAGCTTTGAGTTTACACCAACCAATCTTTCAACCTCAACTCCATCTTTTACAAATACTACAGTTGGTACTGAGCGTATTGCATATTTAGATGCCTGTTCGTGGTCTACATCCACATCAATTGTTTCAAATACTACATCGGAATACTCTGCTTTAATTCCCTCCATCATTGGAGCTAATGCTCTACATGGACCACACCATGCTGCTGAAAATCTTTTTACTTCTAACATCTTTTTTTATTTTATTTTTTTATCCTTCACAACTTACACAAGTTTCATCCATTGCTCTTGCTGCTATATCACCTCTCAATACTGATTCGGTTCTCATATAGTAAAGAGTTTTAACACCTTGCTTCCAAGCTTCCATATGGATTTGATTAATCCACTTTGGTTCTGCGGTTGCAGGGAATGCTAAGTTTAGAGAAACTGCTTGGTCTATATATTGTTGTCTTACACCAGCTTGTCTTACTAAGTCTAACTGATTAATTTCTTTAAATGTTTTGAATACATCTTTAACTGAATTACATCTACCTTTGTGAGATTCTTCAGTCACTTCCGAACATTCTACTAATTTACCATCCAAGAAACACCACTCATCTAAGAAGTGCAAATCTTGCACCGAACCACCATCTGCTAAAATCTTATCCCATACTTCTTTGGTATTCTTACCAATTTTACGAAGTACTCTTTCTAATTCAGGGTTCTTTCTAATGAAAGTTCCTTTTGATGTTTGTTCGGTAAATACGTTAGCCGCCCAAGGTTCAATACCACTACTTACGTTACCACTCAATTTAGAGTTTGATACCGTTGGTGCTACTGCTCTTAAGTGTGTATTTCTATAACCACTTTCTTTACACCATAGTGGTTCACCATACTCATCTGCTAAATCTCTACTTGCCCTTTCAGATTCAATTTTCATTTGAGAAAATATCTTACGAGTTTCAAATTGAGCTTGCAATCCTTCGAATGGTAATCCTTTTTGTTGTAAGTAAGTGTGCCATCCTAATACACCTAAACCTAATGCTCTGCCTCTTTCTGCTGAACGAACTGAATTCTCGAATCCTTTCATATTCTTAGCTCGTTGGATAAATTCTTCTAATACACCATCTAAGAAAATAGTAGCCGTATAAACCAAATCAGTATCTTTCCACTCATCGTACTTTGCTAAGTTCAATGATGATAAACAACAAACGAATGAATGTTGCTCATCGGTGTGTAAAACGATTTCAGAACAAATGTTAGTCATATGAACTTTTAATCCGTTCTTCTTATACATTTCAGGGTTTTGTTTATTAACATTACCTTTATACATAATATAAGGTTCACCGGTTGCTTTACGTTTCTGAAGTAACTTACCCCATTTACGTCTAGCTTCAGAATCACCTTCCTCAACTTTCTTCATAAATCTATCACTAACTACAACACATTGATGTAAGTTTAATGATTGTCTATTCACATCACCTTTAGGTTCTCTAATCTCTAAGAAATCTTCGAAATCTTTATGTTCAATTTTAATGTTCACCGATGCTGCTCCTCTACGAACTGAACCCTGATTTGTAGCAAGGATAGTTGAATCATAGATTTTAGTAAATGGAACAATACCATCCGATGTACCATTACCAGTAATTTTGCTACCAGCCGGTCTAATCATATTGATACCAATACCAACACCACCACCATGCTTTGCTAACAACATCAGTTCCAAATTCTTAGAACCAATCTCATAGATACTATCACCCACATCAATACCAAAACAAGAGATTGGTAATCCTCTATCAGTTCCCGTATTTGCTAATACCGGCGTTGCTAAACACAACCAACCTTTCCAAATGTAATCAAAGAACTTTGTTGCTAATTGTGGTTTATCCAATCTTTTAGCAACTGCCGTAGCAACTCTCCAATATGCATCTTTAGGTTTTTCTCCTGCTTGCAAATATGTTTTGGATATAGTTTTTATATATATCTCATTGTTTCCCCAAGATGGGAAATCAACATCTACTTCCCATCCAAAATCTTCTCCGTAATTTTTCATAAACTTTTTTTAAAATATATCATCCCAGTTTTCACCCTCACCAGCCTTACTATAATCCGTAGGTCTCATAGCGAAGAAATCCGTATGGGTAACGCCACCTGTAAGATGATAGAACCAATCTAATTCAGATGCTTTCTTTTCGTTAAACTCAAAGTAGTCATCGCCACCTTTGATTGGATTATACCCCAATTCTGCTAACTTCTCATTAACTCTTTTTGTAATGAATTCTTTTAGGTCATTCTTTTTAAGATTCTCCAAATCACCCATTTCAAAAATCTTATCAATGAACTTATGTTCTAAATCTCTAATCATTTCAGCTGCTTTGTAGATGTCAGCTTTTGCTTCTTCTAACAATTCAGGAAACTCATCACACATGTGTCTAAATAGTTGACAACCCATCTTTGAGTGAAGTGATTCATCTCTAACGCTCCATTTCATTTGTTGTCCAATTCCTTTTAATAAGTTTCGCATTTGAAAACTATAAAGAACTGCAAATGATGAATACAATGCTACACCTTCCGCAAATGCCGAAAAGATAGCAAGTGAACGAGCAACCTCAACTCTAGCATTATGATTTGTTTTTAAATCTTCAGGTGTCCAATCTGCCGTTGTATTGGTAAGAAGTTCTAATCTTTCCTTCATTGTTTCATCATGTAGAAACCCTGCGAAATCATCCAATCCTAATGTTTCATTAAGATATGAATATGCAACTGAATGTATTGTTTCTTGAGAACCAAATGCCATTGCCATTTGTCTAATCTCATGCTTTGGAAACCATTTGGTAACCATACCAGTCCAATAATCCGATACTGCACATTCGGTTTGAGCAAATCCTAAAAGGATATTACCAACTAAATGTTTTTCTTCTTTTGTTAAGTTTTCATTCCAATCCTTCACATCACCCTGCATTGGGATTTCAGTATGTAACCAAAATGCTTGCATCTGCTTTAACCAACCTTCATTGTAATAGTCTGGGTATTCAAATGGTTTGTAGGGGATTCTATCCGTAAATAATTTGCTCATAGTGTAATCTAATTTTTGTAAGTTCTTTGGGGTGAATATAAATACAATATATACTCATAAACCTTTGGTAAATCACAAATATTTTTTAATATTTTTGTCTATTTTTATTAGTGTCTATTATAATATAATGAAAGGGGAGTCGGAACTCCCCTATCATATTAAGCTGCCTTTCCTTCTTCGGTTGAAGCTTTCTTATACGCAGTTACTAATTTCTTCAATTCACCAATAGCTTTTCTAGCTCTTGATTTGTTTACTTTTTTAGTTCCGTTGTGCTCTGTTTCAAATGTTGTAAACAAAGCTTTCATTTGTTCGAATAGTTCTTGACTGTTCATAGTTTTTGTTTTAAATTGTTATTTAACCTAATCCAGATACAATGGGTGGTTTACTACCCACTATCGTATCCATATATTTTTTGTGTAACATTTGCTTTTCCAATTCAGCTCCATTTGCACTTTCTTTAGATGCTAATATACCATCAGATGAAGATGCTGCATATACCTCTAATGTACCATGTGTTGTATCCATTTTAGCTGGGAAGGTGATTCCATCCTGTCCGAAACGATTCTTCATTACATGCACCCTAGCGGTGTTGTTCAACTTATCTTTAGCTTTTCTACTTAAACTCATAATAAAGTCAGCGTTCATTACTTTAGCGTAAGAATCTGCTATCTTATCAGCTTCAATAACTTCACTATCAATTGCTGAACGATTGGTTTGTGATGCTGTCCAAATTGGAATTCCCAACTCACCACTCATTCCTCTTAAATCAATATACACTCCACCTTGCTCAGCGTATGTACTATCGGTTTTATTTGAATGTGATAACAACAAATCAGCATAATCCACAATAACTAAATCGGGCTTATTACCGGCTGCTATCATCTTTTCTAAGTGAGCTTGAATTGTTTTGGATGATGCTCCTTTTGGTGGGTAGTATTTGATTTTAAGTTTACCTTTCAATCTCTTTACTTTATCCAAAACTTCATCTCTCCTTTGTGATAAATCCGATGATGCAATATGTGTGAACACAGTATCATATCTCAAACCAACGTAACCTTGCGAAAGTTCTAATGTATAATGAGCTACGGTCTTTCCGGCTTTTACGGCTGCTGCACCTAATGCTGCTAACACCCAAGTCTTACCAACACCAGATGGTGCTACTACAACTCCTAATTCACCCGGCCCTAATCCACCATTCATTAATTCATTGATACAATCCCAATCAGTACCCACAGTATCTCTAGCAGTTTCATCATAACGTTCTTCAAAGTCCGTTAAGTAATCCATACCTAAATCAGCATCAACACCAACCTTCATTGCTTTATCAACCAACTCTTTGATTTTATCATAGTTGCCTGATTTTAGTAAATCGATTGATTGTACGATTACATTCTTTAAGTTTTGATTAATACAAAATGCTGTAAATTCATCTTTGATATATTGTAGGTCTAAACCTCCAATACTTTGATAAACTTCTTTTAATTGTGCTACTATTGTTTTTTGTAGAGCTGGGTTATCAATTTTAGAAACCTGTACTTTAAATACATCCAATGATGGTAATCTATGATACTCATCATAGTATGCAACCACTTCATCTACAATCCATTTATTTGCTTCAGATTCAAAGAATTTTTTATGGA
>Ga0222713_10003474_pt1 | contig 16343 bp, 13 predicted proteins | sample C33_649DmetaG_FD_165061 | JGI IMG/M metagenome (GOLD analysis project Ga0222713, IMG submission 165061) | Estuarine water microbial communities from San Francisco Bay, California, United States - C33_649D | ecosystem: Environmental > Aquatic > Marine > Unclassified | place: USA: California...
TCGCTAAGGTTGTCGACTTTGATGCCGCTAAGGTCTTGGGCTGACAGGGCGGCGCTGAGCGCGAAGGCCAAGATGGCCAGGATACGGTTGAAACGCATGGTTTGGAGCATTTGGCGGCAAAGATACCGCTTTTCACGACGTGGTCTTTCCAAAAACATCCGGTACAACTTGGTCAAAAACTGACCGAACGCAATCAAACTACTCAATACCCGCTGTTCATTGTAGGTTTGTGCCTGTGCGCACGACCATTGCCATCACCACCCGAAACCGCAAGGATGAACTTCGATTAGCGCTTACCAGTGCCCTGACCCAAGGTGCTGACGAGGTACTTGTTTGGGACGACGGATCAACCGACGGCACTTCGGAGATGGTTGAAGCTGAATTCCCAGCAGTTAAGGTGCTGCGAAGTGCCCAATCGCTCGGATTGATTACCGCACGAAACCGGCTTGCACACGAAGCGATGGGCGACGTGCTCTTCTCGCTTGACGACGACGCCGTATATACATCGCCAACCGTCGTTCGCGATACAATGACCTATTTTGCCGACCCCAAGGTGGCCGCAGTGGCCATTCCGCTTCGCAACGGACGGAACGAAACGCGCATTGTCCAAGACGCCAGCGGACCGGGCCGCCTTGAACCTATTCGGCAATTTATCGGATGCGCCCACGCCGTTCGGAGAAGCGACTTTTTAGGAGTGGGAGGATACCCCGAATACCTCGGGCGGCAAGAAGAGGAACTCCACCTCGCAGCGGCGTTTCTAAAAGCGGAACGGCTAATTATCAAAGGCTATTCAGACCCAGTGCACCATTTGATTTCGAGCCGCCGATCACACGCCCTCGAAGTACGCCTCGAGGCCCGGAACTTATGGCTGTTTGCGTTGCGCTATACCCCATGGTGGGCCGTGGTTCCCCACCTAACTGCGTCAGCGCTCAACGTACTTCGGCACTACCGAAACCCGTGGGTCGTGATTGGTTGGGTTCAGGCCCTGGGCATGATCGGAAGGATTCCGCGCACCCCATTCACCAATTCGGAATTTTGGCGCTTTCGCGCCTTAGCCAAAACGCTGGACCGCCGAACTTAAAAGAGAACGGTAAATCCGCTGTAGACGTTTACCCCAAAGACATTGTTGCCCGGCGCCCGAAAGGTGTCGATGTTTGGATCAAAACCTTGGGTAGGATGGTACCAATTGTTCCAATTGTACGTTTGAGTGCCCATGGCCCGCACATAGTACAGAATTGGCCCCTTGACCTCTTGGTAGTTCAAGCCAAAGCTAACCTCAGTGTACTTTTTAGTGAAGTCGTAGCCGTACCAGGTCCAAAGCCACGGCGTGCGACCTGAATACACATTATCGTTGTTGCGCTGAAGCCACTCAATAAATCCGCCAATGCGGCGCTTGCCCTTAACGTGGTCCACGTGGAATTGCACCATATTCGATCCGGTACCGATGCCCGCCCCGATGTTCTGGCCGTAGTTAGTGTAGTCGGAATCGTAAAAAACGGCTCGACCATACTGAGTGCGAATACCTACTTCCTTAGCAGACTCAATTTGCGTTAACTGATAGCCAATGTCGAGGTACTCTTTTTGGCCGTTGATCTCATGCAGCTTTCGAAAACCAACCAAGTAGGCACGGGAGTGGCCGGGCGAAACAAAGAAGTCCTCAAAATCGGCCCGGGCATCGTCAAACCCGTATTCGACAAAAATCTCGGCGTGGCTCTCGGGCATGACGTAGCGCGCAAACAGGCTGGCCATTTGATCGTAGGCACCCTGATACCATAGGCCTGTCGGCGACGAAACTGCGAGCCTTAAGTAGGTTGGCCAAGGAACGCTCCCTGGCTCAACAGTGCCTTCAGTCCAAATGACGCGCGTCGCTCCGAGCGACAACCCAGGGAACCAGCGTGGGTTGTACACACCAACTAGGGATGAATAAAGCCGAATCAGCGAATCGCGTGACGGAACCCGGTAAACATCAGGCAATGCGGAACCACCAGGATCAGGACCTGAGGCGTAGCTAAACCCGGAATACCGCAGGTTTCCTGCCAAAACCATTCCCTCAAAGCTGCCAATCACGGTCTTTATGGGTCGATTCGTATGAATATCGAGGTGGGGAATACCGGGCGCATTGTTGCTTTGAACAATACCAGTGTAATTACCGGGTCCCCACGAAACATTTTCAGAGCTGATTCCGGCGGATAACCAGCCAATATTAGCCCTCAAGTAGGACTGTCCTGGGAAGCTTCGCTGGTAGGGCTCGGTCCCGAAGCGCTCTGGCAAATCTGCCCATCCAACACGAACAGGCGGATTCCAGCCATTAGGCACGGGGTTGTTTTGAGCGTACACGATCTCGGGCGCGTACTGGGCCTCAATAAACTTGGCTAATCGAACGTAGACCCCAGCACTTGCATAGATCTGAGCCCCACGGTTGGGAACCATCGGGCCGTCTTGCCATCCGTGGTCGTGGTGGCTGTTGTACTGCAACTTAACGTTGGGCGGTACCAGTTTAATCGCAAAAGGCTTGGTTTTCTTCGGAATCCATGCAGTGGGCAACGTCCAGTTGCTGTCGGTTGGCGCGAGTACTGGCTTTAGCACCTTTGAAGCGAGCTCTCGAAATTCCGGCGCGTACAGGTTTAGGCGGTGTGCCGTTCCAACGGCACGTATGAAGTCGTAGGCCGAATCTTGACCAAAGGGGTCGCTAAAACCTAATACGCGGTCAGCATGAACGGGGCGAATGCACAAGCTGCTCGTTAGGGGCGCCGTACCCCAAAGTTGTGCGCGGCGAAGGGCATCATCCAACAATGGATTAAGTACGGAAACCGTTTGGGCTGATAGGCTGAGCCCGGAAAGTGCCAAGACCGAGCAGAGGCACAGAAATTTAGACGATTGCATACTGTAAAGGTAGCCGACGGTCGTGGATTAGTCCGAAGTCCCAGACAGGCGACGCATTTGGGCCACGAAGAGCAGCAAAACCGATACGAACGCCGAGGCAACGACGATGTTGGCCACGGTCACCGCTTCCTGCGTCTTTGCGGCTTGGTTGAGGTAGAGCATCAAGAGCAACATACTCAGTTGGGTGAGTCCGTGTGCCGCCAACCACTTTGTTCGGCCCTCGTGAACGGCGATCCGCACCAACGCCAAAAGCACAAACTGCGGTACAAGGGTCCACGAAAGCACCCTGAGCACCTGGGCACCTACGGCAAATTCTGATCCATAGAGAACTTGAACCAAGGGCTCCGACATGTGCGTTATAAGGCCCGCCATGACGAATCCCGTGCTCATTCCCAAAAAGAGCATGCGGCGGCGTACTATATTGGCCTGGGGACCGTAACCCTGTGCCGTGTAGCGGACAAACATCGGGCTCATGAGGGCCCACGGGATAAAGGCCAGGGGCTCAATTAACCGGGTCGCCGCACTGTAGTAGGCTACCTCGTACACCCCGCCATGAGCTTCAAGCCAAAGTTGCGGAACCCTAAGGGCCGCCATGGTGAGCAGGTAGGCGGCAAAAACATATACTTGGCTTCTTAAAAAATCCCAAACTTCCTGAGGTATAGTTCTCGGCCGACCTTTTAGGATATCCCGATGAAGTCGAGCCATTAAAAGTGCTTTGGTCACACCCTCGAGCGCAAATACTGCAGCAATGTGAATTAGCGGAGCACAATAAAGCACCGCGACTTTAGCGCCGACAAATACCCAATAATGGGCCTGGTCCCAGCGCACGTATCGGTCCGAGGTGAGCTTTGCCTCGTTCCAAAACCGAAGTACCTCGGTGCTTTGGCCTAGCAATCCAATGGTCAGTAGGACGATTGGAACCTGATGTTCCGGGCGGTAAAAAGCATAAAAAATTAACGGTACAGCACTTAGGCCAATGAACAGAAGCTGTTGGGCATAGATTCCATGAATTCGCGCTTTCGCTTGGTCTGGTTCGCGCACCAACCAACGAATAAGGGCCGTGTCTGCTGCCCCCCATTGGAGCAGCCCAGCCGTCGCCACCAGAGCCTGAGCCCACGAGAAAATTCCGAATTCAACGACGCCCAAGCCGCGCGCCAAAGCCGTAACTACTAAAAACTGTCCAATGGCCCGCGCCACGCGGTCTCCTCCGAGCCAAAGGGTTTGAATTAGGTTCATGCTACTCTGCGTTGCAACCGACGGTACGCGAAGACAGCGCTGAACGCCACGAAAGCTTCAGCAAGGATCCACGCGTAGATTCCTCCTTCAGCACCAAATTGCGGTATAAGTAGTATATGACCCGTCGCCGCAACTCCAGCGCCCAAGGCAAGAATACCGCCCATGGTCCCCTCGCGTCCCGACGCAACTAAGCCCTGAGTTCCGAAGGTGTTGCTCACTCCCACCAGGATTCCCAAGCAGCCCAATGCGGCCGCGGCCAAGGTCGATATGCGGTATTCCGAGCCAAAAAACCACGCAACCAAATGCGAACCCAGCAAACCAAATCCAAGGGCCAAGAGGATTCCGCCGCCCAATACAAATCGAAGATTGGGCCGAATGACGGACCGCTGATCCTGGCGTTGCGCAGCATGGACGGCCCCAGGGAACATCACCAAGCTTGCGGAGCCCACAAGGAGCTGGGTGGCCACACCCATGAGTTTAGCAGCGGCGCTAAAGCGGCCAGCCTCAGCATCCCCCGCCAAGAAGGCCACAAAAAGCACGTTGCCCGTGGTGTACACTTGGGTCAGCGAAAAGGTGGCAAACATGGGCAGTCCGTCCCGGACTGCGCGAACCGATTCTGTCCAGTCGGGCCGTAGGTCATTGGTCAGCTCGGGAATGAGGCGCAGAGAGAGCACCAATATGGTACACTGACTAAGCACCATGAGTGCGGCGTAGTGCCACGCCGCTATAGGAAGATCAAAGGTGAACGCGGTAAATACCCCTAAAAAGAGTACGGAACGGCCAATTAGTTGAAAAAGTACGCTTCGCGAGGTCTGTGCCGTCGCTAAAAAATACAGCGTGGGGACGATGCTACCCACTAGTACTTCAAAGGCGAGCAATGTAGAAAGGAGCGGGTCAAGCGCGACCCAACCGCTTACCCCTAAAGCCAGCAAGCCAAGAATTCCAAACATAGCCAAGGCCAGTTTAGCCCAAAGTATGTGTTTGAGATGTTCGATGCGCTCAGCATCAGTGGACTTCTGAACCAAGGCTCGAGTTCCACTCCAGTCAAAAGCGAAGTTGGATAAAACCCCCACTAATCCGACCGCAGAAAGGTGCCAAAAAAGTGTCCCAAATTCCGCGATTCCGAGCATCCGGCTCAAAACAGGAAGCGCTAAAAGCGGAAAGGCATAGCTAAAAATTTGAATGACAGCTACTTCACCAATTCGGCGCACCGGCATCGAGGGGAATTGTTTTAAGCCAGCCATGAGCCGTGAAGGTAGGCATGACGTATTTTTGTTCACTATGCTTCGAAAACTTCTCCTATTTTGCTTGCTCTTCTGCGGGCTGTATCCGGTAAATGCTCAGTTTGCCAAGCGAAGCTTTGCACCGCAAGTAACTACAGAACTGAGTCCTGAAGAGGCTCAACGACTAAGAGCAAATTTCAGTTCAGTCAAAACAAAGCGGCCAACAGAGGTAACAGACAAGACCGATAACCCTATAGTCCGGGCGCTACAAAATGAATTGCAGCGGCTTAGAGACTCCGTCACTCAGGCCCAAGCCAAGCGAATGTCCCTTCGGGGCAAACCCAGAGATAGCTCCGATCAAGAGGCCCTGCTGACAGTATTTGGTGCCGATTTTTTTAAATCTGCCACTTTTTCGTTTGCCCCGGGAGAGAATTTTCCGACACCTGCGTCGTATGTAGTCGGTCCAGGTGACCTGATTGATTTGGTCATTTTTGGTTACCAAGAAACGGAGATGGAACTGAAAGTCAGCCCCGAAGGTTCTGTCAATATTCCCTTCGGAGGTCTAGTCCAAGTTTCTGGTTTGACTTTGGGCGAAGTAGAACAGCGCATCAAAGTGCGCATGGCACGAAACGGCTACCAAACGCTGAGTAGTGGCGAGTCCAAGCTCAAGTTGAGTATCGCCAAAATTAGGAGCATCAACGTTTATGTTGTGGGTGCTAAAAATCCTGGAAAGTATGTCATTCCGTCTATTTCGGGTATCATGCATGTACTCTATGCTGCGGGCGGTCCAATGGATCAAGGGAGCTATAGAAACATCGAATTGGTTCGAAACGGAAAGGTGATTCAAACGGTGGATTTGTACGATTTCATGATTAGCGGACGCTCGGTCAATGACGTAGTCCTTCAAAACAACGATATCCTTCGAATTCCCTTCTTTACTAAGCGCGTGGCGATGGATGGGGCTTTTAAGCGTCCGGCGATTTACGAACTCAAAGAAAGCGAAACCTATCGAGCGGCAATTGCTTTCGCCGGGGGGCTGACTGACGATGCCTTTGGTGGAAATATCACTGGCCGCCGTGTACTTCCGGACCAAGGAGAAGTGAGTTTTAATTTACAGGCTTCGGACTGGGACCTGATTCCGCAGGGGGGAGATCGACTTACCGCGCGCGCTGCTCAAGGTCCAGTTCAGCAATTCATTGTCGTCCAGGGGGCTGTATTTAATCCAGGTATCCAAGGCTGGACACCCGCTACTACCGCTTCTACTGCCTTAAGCAATGCAGGGGGGACCCATCCCAATGCATTTCGTGGACGCGCATTAATTGTACGGAGTCCATTTGGCGAAGCCCGCACCTACCATCAGTTCACGATAAACGACGACCTAACTTCAGTGCCACTGCAAAACCGAGATACGGTTCTGGTGCTGGACCGCGATGATTTTATGAATCCCAATACCATTCAAGTTTTGGGGTCAGTAAAAGAACCTGGAACTTTTGAATTTGGCGCGGGGTTTACCCTGACCGATGCCTTGAGCCTTGCTAAGGGATTCACCAAGGATGCCACCAAAGGAGTAGTTGTGGTAAGTCGATCGGTACGTTCGCGGACACGTCTTGCGGAAGTGTACCGCGTAGCTAGCGACAGTACCTTCCACAGGTCGGCGACAGAATTTGAGCTCAGGCCCGGCGATATCGTTATGGTTCGCCCCAACCCCGAAGTAAACGATCAGCGTACCGTGACCCTTGAAGGTGAATGGACACTACCCGGGGTATACGCCCTGCAATCGCGCTACGACAGACTACGGACCGTTTATGGTCAAGCAGAAGGCCTGACCATGTTCGCAGACCGCAACGGCATATTTGTACTTAGGCCGCGACCCGCGCCTGTTGCGGCCCAAGATCTGCAGCTCCTTGAACTGAGTGATTCAGCCAACGCTCAACTGGGTGAGGTGTACGATACGATTGCACTAACCCTTACGAACGGACGGCACTTCAACTTTGCACTCAAAAACGGTGACCGCGTAATCGCTCTTGAGCAAGATTTGGCGGTCCGTATTTCAGGCAGTGTACACCGTTCTACCTATATAATGCATGCACCGAACCGACGAGCCAAGTACTATATTAATGCAGCAGGCGGCTTTAATCCTGCAGGAATGCGGGGTAAAACCTTCGTTCGATTACCCAACGGAAAGAGCCGTACCACTCGAGACTACGGAATAGTTAGAATTTATCCGAGAGTGGCTCCGGGCGCTCAAATTATTGTACCAACAGATCCTGAGTACGGGCTTGAAAAGAAAGGAATTGATCCGGCCCAAATTGCTTTAGTAACGTCTGTTCTGGGATTCCTTTCTACGACGACCATAGCCATTATCCAACTTCTGCCATGAGTTCGCCTGGATTGCTTGGACTTCTTACGGCTAAAATGAACTTTGGTGCCCTATGGGCCCAATTGAGCGCCCGAATACAACTTGCTTTGAAGTACAAGCGTACGGCTGCGGTTCTAATTCTGCTTGGCGGATTATTCGGGGGGCTGTACGGGTGGACCCACCCCCAAATGCAGTTAGCTCGAGTGCTTATTGCTGTCGAAGACGACGATTCCGGAGGATGGCAGTTGCTACTCGAGCAGTTCGGCATTGACATTGGGGGCAACAACCCGGGCGGAATCTTCAAAGGAGAAGCTTTGGTTCAACTCTTTCATACGAGAAGCCAAGTTGAGCGCACCCTGTTGCGAAAAGTCACGTTTGACGACGGTAAAACCGAACTATTGGTAAATCGTTACTTGAGGCACTCAAAAATTGCACAGCGTCCTGAATTTAAGGGGATACTTTTCACAGACGACCGATCTGCCTTTTCGGCACTGCAAGACAGCCTCCTAAAGTTGATTCACATTGAGGTGGTCGACCGCGTCCTAAGTGTTCAAAAACCAGATACAAAACTTTCGATAATTTCGCTCGAGGTAAAGCACCCAGACCGGTTTTTTGCAAAACGCTTTGCCGAAGAATCCGTGCGCAGTACTGCCGATTTTTATGTAGAAACGGTATCAATTAAAGCCAAAAAGAACTTTTTTGTACTTCAGCGAGAAGCGGATTCCGTTAGAGCCTTACTGCAAGGAAACCTCGTGGCATCTGCTAAGCTTAGTGACATCAACATTAATCCCACCCGCCAAGTTCTGCGTATTGGCCAAAACCAGAACAACGTAGAACTGCAAATCAATGCTGCACTGTACAGTGAGCTAATTAAAAACCTTAAGCTAGCCGAAATTGGGTTGCGAAAAGAGACACCCTTAATTCAGCTCGTAGACACTCCCCAATTCCCGCTGGATCGGGTAGGAATGCTATGGTGGCAGTATACAGCCCTTGGAATGGCGGTTGCCCTCATTGGCTTTACTTTAGTCTTTATGGTCATACCTACAGAATGAGGCTGGTCCTTGTAGCCTACCGTTGGACCGCAGCCAAAGAGTTGGCCCTACTTCGGCTCATTCGTGGATGGCTAGACCCCAAGATGGTGGTACTTGTTGAGAACTTCCCTTCTCCTGATTTCCAATCACCAAACTTTTCAATGAAAATCGGGACAAACCAGTATGCAGAATTTTCAGGCTACCTCGAGGGCCTTGACGAGATAGATACTGGACCCATCTTAGTTCTCAATGATACGGCCCTAGCCCACCACAGCAGTACTTTTTGGCGAATCCAACTTAAAAAGTGGCGAACAGAACAGAATATGGGCATATTCGGTGATCCTCGTCACGAACAATTTAGTACGGAACATGGAGTGCTTCAGTACTATGCCTCATGGATCTTTTGGCTTCCTAGTCCCGAAGACATAATGCAATTTCGAGCGGCACTAAACCAGGTGATCGATTGCTGGGATTTAACGTTCAGCACGAGCCCTGAATATCGATCTTTTGTGGCCACTTACCTTAAAGGATCCTTATTTCACGGCTGGAAAAATGCCGGGCTTCGCGACCAAAAAGCCCAAGACGTTAAAATACGGTGTATTTGGGCCGAACACCGATTGAGCCAGACACTGTGGGATAGCGGAGTAGTATTCCAGCTCTTAAGTGGCAAGCACGTCGTAGCCATGCGCGGCCTTGACCGACTCTATTCATTTCGTCGTCGAGCACAATCCTTCTTGAAATGATTAAGAAGATTTTAGCGCACCTGCTCTTTCTTCCGAATTTCTTTATTCCTATTGGTGTTGCGCACGTTGAAACCTTTCCGCACGCCACCCTCTTTTCGATCAACCGAAAAACCACACTTCCCCTCGCTTACGTACTTATCCTTGTGCTTTTTGCAATTTCTGCGGTTCTCACTTTTGTGGACTACGGTCAAGGAATGTCGGTGCTTCGATCCTATTTGGCTATTGTCAACGCCACGCTGATTTTCTATCGAGTACTCTACGTGGACCGTGAGGATTACGACCTCATTGTCAAAGCTTTATTTACCGTACTTGCAGCAAATATTTTCATCGCCGCCTTGCAGCGCACTGGAACGCTTCCGGGATTCTTATACGACCTCTTGACGGTGTTTATTCCGCGAATGTCCGAAGAAACGATGGGTAGCGGTCGTGGGGTGACGGGACTCTACCCCGAACCCGCATATACGGCCTATGCCATGCACTACATTTTCGCATTCGTGTTCGTAGTTACGCGACTGCATCCCTTCAAAGGTCCCGGGATCTGGTTACTCGCTTTAGTATTTTTATGGGATATTGTCATCACCCGCTCGGTAACCGACATTATACTGCTAAGTGCCTACCTCGCAGGCTATATAACCTGGAAAAACCTTCCTGGACTGCTTGGCTTTGCGGCTGCTCTACTCGGAGTCGCCCTACTATATGCGGAATACGGTACCGACGTGCCGCGTTCACTTCAATTTGTCCACAACGTCTTTTTCACGTGGAATACTGACACTTGGACGACGTTGATTAACGAATCAGGTTATCGCTTCGTGACGGTCTACGGGGGCTACCTGTATGGATTGGTCCACCCGCTTGGCGGCGGAATTGGAAGCTACATTGTTACGAGCGTGCCCTCGCTTGAAATGACCGGAATTGATTCATTTGAGTTGTACTACTACCTCGAAGCCAATGAAGGTCACTACATCGTCACGCGTCCGTCGTCGGTGGGCTCTGCCCTGTTCTTAGAGGCGGGCATTATCGGAACCGCTGCATTCCTCGTAGCCTACACCATGGGGATCACGCGGTGGGACTGGGTGCGCATTCCCCAAGGTCGGGCGGTCCTGACGCTTTACGTATTTAATTTTCTTTTTCTCGGAACCATTGGAGACCCCGTTCCCGCTGCAGTTCTGGCGCTTTGCTACGTGACGTTTACCAAATTTGATTCGGACTATGTCAAGGACCTTGACGACCTTAAAACTGCCGCCAATACGGAAGGTAAATCTCTTGGTTTGAAAAGTTCCGCGACGCCATAAACACTTGTTGGTCCTGGGCATAGTTGGACTCACTAAGAAATGCCCCCCACCAATAAAACGACGAATTGCTGATGAGGTGATGACGGCACTGACTCAGGAGCCAAAGGCCTCCCCAAGTGTCGGAATAGCCTTCGTCCGCAGAAATAAACTTTACCGGACCTGGATAATGCAGCTGATCAAGTACTGCGGAGTGGTGCGTGCAAAAAACATAGACAGAGAGTTCGCCCAGTTCGGTCGCCATTTGATCAAGTGCGTTTTGCACATCCAGCACACTGAGTAGTTGACCCTGATGGGCGTGGTAGGCGGGATCTTTGGTTTCTTCGTAGAGCCGTATTCCAAGCGCCAAAGAGGGTGTTGACCGCATCTGCTCACCTAGCGCCCGATAGACCCAATAGTTCGGCATGGGTGGGGCTAACATCTTGCGAATCTCGTCGTGGAGTCCCCTAAAGTACTTCGGCGACTGAAAGTACCCCGAAAGAAATGCTCCCAAGCCCTCAGAATGGTTGAGTACCGCCTCCATAAACACATTGGGTCGCTCAAAATAGCACTTGAAGTCCTTGGATGCTGGTCGTACACCGAGCTGATCAGCAAACCACAACGTCCAAAATTGGGCAATCCCCCACGGGGTTGCTGAAGTTCCTTCCAGACCCAATTCACCCAACTCGTAGTGCCGGTGGTATTTGAAATCTGTTTTAAACCCTGATATTCGGTCAAGTACCAATTCCCCATTCGAAGAACGAGCCATCGCATATCCAGCAGACCACTGAAACAGTTGGTTACCCAAGCCTCCCGCAAGGCGTACATGAATTTTTTTGGGGTTCATCGGCGTGCAAAGAAAGGGAGCAATAAGGCATAAAGCACGGTTTTGGCCGCGAACAATACCGAATACGCCGCTAGCCCAAGTGCCGATTGCCCTTGGTACTTCGCAAATACATGCACCGTACTAGCATACTCCCACTGGCGGTGCCGCCACCAGGTTCGGTACGATCCCACCTTTCGTTGATGTCGATGTTCGACGGTCCATTCAGGCAAATACATCCATGCCAATCCGTGCTGCGCGAGCTTATGGCCCAGTGCCTGTTCTTCGCGGTACAGAAAGAGGTGTTCGTCAAACCCCCCTAAGTTTAAAATAACCTTTAAATCCAGAAGCAACGCACATCCTGTAGTGGCATGAACATTCGTTATACTAGAGTCGTTCCCATGTTTTGGGATGAGCCAAACGGGCAGTACGGAATTCCAAGGCGTCATTTCAGGCAGAGGTGCCGTTACTTTTTGATCGACCGTTATAATCTGAGGGCCCGAAACCGCGGCGTTCAAGGCTGCAGTCTGCGCAACCCAACTCACTAAATCGGTGGTTGGCGGAATCCATACATCTGGGTTGAAGACAAAGGCGTAGCGGCACCCCTTTTCATGCAATAGCTGCAACCCGACATTGTTTCCATGGGCATAGCCTTGATTGGAACAGGTTTGTACCCAAACACTAGGGCGTTCAGCGAACGCTGTCCTTAAGCGTTGTTCATCCTCGGCTCTTCCACCATTTTCAATGACGGCAATCGCCAACGGTTGAAATCGAACGTCAAGCTCAAGCGCCAAAGTGGCGGCCTCATGGGAGGTACGGTGACTTAGTATGCAGATGCCAAACTGAAGGTCATCCATTGGAGAATCGTGCATGACTGAAGGCAAGTGCCCGTCCAACGACTTGGTCCGTGTCAAAATAACTGTATTCCGCCAAGCGTCCGATAAAATGCACCCCGTGTTCAAGAGCCGCAAGTTCGCGGTAACGGCCGTAAAGCGCTTGATTTTCAGCGTCGTTAATTGGATAATACGGCTCAATGCCCTTACCGCCTGATTGGGAATATTCCCGAGTTATCCATGTGCCCTGAGCCGCATCCAGAGGATTAAAGTGCGTGTGCTCCAAGATTCGGGTAAAGGGGACTTTAGCGTCGGTATAGTTTACAACGGCATTGCCTTGATAATTGTCAGTATCGGGTAAATACTCATGCTCAAAGCGCAAACACCGGTAGGCTAACGTTCCTAAACTAAAGTCAAAATAGGCGTCGATAGCCCCCGTAAACACAACTTCCTTGGCTTGAGCACGCCAAAAAGTGCGATCCAAAAGGTAATCTACCCCTAAACGCACCTCGATACCTTCCAGCATTCCTGCAAATAGTGCAGTATACCCTTCTATTGGAATTCCTTGAAAGGGGTCCTTGAAGTAGTTATTGTTGAACGTGTACCGGAGCGGCAATCGCTTAATAATAAAAGCCGGAATTTCCGTTGCTGGTCGTCCCCACTGCTTTTCAGAATAGCCCTTTATTAGCGTTTCGTACACGGTCGGGCCCACGAGTTTAAGGGCTTGTTCTTCGAGATTCTGGGGCTCTGCGCTCTGGTACGCCCTTATTTCTTGAGCTATTCGAGCTTTCGCCGCATCTGGAGTAGACGTGCCAAACAACTGATAAAAGGTGTTCATGTTGAACGGCAAATTGTACAGCTTGCCCTGGTAGCTCGCCAAGGGAGAATTGACGTAGTTATTGAAGGTCGCAAACTGCCGCACATAATCCCACACGCCCTGGTCGGAGGTATGAAAAATATGGGCTCCGTATTCATGGATATCAATGCCCTGGTCACGTCGCGTATAGGTGTTGCCCGCAATGTGGTTTCGTCGGTCCAACACCAAGACCTTTTTGCCAGCCCTCCGTGCCTCACACGCTATTACGGCACCCGTTGGGCCCGCACCGACTACCAGCAAGTCGTAAGGAGGTTGTTCGGAACTGTTCATCGCAATTGGGGCACTAAAATTTACCACAATTTTCGATCAAAGCGAGAACGGCTCGCATCAACCAAAGCAAACACCACCATTTTTAATCCCAAGCCTAGGAATTTGGGCGAAGAAAATGCTCTTCGTAGCCCCATGAGCAGAGTTAGCGCAAAAGCCCACATACGCGGACCTAGTCCTCGCTTGACTGAAGGCTCATGCAGTAATAACCAAAGCCGATTTCGCAAACCAAAGTAGCGGAGCAAGACCGCCTTTTTCGTCAACCCCTTCTGGTGCATTGAAGAATTTTCGCGGTGGTCAATGATTGCTTGATCGGTGTACCAAATTTTATATCCCGCCAGCTGAATGCGCAGTCCGTAGTAAAAATCGTCGTAGTGTAGAAACATGGAAGCAAAGCACTTCGGATCTACCGCGAGTACGACGTCTCTGCGAAATAGCGGGCCCACAAACGAGAAGACATTAATAGGGCCGGACTTCGGGGCTTTCTTGAAATTGCTCACTAAATGCGGTGACCATCCAAGTGCGCGGTACGTCATTTTAGTGATTCCGCTTGCCTCAATTCGGGGTACCGTGACCCCGGTGCCCTGTGCCACTGAAGATTGCAGTAGCTTTTCAAGGCATCCATCGGTTGGCACGGCATCGTCATCCATAATCCACAGGTACGGCGCTAGCGAATCCTCCAATGCCCAAGACAGGCCGTGCGCAAAGCCTCCGGCTCCCCCCGTGTTTTCAGTCAATTGAACAACCTTGATTCCCGGGGATCCTTGGCGAAAATGGTAAATTCCTCCATTCAAAATTGGAACACCAAAGTCCGTGGTCAAATGGGCCACCACGTCACCACTACTAGCGTTGTCGACAATATAAATTTCAGTAACTCCCGATTGAGTGCGTAGTGCACGAACCACTTCAGTCAACAAGGCAAAGCGATTGTAGCTAACTACAACGGCAGCAACTTCAACCTTTTTCAAAACTATCTGCGCGTTGAACGAATCCCATGCGTTCGAACTTTCGTCAGCGCGCTGGAGTTCCCTTTGCTCCACTATGCGGGTTCTCAATTTCGCGAAGTAAAGCCATTGATTCCACCTGTACGGTAGCCTTCGCACCAATTGCTTACCTGCGACATGCAGTGCATATTGGCTCCAGCTGAAAAACCCTGAATTATAGATGGCCGTAAGCGCTTGTAATTCGCCTCTTCGGGTCCTGGCGGTACTTCGTCGTACTACTAAGCCGGTACCTCCCCGCATGTGGGCTAGTGCAGCTGATGAATTTGCGGCGCGATAGCCACTCTGCAGTAAGGCGGTCCATAGAACGTAATCCTCATTAGCCCCGACTTCATTAAATCCCCCCAAACTACGAACGGCGCCACAGCAAAAAGCAACTGTCGGACCATTCATTGGGTTTCTACGCTTTCCAAAGCGAACAATTTCTTCGTGGGTCTGCGGTACGGATCTTGCCCCAACTACCTCCGTGGCATCTTCGTTCCATTCGATAATTTGCCCGCCGAAAAAAGTGAGTCTTGCGTCTTTAGCAAAGGCCTCCACAGTAAGCGCTACTCGATCACGAGGATACCAATCGTCGGTATCAATTTTAAACACAAGGTCAGAATCTTTGCACTGGGCAAGGCCGTGATTTAAGGCCTTCGGCAAGCCAAAAGACAATGGATGTTCCACCCTCGGAATACGCTCCCACTTTACTTCACTAAACTCATTGACAACCCGCTCGAGTGCGGAACTTAGCTCACCTTCAATTACACCAATGCATAAGTCAAGTGGCTGCGATTGATCCCTAAGAATAGTCCAAAGTGCCTGAAAAAGGTGATCCGGACGGTCGCCCCCGTAAACCGAAAATAATCCAACACAGCGTCGTGCTATCCAATGGCGACTACCGTCTTCCATAGGATTTTCAAGTCTTGCCCAAACGATGCAGTAGCTACATACTTCAGATCGTACTCAAGTTTAGCTGCATTTTGATCTGGCGTCGCATCCGGATCGTTTATTTGAGCCAACCCCGTGATGCCAGGACGAACACTATGACGTTCCCCATAATTCGGAATCTCCAAAAGGCATCGAGCAACAATGTGAGGTCGTTCTGGCCGAGGACCTACCCAGCTCATATCGCCTTTTAGAATATTTAGAATCTGTGGTAACTCGTCTATTCGCCAAACCCGTAAAAACCGTCCGATGCCTATAAGATCAGGGTCATTTTCTCGCATTCCACTCAGGTCATCAACGGCTGATCGCTTAAGCGTACGCAATTTGTAAATCGTAAACTCTCGACCTCCTCTACCTATTCTACGTTGCGTATAAAAAAAAGATTCACCTGTCGTTAGAACAATAAGCACTGCTCCTAAAGTCACTGCAACAAAGGCAAATGGTAGTACAACCAAACTAACCGTAAAATCAAGAAAGCGCTTTAGCGCACCAGAGTGGTAGGTGTTCATGTGAAGTCGCAAATGTAGCCCTTAGTCAATGGATTTTCATCACTCCATATAGCCACTTTTCTCAGCTGACTATATTGGGACATTCAATGAACCTTTTCGACAGTCTTCTTATCAGAAACATAAACGAGTTAGTAGAAGCGCCTTAACTTAAGGACGACTTTTCCGCTATGGAATCCCAATTAACGAACTAAAAAGGCCCTAATTTTTGACGCGTTGCAGCATCCACGCCCGGACCTGGTCGGCCAGTTCGGCGCCGTCGGTGTTCCGCAGCGGTTCGCCAATGTACAGGTTGACGTGCCACGCGGGCCGCGTAAGCATTTTAAGCAGGTGGCTCACAAACGTATCGTCGTCGACCCAGGC
>Ga0222713_10003477_pt1 | contig 16334 bp, 20 predicted proteins | sample C33_649DmetaG_FD_165061 | JGI IMG/M metagenome (GOLD analysis project Ga0222713, IMG submission 165061) | Estuarine water microbial communities from San Francisco Bay, California, United States - C33_649D | ecosystem: Environmental > Aquatic > Marine > Unclassified | place: USA: California...
AACCCAATCGTTCCACCCAGTTCGGTGGTGACGAGCGTACGAACGATTGAGAGACCCAGTCCCGTGCTGTCATCAATCGTGAAGCCCGGAGCCGTACCTACGCCGTTATCAGTCACCGTCACCCGCAGCCGCGTGCCGGTGTTTTCAAGTTCGACCAACACGGTGGCGTCGTCGGTTGGCCCCGGCGGGAACGCGTGATCCACCACGTTCTGAAGGAGTTCGGTGAGCACGACGGCGAGAGGAGTTGCGACATCGGCAGGAAGGATGCCGGCATCGCCCACAACGGCGAATCGGATCGGACGATCTGGTGAGATCAATCCTTCTTCCACCATTCGCACCAGCGGGCGAACAATTTCGAGAAATGGAACGTCGTCGCCAATCGTGATTGACAACGTTTCATGTACAAGTGCGATCGAGCGAATTCGACGCACTGATTCCTCAACCGCGGCCTTTGCCTCGGGTGAGGACAATCTCCGACCCTGCAAACGCAACAACGCAGAGATCGTTTGCAGATTGTTTTTTACACGGTGGTGAATTTCACGAATCGTTGCATCCTTCGACAACAACATCAGGTCTCGTCGACGAAGTTCGGAAATGTCGCGCATGAGCACGAGAGCACCGGTCACGACCTCATCGGCCACGAGGGGAACGATGCGCAAAAGAATCGTGACGTTCGGACCGCGCTCGATTTCTTCTGCAGCAGGCCGAGCAAGTGCAAACGCGGCGCGCACTGGTGAATCGGGAAGACCTAGTTCACCGAATCGTTCACCTTCGGAGTTTGCGTGCACACCAATTCGATGCAGTGCAGAGATTGCGTTCGGTGACGCGAACTGCACACGTTGTTCGGCATCGAGCACCATCACGCCGTCGCCGACTCGCGGCATAACCACACTGCGTTCATCCTCGCCCGCGAATGGAAATCCGCCAGCGGCAATCATTTCTGCGAATCGATTGAACACACTTAGGTAGGTGCGCTCAAGAACACCGTCTTGACGACCGACATGCTCATTCGCGTCTTTGGTCAGCACTGCAATCGTGCGCCCGCCGAACGTGACTGGAATGCAGGTCTCACGAACCGGACCCTCAACCGCTCCGGGAGGAATCTCACCCTCGCAAACTTCGCCGGTTGTGAATGTTGCGTCGACAAGCGGTCGTTCCGCGGCGGTAACAACCCGACCCACCCAGTCATTCGTGAAAAGTGTCTGACTCGTGGTCGGACGGATTTGTCCAAGGACAACCATTGACTGTTCGTCTGCGGCACTTCGGTCGCGACCGAACAACATGAGATCAGAGAAACTCAGGTCAGCAAGGAGTCCCCAGGTCCCGAGCAAACGCTGGAGGTGATCAGTCTCCGCCGGAGTGAGACGACAACGTTCTTGAGCGAGCTCCGCCAGATTGGCCATTGGAGCGAGGCGACGGGATCAGCCCGCGCCGAAACCGATCCGACGTTCGCTATCGGAAGTGCCCAATTCGATATACGCGATCTTGGCGGAGGGAACCGCAATGTCACGGCCGTGACGATCGGTCAGCCAAAGAACGCTGGTGACATCGGCCAATGCGGCATCGATCGTCGCGCGCACGTCGGCACGGTCGACATTGGACGACATCTCGATTTCGATTTCTTTGGGTGTCTGTTGCACACCGATACGTACGTCCACGAAGTTCCTCCTGTACGAAACCGACCTGATGGCCGGCGCTTCATGCTAGGTCGCAGGACCGAGCCTTCATCCCAGCAACTTGAGACCAGCGTTATAGCGGCGAGTCGGGGCGAGTTCGAGGTCGATGACCTCAGCCAACGACCGGATCGCCACGGCCGCTTCGCTCTCGGGTTCAACGGCCACAACCGGGCGGCCATCGTCAGAACCTTCTCGGAGCGCCGGCACGAGGGGCACCTGTCCGACAAAGCGGACATTGAGGCGCTCGGCCAATTCAGCGCCACCACCGGCACCGAAGAGCTCGTAACGCTTGCCATCGTCGCCAGTGAACCATGACATGTTCTCGATGACACCCTTGACTTCGATGTTCACCTTCTCGGCCATAAACGCAGCGCGCTGGGCAACCTTCTGCGCGGCAGGCTGCGGCGTCGTGACGACATAGAGCTCGGCTCGTGGCAAGAACTGCGCGATCGACAGCGCGATGTCGCCCGTACCCGGAGGAAGGTCGACCAGCAGGAAATCGGGCGCGTCCCAGAACACGTCGGTAAGGAATTGTTCAAGTGCTTTATGAAGCATCGGTCCACGCCAAATGACGGGCTGATCTTCTTCGACAAAGAACCCCATAGAGATACAGCGAACTCCGTGCGCCTCGGGAGGAACGATCATTTCATCGATGATGGTTGGGTTCTGGTCCACGCCAAGCATGCGCGGAATCGAGAAGCCCCAGACGTCAGCATCGACAACAGCCACCTTGTGACCACGTTGCGCGAGAGCAATCGAAAGGTTTGTCGTGATCGACGACTTACCAACGCCGCCCTTGCCGGAAGCAATGAGAAGCACTCGCGTTGTGCTTGACGCATCAGCGAAAGGAATGACACGGCCCTCGGCGTGTCCGTGGCCTTGGTGCGTTCCAGCAGTCGAGGCAGGATCACCGTGAAGGAGTTCGCGGATCGCGGCGCGTTCTTCGTCGGTCATAACGGTGAAGTCGAGATCCACACGATCGATCCCATCGAGCGCAACAATCGCGTTCGTCACTCGGTTCTGGATCTCGTTGCGCAAGGGACACCCGGCCACGGTCAGTGCGATCTGCACCGCCACAACTGGCCCGTCGATGGCAATGCCACGAACCATCCCGAGATCGACGATGCTCCGGTGGAGTTCGGGGTCTTCGACAGGTCGAAGGACCTCGATGACATCGGCATCGGTAATGGGCATTGGGGGGTCTCGCTTCGGGTCGGGGAATTTCTCCTACGGCGCTAGGTAGAATACCGAGGTGGAACAGGCGACCCTCAGTCCGACCGAGTTCAGCTCGGTGGTTACGGCCATCACCTCGGCCTTTGGCGACCCCACTCGCCGCGAGATCTACCTCTTCGCTCGGGCCGCCGATGCCGGAGTCACGGCCAGCGAGGTCGCCGGACAGTTCGATCTTCACGCCAATGTGGCCCGCCACCACCTCGACAAACTCACCGCGGGTGGGTACCTCGACGTTGCCGTGGCCCGAGGCGGCACGGGCGCCGGCCGACCCTCAAAGCGCTACACCGCGACCACCAAGGGCGATCATCTCGACCTCCCCGTCCGCCATGACGATGTTCTCCTCACATTGCTCGGCCGCGCACTCGAAATGCTTCCGCGAGAGCAGGCCGAGGCCATGGCCGAAGAGGTCGGTATCGAATACGGGCGATTACTCGCACAACGCTTAGGCGAAGGTGTCGACCACCAACGTTCGATTCAATCCATTCTCCAAACCGTCGCCGACGCCCTCACCTCTCAGGGCTTTGCCGCGCATGCGGAGCGACGCAACAACGAACTTCGCATCGTGTCCGAACATTGCCCATTCGGAGATGCAGTGATGGCCAACCCTGTCATCTGCGCCGTCGACCGCGGGATGATGAAGGGCATGGTTGCCGAACTTCACGGCGGCGATGCAACGATCGCACTCGAATCGTCGAAGCCCATGGGTGACGATGTGTGCGTCACCTCGCTCGAAGCCTGACCACCGTGGCTCGCCATTACTTCGATCACGCATCCACATCACCGATGCGCACATCGGTCCGGCGCGCTCTTAATAACGCTCTGGACATGCAGTCGAACGAGTCGCTCGGCGATCCTGGCCGAATCCATCAAGAGGGGATGACCGCTCGAGCACTTCTTGAGAATGCACGGGCTCAGGTCGCTTCGTTTCTCAGCGCAAAGCAACGGGAAATTGTCTTCACGAGTGGCGCAACAGAATCAATCACCGCCGCCACGTGGGGCGCAGTTCGACGCAGCGTCGAAAACGGCTCGACGCCGCACATCGTTCTTTCCGCCGTTGAGCATTCCGCGGTGCGCCGATCAAGCCAACTTTTCGCGACGGCATTCGAAGGTTCGGTTTCCATCATTGGTGTCGACGAAACTGGCCGTATCAACATCGACGAATTCATCGAAGCACTCACACCGACGACGTCGATCGCGCATGTCCAGTGGGGAAATCACGAAGTCGGAACTCTGCAACCTGTCGCCGAACTCGCAGCCGCGTGCAATGAACGAGGCATCCTCATTCACGTCGACGCCTCTCAAGCTGTCGGCCATGTCAGCGTTCGGCCGAAAGAATTCGGCATCGACCTGCTGTCATTTAGTGGCCACAAGTTCGGCGGACCATCCGGCATCGGCGGGCTTTGGATTCGCCAAGGCCTGCGGATTGAGCCGCTCCTCACCGGAGGCGAACAGGAACGAGCCCGAAGAGCCGGGCTTGAAAATGTTCCTGCAGCAGTCGCATTGGGCACTCTCGTCGCTGACCTTGACGATGCAGCGCTGGCCGCAGAAACCAGCAGTGCACGCAACCTTCTCGCAACTGCCCTTGAACGATTGACGACGACACCGGGAATTTCACTTCTCGGCCCCGTCGACGCCGATCAACGTCTCCCCCACCTGATGTGTCTTGCCGTTGAAGGCGTCGAGCCCCAAGGAGTGGTTCTCGGACTCGATCGACGTGGCATCGCCCTTCACTCTGGAAGTTCGTGTGCATCGGAAGGTCTCGAACCTTCACCAGTCCTTGAAGCAATGGGAGTCGATGCTCAGCGCTCACTTCGCGTTTCTGTTGGTCACGACACAACGATCGATGACATCAATGCATTATGCAAAGAACTTCCGCTAGTTGTGGGTGAACTGCGTTCATTGAACGCGTGACCGTTTCGTGAACTTTCCGCAACACGCGACAAACCGCTCGCATTCGTTGACTACCTTCTCCTCGTGACGATTTTTCTGACTCGCCATGCCCATGCCGGCAAACGATCCGAGTGGACAACCGACGATCGTCTTCGACCGCTTTCACAACGAGGTAAAAACCAAGCTGTGGGATTAACAAAAGTTGTGGGTGAACTCGTCGTTGGCCGAATCGTGTCGAGTCCCTATGTGCGATGCCTGCAAACGATGGAACCGCTCGCAGAGAAGTTCAAGCTCGATGTTGCAGAGTCAGACGCGTTCGCAGAAGGTGCCGATGGCGCCGATGCCTACCAACTTCTTCTTGAACTCGACGAACACGACGGCGTTGCGTGCAGCCACGGCGATCTCATTCCCACCCTCCTTCGCCGACTTGTCGCCGACGGCATGGACACCGATGGTCCCCTCATTGATCAAAAGGGTTCAACCTGGATTATTGAGTTGCGTAACGGCCGACCATTCAATGGCCGATACGTTCCGCCATCTGCCTAGTTTCGGTTAGTCCCGCCGACCGGCGGCAACGTCTTCCTTGACTGCGTTGACCATCTGGGTCATGTACACAGGTATGGCATTCATGTCGATCGCGTCGAGATCGGCCTGTGCCGCTGCGAACTCTCCGGCATTGCGTTCGAGAATTGCACGGAACACGCGGGCATCGGAAAAGGTTGGGTCAGTGGCAATCGCTTCGTCGAGATACTGGCGAGCCTGTGCATCGAGCTGAGCGGCGACTGATGCCTCGCTATTCAACGCAATCGTGTGCAACACCCATCCGCGATAGGTCATTGCCTGCACATTTTCCGGAGAGATTTCGAGAGCCTCGTCATAGGTCTGGACCGCTGACTCAAACTGCTTCAACGCCTTCGCTGAATCGCCAGCCTGCAATGACGCTTGCGCCTGCCCCGTCAGACCTTGCGCCTGAAGGATGAGGTTCGAGCTGTCCTGCCGGGCATCCCCGGTCAGGCCCTGACCTGGAGCACGCGTTCCCGCATTTCGAAACACAATCCAACCGGCACCCACAGCTACGACACCGACCAGAACAAGGCCAAGCGCCGTTCGCTTCCAGTTTCGTTGGGGACGAAGCGATTTCACCGCAGCACTGCGATCATCGACAGCTCGGATCGCTGCCGCAGCTCGAGCGGTGTAGTCGTCCTTTAGTTCTTCGTAATCCGATTGATCGACATCGCCCGCGGCATATTCGCGTTCAAGATCCTGAAGGGAACGAAGTAGGAAGTCCCGCTCTTCCTCGAGTGCAGCCAGCGCGTCGGGATCAAGATCACGACGACCTCGTGAACTCGGGTTCGGTGTTGCTGCTGGCTTGCCTTTCGCCGACTTCGCCGTTGCCGCCTGACGAGCGGCGCGTCGCGCAGCGGTGCCTCCGCCTGTTGAAGCGGTCACCGCGAGGCTCCCTCGCCATGCGGATCGGATTCATTCGCAGGTTCGTCGGAATGCAGCGCAGACTCAACAAGTTCACGATCTTCATCGCTGGCCCGCTCCTGGGGCATTGATGACCACCGACGGAACACAATCACGAGAGCGGCGATTCCAAGTGCGAGCGCAACAATCGGAAGAATCCACACCAACACGTTCACACCCGAAGCAGAGGGTGTCAGCAGGATCGCTTGTCCGTATTTCGCCGAATAGAACGAACGAATTTCCTCATCTGTCTGACCTTGCTGCACTTGTTCGGCGATCTGACGACGGATCTCCTGCGAAGCCGGGGCATTTGATTCAGCAACTGATTCACCGGAACACACCGGACACTTCACGGTGCGGGAAATGGAGCTCACGCGATCTTGCGCAGTGGGAGCTGATCGAGTTCCAAACGCTGCTACCGAAAGCGCCGCAACAGCGACAACCGCAACGGCAAGCCACGGACCCCAACGACGAATCGGTGAACCCTTTGCGAATGCTGAAGAGGAACTCATTCGATTCCCACCCCGGCGACAGCCATGCCGCCATTGTCAGCAATCACTTTGTCGAGCCCAGCGGTAGTCACTCCACCGAAGAAGCCGGCAACAACAAGGCCGCTCGGCGCAACCATGTAGGACTCAGGAACTTTGGTTACGCCGTAATCAAGAGCGATCAATCCTGTATCGCTTGAAATCACTGGCCAGGTATTGCGTTCCTTTACCCAGTAGTCACGAATCGAATCGGCATCATCGGAAAACGCAACGCTGATCACCTGCACTGGATCGCCCTTATGAGACTCCACGAACTGTTGAATCTGCGGATCTTCGAGCCGGCACGGTGTGCACCAAGTTGCGAAGAAGTTCACGAGCACCCATTCGCCTCGATGATTCGCCATCCGAAACGTGGAGCCATCAAGCGTTTGGCCAGAGAAGTCGGGTGCTGCTTGGCCGACAATCTGACTAGAAATCGGCTTGCTTGTGCCGCGGGTTGCAAGGAGCGCGATGAGTGCGATGAGCACAAGCCCCACGACGATGGCTGCGTTTCTCGCCAGTTTGCTACCACCACGTGGAGCGACGGATTCGCTCGATGCGTCCGTCATGCGGTTGCTCCGGTCGGTTCCTTTGGAGGTTCAACAGAAAGCGGAGCCGATACTGCATCGATCGGATTTCGACGACGCCCCGGGAACACTGCAAGCAATGTACCGAGCGCCATGACTCCACCGCCGATCCACAACCAAATGATGAGGGGCTGAACCGTGACTCGGACTGTCACCGAACCGTTTTCGCCATCTTTGATCGCGATCACCGACAATGCGACGTCATCAGTAACGGTTGAACGCACCGATGGTGTGCCAATGGTTTGATTGCCATTGGCGAACTTATTGAGTGACGGAGCCCATGGACCGGTGCCATCGATTCGAATCAGCACCTGATTGACGATCTTGGCTTCTTCTATCTTCACGTTCTGGCCTTCGTAGACCAACGTGTGACCAGCAAACTCCGCTGACTGTCCCTGCGTAAGCGTGAATTCCGCTTGGCGCACATAACTGCTGCTTGCGGCGAATGCGACAGCGATGATCACGACACCGAGATGAACGATCATTCCGCCGTTGGCGCGTCCGACAAGGCCACGCCAACCCTGGCGGCGGGTGGCAAGAACGAGTTGGCGTCCAGCCGAACCCGCAGCGAAACCGCCAAGTCCGAACGCCACGACCGGCGCGAATCCGCGAGCGCCGACTACGACAGCGAACACCATTGACGCGACACCAATCCATGCTGGCCATAGAAGCCGATGCCGCAAGAGCTCTCCGCTTGCCTTTCGCCAAGGCAAGACCGGTGCGATGGCCATGAGGAAGAGCAACGTCAGTCCAATCGGCATCGTCATCCGATTGAAGTACGGCACACCAACCGAAACTCGATCGTCGTTAATTGCTTCAACAATCAACGGGAAGATCGTGCCCAGAAGAATCACGAACGCAAATGCTGCAAAGAGAACGTTGTTGGCCAGGAACGCACCCTCGCGCGACAACGGAGAATCGATCCGCCCCGGAGACCGCAACCGATCGCCGCGCAAACCGATGAGCACGACCGTGGTCAGAACGATGAGGGCAAAGAAAATGATCAGCGAAACGCCAATACCGGAAGTTGTAAATGCGTGCACGGACTCGAGTACGCCCGATCGGGTAATGAACGTTCCAAGAATGGTGAGCGCAAACGTTGCGCAGAGCAACGAGATGTTCCAGACCCGCAACATTCCGCGACGTTCTTGAACGAGAACGGAATGCAAATACGCAGTGCCGGTAAGCCACGGCATCAATGAAGCGTTTTCCACTGGGTCCCACGCCCAGTAACCGCCCCAACCGAGCACTTCATACGACCACCATGAGCCAAGAATGATTCCAGCGGTAAGGAAACCCCATGCAATAAGTGTCCAGCGTCGCGTAGCGAGCAACCAGCCTTCGCCGACACGGCCCGTGACAAGCGCAGCAATCGCAAAGGCAAACGGGACAGTGAATCCGACGTAACCCAAATACAGCATCGGAGGATGGAAGGCCATCAGTGGATGGTTCTGAAGCAACGGGTTTGGTCCCGGTCCATCGAACCCAACTGGCGGCGAGAAACTCTTGAATGGATTCGCGGGACCAACCAGCAACCAGAAGAAGAAGATGCAAACAACAAGCATGGTGAAAAGTGCCCAACCAACGAGTGGGTCGGCAAGTCGCTTGCGGAACTTCAACACCACTGCAACGAGATAGCCGCCAAGGATGAGCGCCCACAGGATGATTGATCCTTCGAGGGCTCCCCACAACGTTGCGAAGTTGTAGAGGGCAGGAGTTTTCGTTGAACCGTTATCGGCGACGTACTGCAGGGTGAAGTCGCGGGTGATGAGTGCTCGCTCCATCGCGAAAGCAGCGAGGAGACCGCCGAAAAAGACGAGCGCTGCATACCAACGCGACAGTCGGACGAGTTCAGGGCGATGGCGAATCAGGCCATACCCAACAGTGACGGCTCCGAGAATTGCTGCAGCAAGACCAAGTGTGACTCCGGCACGTCCCAGCGCGAGATTCACGAGCCGCTCCGCATCGTGGTGACGGGCACCTGCCCATTCACCTCTGCCTGCTTGATGCGCTCAGATTCTTTCTCTTTATAGACCTCGCTGTGCTTCACGATCATGAGGTCAGAGTTATACGTGTTCGTTCCGTCAGCATCGAAATGGCCTTCTAGAAGAACTGCTTCGCTTTCCTTGAACATCTCGGGGGGATCGCCGACGTGATGAATCGTGATCGGTACTCCGTTATAGGAAATCTCGAACGTCACGCCATCGCCGGTTTGCTCGACGGTTCCAGGAACGACGGTTCCTTGCAAACGAAAGCGCTTCACCCCGAGCTCATTGCGCTCAGCAACTGCTTCGTCAGCGTTGCGGTAAAAGGTGGTTGCGCTTCCTAGGGCTTTCACCATGACAAAACCGCCGATGGCGATGACCGCCACGAGCAATGCGAGCGCAGGAAAACTCACGCGGCGTTTCTTGCGCGGCGCGGCACTTGAAGCTTCGCCGCCCTCAGAATCGGGACCAGTTCGTGGGGTCAGCTCCATCGACGCTTCTCCGGTGGGACTTTCTTACTGAGTCGGCGGCCGCGCACGACAGTGACGAGCGCGTAGGCACCCATACTGCCGAACACAACGACCCATGCAGCAGCGACGTACGGCCAGGTTCCTGTGGCCTCGGCAAAAAGAACTCCCGACATCACGACACCAACCCTTCGGCGCGGCGCTCAGCGATCGCCGTATCAAGACCTTCGGCATCGACTTGCTCTTCAAGCCATGCGACTCGGAATCGATGAATGACCATCCAGATGAACACGAGCGTGATGGAAACGAATCCCGTGAAGAGAGAGAAGAGCATCAAGCCTTGGATTTCCGCGCCCGAGAGAGACAGCGTCGGCGTTTGATGCAACGTACGCCACCACTGAACCGATTGGCGCACGATGAAAACGTTCGGGACAAGAAGGAGTCCGACAATCGCTGCGCGCTTGGCTCGCACTTCATAATCGGCGGCTAACCGACGAACGGCCAAGTAACCAAGCAGAAGGAGCATGAGCATCGCTTCGGAGGTAAGGCGCGCGTCCCACACCCAGAACACGCCCCATGTCGGTCGACCCCACAACATTCCGGTGGCGAGTGTGAGAGCAGTGAACAGTGCTGCCACTTCAGCACCGGCGTAGGCAACCAGTTCCCACCAGCGCGACTTGCGCCACAAATAAACGACAGAACCTATTGCCGTGAGGAAACAGCCCACATACGAAAGGGTCGCTGAGGGAACGTGCACGTACATGATGCGCACGGCTTCGCCCTGATTCGCATCAGCAGGACTCAGGATGAGGCCGAACAGAACAAGAACGCCAAGAGAAATGAGTGTGATGATCCCAAGGATCATCGTGGTGCGCGATCCAGTGGATGTCGGCCCGCTGTCACTGGCCTCGACTGACCCGACGGTCTCGGTGGTCACGATTCCTCCATCAAGGGGCCGAATCCGAAGATTCCGGCCACCACGTACACAGCGGCAAACACACTCATCAACCCGACCCACGGCCAGCCCTCAGAGGGAGTTCCGCTGAGTGCTGCCTCGAAGGCACGGGTCGATCCGATCAACACCGGAGCGAGTACTGGCAACAGTAGAAGTGGAAGGAGGGTTTCACGAACTCGGAGACCCGCTGCCACAACGCCGAAGAGGGTACCGGCGGTCGAGATCGCCGCGGTCGCGACCACGATCGTCGCCAACAAAAGGAGCCAACCCGTAATCGAAGTGCCGTAGAGCACTGCAACGCCAACGCCCAAGAGCACTTCAAGTACGAGGAGCTGGACGGCCACAGACAAGGTTTTGCCGAGATAAATGCCCGAAGGCGTCAGTCCAGAAAGGCGGAGGGCATCGGTCACACCATCGGCCGCTTCGACGGCGAACGAGCGCTGCATCGCAAGAAGCCCACTGAACAACACAGCGATCCAATAGAGACCCGGCGTCGCCTTTTCCAAAAGCCCGCGATCGGGATCGAGAGCGAAGGCAAACAGCACCAAGACCAACAGTGCGAAGGGAATGACTTGATTGAGAGCGACCCGTGATCGGATCTCAAGCTTCAGATCTTTCCGGGCGATGAGCCACGCATCACTGAGCATGATCGTCACCGCCGGACACGAATTCATCGAGTGCAACTCCGCCACCAAGCGTGACGATTTCATCAGCGAGTTCGATTGATCGATCGAGTTCATGAGAACTGAGAATGATCGTTGCCCCGGCAGCAGCAGCATCGCGAACAAGGTCATCGACGATGTCGCGGCCTTCTTTATCGAGACCAGCGTGGGGCTCGTCGAGTAGCCAAAGTTCCGGTCGCCGAGCGAGCAGGCACGCAAGCGATGTGCGACGCCGTTGACCAGTTGACAAGCGACCAACAGCGACGTCGCTCAGCCGACCATCGAGACCAAGCCGAGCCATTGCGGCATCGGCGTCGGCACTGTCAGCGCGCGCCGCACGTGTCCAAAACCGAACGTTGTCGGCAACGGTGAGTTCGTCGTAGAGACCGGTGCCGTGCGCCAGGAGCCCAACGCGATGTCGCACGGCCCGGCGATCAACCCGAAGGTCGACACCCAAGACAATTGCTTCACCTGAAGTAATCGGCACCAACCCAGCCAATGCGCGTAACAACGTGGTCTTGCCAGCGCCATTCGCTCCGCGCAAAAGCACGATTCGGCGGCGATCGACGTCGAGATCGACACCGGCAAGGGCAGGGAATCGGCCAAGCAAGGCCACCGCCCCGCGGAGGTGGACCACGGGTGCGGTCACGGACCGGAAAGTGGGGTCATCGGGCTCCATGGGGTGACCCGAGGGTAGTGGTCACTCCCGCCGTCAGACCAAGCGACCGCCCTCGCTAGGGTTCGCCCGTGCAGTTCTGGAGCGTCGTGGGCGCAATCGGTCGGTTCATGATGCGGGCTGGCATCGTGATTCTGCTGTTCGTCGCCTACCAACTCTGGGGAACTGGGCTTTCAACCGCCCGAGCCCAAGACAACCTCACCAAAGAGTTTGAGACTCAGATTGCCGAGTTCGCTCCGCCGGAAACCTCATCTGCCGCGCAACCCATCGTGACCGCCCCTGTCGATCTTCCAATTCCCGAACCGGGCGATCCCATTGCCCGCATCACCATGAAGACCATCGGTTCCGATTTCATCATGGTGCAGGGCGTGGACCTCAAGTGGCTCCAAGAAGGCCCCGGACACTTCCCACAAACACCATTGCCGGGGCAGCCCGGCAATGCCGCAGTCGCAGGCCATCGCACGACCTATGCAGCACCGTTCAACCGAATTGATGAGCTCACTCCCGGCGACATCATCACCGTGCAGACCCTGCAAGGAACGTTCACCTACAGCGTCGACCCCAAAATCGATCCCAAAGACGGCACGACGTCTGGCCATGTCATCGTTTCACCCAACGACCTTTCGATCTTGGACCAAAACTTCGGAAACCGCCTGACGCTGATGGCCTGCCATCCGAAGTTCACTGCGGCCCAGCGCATTGTCGTCACCGCGACCCTCACTTCAAATCCAGCCCCAGCCACGCCACTACCGACCTATGACGGCGTCACCACCGACGCGTCGACCGACGCACTAGCCGGGGGCGATTCCGCCGCCTGGCCGGCAGCGATCTTCTGGTCGCTCGTGACCGGGCTGGCATGGTTCGGAATCTGGTGGCTCGCCCGATTCTGGACACCAACCCTGCTGCGCAAACGCGCCGAACAAGTGTCACGCTTGAAGGACTGGAAGTTCCTCGTCACCTACGCGATTGGCACACCGATCGTGTTGGTGCTCATGTTCATCGCCTTCACCAACATCGCCCGACTCCTCCCCGCCTCCTATTAACCATGACTCTTCGCCGCCCACACACCCGCACCCTTGTTGTCCTCCTCACTGTTCTTGTCACTGCCGCCTCGCTCGCCGCTTGTTCGTCTTCATCGAAGAGTTCCTCGTCTTCGTCGACGTCGGCCAGCACGACAACGACCGCTCCGGGCCCAACGACAACAACCACCCTCGAACCCGAGGCCGGGGTCGGCAGAATTTCGTTTGTCTACGGACCAGACGTCGGCGATTGCATCGATTTGCGATCAGTGGCGTCCGGGAAGGCCGTCACCACACGGGCGGTCCCCGCCGTCGACGCAACATTGAAGACCGATAAAGACGTCATTTTGCGGCTGAATTGCGAACTTCCCCACCAGTACGAAGTCATTGCAACCCCCGCGGCTGGCCTCGCCCCCACCCCGACGCCAACCACCGAACAGTTCACCGTCGCGGCAAAGAAATTGTGCCCCGCTGCGTTCAAGACCTACGTCGGCATCGCGTATCCGAGTTCTTCGCTTGAGGTCGGATGGATTTTGCCGAGTGAAGAACAGCGCAATCGCGGCGTGCAGGTCATTGGATGCACCGCGTTTGATCCCAAAGGCAAGCTCACCGGGTCGATCAAAGACTCGAAGCGCTGACGCGTTCGCGTCGGTGGACGCGCCACGTGAACTCGCGAAACGCGATCGCGTATGAGGATCCACCACCACCACGCGCGGCAGTTCTAACTTTTTGCCTCATGGTGCTCGTGATTGCTGCCTTACTCCTCGCAGTACTACTCGTCATCGCTCTCATTGCGAACCGCCGATCCGGCCAGGTCACAGAGACCCGGATCACCCGTCGACCCGCCGAGGTCCGCTTGCCCATCGGCGCCGACGCCGCGCTGTGGTCAATCGTCGAGGTCGTTCCTGATCCCCGCAATCACCTTGCCCTCACCCGAGACCTCACCGGCGAGGTACGCATTTCAGGGACACTGCTCGATCCCGCCGTTCGCGCCACCACTCTTGTGCCGCCGCCCCGACCGGTCCCGGCTGGCGGAAGTTCGGTTCGCATTCTCACTGCTGCTGAAATCGAACGTGAAGATGCGGCTGCAGCATCTGCAGCCGCACGACTCCACCGCGCTTCGTAGTTTCTCAAGAACGCAACTTCATCGCGATTGAACGACTGCGGCGAGTGCTGCCCATGATTGCGGCGCCGCGCCTAATCCAAATCCATCGTTCGCGTCCCAGTACTCGGCCCAGGACGACTCAACCGCGCCACGCGTGAGCATGTCGGCCAACGCGCGCGCATCGTCATCGCGATCGTGTCGTCGCGCCGCAACCCAGAACAAATACGTGAGCTGCGGCCAGGCAGGGCCTCGCCAATAAGTGCGCGCAGCAAAGGTTGGTTCGTCGCGATGCATTCCGGCTGGTCCTGCGCGTCCCCCGAAGGCTGCTTGGCTGCATAGGTCTCCAAAAACCCTTTCAAGTACAGCACTATCTGCACTCAATAAGACTGGAAGCAGTGCATCAAGCGAACGAACCCGACCCGAATCCGCCGCAGAGTCGCCAGCGTCAATCCATGTTCCAAGCTCATCGTTCCATTGCTCGAGCAGACGGTCGCTGAGCGCATGTGCATTCTCAAGCAGAACGGCGTCTCCGGTCACCGATGCGAGTTCGAGCGCATTGAATGCAACAAGTGCGTTAAAACCACAACTGGCAACAACGAATGATGGATTGGAAATCGGAGAACCAATCTCCGAATGCTTAACGGCTGCGACGAGTTCGCCCTTGATGCCATACCAAGTTGCCTTGTTCCAAATTCCTGGGCACCAGTGATCCCATCTCGGACAATCATCACCACCGCTCTCCCATGGATGACAAAGCGCAATGAGTCCCTCGACTTTTGCTCGGTACTTAAACAGGAAGTTCAGGCCGGCGGTTGCACGATCAACAAGATCAGATACGTCGATACCGCGCCGCGAAAGTTCAGCTATCGCGTGCCCGAACATCGGTGGTTGCGTGATCGACGATTGCCCTTCGCGTTTCCAAAACTCTGCGTGATGCGTCGGCAAGAACTCGTAGTCGACGTGAGGCACGAACCCCTCGGAGTTCTGCGTGCGAAACAAATGGGAGAGTTCGCTGCGGGCCCGTTCCGGTTCACCAAGGTCGGCCCACGTGATGGCGTGGAAGCAGGAATCCCACAACCACTGAAACGGATACACCTCGGCGTTGGGGACGGTGTACCCCTCTGGTCGCCAGTTGGCCTCGAGTACGGCACGGGCTGCGGCCCGGACCGAGTCGGGGTCGGCCGGTAGCGTGAAGTCCTCGCCGTCGATCCCGTCGGTCACCCTCGTCCCCTTCTGGTGTCAATGTCCACGTGCGCTGTGCTTTCGTTCCGTCTCGGCGGTACCGATGGAGTGTCCATCGTGGCCGATACCTGGATCGCCGCGCTGCATCGGATCGGATTCAAGGTCCGAACGGTTGCCGGCGAGGGGAATGTCGATGTTGTCCTGCCTGATCTGGCGATCGGACGCTGGCCCGATGGCGCTGCTGGCCTTCACGGCCCTCAAGCTGCAAGCGATGCTGCCATCGATCACCTCGCCACTCAGGTCCGTGAGGCGCTCGATGGCGTTGACCTTGTCGTGGTCGAGAACCTTGGGTCCATTCCCATGAACCTCCCGGCCGCGCTTGCGGTAGCGAGGGCCCGAAAGGGTCTGCCAACGATTTGGCACCACCATGACCCGGCCTGGCAGCGCGACCGCTACAGCGATGTCACCGAACTTCCGCCTCAAGAGTCAACGCCAAGCGGTCAGTGGCGCCACGTCACCATCAACGAACTCACGTGCCAGCAGTTTGCCGATCGCGGATTCGATGCCACCACGATCTACAACGGCTTCGATGTGCACACGCCACTCGGCGATCGAGGCAGAGAACGCGCCCGACTCGGTTTCGCAGAAGATGAACTCGTGATGGTGCACCCCGTTCGCGCAATTGAGCGCAAGAACGTTCCCCGCGCGCTCGACATCGCCGAGCGACTCGGGGCGACGTACTGGATAACAGGACCTGCAGAAGAGGGCTACGGAGAAATCCTTGACCACCTCCTCACCAATGCCCGGGTCCGCGGCATCAAGGTCGTTCATGAACCCTCGGCCTCGCTACCGGACATGTACGCGGCCAGCGATGTGGTTGTCTTTCCATCGGCATGGGAAGGC
>Ga0222713_10003478_pt1 | contig 16332 bp, 18 predicted proteins | sample C33_649DmetaG_FD_165061 | JGI IMG/M metagenome (GOLD analysis project Ga0222713, IMG submission 165061) | Estuarine water microbial communities from San Francisco Bay, California, United States - C33_649D | ecosystem: Environmental > Aquatic > Marine > Unclassified | place: USA: California...
GCGGCCCATGGGGAATATGAAATCCCCTTGCTCCAATAAGTAAGACAATTCCAGTGATAATCAAGGCAATAGAGATTGAGATGAAGCCTGAGAGAAATCCAAGTGAGGCAAGAAGGGCGCTTAACACCGGCAGATATGGGGCAAGGAAGAGATCTTCAATTACTAAAACCGAGACTGCTCGCTTGGTTGACTCCTTAGATTCGAGCTTTGAATCCTTAATAAATTGCGATGCAATTCCAGATGATGAGACATAAGTAATTCCCCCAAGGGTTAGAGCTCCAAGTAGCCCCCAACCTAATAAAAGTGCAAATAACGCTCCAGGAATAAAATTAAAAACTAAATCAACTAAACCAAGTGAGCGGCGAATTTTTATCGAATCAAAGAGCTCCTTTGAGGAATACTCCAGGCCAAGCAGGAGGAGTAATAAAATTGCCCCCCACTGCGCCCCTAAATCAAGAAATTCATCACTTAGCTCGAGAGCAACTAATCCGCCTTCTCCAAAGGCTAGGCCTGCAAAGAGAAATATCGGAACAACTGAGAGTCGAATCTTTGCGGCAATATACGCAGCAATTCCAAGGGCAATTAGTACAGAGCCTAACTCTCCAAGGACTAATCCATCTTGCCTACTTAAGGAGGCTGCTAGCTCCATATCTTTACTTACTCTCTACTTACTAGCTGCTACTGCTTGCTCCAGATGAGCCTTAATGTGTTTCGACATATAGGCAAGGTAATCAATTAGTTTAATCGGCTCACCATTTGCCTTTACCCCAAGGCGCTCCAACTTATCTGTACTAAGCCCACTAAGCAGATCTAGATTATTTCGACGAAGGGCTGCAAAAGTATCAACGCTAGTTTTTGCATCTCGATTTTTTTTGATAACAGCAAAAGCATCTTCATCCCAAGCGGAGAATTGGTAGTTATCACTCGTTAGTATCATGCGCACTCGAAGCGATAGTGAAATCTCAGTATCACAGATATGGGCTAGGCACTGCGATGCGCTCCATCCACCATCACTTGGCACGTTATCAAATCTTGATGAGAAGGTGCCATAGAATTCTTGAACTCTTGCAACATCATCTAGATAAGTAGTAAAGACCTCTTTAGACATTTCTTACTCCTAATCTAGATCGCGACGGAGAGTTGTTCTCATCGCGATGAGTGAAAATAGCGCCGCATAACCCAAGAGTACAAGGGTTGCCGGCCCGGGGGTTAAGTAATTTTCTATGCTGAAATTAAAGTCATTTTCTCCAAAGTCAACATCAACAAGACCTGTAATGGCCCCAGCTGGAAGATACTTTCCAATCGATTCAACAAATGCCACGACTAGGCCTTCAACAATTAGAGTCCAGATGACTGCTCCTGTTACAGCTGCGATCTGATTCTTTACTAAAGCTCCAAGTCCAACCCCCACAATTCCCAGAACTAGTCCTGAGATTGCTGATGCTCTTAAGACTTTAAATAGCAGCTCTGCTGGAACTGGAGCATGGGGTTCAAAGAAGGTTAGTGCGATAAACCCTGAAGTTATCGCAAAGAGAAAAGAGAAGAGCTGAATCACAAGCCCAGCAAGGCTTGCTGCAATCAACTTTGCAACTAAGACTGTGCTTCGCTTAGGAGTAACTAGAAATGTTCCAACTGCTGTGCCATGGCGATATTCATTAGTCATAATCAATATGCCAAGAATCAAGGCAAATAAATATCCACCAGCAGCATTGGCAAAGACGGCGTTGATTCCCTCTTGAGTCTCAGTGCCTGAAAATACGCCTCGTCCTGGCCCATTATCTGAATTGAGAACCAAAATCGGTGCAACTGTTCCAAGTGCTGCAAATAGCCCGCTCCAGAGAAGTAAGAGCCAATTAGCCCTTAAGTAAATTAATTTACGAAGCTCTGATTTTAGTAAAGCGCTCATGCGCTCTTCCTTAAAGTTAACTCTAGGAAAGCTTCCTCTAGAGATCTTCCCTTACAAATTTCCTTAATCGTTCCCTGCGCAACCAATACTCCCTTATTTATGATCAAAACATCATTAACAGTATTTTGCATCTCTGCCAATTGATGAGATGAAACAAGAATAGTTCTTCCCTCACCCGCTAATTTCTGGAGAAACTCACGGAGCCAGACAATTCCAAGTGGATCAAGGCCATTTGCCGGTTCATCAAGAATTAAAATCTCAGGATCTCCAAGCATCGCTATTGCAAGTGAGAGACGCTGCTTCATGCCAAGTGAAAATCCTTTAGTTCTCTTATTTGCAGCGCTTGCTAGATCAACTAGCTCTAAAACCTCATCAATGCGTGAGAAGTTGATATCTGATGCGCTTGCCATAATTTTCAAGTTCTGCTTTGCAGTTAGCCCTGGATGAAAGCCTCTGCTATCTAGTACTGCTCCCACCTTGTGAATTGGATCTTGTAGCTGGCTATATGAGCCGCCATTAATCTCAGCGCTTCCCCCAGTTGGATTGACTAGACCTAGAAGGCAGCGCAGCGCAGTGCTCTTTCCCGCGCCATTAGGTCCTAAAAAGCCGGTGACCCGGCCAGATTGAACGCGGGCTGAGAAGTTGGAGACCGCTAAAACGTCCTTGTAGCGCTTACTTAAATCTTTAAATTCAATTTTTACACTAGACATAACGCAGAGCCTATACCCTTAACTTTATGAACCAGAGCACACATCGCTCCCCTGTGTATGCAAGAGGCGGCATCGTTGCTGCAAGTCAACCTCTTGCAGTCTCTGCTGGTATCGAGATTCTTACTAAAGGTGGATCTGCAGGTGATGCTGCAATTGCAACGAGTGCGGTCCTAGCAGTTGTTGAACCTGGCGCATCTCATCTTGGCGGAGATGCATTTGTTATTTCTCATAACGCAGCAAGAAAGAAGAATCTAGCTTTTAATGGAAGTGGCGAGGCTCCCCATAGCGCTAGCGCTGATCAATTCAAAAATGAAATCGATCACCATGGATATAGGAGCGCCACTGTTCCAGGCCTTGTCTCAACATGGTTTGAGATCCATAAGGAGTTTGGCCTTTTATCGATCGATCAAATTTTGGCCCCAGCTATTGATTATGCAAGAAATGGCTTTGCTGCCAATACTGGATTTGTTAAGCGAATTGCCGGGCATCTTAAGATGTTTCCAGATACTCAAGTTTTTCAAAGCCTTGGTATCGATACCAACCTAAAAATCGGTGATTTAGTAATCCAAAGAGATTTAGCAGATTCCCTAGAAGCCATTGCCGAGCAGGGGCAGGAGGCCTTCTATCAAGGAGAGATCGCCAGAAAATTAGTTGAAGCAAGTAATGGCTGGTTTAGCCTTAGAGATCTTGCAGATCATAGAACTCGAGTTCTACCGCCATTAAGCGTTAAATATCGCGATTACATGATTCATGGCCAGCCCCCACCAAGTCAAGGAATGATTCTGCTGGAGGAGTTATTAATTGCAGAAGGTTTTGATCTAGCAAATATCGATGCGGCAGATCGAATTCACTTAATGGTTGAGGCGAAAAAGATTGCCTTTGCAGATCGCTATCAACTGCTCGGAGATCCAGAACATATCGATATAAACCTTGATGAGCTCTTCTCAGCTGCAAGTATCAATAAGAGACGAAGCCAGATAGATCTAGCTAAAGCAAATTTGAAAGAGCCTTCAATATCTAGCGAGGGAAGTGATACCACCTATTTTCTGGTTGCAGATCGAGATGGCAACGCCCTCTCTTGGATTCAAAGCGTCTTTCATGGCTTTGGCGCTTCCTGGGTAATTCCTGGCACTGGAATCCTGCTTAATAATCGCTTAACTGGATTCTCACTTGATCTAAAGTCACCAAACTTTATTGCCCCTGGAAAGCGCCCTGCTCACACTCTCAATGCATGGTCAGCAACAAGATCAGATGGCTCACTTGCCTTTATGGGAGGAACTCCTGGGGCAAATATCCAAGTGCAGAGTAATTTCCAATTAATTGTTAATGCAATTGATCTCAAGATGAATCCACAAGAAAATGCTGAAGCTCCTCGCTGGCAACATTTAAATAAAGCAGGTGGATCATCTCTTGATGAGAGATATGAAGGGGTGCTGCAGATTGAAAATAGAGTAGAAAAAGAGATTCAACAATCCCTGAAAGAAAAGGGGCATAGCGTTGAAGAGCTCTCTGCCTATGGCCATGGCTCTGCTGTGCAATTGTTGGAAGTCCTGCCAAATGGAACCTATATCGCAGGCTCTGACCCAAGGTGCGAAGGTCACGCAGCAGGAATCTAGGCCTTCTCTATACTTATCGCTATGAAATTATTTAATGGCGATGATCTAGGTGGACCTTTTGATCTCATTGCTGGGCTTCCACTTCACCCTCTAGCATCACATGCGCCGATAGTTTTAGTTCCACTGGTGGCCTTTGCCGCCCTTGCCATGTCCTACTGGCCAAGTTTTTCAAGACGATATGGTCTGCCAGTTCTGGTTCTTGCAGTAATTTCACAACTATCTTTGTTTCTTGCCAAAGCAAGTGGAGAATCTTTTCAAGAAAGAATCAACAAGGAAGTTGAACGACATGAGAGCTATGGTGAAATCGCGCCATTTACTTTCATTCCATTATTAATTCTGCTATTTATTCGATATCGGATGGATAAAACTGGCGCTGGTATTGGCTCGCCTCTTGTAAGAAGGCTTGTTTCAATCCTTCTTGCCCTCTCTGCAATCTTGGCTCTGGTCTATATCTTCTTAACTGGCCACTCAGGAGCAGAATCGGTTTGGGGCTGGATCGCTAAAAATTAGAGCTTTGCTGGCTTTATAGTTTTAAAGATTATAAGACTTATCAAGCCACTAACTACAGATCCAACTATCACTGAAAAGATTGCTAGATCTACAATCTCTGGGCTATCAAAGGCTAGGCGAGCGATAAATATCGCTACCGTAAAACCAATACCTGCCGCGCTTCCCGTGGCAATCAGATCTAGATTCCTTGCACCTTGCGGATACTCGGCGATCTTTATTTTTTTTGCCGCCATAGTTGCAAGCAGTACTCCTAACGGCTTGCCAATCACTAAGCCGAAGAAGATTCCCCAAGCAATGACTGAATTGAAGGCGCTCTTAATAGACTCACTTGATATCTCCACTCCAGTATTGGCAAAAGCAAAGATTGGCACGATTAAATAGCTACTAATTGGATGAAATTTATTCTCTAGATATTCGATCACAGATACCGAGCCATCCTCGCTATCAATCACCTTTGAATTAGCTTTTGGAGTATTTGGCGTCAGCAGGCCCAAGATAACTCCAGCAATAGTTGGATGCACACCGAATCTATATGAGCAATACCAGAGCGATAGCCCTAGAGGAAGAAAGACAAATATTGATTGGCTGCCAAGTTTTTTAAATCCTAGAATGGCAAAGATTGTAAGGAGGCCTGCAAGGCCCCAGGAGAGATTTACACCTGTTGAGTAAACCAGGGCAATTATTAATATCGCGCCAATATCATCAATTACAGCAAGTGCTAGTAGAAATGATCGAAGCGAGGCCCGCGCACTACTTCCAACTAGAGCAAGAAGTCCAACAGCAAGTGCAATATCGGTAGCGACCGGAACTGCCCAACCATTTGGTTCCACTCTCCCAGCAATTGCAAGATAAATAATTGCAGGCAAGCTCATCCCGCCAATTGCTGCAAATAGCGGAGCTGCTGCTGCTTTAAAGGATGCAAGATGGCCTGAAGTTAGCTCCCGCTTGATCTCAAGGCCTACGACAAAGAAGAAGAGGCTCATAAGTAAATAGTTGATGCTCTTTAATATGGTGAAATCTAATTCAAGGCTTGATGGCCCTATTTGGAATTTAAAATCTAGAAAAGCAAAATAAGTATCGGCATGACCAGAGTTTGCTGCAATTAAGCCAAAGGCTGAAGCGATAAGAATTAGCGTGCCGCTAGATGACTCTCTATGGAGAAAGTCTCTCAAAGGGGTAATTACACGCTTCATTATCTAAAAGATATCACCTTGAGGCAGCGATACTTGCTGCTCTATCGGCGCTTAATATCTCTTTGACCATAGGAACAACCTTGGTGGCAAAGAGCTCAATTGAATTCATCAATTTAGAGTGCGCCATAGGTCCATTTGAATACTTGAAATCAAATCTCTCAGCTCCTATGGATTTCATCGCATAGGCAATCTTTCTTGCTACCTGCTCAGGTGTTCCAACATAGAAAGATCCGTATTTAACCTCATTGATGAAATGCTCTTTTGTGACCTGTCCCCAGCCGCGCTCTCTACCAATACGGCCAAACATCACTTGATAATGTGGCCAGAGCTCCTCGATTGCAATCTCTTGTGAAGCGGCGATATGACCTGGTGAGTGGATAGAGATAGGGCGAATTGGATGACCAAATTCATTCATTGAACTTCGATAAAGATCTGCAAATGGAGCAAAGCGGGCAGGATCACCGCCAATGATGGCAATTGCTAATTTGGCATTGAGCCTTGCAGCTCTTACAACCGACTCAGGAGTTCCACCAACTCCAACTCGAAGGGGAATGCTGCCGCGCTCAGTCTTTGGATAGATCTCCTGATTAATTAGTGGCGCTCGCATAGTTCCTGACCAATTCACTGCATTCTCTTTTAATATCTCAACTAATAGCTCAAGTTTTTCTTCAAATAGCGCGCCATAATCAGATAGTTCATAGCCAAAGAGTGGAAATGATTCGATAAATGATCCACGTCCTGCAGTAATTTCTGCTCTTCCATTTGAGAGCGCATCAATTGTGGCAAATCTCTGATAGACCCGAACCGGATCATCACTTGATAAAACCGTAACCCCCGTGCCAAGTGTTATCGCCTTAGTTCTAGTCGCAATTCCGGCAAGGACAGTATCTGGCGAAGAGATTGCAAAGTCATCCCTATGATGCTCGCCAATGCTGAAATGATCTAGACCTAATTGATCTGCCAATACTGCCTGCTCAACCACATTTCTAATCGTGGCTGCTGCAGAGATAGGCGCCCCCAAATCATCGTTTTGAGTATCACCGAAGGTGTCGAGGCCAAATTTGAGATTATCTAAATCCATAGAGCAAAATCTATCAGGGTCAATACAATTGCGCGCATGATAGAGCGCATCCTCTACATTGGCTTTGATCAATTACATGCCAAATACGGGGTTCTAAAGAGCGCTGATGCCAAGAAAGATGTAATTGCGCTGATTCAAAGCGAGCCAATGACTACCGGCAAAAATTGGCATCCTGAGCGGCTCTACTTCTTAATTTCAAGTGCTAGACATTTTGCTCAAGAGCTAAAAGAAAAAGGATTTAAAGTCGAATATATAAAAGCAAGTAGCACAACTGCAGGTCTAGACCAGCTTTCAAAGAAATACAAAGGCGCTGAGATATTTGCAGCAGAGCCTTCATCGCATCGCCTCTTTCAATCTTTTAGTGAATATGGTGTGAAATTTGTGGAAAATGATTTCTTTCTCACTTCCAGATCACTCTTTGCCAAATGGGCAGATGAACAGAAGAGCTATTTAATGGAGAACTTCTATCGCAAACAGAGAGTTCGTCTAAATATCTTGATGGATAAAGCAAAGCCGCTAGGAGGTGCGTGGAACTTTGATAAGGAAAATCGCCTCCCGCCGCCAAAGAATTACAGATGGCCCAAATATCTAACCCACTCCCCAGATCAAATAGATCTAGAGGTAGCTAAAGAGCTAGGACATAGCCCTTCTACTAATTGGGCTACCACAAGAGCTGGCGCTTTGAAACAACTTGATAACTTTCTTAAAAATCACTTCGCAAACTTTGGCCCCTATGAAGATGCCATCACCGATGAGAACTGGGCGCTGCATCACTCACTGCTTAGCCCATATTTAAATAATGGTCTACTCCACCCTGAGGAAGTTATTAAGGCAGCGCTTAAGAGATTTGAAAAGGGAGATATTCCAATTGCCTCTGCAGAGGCCTTTATCAGGCAGATCATTGGCTGGCGGGAGTATGTCAATGGCATGTACTGGTATTTGGGAAGTGAGTATCGCCAAAAAAATGGTTTGCACGCAAAGCGAGAGCTTCCGCAATTATTTAGCGATCCAAGTAAGACCAATATGAACTGTATGAAAAACACCATTACCGATATCAGTAATCGCGCCTGGGTTCATCACATTCCACGCTTAATGATCTTAAGTAACTTTGCCCTAATTGCTGGCATTAATCCCCAGCAATTCTTGCAATGGATGAGAGAGGTTTTCATTGATGCCACAGATTGGGTAATGGTTCCCAATGTAATTGGTATGGGAGTTCATGCCGATGGTGGAATTATGATGACAAAGCCCTACGCGGCAGGGGGCGCCTATATCTCAAGAATGAGCACACACTGCAAAGGTTGTTTCTTTGATCCAAAGAAGCGCACCGGTGATGATGCCTGCCCTTTTACAACTCTCTATTGGGACTTTCTCGATCGACATCGCCAGCAGTTTCAAGGAAATCACCGGATTGCTCAACAACTGTTTGGTCTTGATCGACTTAAAGATTTAGATGAAGTTAGATCAAGAGCTAGGGATGTGCTTCAGAAACTAGATCAAGGAAAACTTTAACGAGGACAGCTGCAGATCTGATCTTGGCTTACTCCCGCAAGAGCTTCGGTGATATGTTCCCCGCAACCCTCCCAAGTCCACTTACTACAGAGGCTACATTTAACTCTGCTACACATTTCTAGACCTCCCTCTCTTAAATAGTTTGGCGAAGAATCCAGGCTCTTTAGGATCATTTTGATGTCCCTGACATCTCTGCGATGCTGGAACTGAGCGCATTACCTCTTTAACATGTTGGCCACAACCAGACCAGGTGGTCTTGCCACATTTTCTACAACGTACCTGGCTACACATATCTATACCCCTACTTTCATCTGCTCAATCTGTGCTGGTGAATTACTCCATAGGTGATATCCCCCATCGAGATTTACTGCTTCATAACCTAAATTCTTCATAAGTAGCGTTGCGCTATGGCCGCGTTGACCAACCTGACAGGTGATTAATACCTTCTTAGCTTTGATCTCGCTATGGCGCTCTCGCAGTTGATCTAATGGAATATTTATCGAACCTGGAATTACCCCTCGGGCGAATTCATCTTCATTTCGCACATCTAGCAAGATGTATCCAGCCCCTAGATACTTATCTATCTCATTCCACTGCGCAGTTTGAGTAAGGCCGGAGATGATGTTTTCAGCAATAAATCCGAGCATATTGATTGGATCTTTCGCGCTGCCATATGGCGGGGCGTAGGCTAGCTCTAGGTCTGCTAATTCAGGTGCAGTTATTTTCGATCTAATTGCAGTGGCAATCACATCAATTCGCTTATCAATTCCATCTCGCCCAATTGCTTGGCCTCCAAATATTTCACCACTTTTTGGATCAAAGATCAGTTTTATCGCCATAGTAGATGCTCCGGGGTAGTAACCAGCGTGAGAACCTGGATGGGTGTGAATCACTCGATAATCTCGTTTTGTAGAGATAAGGCGCTTTTCATTCCAGCCTGTTGTAGCAATTGCTAAGTCAAAGACTTTAACAATAGCGCTTCCAATAGTTTTTACTTCTCTAACTTTTCTGCCATTGATGTGATCGGCAATAACTCGTCCCTGGCGATTTGCAATATTAGCAAGTGGCACCAGGTATGGACTGTTATCAAGGGCATCAATTTTCTCTGTGGCATCTCCTGCAGCATAGATATCTTGATCGTTAGTGAGATTGAATCTATCAACAACGATTCCTCCCTTAACTCCTATCTTTAGCCCAGCATCTGATGCAAGAGAGGTTTCAGGCTTTACTCCAATAGCTAGAATGACTAATTCTGCAGCAATACATTGCCCATCATTTAAGCAAACTTCTCGCTCAGTAATTTGAGATGCAGAGAGACCCAGATAGAGATCTACTCCATTGGTAACCATCTCTTTATTGACCAGGTAAGCCATCTCAGGATCTAGCGGCGCAAGAAGTTGGTCAGATGCTTCAACTATGGATGTCTTAATGCCTTGATGAACTAAATTCTCTGCCACCTCAACTCCGATAAATCCGCCGCCAATTACCACTGCGCTGGCCGGCTTTGTAGCGACCTGGCTAAAAATCTTCTGAGTATCCTCAACACTTCTAAGGCTTAGAGCCCTCTCGATACCTGGAATTTGAGGGCGAATTGGCGCAGCCCCAGGGCTTAATATCAACTTGTTATAGCTTAGAAGGTAACTCTCGTTGGTTGAGAGGTTTTCAACAAGGAGAGTCTTATTCTCTCTATCTATTTTTACCCCTTGAGAATTGATACGTACATCAATATTGAAGCGCTCTTTTAAGCTCTCTGGGCTCTGTAGTAACAAAGAGCTCTCATCTTTAATCACTCCACCGATGTAATAAGGCAGCCCACAATTAGCATAGGAAACATAGCCACTCTTCTCGATCACAATTATCTCAGCGCTCTCATCGAGTCGACGTAGACGAGTTGCAGCTGACATTCCGCCAGCTACTCCTCCAACAATTACAATTCTATTCACTTAGTTTCAGCTCCAGCTCGAGCCAATTCAGCAAATCCACCCTTATTAAAATTTATTAGATTAGTAAATCCAGCATCAGACATCTTGCCTGAAGCTACCGTTGAGCGATTACCACTGCGACAGTAGATGGCATAGGTGACTGACTTATCAAGGGCTGCAATCTCTGCATCAAATAGCGGTGAACTAACATCTAGGTTAAGTGCGCCTTGGAGGTGGCCAGAGTTAAATTCATCTGCAGTTCTGACATCAACGATTACCACTCCTGGTTCTTTAATCTTTTCAATGAACTCACTTGCTCCGACATTTTGTGCAACTCCAGAGCCAGCACAAGCAGCTAGCGTTAAAGCTAGCGCTGCTAGGAAACCTATTTGTTTAATCTTTTTCATTCTCTCTTCTCTCTCTAGGCCAGACTTAAGAATAGTTTCTGCAGTTTTTCACTTATCTCATCGCTATTTCTAGAGCCATCGGTAATGCACTCCTTGAGTGAGGATGAAATTAAAGTAAAGGCAGCAGTATTAACTGCCTTATTTACAGCTGCGATTTGATGGACAATCTCTTGGCAATCTCTGCCCTCTTCTATCATCTTGATAATTGCTCCAAGCTGGCCATTGGCGCGCTTTAAGCGGTTTAAGACCTCTTTGATCTGATCTTCATCTCTTAATACATGGCTTAAATCTGCTTTAGCCATAAAGCCACCAACTTCCTCTAGCGTTGAAACTTCGCTCTACGCCGTGAGGTTAATATACCCCCAGGGGTATGTCAACTGCTTAAATTCCCTGCCTTTTTATCGCTCTAGCCCTGATCAATTTCATAGCTCCAAAGATCTAGATCATCAAGATTTACTGGTTTAAACCCCTTGGCCTCAAGGGCGCTAGCAATTTGTGCTCGATGCTCAGTTGCATGGTGGATGCTTTGGGAGAGAATGGTGGAGCGCCATCTTTTAACAAGGTTTCCTGAGTAGTTCTTAAATTCAAGTAGCTCATCATCTAGCTTTGCAGACTCTAGAAGAGCAGCATCAATAGCTGCGGCCTGCCTGGCCAGCGCTTCTAAATCAGCAATTTTCTCAATCTCTTGTATCGATGTCCCAGGCAGCTCAGGGTGTTTACCAGTTATGCGATAGGCATAGGCATCTGCTGAATCAACGATGTGATGAGTTATTTCAGCGACAAACCACTCAGGATTTGTGGCAAAAGACTTTAGAGCATCTTCAGGAAGAGTTGCTAGATGCTTAATTGTTAATTGATTAGCCCAGCCCATATGTTTCAATAAACGCTCTAAACTGATACTCATGAAATCTATCCTCTCCTAAACTTTGGGAAGAATGCTGGAATTGATTTCTGAAACTCGATACTTTCAGGAAATTTCTCTCTTAAGATCTGATCTTCATATCTAGCTTTATAGAGCAACAAGGCTGTTAACAAGAGGGCGGTAATTAAAACGCTCCCGCTCTGCTTCCAGAGATAAGCAGCGAGTGTGAGAAGAAATAGCGCAGAATAAATTGGGTGCCTTAGATAAGAGTAGATACCGCTAGTTACAAGCTCTGCCCCCTCTTTACTCTCCGGAAGTGGAGTCAGGGCGCTACCTAGATCCTTAAAGCTTTTAAATAAGATAAATACTGCCAAGAGAGCAAGAATAATTGCTATCGATATCTCTAGCCTTGAAGCGCTATTAGATGATTCAGAGAGCGCCAGGGATGCAAGGAGAAGAAATTGCATCGCCACTAGCAACTTGCCCTTCATGATAAAAGTCTAACTATCCGAGAGAGTTATTTCGCTCTCTTAGCTCTTGGCGCACTTCTCTTGCTTCGAGTCTGATCGTTTCCAACTCTCTTGCGCTTTCGACCGCCCTTTGGCCTTGGCCCGCCGCCTCGCTCTGGAGCTTTTGATACGACCTTTTCTTTAGCCTCTGGAGTTGGAACTCCACTTGGAGTTCTTGCCCCAGCAATCTTTACCAACTTCTCATCCATTGGAGTAACTGCCATGACCCAAGTTTCAACTCCAGCTCTTAGAGCAATTCCCGCCATAGTTCTCTGCTCTTGATGAGTGGCAAGTGATATGACTTTTCCAGATTCTCCAGCTCTAGCAGTTCGCCCAGATCTATGTAGATAATCTTTATGATCCGCTGGAAGATCAATATGAACGACTAAATCAATGCCGTCAACATGAATTCCTCGAGCAGCAACATCTGTGGCAATCAAGACTGCGCTCTCTGAATCTTTAAATCTTGCAAGAGTTCTAGTTCTAACGGCCTGTGATTTTCCGCCATGGAGAGTTCCGACTTTAACGCCAACATGGGCAAGATTTGAAGCTAACTTATCAGCGCCGCGTTTGGTTCTAACAAATAGCAGAGTCTTTCCCTGTCTTGATGCGATTTGATTTATGATATTTGATTTATCACCCTGGCGATAGACAAAGACATAATGCTCTGCTTTATCTTTTGTTCCTTCAATTTCTTTTATGGAGTGAGATCTAGGCTCTATTAGATATTGCTTTACTAAACCATCAACTCCGCGATCAAGGGTTGCAGAGAAGAGAAGACGCTGTCCGCCTTTTTTAGTTTGATTCAAAATCTCTTTAACAGCAGGAAGAAATCCCATATCAGCCATTTGATCTGCTTCATCTAAAACAGTGATCTCCAGGTGATCAAAGCGAATATCTTTTCGATCAAGAAGATCTATTAAACGACCTGGGGTGGCAACAACGATAGAGATAGATTTCTTTAAGGCATTAACCTGCTTGCCATATGGCATTCCGCCAGCAATGACTACGCATTCATGGCCAACTGATCTTGCAAGAGGGCGAAGGACCTCATCTATTTGTTGAGCTAGCTCTCTAGTTGGAGCAAGGACAAGTGCTAGCGGTTGATGAGCCTTTGCTCTCATGCCAAAAATGTTATGAAGTAGAGCAAGACCAAAGGCGAGAGTTTTTCCAGAGCCAGTCTGGCCCCGACCCAAAATGTCATGGCCAGCAATCGCATCGGGAATTGTTGCTGCTTGAATCGGAAAGGGGTTGGTTATGCCTTGCGCATCAAGGGCTTTAATAAGGGCAGGGTTTAGCCCAAGGGACTTAAAAGTAATCTCTTTTGTTGCAGGTTTAACGGACATAAAAAATACAGACCAATCATCTAGACATGTATGTCTCTAGTGACTTGTCGTATTAACGAAAAGATAAGACCTACATATAAGCCGGCGCTAGGCCTGGCTTTGAGTTTTCTCGACGCAAGACGCGTTAAGACAGGAGGCAAGAGTATCTCAAGGCCTCACTTTTTATCTAATCTAGCCCTATGGAAGATCTAGCAAGGGGCGAGATAGCAGCCAGAGGTCCAATTCTGCGCCTCAGCTGCAAACTCCTTGATTACAAGAGAGCTCTACAAGATTCTGATTTATCAAAACTTGAACTGGAAAGCTTTATAAGAAATAAAGATGAATCAAGATTCTTGGATTTAAATAATCAAATCTTTATCGCCCATCCTGACCAGAGCGATTGGGATCTCTCAAAACTTCTTTCCAAAATGGGCGAGGTCTGGTTCCGCCCAGATCGACTAATATTTATGAAAAAAGATGGAAGAGATTTGGGATTTTTCTGGCTAAAAGAACATCAATTAATTGGAAGGAAAGTCAGCGAGATATATGTAATTGGAATCATCCCTAGTCTGCAAGGAGAGGGGCTAGGAAAGAAAATACTTGCCCTTGCTCTAAAGCAGATTATCTCGGATGGATTTAGTGAGGCTTGGGTCTATACCGATGAATCAAATGAGCGAGCTTTAAAGCTCTATCGAAGCTTTGGCTTTGAAATTGATTTAGTCACTGAGCTTTGACAGCTGGCGCAAACTCCAAATACTTCTAAGTTATGGCTGACATCTTGATAACCATGCTTCTTTGCAATCTTGCTAGTAACAACTTCTACCGCCTCTAGATCAAACTCCTGAGTGGCTCCGCATATTCGGCAGATTAAGTGATGGTGATGGCCACTATCTTGTCCGCAGCGTCTATAGAGGCGCTCGCCGCTAGGACTAATCAAGGCATCAACTTTGCCCTCCTGGCTTAATCTCTCAAGGCGGCGATAGATAGTGGCAAGGCCGATAGAACTTCCCTGCTCGTTTAATATCTTATGAATCTGTTGGGCGCTTAAGAATTGATCTAGTTCATTTATTACTTCAATCAGGCGAGATTCACGACTACTCTTGCGGCGAAGAGCCTTAGGTGGTGAAACTCGTTTCATACTGGCATTATCGCAACATTGAGCTAATTCCGCGAGGCAGTAGGCTTAAAAGTAGGAAAGATTTGTAAGTAGTGAAGGAGCGGTGATATCTCAACTCTAGAACTTGGACTAATACTGGCCCTGCTATCAGCTGCTGCAACGCTTTTGGGCTGGATATTGATTGCCTTGAAAAAAAATCCTTCAGAGCGCTTCATCGCTATCACGCTATTGCTAGTTGCTGGAGCGATGCTCACAGTTAGCGCTCTCTCATTAATTCCATCAGCTCTTGATAGCGGTCTTAGCATCATGCAGGTATTACTCACCACCTGCCTTGGTTTTGCTTTAGTTATTGCCTTATCCAGTGTTAAGTTTGATAGAGCAGGAGCTAAGGTAAAAAACCCAGCACTTCTTATCACTATCGCCTTATCTCTTCACAATCTTCCAGAAGGGGCGGCTCCTATTGGAGCCACCTTGGTTGACATTCAAACCGGGCTTACAACATCAGTTGTATTAGCGCTTCATAACATTCCTGAGGGAATAGCAATAAGTGCAACAGCGCTCCTTGCTGGCTATAGCCGCAAGATGGCTCTGCTTCTAACCCTTGCCGCCACCTTAGCTGAGGCTTTGGGAGCCTTTGCTGTTTATTTCAGCGGCTCTCTACTCCTAGATGATCGCTCCATCGGGCTTCTACTCAGCGGAGTTGCAGGAATTATGATTGCAATATGTGCCAAGGAGTTAATTCCTTATTCACTCAAAACTCTTGGTAGCAGAGGAAATTAACTATGCAGATGATTAAGCCCTTAAGAAGCGCTATTGCGTTATCACTTCTAATATCACTCGCCATAGCGAGGTGATTAAAACTAATGTGGAAAGCAAAAGGGAGTCGGCATGAAGCCAACTCCCGATTACTACCAAACCACCGTTGCTCGAATTATCGCACAATTCCTAAGTTACTCGCAGTAACTAATTGTAAAGAAGAGTAGCCCTAAAAGCCAGATCGAAGAATTTTTTCCATAGGGCGTCCTTTTGCAAGTTCATCGACCAACTTATCCATATAGCGAATCTTTTTCATTAGCGGGTCTTCAATTTCAACAATTTTCACCCCGCATATAGAGCCAGTTATCAGCTTTGCATTTGGATGAATCTTGGCTGCTTTAAAGAATTCATTGAATGTAGTCCGCTTCTTAAGGTGCTTCTTTAAAGTCTTTGAGTCAAAACTTGTGAGCCAGGTGATGACTTTTACAAGCTCAGCTTCGGTGCGTTCTTTACGTTCTATTTTATTCACGTAATGAACGTAAACATCGGCCAAAGGCATCTCAAAAATCTTGTGGGTCATTTCGGTTTCCGATGTCGATAGGAAAAAAATAATACTGAAGAAATCAAAATGAGGCCGATTCCTTGCAAACCTGGAGAATCATCGGCTTCTCCAGAAATCATTGCAATTACTCCAAGAGTCACAAGCAACACAGATAGCAACAGTCGCATCGGCAAAGACTAGCTTTTGTGTAGAAGAAAGAGAAGAAAGAGAAGAGCCACCCTATAAGCCGGATTCTGTCTTGCTATTGCTAGCGAGATCACCATCCATCTAGATCTGTAATTACTTACAGATTCAAGCAACCTACCCGGTGACTCGTGTGGGCACACTCAAACGCCACCTGCATG
>Ga0222713_10003485_pt1 | contig 16318 bp, 17 predicted proteins | sample C33_649DmetaG_FD_165061 | JGI IMG/M metagenome (GOLD analysis project Ga0222713, IMG submission 165061) | Estuarine water microbial communities from San Francisco Bay, California, United States - C33_649D | ecosystem: Environmental > Aquatic > Marine > Unclassified | place: USA: California...
AGGATCGGTCAGGCCCAGGCACAGTCGCAGCGTGGTGGTCTTGCCGGCGCCGTTTGGGCCGAGCAGGCCGAAGCATTCACCGGGTTGCAGCGCAAAATCGACGCCGCAGACCACTTCCTGCGTGCCGTACGATTTGCGCAGCCCGGTGGCGGCCAGCGGGGCGTTCGCGCTCATGCGCAGTGCTGGCGCACGATGTTCGCAAGCAGGTGCAGCTTGCCGTGGAAAAAATGTTCGCCGCCGGGCACTACCACGATCGGCAACTGTTGCGGTCGCGCCCAGTCGAGCACTGCGGACAGCGGCACCACATCGTCGACTTCGCCGTGGATCACCAGCGTATTTGCCGGTACCGCCACCGCGGGGAAACGGTTGACTGCCGGCCCGACCAGCACCAGTCGCTCGGATTTCAGAGCATGCGCGACCCTGGTCTGCACGAAAGCGCCGAAGGAAAATCCCGCCAGCAGCAGCGGCAGGTCGCCGTACTGCGTGCGCAAATGCTGCGCGACCGCGAGCAGGTCGTCGGTTTCGCCGCGGCCCTCGTCGAAACTGCCGTCGCTGGCGCCGACGCCGCGGAAATTCGGCCGCACGGCGACATAGCCGAGGCCGAAGAAAGTTTTTGCCAGCGTGGTGACCACCTTGTTGTCCTTGGTGCCGCCCTGCACCGGATTGGGGTGCGCAATCAACGCGACGCCGCGCGGTGCAGTCGCAGGGGCGTTGATGTCGGTTTCGAGCACACCCGCCGGGCCGGCTATGGAGAGGCGCTGCAGCGTTGACGGTGACATCGGTCGGGATTCAGTAGCGGACATGGAATACACGGACATTGAACATGGGAGACTTGCAGTGTGACTCCGGGCGGCGGCCCGGGTTCCGCTGTCGTGCGGAGTCAGATTTTCAGGCGTTCGACGACGCGGCCGTTCTGCAGGTGCTCGCTGATGATTTCATCGATGTCTTCACGATCGACATAGGTGTACCAGACGGCCTCCGGATAGACCACGATTACCGGCCCTTCATCGCAGCGGTCCAGGCATCCGGCCTGGTTGATGCGTACTTTGCCGGGACCGGAGAGTTTCAGCTCCTTGACCTTCTGCTTGGCATAATCACGCATGTTTTTCGCGTCGTGATCGCAACAGCAGCGGGCGCCGCCTTCGCGCTGGTTGCAGCAGAAAAACACATGATGTTTGTAATGGCTCATCGGGATGGTGGGATAGAATGCAACCGCGATTATAACCGTCGCATGCAGTCCTCAGCGTCGCGAGTATTTGCGCGCCGAGCCGCGCGAGAGTGCCACCGGATATTTGCGCCGGTTGAGCTTCATCTTGCGCTGGGCGGCCCGCAGCGGATCGATGTCGAGGATATCGGTCAGGCGCAGCAGGTAGAGCAGCACGTCGGCGACCTCCTCCTCGACAGCGCGGCGGTCGACGGCCGCGAGTCTGGCGCTTTGATCCGGGGTCAGCCACTGGAAGCACTCCAGCAGCTCGGCAGCTTCGACGCTGAGCGCCATCGCCAGGTTTTTCGGCGTGTGGAACTGTCCCCAGTCGCGCGCTTCAGCGAAGCGGCGCAGCTCGCGGCGCAGGCCGGCGAGTGTCGGGGCGGCGGATCCGGTGCGTTTCATTTCAATACTCCATGGTCATTCGTGGTCTGCTGCGTGGCGCCAGGGCAGGCTGAACAGCAGGAACAGTGTGGCGAGGAAAGGCCAGAGATCGGACAGCGCACGCAACATGGCGGCAAAGCTGAGGAAATGGCTGATCCTGCCTGCCAGCAGGTGTGTGGGGGCGGGGCGATACGGATTTTCGGGCATGCTGTTGACCAGCACGACGGCGGCAATCAGGGCCAGCAGGGCCGCTGCGCTGCGGCCCCGTTGCGACAGCCGGTTGAGCAGCGGCAGCAACATCAAGGCCGCGGCAATACCCACACCCAGTCCCGGCGTCCACCAGCTCCACGGTCGTAAGGCATCTAGCAGCAGCATGGCCGCTGCAGTTTTCAGCACACAGGCGCCGGCAATCAGCAGCACCAGCGTGCGCCAGTATCCGATATCAGTGCTGCGCGATGCGGTGGCCAGCAGCAGGCCGAGGCCGGCCACGTTCAGCGATACCACGCCGGCTTCGGCCACCAAATACGAGTCTGCTGTATGGGGGAACAACGCACCGAAGCCAAAAGTGCTGCGCAAATCACCGTAACCGAAGGCAATCAGTGGCACGTGCAATTGCGCGACCAGCCAGAGTCCGGCAAGTACCAGCACCATATCCCCGCGCGGACCGCCCTCAAACCAGCGGTAACGCAATTCAGAGAGGGCCTGCCCCAGGCGCTGATGAGGGGAAAACAACGGGGCAATCAGTGCGCCTACAGCACCGCCTGTGCTGTTGACGAGCAGGTCGACGTTGGAGGCGAAACGCGCAGGCAGGTACTGTTGTACGGATTCAAGCACGACACTGAGAGAGGCGCAGGCGAGGGACGACAGCAGCACCGCCGGCAGCGCACCCCGCTGCCTGTGCAGGGACAGGGCGATCAGGAATCCGAGCGGCACATAGGCGATGAAGTTGAACAAAATGTCGTCAATGGTGATCCAGCGCGGCCATGTATCAAGGATGAATTTGCCGAAGGGTTGCAATGGCAGGCGCCAGCCGGTGAAGGGTTGCAGACTGGCATAGACGATGACCAGACTGTAAGCTAGCGCGGCAATGGCGGCGAGGCGATGACCGCGCGGCGCGGAAGCAAAATTGAATTCCGGCAACATCCATGAAATTCTACGACATCTTCAACGGCGACGCCGACGGCATCTGTGCCCTGCACCAGCTGCGGCTCGAGACACCTTGCGATGCCGAGCTGGTGACCGGCGTCAAGCGTGATACCGGCCTGGTTGCGCGCGTCGATGCCGGTTCCGGTGACATGCTTACGGTTCTGGACGTGTCGTTGCGCACCAATGCCGTGGCGGTGCAGCGAGCGCTCGATGCCGGGGCGAGCATCCGTTATTTCGATCATCATGCCGCCGGGGACATTCCCCGCCATCCGGCATTCGAGGCGCACATCGATACCGCGCCGGACGTCTGCACCAGCCTGTTGGTGGACCGTAACCTGTCAGGGAAATACCGGCTGTGGGCGGTGGTTGCTGCATTCGGCGACAACCTGGTCGAATCGGCGGTACGCGCGGCACAGCCGCTGCAGCTGGATCACACCGAACTCGCCCGCCTGCATGAACTGGGCGAGGCGATCAACTACAACGCCTACGGAGATACGGTGGAGGATCTGCATTATCCTCCGGCCGACCTCTATCGCACCATTGCACCATACCGTGATCCGCGGCATTTCATTTTCGACGAGCCGGTATTCGAAGTGCTGAAGAATGCGGGGGCGGAGGACCTGGCGCGCGCCGAGGACGTCCTGCCGGAATTCGCAACCGATACGGTTGCCTTGTATCTGCTGCCGGATGCTTCGTGGAGCCGGCGCGTCAATGGAGTGTTCGGCAACCGGCTTGCGCATGCAGATCCGCAACGGGCGCACGCCGTGCTGGTGCAAAAACCCGGTGGCTATGCGGTGAGTGTACGTGCTCCCCGCAACCGGCCGCTTGGAGCCGATGAACTGTGCCTTGCCTTTCCCACCGGAGGGGGGCGGAAGGCGGCCGCTGGAATCAACCTGTTGTCGCAAAGCGACTTTTCACGGTTCGCGGACGCCTTCCGCCAGCAGTTTTCCTAGACCGGGGAATTCCGTCGAGTGGCGTGGTGGTTGGAGCCCGGCGACAAACCTGTCATGCCGGGCGCGAGAAATGCTTCAGCAAGTTCATTTCGATCAGTGCGAACGCTGCAATCCAGAGCAAGGCATCGTATGCGTCCAGCCAGTCCCCCTGGGACAGCCATGTCGCTGCGATGAGCGCCAGCCCTGCATATAGTGCATACGAAACAACCGGTATATGCTGCCGGATGTGGTCGTGCCTTGATGAAAGCCGCACCTCAATCTCCAGCATGATGACTACGCCGATCCACAGCAGGACGTTGATGGCATCGAGCCATTCCCTTTCCCGCAGATAAGCGACCGCAGCGACAGAGATGCCTGCGGCTGCGACCAGCCGCAACAATGTCAGCAGCCAGCGCGTACCGGTCCGCCAGCCTTGCGCAGGGCGGTGTGCCTCGATTTCAAAAAGCACGAGCAGCGCATACCATGCCACCGAATCGATGGCTTCCGACAATCTCCCGAAAAAAACATAGATTGCCGAGTTGACCGCGAGCAGGACGAACAGTCCCCAGCGTATGTAATGCGGCCGCACAGAAAGTTGCCGGCTGTCAGGCCGGATGGCGTCGGCCGATCCGTTGCGGTAACAGCGAGCCGGCGATCATGCCCAGTGCGCTTGCGCACAGCCCCGCAAGCTGCGGTGGCACCAGCGCATCAGGCGCGATCAGCTCGAGCAGGATCCAGGTCAGGAACCCTCCCGTAATCGCAGCCAGTGCGCCCTGCGTCGTCGCTGGCCGCCAGTACAGGCCGCAGACCAGGGGGATGAAAGCCGAGACGAGGGTGACCTTGTAGGCGCCGACTACCATCTGGTAGATCGTGGCCTCGGTGTTCAGGGAAAACAGTGTCACGACAACGGCAAAGCACGCAACCACGATGCGCATCGTGCGCAGCATCTGGTGATCGGTGAAATCTTTCTGGATGATGTGCTTGAGGATGTTCTCGGTGAACGTGACCGAAGGCGCGAGCAGGGTGCCGCTCGCGGTGCTCATGACGGCGGATAACAATGCGCCGAAAAAAATGATCTGCGCGAAAAGGGGGGTTTCATTGAGAATCAGCGTGGGCAGAATCAGCTGATGATCCTTGCCCATCAGCTCGTTGACCATCTTGGGATCGATCAAAAAAGCCGAATACGCGAGGAAGATCGGGACAAATGCAAAGAAGAAATACAACGTTCCGCCGAGCACCGATCCATAGACGGCGATTTTCTCCGAGCGTGACGAGTTGATCCGCTGAAAGACATCCTGCTGGGGTATGGAACCCAGCATCACGGTGATGGCTGCGGCGATGAAGGCCAGAATGTCCTTGGGTTCGGGATTCGGCCAGAAAGCGAGCTTGCCGGCGGCATCGGCATGGGCAACCACTGCGGAGACCCCGCCGGCCTTGTCGGCGACGATCCATGCGATATAGAACAGGCCGATGATGATGACCACCATCTGTACGAAGTTCGTCCATGCCACCGAGTACATGCCACCCCACAGGGTGTAGATGACCACCACCAGTGCGCCGATCACGATTCCCCACTGCATCGACACCGCGCCTTCTGTCACGACGTTGAATACCAGGCCAATGACGATGATCTGAGCCGACAGCCAGCCGAGATATGAAATCACGATGGCGACGCTGACCAGAACCTCGGCGGCGGCGTTGTAGCGCACGCGATAGTAGTCGCCGATGGTGAGCAGGTTCATCCGGTAGAGCCTTGCCGCGAAGAAAAGACCGACGAAGATCAGGCACAAGCTGGACCCGAAGGGGTCGGAAACGATGCCGCCAAGGCCTTCCTTGATGAAAGTCGAGGAAATGCCGAGTACGGTTTCTGAACCGAACCAGGTTGCAAAAACCGTCGCTGTTACCACGTAAAAAGGCAGCGAGCGGCCGGCCTCGATGAAGTCCTTGGCGGTATGGACGCGCAGCGCCGCGATGATGCCGATGGCGATGGAAACCAGGAGATAAAGAACGACAAATGTCAGCAGCACTGGATTCTCCGACGGGGTTGCGCGCGATTATAGCGAGACAGGCCGTCCTACCGCAGCAGGATGGCGAGAAGCATGGCCAGCAGCGTCAGGGCGATGACGCACAGCAATATGACCTGGCTGTGGCGATGGCTGCGCAGGGCGCGCAGTTCTTCCAGCATGGCTGAATCCTGTTCACGCTGCAGGTAACGGTTCACCAGTCGTGGCAACTGCGGCAGAAATTCGCTCCAGAAAGGCAGTTCATCGCCTATGCGTCGTACGAGCCCGCGCCAGCCAACCTGCTCGGACATCCAGCGTTCCAGGTAGGGCTTGGCGGTGCTCCACAGATCCAGATCGGGGTCGAGGTCGCGGCCCAGTCCCTCGATGTTGAGCAGGGTTTTCTGCAGCAGCACCAGTTGCGGCTGGATCTCGATGTTGAAGCGGCGCGAGGTCTGGAACAGGCGCAGCAACACCTTGCCGAACGAGATTTCCTTCAGCGGCTTGTCGAATATCGGCTCGCACACCGCGCGTATCGCCGTTTCGAATTCGTCGACCCGGGTACCCGGCGGCGCCCAGCCGGATTCGATGTGGGCTTCGGCAACCCTGCGGTAATCGCGGCGGAAGAAGGCAATGAAATTGCGCGCGAGGTAATGCTTGTCGACGTCGGTGAGCGTGCCCATGATGCCGAAATCAAGTGCGACGTACTGGCCTTCGTGGGTGACCAGTATGTTGCCGGGGTGCATGTCGGCGTGAAAGAAGCCGTCGCGGAACACCTGGGTGAAGAAAATCTCGACGCCGGCGCGGGCGAGCTTGGGGATATCCACGCCCTGGGCGCGCAGTTCTTCCACTGCAGATACCGGAGTGCCGCGCATGCGCTGCATCACCATTACCTGCGTCGAGCAGTAATCCCAGTGGACCAGGGGAACCGCCAGCAGCGGCGAGTCGAGGAAATTGCGCCGCAGCTGGTTGGCGTTCGCCGCTTCGCGCATCAGGTCGAGTTCATCCTCGAGATGGCGGGCGAATTCGGCGACCACTTCGCGCGGTTTCAGGCGTTTGCCGTCGGACCACAGGAGTTCCAGCAGCAGGGCACCGGCGTCAAGCAGCGCGACATCCTTGGCGATGATGCCGGCTATGCCGGGGCGCAGCACCTTGACCGCGACCTCGGTGCCGTCCTTGAGCAACGCGATATGCACCTGGGCCACCGAAGCGCTGGCGATCGGCGCGGACTCGAACCGGGCAAACACTTCTGTCCAGGGCCTGCCGTAGGCATTGGCAAGTATGCGTTCGACATCCGCGCCCGGGAACGGCGGGACCTGGTCCTGCAGCTTGGCGAGTTCTTCGGCGATGTCAGCCGGGATCAGGTCGCGGCGGGTCGACAGCACCTGGCCGAACTTGACGAAGATCGGCCCAAGGGTTTCCAGCGCACTGCGCAGACGTTCCGCCCGCGGCGCATCCAGGTCGCGCCAGAACAGCAGCCAGCCGGTGACGATGCGCAGGGCCCGTACCCGTTCGTGACCGAGCATGAACTCGTCGAGTCCGAAGCGCAGCGCGACGCGGATGATTTTCAGCAGGCGGAGGAGGTTCACCCGTGCATTTTAACCGGCAGCCACCACCTCCGGGTGTGGCCTTCAGCGACCTGCCAGTCCCTGTATGCGTTTTTCAAGCCGCGCGAGGTCGTCGCGCAGCCGGTCGACGTCGGCATTGAAGCGCAACACGTCGGATTTCGCGGCGATCAGCGGTTGTTCTTCAGTCCAGTATTCGGTGAATGAACGCGCCAGGTTGTCACTGCCGGACTGTGCCCAGCGCTGCAGCGTGCGCCCGGATTCGGTCATGCGGTGGGCGGCGATATCGCCGAACACCCGCGACAGGTCTTCCTCGACATCCCATTGCAGATCGCGCCACAACCGGTGGATGACGGTACCGAGCGCGGTATCGCCCTCGACGCCGATTTCACGCCACAGCCCGTCATCACGTGCCGCGGCGCGCAGCATCAGCCCCGGGGTGAGAGTCAGCGTGACATCGGGCGCGGAGCCGGCTGCAGCGGCGGCGACTTCGCCGCTGTCGAGTATGGCAAGACGGGTTTCGAACGGCAGGCAGCGGAATGCGACAACCTTGCCGGCATGCGGCTGCAGCGCTTCACGCGCCCAGGGATTGGCGCGCAGCAGATGATTGAGTGGAGCGCCTGCCAGTGCATCGAACATGGCGGAAGGCGCTGCCGCTCAGAGTTGCTGGATGCCGGACACCAGCCAGCCGGTGTTGCCGCGCAGCGGTTTCTCCAGGTGCCAGATTTCGGCGAAGGGCTGTGCTTCGTCATCCGCAGTTTCGCGGATCAGGCCGGAGAAGCGCACGCTGACGATGTAAAGCAGCCCCTCGGTGACCACCTCGAGCACCTCGGACTCCAGCGTAACCACATCGGTTTTACCGGTGGCCTGGCCTTCCGCTTGCCATTGCGTGCGCACGTCTTCGAGCAGTTCGGGCGTGAGGAAATCGGCCAAACCGTTGCTGTCGCGTGCGTCATGAAGCTCCTGCAGCCGTACGAAATTCCTGCGCGCATGACGGATGAAATCCGCCGCATCAAAATCCGCCGGCCAGCGGCCTGCGGTTGCCGCAATTGAGTGCGGGGCAGCACCGGAAACCGGCATTTCAGCCGGCCCCGGCTGGTTGCCGGCGTACTGCAATGGCGCGTTTTGCGCCCGCCCGCGCAGTGCGCGGAATGCGAGTACGGCCAGTCCTGCTACCGCGGCGATCAGCAGCAGTCCGGCCAGTACGCCGGCAATGCCGTTGTTCATGAACAATGCCATCAGGCCGGCGCCCAGTGCGAGACCGGCCAACGGCCCCAGCCATTTGTTGCCGGTTGCGGGTGTTTGCGGGGCAGTAGCCGGTTGCGCCTGTTGCTGTTGTTGTGCCGGCGCCTTGGGGGCGGCCTGTTGCTGCACGTTGCGCTGCATGCCCAGGTTGCGGCCGCCGCCCATGCGGCGTGCCTCGGCATCCTCTGCGACCAGGGCGACACTGAACAACATGACCAGGGCTGCGAAAAATTTTTTCATGGACTCCTCCGAAGATCGCGAACCCGCGCATTATAGCGACGGGCGGCATCACTGGCTAAACTAAAATATCAATAAAATCATATACTTAAAACAATTTACAGGTGGCGCAGCTGGGGTGTCGGGCTAAAAACGGATACCGCGGTGCAGGGCGACGACGCCGGCCGCCAGATTGAAGTATTCGACGCGCTCCAGCCCCGCACGTTCCATCATCTGCTTCAACGTCTCCTGGTCCGGATGCATGCGGATCGATTCCGCGAGATAGCGGTAACTGTCGGCGTCATTCGTCACCAGTTTGCCCAGCCGCGGCAGGACCTGGAAGGAATAGGCATCGTAGAGCGGCGCCAGCGGTTGCCAGACGCGGGAGAATTCGAGCACCAGCAGCCGGCCACCGGGTCGCAGTACGCGGGTCATTTCAGCCAGTGCCGCGTCCTTGTGCGTCATGTTGCGCAGTCCGAAAGCAACGCATACGCAATCGAATGAGCGGTCGGCAAATGGCAGTTTTTCGGCGTCGCATTGCGCGGCCGGCACCATCAGACCGGAGTCCAGCAGGCGGTCACGGCCCCGGCGCAGCATCTGTGCATTGATGTCGGTGGTGATGACACGGCCGCCGCTACCCACTCGCTGCGCGAACAGTCGCGTCAGGTCACCGGTGCCGCCGGCGACGTCGAGCACGGTATCCCCTGGCCGCGTCAGGCTTTGTTCGACGGCAAAGCGTTTCCACAACCGGTGCAGGCCCGCCGACATCAGATCGTTCATCACGTCATAGCGATCCGCGACCGAGTCGAAAACATCGGCGACCTTGCGTGCCTTTTCCTCCTCGGCGACTTTGCGAAATCCGAAATCAGTGGTTTTCATCAGGGAAAGGAGTGCTGGCGGTCAGACCTGGTCGCGCGATGCGCCGGCTTCCTGCAGGCGCTGTAAATACTGCTGCCACATTTCTTCCTGCGCCATGCCGTAGTCGTAGAGCAGGTCCCAGGAATAAATGCCGGTGTCGTGGCCATCGGAAAAACGCAGCTGGATCGCGTACTGCCCGACCGGTTCGATCGCGGTGATTGCGACATTGCGCTTTCCGGTCTGCAGCACTTCCTGTCCGGGACCGTGACCGCGAACTTCCGCCGAAGGGGAGAAAACGCGCAGAAACTCGCAAGGCAGGCGAAAAGTCTTGCCGTCGGCAAAAGAGATTTCGAGCAGGTGCGAGGCCTGATGCAGGGTGATTTCAGTGGGTTGGGGCACGTTTTTGCTGAGACCGGCCATGGTGTGGATGTGAGAGCGGAACGACGGTGTGAATTGCAGACGTGCATCATAACCGAGGCTGTCGGGATACCAAAATATTGATGAAAATCATGGGGCTGGGTGGTGGCGCCACGGCGTTGTCATGGTGCTGTAACAACAGCGTCATAATATTTGTCGTCACAGCAGAACCTTCGATACCCGCGTATACCCATGTCAGCGACGATACTGGTAGTGGAAGACGAGCCCGCCATCCAGGAGCTGGTGGCCTGTAATCTGGAAATGGCGGGACATCGGACCCTGCGCGCCGATTCTGCGGAGCAGGCGTTGCGCATGGTGCGCGACGAGCTGCCCGATTTGATCGTGCTCGACTGGATGCTTCCCGGCATCAACGGCATCGAATTCGCGCGTCGGTTGCGTAGCGACAAGCGGACGCAGGCAGTGCCGCTGATCATGCTGACAGCCCGGGCCGAGGAACAGGACAAGCTGGCCGGACTGGAAACGGGTGCCGATGACTACATCACCAAACCGTTTTCGCCACGTGAACTCAATGCCCGGGTCAAGGCGGTATTGCGCAGGAGAACGCCGCAGGCCACTGACGACGTGGTTGACATTGCAGGGCTTCAGCTCGACCCGGCTTCACATCGCGTTAGCGGAAACGGTTCGTTGCTGCAGCTCGGACCTACAGAATTCAGGTTGCTGCATTTTTTCATGACCCATCCGGAGCGCGTCTATTCGAGAATCCAGCTGCTTGATCAGGTCTGGGGCGATCATGTGTTTGTCGAGGAGCGCACGGTCGATGTGCATATCCGCCGGCTGCGCAAGGCGCTGGAGCCGACCGGTCACGACAGTCTGATCCAGACCGTGCGCAGTTCCGGTTACCGGCTTTCCGTTAATTGATCCGGCCCTGCTGTGCGACAATCGCCGCAGCAGGCAACGGAATCATGGGCGTGAACGAAATCTGGAAAGGTTTTTTATTCCGCTTTGCGGGTGCACTGGGGGCGGCCGGGCTGACGTGGCTCGCATCCGGAAAGGCCTCGGCCTATGCTGTTTTCGCATTCCTGCTGCTGCTCATGCTGCTTCATCATGTCAGCCACCTCTCGCGGCTTTCGGTCTGGCTGAAGGACCCGCAGCCGGAAACGTTGCCGGACAGTTCCGGTTTGTGGGACGACGTGTTTGGCGCTTTCTACCGCCTGCTGCGCCGGCAGCAGCGCAGCGAGTCGCGGTTGACGGCCACGCTGCAGGATTTTCGTCAGGCCGGGATGGCGATGCCCGACGGCCTGGTGATTCTCGACGGACAGAACCAGATTGAATGGTGCAATCCGAAGGCGGAACTGCATTTCGGGCTCGACAGCGAACGTGACGCAGGCCAGCTGATCACCCACCTGGTACGGCAGCCGCAATTTGCAGAGGCGCTGGATGCCGGTGTTTATGGCGATCCCCTGATCCTGAGGAATGCAGGGGGTCGGGTGCTGATCCTTTCAGTGCTGATCGTGCCCTACGAGGCCAACCGCAAGCTGGTGATCAGCCGCGACGAGACCGACCGTGAGCGCGTGGAAACCATGCGCCGCGACTTCGTTGCCAATGTGTCTCACGAACTGCGCACGCCGTTGACCGTAGTCGGCGGTTTTCTTGAAACCATTGCCGACCTGGAACATCCGGATCCGGCGCTGATCCGCAAGTCAGTGCCGATGATGCGTGATCAGGCCCGGCGCATGCAGAATCTGGTTGAGGACCTGCTGACACTGTCGCGGCTTGAATCGGAAAGCAATCCAGCACGTGAGGATCCGGTCAACGTGCCTGATATCACCCGTGCGCTCTCCCACGATGTCCAGGCGTTGTCTGGCGGAAAACACAGAATTCAGCTGTTCGTGGAAAGCCGGGCATGGATCAATGGCGCAGCGGATGAATTGCGCAGTGCCTTCGGCAACCTTGTCAGCAATGCCGTGCGCTATACGCCTGCCGGCGGTGAAGTTACCCTGTCGTGGCGGGACACGGATGACGGAGGGGCCGTGTTCGCGGTGCGCGATACCGGCATCGGCATAGCCCGCCAGCACATACCGCGGCTTACCGAGCGTTTTTACCGCGTCGACCGCGGCCGTTCACGTGAAGCGGGTGGCACCGGCCTTGGTCTGGCCATCGTCAAACACGTTGTCGGTCGCCATGATGCGAGGCTGGAGGTGCAGAGCGAACCGGGGCGCGGCAGCTGTTTCAGCGTTTTTATCCCTGCCTCACGATTGATTCGCGAAAAACACCGGGAACAGCCGCTGCAGGCCATCGAGAACTGAAATCCCGGTTTGTCATGGGCCGATATTTTTCAATTCGGCCGCAAGTGCCGCGGCGAGCGTTGTGGCATCGGCATCCGGTCGCGCAGTTTTTCCGGGGCGCTGGCGGGTACCCCAGATCGGCTGGGGGAAATGGGGATCATCGGCAAAGCGCGGGATTACATGCCAGTGCACATGCGGAACCATGTTGCCGAAGCTGGCGAGGTTGATTTTGTCCGGAGCCATGGTTTTGCGCAGCATGCGTTCGGTGGCAAAAACGATTTTCATGCAATGTGCCCGATCGGCATCACTCAAATCGCTCATTTCCCTGACGTGAGTGTTCCAGATGACACGACAGAATCCGGGATATCCGGGTTCTTCGACATGAACCACGCAGCAAAGGGCATCCTGCCACAGCACCACGCCGCCGGGTGATAGGCAGAGTTCACAGATCATGGGGATTTCTCCTGAAACTGATGGCGGAGTGATTGTTGCACCAGGCGGATGCCGTGTGCGACTGCCGCATCCCGCCACGCAGGTGCGGCTGGACACAGGGCCTCGAGCAGACGGCGTTTGGCAGAATGATCTGTGCCGCCGTTGCCGTAATGATGCCAGCGATTTTCCTCGCGCAGCGCATGCAGCACGCGCAATGGCGACCAGGTACCGATTTCCTGGAGCAGGAACGTGGTGCGCACGCCTGGCAGCAGCCGTGGCAAGGCGGAACCCAGGCTGCCGCGCACTGTATAAGCGGCAGTGGACGAACTTCCGCCGGCGATGCGCCTTCGCAGTATCTGTTCCAGCGTGATGGTTGTCCCCGCCTGCGCAGGTTCGGCAATCAGCGTATCCCTGGCATGGGGGCCGAGGCCGGTATGCATGTCGATGACGAATAACGAATCCAGACCGGTGAGTTCTGACCTGATCCATTCCGAAAACACGGCCAGGCCCGGTTGGAGTCCGCTGCCGCCGTAGAACAGGCCACGGGGATAACGGTGCTGGCCGTGAGCGATGGCCTGGCGCAGGTTACGCGTGCCGTGACGCAGGCCCGCCAGAACGATGCGGGGCACGAAAGCATCGCGGTTTGGTGGTGAAGCCGGATTCAGCAGTGAATCGATGCGGTTGTAGAGCGGCGGCGAGCCGGTCCAGGTGCTGTTGTCCGGATGGAAGTTACGGTTCAGATCTACATTGTGTTCGTTGGTTCGGCGCAGCCATGCCATGCCCCACGGATTTAGCACGTGAACCAGTATCAGTGCGCCATCGGCAGGCAGCGACGGAGTTTTTTCCAGCAGTGCAAGCTGGGTGGCGGATCCTGCAAAGGCTTCCACACCATGCACACCGCTGATATGGAGCAGTGCATGACGGGGTTTGCGCGGACCCAGCCAGGCCAGGTCTATGGTCAGTTCTTCGCTGCGCGGACCCCGGGCAGCCAGCGGCAACTCGTCCAGTTTGGCACCGCAAATTCGGGCTGCCGCCCGAAAGCGGCTGCGGGCCGAAACGTAGTCCGGAGAAAAGAAACCGGCGCCCGCTGCAGGCGCGAGTGCCAATGACTCAGGCAGCCGTGTAGGCTGCGCGTTCGAAGTTGGAGCCACGGTCAAGCAGTGTCGTGAGCTTGATCTTGTGCGGCTTGCCGTCATGCATGTCGAAGACGCGGCCGGAGGCGTACTGTCCGGGAGAGAGTACGATGGAGGGCGGCTCGTTTCCGGGGCCCGCGGCCAGCAACAACGCGCGATCGTAAGAGGTGTCATTGACTGATTCACGCGCGGCGACTGCCTGCGCCTTGACCCGCAGCAGGCGGAAACCGAGCCACGCCGACCCGGCGGTGTCGACGCTCAACCGCTGCACGAAACCGAGGTAGGTATTGCCGTTCGGCGCTACCAGTCCCAGCAGCTGGTTGTGGGTGAGGCGCGTGGAATCCGTGGGTTTACGGCACATGCCGAGAATGCCCGAGGCGCTCTGGTTGGTAGCGGTCCAGGTTTCCAGGGTGCGGCTGCGGACCGAAGCCTCTCCGGTTACCGGACCGTCGACCCGTTCAAAACCGGCCATCTCGAAGCGTGCGCGCGAGGACAATCCGGCATCCGGAGGGGCGAACGGTTTGCCGCTGATGTTGAAATGCATGGCCGCGATGGTTGAAGACACCAGGACGTTGAAGTTGACCGCCTTGCGTTCGTCAACGCGGCCGGTGCCGGGGGCCAGCCAGCAGATGTTGAGGCTGAGCATCAACCGCTCGCATTCTTCCGTCGCAATCGGACCGAGGCCAAGCTTGTCCGGGTCCTGTGTTTTGAGGGCGACCGCAGTCTGGCTCAGTTTGTCGCCGATTTTCTCGAGATCCAGGTAACGCAGGTTGTGGCCCGGAAGGTTCTTGATCCGGCGCGCGCCCTGTGCCGATCCGAGATCCACCGCAAGCGCCTTGTCGCGGTCGGCCACGACCGGGTCTTTCGACACGTGGCCGAGCGCAACCCACTGTGCCAGCATCCGGTCAACGGTGTTCATCTGCAACAGCGACAGAGCGTCAGGGTTCGCGCGCTGGGTCAGCACGATCTGCAGATAGGCCAGGTTGACGGTGCCCAGGCCGCTGGATTCCTTGACCGGGGTGTCGGTAATGTCAGCGGTTTCGGCAAAGGCATACAGCCGATGCAACTGTTCCCACAATCCTTCGGGAACGGCGTGATAGGCGCGGTTGTGCGCTGTCATCGCGAACCCGGCGCTGCGCAGCGCCCGGTAGCAGATCGTGCCGGCCTGGGCTGCCAGCGCCGGTTCGGCACCGGCCATGTCGGCAATCAGGGATTCGTAGGCATCGGCGACGGTGCGCCAGAGAGAGATGCTGCGCTCGAATATCTCCCGGGTCTCGTCATCGAAGGGAACGGGTTTCCCCCAGTATTCCTTGCTCCGGGCATGCTGGGTTTCAAGGATGACTTCACGCAATGCTTCGAGCACCTGCAGCCGGGTGATGCCGGTAACGCGGGTGTCGGCCAGGAGTTTCAGTTGCGTCAACAGCAAGGCCTGGCGCTGGGCCGGCGCAGACGCAGTAAGTTGCGCGAGAAACGTTCTGGTTTCCGCGACAGTCGAGATTTTCAGTAATCCAGGTGTTGCACTCAAGACAGTGGCCATGGCGTATCCCATTGATAACGGATACGCAATATTCTGATCGACGGAAAAAGGTGACAAGTTAATATGTCACATGTCGTCACTGTACGACAAGTCTTGCGCCCTGCTGCGTGCGGAATGCCACGACTCACAGCAGCACCCTCTCGATACCGCCGTTGTTCACCCGGCTCACGTAGTCACTCATCCAGTCCGCGCCGAGCAGGCGGCGGGCCATTTCGACGACGATGTAATCGGGTTCGATGTCGGCATCGCCGGCGAAGCGCGCGAGCCCCTGCAGGCAGGAAGGACACGAAGTCAGCACCTTCACCGAAATGTCTTTGCCGGTGGAGCGGGCCTGGGTTGCTACACGACGCAGCTCTTCTTCCTTGCGGAAGCGGACCTGGGTGGATATGTCGGGGCGGGTGACGGCCAGCGTTCCCGATTCTCCGCAGCAGCGTTCGCTCGGCAGCACCGCAGTCGCCATCAGGGTGTTGACCACCTTCAGCGGCGCATGCGTTTTCATCGGCGTATGACAGGGGTCGTGGTACATGTAACGCACGCCCTCGACCCCTTCGAGTCTGACGCCGCGTTCCAGCAGGTACTCGTGGATGTCGAGCAGACGGCAGCCCGGAAATATCTTGTCGAACTCGTATTTCTGCAACTGGTCCATGCAGGTGCCGCACGACACGATCACGGTCTTGATGTCGAGGTAATTCAGGGTGTGTGCGACCCGGTGGAACAGCACGCGGTTGGCGGTGGTAATGGCCTGGCCTTTGGCCTCTTCCCCCGCCGCGGTCTGCGGATAACCGCAGCAGAGATAACCCGGCGGCAACACGGTCTGCACACCCAGGTCGTAGAGCATGGCCTGTGTTGCCAGCCCGACCTGGCTGAACAGGCGCTCCGAGCCGCAACCCGGGAAGTAGAACACCGCCTCGGAATCGTCATTGATCCGGGCGGGGTCGCGAATGACGGGCACAATGCGCGGGTCCTCGATGTCGAGCAGGGCACGCGAGGCTTTCTTGGGCAG
>Ga0222713_10003486_pt1 | contig 16315 bp, 18 predicted proteins | sample C33_649DmetaG_FD_165061 | JGI IMG/M metagenome (GOLD analysis project Ga0222713, IMG submission 165061) | Estuarine water microbial communities from San Francisco Bay, California, United States - C33_649D | ecosystem: Environmental > Aquatic > Marine > Unclassified | place: USA: California...
CCCCGGACGGCGATGAAATCCTGGATCAGGCGGTCGAAGAGCCGGTCGATGTGCGGCTGATGCCAGAGGTTCCAGGTATCGGTCGGGGCGCGGGGCGCGACCACGATCCCTTCGGGCGGCGCGTAGAGGCGGATCTGGTTCTGCCATTGCTGATCATTGACCTTGGCGGCCGTGCCGCCGCCGCCATGCATCGAGATCCACAGGCTGCGTTGGCCGGCGGGGGCGAGGTTGAACTCCTTTTCCAACCAGCGCAGGGTCTTGCCTCCCGCCTTGAGTTCGCGGGCGGCGACTTCGGCGGCCCGCTCGGACCGGAGTTCCGCCTGACGTCGGTCGGCGGCCTGGCGTAAGGCCGTAGGCAACGGAGCGTCGGCGTGGACGGCGACGCACCCGCCGATGAGTGCGCCGAAGATAAAGCCAAGCAGCCGCGGATGACTGAGCATGGCCCTAAACTGTCTTCCGGCCCCGGCCGTGACGAGCCATCTTCTCTTTGACCAGATGTCCGGCCCTTGCCCCCGTGTCACCGTGCGAGCGTGTCCCCGCGCGGCCTCGGGCCGCGCTATCCCTTCAGTTGGGCGAAGCGGACGTGCAGGAGGGCCCGGCCTTTGGCGGCGAAGACGCAGGAGTCCTTGGTCGGAGAGAACTGGACCCCGTCGCACTTGGCGAGCTGGGCGCGCTGGACGGCGTAAGCGCGGAGCAGGAGCACCGAGCGGACATGCTGCAGGATGTCCTCATCGGACTTCGCGAGGAACTCCGGCAGACTCTCGACCTCGATCACCAGACCAGGAAGGCGCTTCGACATGCCCGAAACCCAAAGATAGCGCCGCAGGTCCGTAAAGGATGAAGAATTCCTTCAACCCATGACAGGGCTAGACCCTCATTCAAACCCTGAATCTGACACGGACACTCCGGGGTTTAGATCTGACTATACATGCAAGACTTGCTGTCGCTTTATGTGTCGCAAGCCCGTTAGCAGTTGATGTACTTACACGGGTTCTGTGAGCCGAATACAAAGCTGCTAGCGACGGACTTATCTATGTACTTTGAACGGATGGCCTCCGGGGCGAGCTTGCCAATAAATTCGATGCGGCCCTTGCCATCCTCGGGAGTCAGGTCCTTGCGAGTTTCATAGCTGTCCACTTGAGCATCCTGCCATAACTCGGGTTCATAGACCTCCTTCACGATGCCCTCGAAAACAGCAAAAGCGTACTTGGCTCCTCTTGCCCTTTCGAGGGAGAGAATCCAGACGCCGCGGGTGGCATCATAGAGCTCCTGCGCGGACATACCGTTACGATATAGCTCATTGATTCTGATGAGGACTACGGGGTCAGGGATGTCGGCGTTCATAGGGCAGTAGAACACTTCCAGCTCCTTCAGGCTCTTACGACCATACAGAAGGCTGTTGTGACCTGTCACCTTGTTGGTGAGTTCCTTAAGACCAATGAGGTCGATAGCCGCCGCTTCTACCAAATAGGCCTCTTCCGAGGTCGCAATACCATGCGCCAGGATCTCGATCTTGGGTTCCAAGCCCGCATCTAAAATCTCACGGATGCGATTCACTTTCGGATGGTCATCATCTTCAAGCAGATGGTCCAGGCAACGCTCGCCCTTGCCTTTCCCGATGTAGAACACCTTCCCGTTTCGAGGGTCGACATACAGGTACACGTAATACCCGAGCTTCTCAGCCATGCCGGGCTTGAGGGATCGGAGGTGGGGAGGGATTGCCATGGGGTACTTCCTAAATAAACTATTGAGATGAAGCCCCCAGTGAAAGTCCTATTCCTTAACTCTGGCAGGCGTTTGATTGATTGTGGGGTTCTTCTGCGCCTAGGGGGAAACCCAGACGTAATCATTTTAGCCGAGCTTACTCTTGGAAGCCAAAAGGCCTATCAAAACGGCCTTAGGGGGCTCGGATATAAGCATGCGTCCCGCCCTACGCTACACAGCCGGAAGCGACACGTACGTCTTTACAGCAAGCTGCCCGTGAAAACGGAAAATCGTTTCACCAAGCGCGGCAATAAGCTGAAGAATAATTGGCTCTGGTGTCAGATCGGCGATGTGCTCATCTCCGGCATCCATATGCCCACCAAAGGCATGAAGGAACGCCCTTTCGACCAGATCCGGAAATGGATGAAGAAGCAGGCCGAAACCAGAACCCTGCTCATCGGGGATTTCAATACCGATCCCTATGATGAAAAATGGGGGCCGCAGCTCAAGTCATGGATCGAGTTTGGCTGGCGCAACCTATGGGACCAAACCAGAGGCGGAGAAAAGGCGTGGACCTTCAAAGGCGCCCGCAAAAGCGATCGGCCCAGGAGAATCGACCACGCCTTCATCGGAGATGCCATCAAGACCGCCAAGCTGAAGCACCTTTCGTCCTTTAGGACGCGCGGGCTTTCTGACCACTCAGGGCTTCTAGTCCAACTCGGCTGAACTACTTGTCTTCAGAGGTGGGAAGGTGCTGGCCGAAGTAACCGATAACGAGTTTGGCGCGGGCTTCGTCCCAGATGAAGTGGATGGACATGCACTCTTTAGGGTAGCCGCCGCCCAAGGTAATGTGCTCCGCAAAGAGGACCTTCTTTTCGCCGTATTCAAATCGATAGTGGTCTCCATGAACACGCACCACCGTGTCACTGACGTTTGGCCGGTAGAGATTTCCAAGAGCTGAGTCCCTGGCGACGTCCTTTAGACGGTGTAACGGTATGTTCTTCCCTGCCCTTTTAGCGGCGAAGGCGGCCAGATGCGTCAGGGCCTTGTCGAGTTTTCCGTCATGCTCATACAGGCATGACTCCGCGTGCAACAAGGCCTCCGGCAGGATCTCAATATGCTTTGAAAAATCGGCGTGAGCGAGATGCGTCTTCAGGACATCGACAGCCTTGGTGAAGTCCTTCTTCTCGATGACAGAAGGGCCGCCGTGCTTATTAACCGACTTAAGCTTTCGCTTGGCGACTAACCCGCCCATCAAAGCTGACACCTTTTCGCGCAGGGGGTCGGGGACAGTGACAGAAACCCGGGATCCTTCCTTAGTCTTAGAGAAGCGAATTCTGGCCAGGCCGTCGAAGCCCATGAAATCTAAGTCGATACCTTCGCCGTTGAGCGCAGCTCCTCCTCCAAGCTCCAGCACCTTGGTCCGGACGTAGAAACGAACTGTGTTAAACGCCTGCTGCGGGCTTTGATTACAGGTGTATTCCCATGTATCCATGGAGGGGTGGCGGCAGACTAACCTATGCCCATGCCCTGTGAAGCGGTTTCCTCGTCTGGCTTAATATATCTTATACAATAGGAGGGGGCCAATGCATGGCCCCCTGGAGTCTCGGGATCAGGCCGTTGCTCAGGCCGTTGCCGCGACCGCCTTCGGACTGATTACCGGGGAGCGACGAAGGGGGCAGGCCATTACTAAGTTGGGCTGATACCAAATCCTATCTTTTCCCGCAGTTTTAGTATCAGCGCAGCACGAGTAACGGCCTGACCCCTTGTTTGGGTGTGACGTATAAAGCGCGGGAGCGAACGGACGTGATGGAAATCGCGTCCCTACCTGAGGCATTCAGAGGTAGGGGCGCGCGGCTCGCGCGCCCGAGGATGACCGGGCCGGTCATCCCTACCAAAGACAGACTAGGTCGGCACGCAGTGCCGACCCTACCTGCGCGACGAGGTCGCGAGGGGGTATGTGGGCATGGTGACACGTGGGCATGAGCAAAGCCGGCCCTAGCAATGGCAGGGGGTGGCGGTTAGCGATTGGGATCGGCGGAGAAGGTGCCTCCGCTGCTTGCCTCAAGCAGAGTCGGACATGGAAGCCTGAGGAGCAGAAGGAGGCTCCTGCCCGGAAGAGGGCGAGGGTCCAGGAGTCCAAGCGGGCCTCTGCAGGTTCTTGAGCTCGAGATAAGCCGCGAACACGAAGGCGTAGATGAAAGGATCGGAAATGAAGACGAAGGCCTGTGAGCAGGCTTGAGCCGGAAAACGCATGCGCAGCCAGTAGGCCCCATAAGAAACCGCAACGGTGAAAGCGAAAAAGACCACGGCCAGCAGGATTATTGCCGGAGCGATGCGGAGGGATTTTCCTTCGGTCAAAGAAAAGCCCCGTTGTACGGCGTCAAACGCACTCTGGCCATCGTCGGCCATGCAGATCAACGACAGGAAGGAGCGACTTATGATCCAGATGGACAGCGAGGCGGCCAACACGCCGTAGATCCAGATATTCAACATCATCACCAGGAAGTCGATCAACACCCCCAGCACCAAAGCGAGCAATAGCCCATACAGAAGCAGCACCAAATAAACCCGAACGCCGTCCCACCAGCCGCGCAGGCCGAGGGTCAAGACGCCGCCAGGCGTTGGCCGTTCTCCGCCCCGACTCCACGAGAGAAGAGAGCGGTATATGCCGAGAGGGACGATGACACCGATGAACATGGAAAGGACACTGTAGGTGATACCGTTAAGCTGGGGCGGGACATCGAGCAGAGCGATGATCCCGCTCAAGAGCAAGCCACCGCAAAGGGAGGGAACTAAGAGCGCCCAGAAGTGCTGCCGGAGGACCCGCCACGCGAAAACCAGCACCCGGACAAGGGAGAAATCCTGAGGCTCTGCGGCGGAATCGGGCTCGCTCATGGCGATAATCATCACGGCTGCCTGCTTCTTGTAAAATAAAATTGAGTGTGCCGGGCGGGCCGTAGGCGCGATTGGAGGTTGGCCATCCCGGCCCAAGGCAGCGAAGGAAACCAGCGCGGCACACACGACTGCGGATGCCCAGGACGTCCGCTAAGCCATCGCCGACTTAACCGTCAGTCCTCTTGCTTAAATGCCCCCAAGGCGGCTGGGGCGACGGAGAGGAACTTTTGTCCGCACTTCAGGCAGATCCAGCGGTTGCGCCAGAGATACATGCTCTTGGCAAAGGCCCGCGAAGCGAAAATCGCATAGGCAAGGGCGGCGCCGGCGGCCAAAAAGGACCACACGACGAAGGTGGAGTAATTGTCGTTAGAAAAACCCAGATAAGCCGCGGCCGCGAAGCCGCCGACAAAAATGGCCAGGGCTCCGGAGGCCTTGACCGGAGGCGCAAGCTCTTCCGCCAGATCCGAAATGTTATGAGTGACGGCGAAGCCAACATCGGCAGAAAGGGATAGGCCGGACATCGACCCTCTGGTTTGCCCCATCTTAAAGACCAAGGGAACGGACTTTATGTCCGCAGACTGGCATCGCGCACAGCAAGCTGGCACCGGCCCGCTGGGCAAAGCATCCCAATCAGGGGAACCAACGGACTGACCCTTGCCGGCCATAGCCCCTTCCATCGGCGGAGTGCTTTGCTTCAAGGACGGGGGCTCTTCGGGCTCCCCAGACTGATGTGGTCGCCCCAGGGTACTGAGCTTCAGAATGCCTGCCATGCCTTCGCCAAAATAAGTGTCCGTCGGAAGGAGCACTCCGGAGGCTAAAGCCGACTTGAGTTGTGCCTCGGTAAACTGACCGATGCTTTTTCCTTCGCGAAAGGCGGTGAACTGCATTGCTTCCGGATTACTTCGGCGCCTTGCAGGTCGCGGTAACAGGGGAGTAATCCCGATGCTCAACAGACAGCCTGTCTCCCGGCACGAAGGTGTGACCCTCTAGGAAGCCGAGCTCGAACGGATCCTCCGTATGCCGGCGCTCCAGGACGACCTCCTTGACCTTCTTCTGGCCACTCACGGAGGATTCGATCTGGATCAGGACGCGCAAGGGCAGCTCGCCTTCGGGCTTGGCCCAGACGCGGGCAACCTGCGTCTGGCCCGAAAGCTTGGTTTCGCGCCAGGTGATGAAAACCGGGATGTCCGGCTTAGCCGCAACGATTCTGCGCGCAGGGGCATCCGGCGCAGCGGACTTGCCTTGCATCATGAACATGGCCGCCAACAAGGTGACGCATACCACGACGGCGATAATCACCGCCGTCAGGTTAACACCGCCCGACTTGGCGGCTGCAGGCTTAGGCTCAGGAGGAGGGGTGTGATCCATGAAGATTTGCTATTAGATTATTTAACTGCCGCAAGCCAGAATAAGCCGCGCCCAAGGCATCCAGAGGGTCTTTCATGGCCGGACAAAAAGCCGGCAGCAAGCGGGCGGGGGCGGGCGAAGTAGCGGTTGCCAAATCCCGCCAGGCGGGGCATTCAATCTAATAGAAACATGCTGAACTTAGGCGCCTCCCAAGCAGCGAAAAAAGCGTTCGCCAAACTCTTCGAAGAAATCGCGGCGGCGCTGGACCTGACGACGGGGCAGTCTCAGTTCCTGCTCACGATCAGCGGAGCCTTGCTGGCCTTCTTCGCGTTCTATCAACTGCGCAGCTATGTCCGCGCGGCCCCCGTGCTCCCGTCCGAGGAGACATTCCTGTCGCCGGGGGCTCCCAGGGCCAGCCGCCGTAGGCTCTACGCGGTACTGGGACTGGTCGCCGGCGTCCTCTGCCTGGTCATAGGCTATACCTTCGGCGGCTATGACAGCTCCCTGCCCGTCCTCGGCTGGCTGCTCATCCCGGCTTCTCTGCTGGCCATGTGGATCATCAGCCTGCTCGATGGCCGGCACAAAAAAGAGGAAGCCGCCGAGAGTCCGACGGAAGCCTCTCCTGATCCGCTCGAGACTTATGCGTTCATTTCCTTTTTTGCGGGTTTAATCATCCTCATCCTAAGCCTCGCCTGCCTCGAACATGCGCTGAAAGCCGAAAGGTTGCGGGCGGCAGAAGCGACGCGAAATGCCCTGCCGAGGCCTCGGCCCTTCAAGGCCGTGCCTTCGCCCATGACGGAGGAAGAATTTGCCCAAGCCCTTGAGAGCTGGCGGAAGAAATCCGGCCAGCAACCTTCGGAGAAGAAGGGGGGCGAAGAGCCGACCAAGGCGGCTGATCCCGCCCAAGCAAAGCCCGCCCCCGCGGCTAAGTAGAACCAGCCGCCGTCAACGCCTGAACTGTTCCTGCACCCTCCATGCCCCTCCCTGCATCCTCATCAACAAGCCGTGTCGAAGCCGTCAACGCCTCACCGAACGGACTAGGCTGGATGGGCGCCGTCCGGGCAGGGTTGCTCGGAGGCATGATGTTCTTCGGGGCCTTGGCCTTGGCCGCCGAACAGGTCATCCTCAAGATAGGATCGGCGAAGGTGGCCGTGACGACGCCGCAAGGCATGGCCGCTACGGACCGGTCGAAAGACCTGATGCCTGACTACGTGAAGGCATACTTCAAAGACAACCTGCGCGGCACGCAGATGGTCACCTTCTCGCCGGCGGAAGAACCCGACGCCGCTCCGACTTTCACGATCCTGATCACGGACGGAAGATTCACCCCGAAGGATATCCCTGAGCGGATCAAGATGACCATGGATTTCATCGCCGACAAGAAGCGCCTTTCAGAAAAGACCCTGAGCGCCAACAAGTCTTTAAGCGCGACGGGGAAGGTCGAGGTCGAAGCGCCCGACGAGACCCGCCGTCGGGCTGAAGGCGCGATCGAAACCGCAGTGCCGGCCCAGGACGGGCGACATTTCGTCATGCGCTTGAGCGGAACGGATTTTACCCATTACATCGCCACGCTCGCCTGCGAATCACGGCAAGTCATGGTCTATTCACACGGCGACAAGCCGAGCAGCGAGGCCAGGCTCACCCAGCTCAAGTCGTTCGTGAAGGAAATCGCCGCGGCGACCATCGCCGAGGACCCAGCCTACAAAGCGCCCCGGCACATGGACACCGTGCGCTCCGCCAGCGGCTCTTATCAATACGAAGTGCCGATCGCCTGGGTCAGGCGCAGCGAGAAAGGCATGGCTGAGCCGGTCGCCTGCTTCATCACGCATGGAAGAAGCGGCACGGTCTGCAACGCGGTCTTCCTCGGGGAGCGGACCATCGCCAACTCATCGGCGGCGGAATTGCTAAGCCACGAGATTGCCTTGGCGGCTAGCAACGGCGACAAAGCGCCGAAGCCGGTGGGTAGCCCGCGGAACGGCATCACCGCCAAGGGCCTCGCGTATGCGGAAGCCGACTTCATCGGCGAAAACCCCGACGTGCCGGGCAAGCTCGCGGTGACCCTCACTTTCGTCGCCCTCGGGTCAGGCCGCTACCTCATCATCGCGTTCAACACCAACCACCCCTCGAAGGAAGTCTTCGTCCGCGGCTATCGCGGACTGGTCGAATCGTTGGCGCCCCTGCCGGCGAAGTGACCGGCGGCGGGCGGCTCGGCTTACTGCGGCGTGCCGCAGAAATCACATGTCGTCTTACGGCCGAAAATGGCGCCGCAGGCCCGGCATTTGCTCGGGGGGGGCGCGGACACCTCGGGCTTGCCCGGCCGAATCACGATCGGAGGGAGACCGTCGTCGATGGTCGGCTCCATGATGAATTCCTTGAGCCTGCCCGGGAGACCGTCATCCAGCTCGATGACCGCGCCGGCCTCGCGAGCCTGATGGATGACCTCGAGCCAGCCAGGGAACTCCAAGGGAAAACGAGCGGAGTCGCCTTGGACTTCGCTGGCCAACGTCATGCTGAAGGGGGTGGTCTCCTTGAAGCCGTCCGTGCGCCCCGACACCACGGCCAAAGTGAGCGATGGCACGAAGGGGAAAATGCTGACTCCCTGTCCTCGCAGGACGTAGATCCGGTCATCTCCGAACGTCAGGCCCGTCACCATGCTCGGATGCTTATGCGGCAAGCGGCTCGAGGAAAACGCTTCGTGGCTCTCGTCGAAACGGCCGGACTCGGTCACCGCATCCTCATAGAGGTCGAAAACCTTGGGGCGAGACGCCCCGGCCGAGAGGGCGGGCTGTCCTTCGTCGCCCTGCTCAGGCTGCGGGGCGGCCTCCGCCGGCAGATCCTCGGATGAAATCGCGGCAGCCCCGCCGACCGCCAGAAACAAAAGGAAGAGCAGGAAGGCGATGGCGATGAACGGCACGATGACATCCATCTTCTTGACTATTGGCTGGCGCCGCAGAAATCGCACGACGCCTTGCGGCCGACATTCGCTCCGCAGCACTTGCAGCGTCCGGTCTCGCGCGCAGAGGCCGGCGGGGAGTCCTTCGACTTCGCGCGGGAGGGCTTGATCGCCTCGTCGCCGGGCAACGGAGTCTCGATGAGCGCCCGCAGCGTGTCCGGAAGATCGTCGGCCATCTCCAGCTGCGCGCCGCAACGCCTGGCCGCATCGATGATCTGCAGCCAGCCTTGGAATGAGACCGGGAAACGGGCGACCTCGGTCTCGGATTCCAATTCCATCGAATATTGAGCGGCTTCCTTGAAGCCGGGCGGGACGCCGGTGGTGACGCCGACCGTGAGATTCTCATCCAAGAGGAAAGCCTTCACGCCGTAGGAGCCCCGGCGCACGGCGAGGTAATCCCGGTTGAGGGTGAGGCCCGTGACGATGTTCGGATACAGGGACGCCTCGAATTTTGACGAGAACTCCACGGGAAAACCGAACAGGGGAGTAGGACCTCGAGCATCACGATACACGTCGAAGGGAGGCTTCGGGCGTACGTCTGGCAGCGTCTGGGGGATCTCCACGGGCTCGGAGGAGGTCATCGAATTCCAGATCTTGGAGACGACCCAAGCCACGAAGCCGAGGCACAGTAGGCTGGTAATTGCGCTGGCGACATCTAACATGGTCGGGAAGGTGGAGGTGAAAACGCCTTTGGCGAGCGTGCGGGTCAGGTTCAGGCTTTGGCCGCCGGCTCAAGGCCGGAAGTCCCGCAGAACTGGCATTCGGCGCCAGCGCCCGACTTCGGATACAGCGCAGTACTGCCGCAACCAGGGCAAGAAAGCGACACCATCGGCGGCGTGGCCCCGCCCCGCCCGGCATTGGAAGCCTCCGTCGGGCGGGAGGACGCACCATTCATCGCATCGACGAACCACTTCGGCGTCTCCGGCGCGAAGTCGATGCGGGCGCCCTCTTTCCGGCAAAGCGCCAGAAACTGGCCGGAGCCGCCGAAGGCCAGCGGCAGGCGCACGGAGGAAGCGCCCTCCGTGATCGTCAGGAAAGATCGGCAGCCGGTGGCTTTGTCGCCGAACGGCGAAAGCGGCAGACGCTCAAGCTCGAGCATGATGCTGACCCGCGGACCCAGGACGAACACGGTACGGCTGCCTCCGACGGTGGTGACGACGACGTGGTCCCGCTGGAAATTAGCCCAGGCGGGACGATCCGGAACGACGGCGTCGGTATAAAAAAAGCACCAAGCCGCGAGCGCCAAGCCGCCCAGCAGAGGGAAGAGGCTCACGAAAGACGGGCCGTCCAACAGCAGGAGCAAGCCCGGGGTCGCGACCAACAGGCCAATCCAGGCCTGCGAGCGCCACGGACGGACGGGGTTCTGGTTGTCCGGATAATAGACGCCGCCGACAAGGAACTGCCGGGTGATCAGCGGGTCGAGCTGCGACTGTTCCGGAGTCATCTCAAGCTGGATGCGGCTCCAGAAGAGCCAGCCGAAAGCGCCCCCTAGGAGCAGAAAATAGAGAGCGGCGGGAATAATCGCGGCGGCGGCGCCGATGATCATGCCGAGACTCATGGGCTAAAATCCGACGACGGATGATCAAAGACGACGCGCGAGCGTCGAGGTGCGGCGTTTGACGGCGGCGGAAAGGCGGGCGGCCTGACCGACGATCGTCTGGCCGGCGGAGGCGTCGGCCTGCTCGGCCTGGTCGACGGCGACCTGCAACGAACCCAGGAGTTCGGCGATCTCGGCGTCATCCGCGGCGGAGGCCGCCGTGGACTCGACGTAGACGTAACGGAGGTCATCTTCGGCCTTGGCCAGCGCGGCCTTGGCAGCCTCGAGACCAGGAGCGGCGACCACGCGCAAGCGCGCGTGGAGACGAGCGGCGGCGGACTTGAACTGGCTGAGCGTCGAGTCAACGGGATGGACTGCTTCGGAAGCATCAGCGGACTCCGCCAGCATGGAGCCGAGCACGAACCAGCCGAGCACGGCGACGGCCGCGATGATATGGGCGACGGCCAGCACGACGGTGCCGGCGCCAAGGGCGACGACCGCTGCGGCGAGGAGCGTGAAGCCGAGATACAGGACGGACACCCAGGCGCGGCTGAAACCGAACAGCAGGCGGGCGGAGCGAGGGCTGTCGGCGCCCGAAAAGAGAATCCCGCCGCCGAGCAACAGCTCCGCGAAGACCACCGGCACCAGGGCCAGGCTGAACCGGCCGGCGTCAATCGGCTTCGGCACGATGAGGAAAGCGAGCCCGATGGTGGCGGCTACGACGAGGACCGTAAGTCCGAGGATCCGGAGGAAGTTCTTAGGTTGCATGGCGAAAGCGTCTCGTGGTCAGGCCTTGGTCACCGGCGTCCCGCAATCGAGGCAGAACTTGGCGCCGGCCGGAAGCTGGGCCGAGCACTTCGAGCACTTGGGCTTCAGAGCCGTGCCGCAACCGATGCAAAAGGAGGCGTTCGAGGGCGAGGTAATGGAACAGGAAGGACAGGCGATGCCGGCCACGGCCTGCAGGCCGCTGCCGCAACCGACGCAGAATTTGGCGCCGGCCGGATTAGACGCCTGACACTTAGGGCAAGGGGCGCCCTGACTCTGGGGCTGGAGTTGCCCACCCATGGCCGCCATGGCGCCGCCGAAGGCGGGTCCGGCACCAAGCCCCATGCCGAGGCCGAGGCCCGCGCCCATCACGGTCCCGGGAGCTCCGGTATTGCCGGCGGCTTCCTGAAGAGTGTCGAAAGTGCGCTCCTGTTGGTAATTGTAACCAACGATGTCCATCTCCGCCTTGCGGGCGAGGGCCGCCTTGAGACGGGCGACGGCGGGGTCGTCTTCCGGCGTATCGATCGAGTTGACGAAGAACTTCGTCAGGCCGAGGCCGAACTCCTCGAGCTCGGGCGCGAGCTCCGCCTTGAGCGCGTCGGAGATCTCGTTCAGGTGGGCGGAGATCTCGAGGATCGAGATCTTCTTGGTGGTGAGCAAGGTCGCGACGGCGTCCTTGGCGCGCGTCACGATGACACCGCGGAAGTAGTTGTTGAATCGCTCGCGGTCGAAGGTGCCGAGCGTGCCGACGAGCTTGATGAGGAACTTGCCGGAATCGACGACCTGGAGGCCGAGCTGACCGTAGGCCCGGACGGGGAGCATGATGCGATATTGCGGGTCGAGCGCCTGGATGGCGGTCGGAGTCCCCCACTTCACGTCGAGGCTGATGACCTTATTGACATACCAAACTTCGGCCGTGAAGGGCGAGCGACCGCCCGTGGCGATCTTGAGAATCTGGCCGAGGACCGGGTAATTGGCCGTGTCGAGCGTGTGGCGACCGGCGGTGAAGGGTCCGACCGGCTGGCCACCCTTGAAGAGGAAGGCCTCCTGGGACTCCGCGACGATCATCTGCGTCCAGGTACCCAGCTCTTCGGAAGGATACTTCCAGGCGAGGGTGTCCGGGGAGCCGTTCCATTTGATTACGTCTACGATGGCCATAAGTGCGGGAAAAGGGGGCAGGGAGAGTATGCCGACAAGGACGGCTTATTCAATAGACGTAAAATCACCGAGGGATGAGCCTGCATCAACGAAGAAAGGGAGCGGGCGGAATAATTAAGCAAAATAATTGTAATCCGGGGCCAAAAGCGGTTTCTGACGGGGTGCTCAGCTCGTTGTTCTCATTCAAAGGAAGGATCACGCGCCGGAGGCTGGCCGCCTCCTTCTTCGGCGGTTCTTTTGCACTTAGTGTCGCCCTCGCGGCGTTCAGTTGGATCAAGCCTCTGGATTCGCTGGCAGTGGTCGCGTTCTTGTGGCTTCTCGCCGCGGAGTTCTGGAAGCGAGCACAGGATGCCGGCTGGCTGGGGATATACGGCATCCTGCTGAATTTCATCTTTTTCTTGGTGGAAGGAACGAACGGCCCGAACGCCTATGGCCCGGACCCCCGCCAGTCTGCACAGGTCAAGGCGACTCCGCCCATAGCCCAGCCGCCGCCCGGCAGCATCATCACATCCGCTCGGCCTGCGGGAGACAAGCCACGCGAAGCCACTAAATTGAGGCGCTTCGTGTGCGGCAGCTGCGGGGCAAGCAACAGTCATACCGCCGCGTCCGGGGCAACGACCTGCGACTACTGCGGCGGCCCGAACTGACGCCAGCGGGCGCGGTCGGTTTTCTATTGAAGGGCAGAATAACATATAATACGGGGTGTAAATGCGACGCACCCATGGCCTGATCACCCTGGCGGTCCTTCATCACGTGACCGCTGGTATCGCCCTGCTGACGATGTTAGGCGGTCTGTTCAACCCAGACCCGAGCAGCAAGCTCACCGGGGTCCTGCAGCTCTGCGCCTTCGGCTTCTTCTCGGTGATCGTCCGGCGCGCCTGGGCCAGCATCGACGGCGGCGCGGAGGGCATGAGCCCCGGCAAAGCCCAGGGCTTCCTTTGGATTCCGTTCTTCAACTTCTACTGGGTGTTCCCTGCCCTGGTGTCGTTGGCGACCCAGACCAACGCCAAGGCCGACGCCGAGCAGAATCCCTCCGCCCGGATCACCCGTGGCTTCGGGCTCGTCATCGCCATCCTCTTCAGCGTCACGACCCTCACCGACCTGCTGGTGGGCCTTCAGCCTGTCCTGGCGTGGGCTCACTTCCTCACCTACGCGACCTATGTCGGCTTCGTGGTGACCTACATCTGGCAGATCCGGCGCTCGGCCCATTCTTTCGACGAACGGTCGGCCCCGGCGCTCCGCGAACCGTCCAAGATGCCGAGCGTCGGCATCGCCGGTATCATCTACGGCTCCGGCCTCATCGCGCTTCTGCTCCTGAACCTCAGCCTCAACTTCCTGGTCACGCCGGAGGTCATCGAGCAACGGCTCAAGGCCAAGGGCTACACGACGCGTGTCTCCGATCGTAGCGGTCTGACAGGATTCATCGACCGAGCGGCCCTGAAGGAAGCGGGCATCATCGAGATCAATGAGATCCGGGTCTACCGGGGGGAAGACCGTGTCGCCGGCGTATTCATCGCGACAGGAAATCTGAGCGCGAATTCCGAGCAGATCGTGGCTGGCCGGCTGTCCACCCGCACCCTCCGCAACGGGGACAAGATCTTCTTCAAGGCGTATATCCGCGAACCCGCGCAGGAAAACATGGACATCAACGCCTGGCTGAACTCCTTCTGAACCAACATGAACCTATTCCGCGTCCTGACCCTGGGTGCCGTCGCCATGCTGGCGGTCGGCTGTGACAAGAAAGCCGATGAGCCGATCCCGCTCAAACCGGCGTCGAAGCTGCCTGACACCAAGGGTCTGCCGGTGACGACCAACCTCTACGCCCAGATCGACCTCAAGCTCGACCCTCAGCAGAAGCAGGCCTACGGCGCCCTCATCGACAGCATCGTCAAGGCGGCCGGCACGAAAGCCGAAGGACGCAGCTTCATGCGCAAGGCCGAGGACGCCGTCGGTCGGCTCAAGGACGCCGGCTTCGGCGACTTCACCAAAGGAGACCTGAATTCGATCACCTTCGGGATGACGCTGCCGGAATCTCCGGCCGGCTTCGTCAATTTCTCCCCGGAAGACTCCGATATCACCCTCATCCTCCGAGGCAAGTTCGCCCCGGAAAGGACCAAGGCCTTCTGCCTGGCGGAACGCGTGCCCGAATCCCTCATCGAAGGTCAGACCGCCTGGAACCTTGGCAAACTGGTAAGCAAGCTGACCGGCGAGGACGATTTCGACGACCTCGCCGAGGAAAAAACCGTCTGGTTCGCCTACGCAGACGGCGGGACCCTCGCCATCGGAACACGCAGCTCGCTCCGCAAGTCACTCGGCGCGCTCAAAGGGGACCGGGCATCCCTCAAGCCTGCCTTGGTCAAGGCTGCCGAAGATTTCAAGGACTGGAACCTTTACTTCTGCTTCAACAATCCTCGCCTGATCGAGGCGGCCGCCGCCCAGGCCAGCGGCAACCGCCCCTCGGACCGCATGGCGGCCCGCATCATCCGCATCATGCCGCATGACCAGGCGCTCATCATCTCCGGCGCGCGCGGCGACAGCGAAGCCATGGCTGTCATCCTGTCCAACGAAGCCACGCAAGAGAACCTCCAATACTCCGTCTCCGCCTCCAAGTCCCTGACCCCGAAGATCCTCAAGATCTACTCAGAAGGCATCGGTGAGCTCATCGAAGAAGCCGGACGCTGAGCCGGCTGCCGAACGCTGAACGGCTGGCACCCGAAAGGCTGAGGCCCTGATGGCTGCCACCTGACACCCGAAGATTTGTGAGGCTCGAGGCAACTAGGTCGGCACGCAGTGCCGACCCTACCCGAGGCAATGGGGATGCCTTTTCAGGTCTCGGGTCTCGGGTCTCGGCAGACGGGAGCCAGGTTCAGGTCTTCAGGTTCGGGCACAGCTTCAGGGTCTGAATATTGCCCGTGCCCGTACCTGTACCTGATAACCCGTACCTGAGACCCGAGAATTTATATAATGTCCGCAGGTAGCATTCCGGTTTCCGGTCTCCCTTTGAGCGAGCGTCGGAGGATAAGAAGGGCGCGACGTAGTCCGCCCCTACCCTACGGCCGCCGTTCGGCGGCCTCGACGTTTGAACTTTTGCACTGGCCGCAGGCCGATTTGCACTTTTGCACCTAGGGCAGCACGCGGTGCTGCCCCTACCTTAAGACAGCGGATGCGATGGCATCGCATCCCTACCTGGCTTGACAGGCGGGCGGGGGTAAGACAGTTTCTTGGACATGTCTTTAATGGCACGAATACACTATCCATGCAGGTTCGGCTCACGCTGATCCCGGGGAGTCTTTCGCGCTTTTAAAATCAGGCCTTCCGGCCGCTCTCCCGCCCTTCCAGGGGAAATCCGCGCCTTTCCGTCGTCCGCGTGCCGGCGGCGGAATGACTGCTTCGCACGCCACCATGCATCACTACCGTGAACAATAACACTTCCAACGAACAGATCCTTGCCCTCCTTCAGCAGCTCGTCGCCCAGAACGCCGAGCTGTCGAGGAAGGTCACGGACCTGCAGGTCAAACTCGACCTCCTGGAGCACAAATTCGATACGATCGCCGAAGAGGCGGGGTTGATCTGACTTCCGCGGCGGAAGCCGCGAAAGTCAGATGTGCAAACGTGCAACTGCGGCGGAGCCGCGTGCAAAAGTGCAAAGGTGAGCACGGCGAAACCGCGAGGGGGCACGTGGGCACGTGGGCAAGTTGGCACGTAGGCGTAAACGAGAAGACTCGAGGGCCGGAGGGCTCGTGGGCCGGAGAGCCGGCAAATGAGAGGCTTAGTTGATCAGAGGATACGAGGAACAGTTCGGAGTATGGAGTATAGGGGCCGCCGTAGGGCGGCCGAAGGTAGGGGCGTGGCTTCGCCGCGCCCTCCGTGAAAGGAGTGCACGATGAATCGTGCCCCTACCTGGGTTCGCCCTGCGGCGAACTTGATTGTGCAGGGGCGGACGGCTCGGAGAG
>Ga0222713_10003487_pt1 | contig 16314 bp, 17 predicted proteins | sample C33_649DmetaG_FD_165061 | JGI IMG/M metagenome (GOLD analysis project Ga0222713, IMG submission 165061) | Estuarine water microbial communities from San Francisco Bay, California, United States - C33_649D | ecosystem: Environmental > Aquatic > Marine > Unclassified | place: USA: California...
GAGTGGCCCAGCATCACAGCTGTAGCTAACCGGCAGGTGGTTTTCATCGATCCCGATCTAACCCAACGGCACAGTCCTCGAGTGCTTCAGGGCGCGGAGATATTATGCGAGCAGGTCGCGGAAGCGCGAGCATTGCAGCCTGCGGGTATCACTCGGTAACCCTAAGTTCAGAAGAGCGAACGCGTAGGCTAGCTCGAAAGATACTCTGCGGCATTGTGAAAAAGCAGTGTTGCGCTAACCTTCTCCCCTGCGACATCGAGTCTCACTCGCGAGAAACTCGCGAAGGGAATATGCAGAGGAAAACTTCTGTTGAGCGGCATGCCGAGCACGGTTGGCAGCACGACTCGCAGAACACCACCGTGGGTAACAACGAGGACATGACCACCGTCAGGCTCATCAGTAAGCGCCGACCAAGCGCTTAGAATACGATCTTTGAAGTCGAGATAACCCTCGCCGTTCGGCGGCGTGAGCTTTGACAAGTCGCGGCGAAACTCGGCGAACTGCGGCGCCGCGAGCCTTCGCCACTCGTCAATCGGCATGCCATCCCAATCCCCGTAATCGATCTCTTGCCAGGTCTCGTCAATGCGAGGCGTGAGGGCGTGCGCGGCGGCGGCATGCGCAGCAAAATGTTGGCATCGTTCGAGCGGCGAAGAAATCACTTTTGTCCAGCGAGGCGTCAAAGGCGTTGTGTGGACTGGTGCGATGACCCCGAGTTCCGCCGCGTAGGCAGCTTCGGGCTCGAGGCTAAGGCCCGTCGAGGCACTCATCTGGCGCCAGCCCAAAGGCGTGAGCTTCGGGTTAATTCGGCCTCTGAGTATATCCCCACCCTCGGGTTCGCCATGCCTTAGCAAGTCGACAATGATGGTTCTTTTAGCATCTGACATCGGCGCGCAGCCTTAACTTAATTCTAGATGCAAGACTGTGCTCGCATCGGTTGCTGAAAAGACTATCGAAATCAGTGATGGGAAGGCTTTCGGATGGACTGTTGTAGAGACTGCTAGATAAGCTGTTGGAAAAGCCCATGGAAAGGTCTCTCTCGCTATTTTAAAAGATGCCCCATCTTCGCCACCTTTACCGACAAATAGCCTTCGTTATGCGGATTAGACCCTGTTTGAATAGGGACTATTTCGGGCACATCGAACCCCATCGCTTTGAGCGAATCAACCTTTGCAGGATTGTTGGTGAGCAAGCGCAGGGCGCTCACTCCAAGATGCTCGAGCATCGGTTTGCAAATTTCGTATTCGCGTCCGTCTGCTGCGAACCCCAACTGCTCGTTTGCCTCAACAGTATCGGCGCCGCTGTCTTGCAGCGCATACGCCTTTATCTTATTGAGCAGACCGATGCCGCGGCCTTCTTGGCGCAGATAAAGGATCATACCGCGCCCGAGACTGCCCACTTCCTTCATCGCATATTGCAACTGTGGTCCACAATCGCAGCGCAGGCTAAACAGGCAATCGCCCGTAAGGCATTCACTATGGATCCGGCACAACACCGGCTCGTCGCCCGTTATGTCGCCGCAGACAAGCGCGACATGCTCTTTGCCCGTACTCTCATCTTCAAACCCGTGCAGAGTAAATTGCCCCCACTGTGTGGGAAGCTCGGCGGATGCTACAAACTTTACTGACAAAAGACTTATCCTCTCCCGCTGCATCTTATGCGCGGCTGTAATTCAATCGCTGCAGTGCGGGCTGTGATCCGAGCAGGCATCTGACCTGCAGCGCTTGCTCGCGAATCTCAACAAAAGCTAGGGTGCGGCGACTAGCCGACGAAAAAAACCATGCCCTGCAAGCACAAGCAGGCAAGTATACCCGCTATTACGTCATCAAGCATGATTCCTAATCCCCCTTCAATCTTCTCGTCCGCCCATTTGATTGGCCATGGTTTGGCGATATCGAACACGCGGAAGAGCCCAAAGCCCACGAGCATCCAACCTAGGCCCGCGGGTGCCATAAACATCGTTATCCAATAACCGACGAATTCGTCCCAAACGATACCGCCATGGTCGTGCACGCCGAGGTCTTTGGACGTGCGTTCGCACAGCCAGATACCAAACACTGTGGTAACGACAAGCAGCGCGCCATAGACCAGTGGCGACAGAGGCGGCGCGAGCCAGTAGAGCAGCATTGCCGCCAGCGTGCCAAAGGTGCCAGGCGCAACCGGTGCAGCGCCACTGCCAAATCCGAAGGCCAGAAAATGGATCGGGTTAGTCCAAATCGACCTTGGTACTAGGTTGGCCATCTTGATCGCGCCTCTTTGTTTCTGTGTCTTGTTATTGCCGTCGCTGGAAATTTTTCGTTCGCAGGAGCTGATCAAAAATGACGATAGGCCGACGAGACTGACTCAATCGACTCCCCTGCCCTGCGAAGCGAAAGACCTGCTGCTGCGCATATCTCGCCAATCGGCGTGACTGCCACGGACAGCGAACGCCCGATTGCTTGCACCTCGCCGAGCGATTCCGGTGGTACGGTGAAACACAGCTCGTAGTCATCGCCACCGCCCAGTGCGGCACGTTCTCGCTGCTCGGCGCTTAGCACAGCCAGCAAGGTATCCGAAAACGGCAGTGCCTCAAGGTCTACCCGCGCACCCACACCGCTGGCATCGAGAATGTGAGCAAGGTCGCCAAGCAATCCGTCCGATAAATCGATGCATGCGTTAATCTGCTCACGGGCGCGTAGCGCAAAATCTGTCATTGGCTGTGGCGTGTAGTACCTGTCCAAAAGTGACTGCCTCTGCGATTCAGACGGCGCTGATACGAAGGCGAACTGCGTGCCTAGGTGCGACTCGGCGCCTAGTAGAAGCAACGCAGTCGCAGCATCGCCGAGCGTGCCGGTCACACAGATAATATCGCCAACACGCGCCGACGATCGGCGCAGCAAAGCCTGCGCCTCGCCAAAGCCATGAACCTGAATCGTAATGGCAAGCGGCCCGCGTGTCGTGTCGCCACCTACCAACGGACAGTTGGCAGCCTTAGCACTTTCGAGTAATCCGGCAGCAAATTCAGCGACCCAGACGTCATCGCTCTGGGGCAGCGTAAGGCCAAGCGTGAAGCACAAGGGTTCCGCACCCATGGCCGCCATGTCGCTTAAATTAACTGCCAACGCGCGTCGGGCGACTAATCGAGCCGGCGCTTGTTTGGGGAAATGCACGCCTTCAACGAGGGTGTCTAAGGATAGGGCAACCGACGTGCCGTCGGGAGGTCTGACGATAGCGGCATCGTCGCCTATGCCGAGCGCGACGCCGCTGCGATCAAAGCCGAGCCCCTGATCGATAAAGCAACGCCTGATGAGTTCGAACTCGGAATACGACACGGGCAGCCTCGATCTAGGCGCGGCTTTTGGTCTCTAAAGGCCGCAGGGTCAGTGCTAATTTATCAAGCACACCGTTGATATATTTATGCCCGTCGGTAGCACCAAAAACCTTGGCGAGTTCAACACATTCGTTTATGACCACTCGGTAAGGAACATCGATGCGGTATGCAAACTCGTAGGTTCCTAGATAGAGAACGGCTTGCTCGATAGGATCGAGCGCCGATGCTTTGCGATCGAGCAGGGGTTCGATATGCGCATCAAGCTCGTTTCGATGGGTGACTATGCCCACGAGTATCTCAGTGAAGTATTCCCAGTCGACCTTGCCTGTGTGCTCTTCGCGAAACTCTTCTTCAATCGCCCCCGGCGTCGAACCCGAAAGTAAATGCTGATACATCGCCTGGACGACCAGACGGCGTGCTTTACGACGCTGAGCAACCGGCAGTCTAGATTTCGCAGCTAACGCGCCGGCAGCCGCTTGGCTGGTGAGCGCTGTCATTACGCGTCCAACTGACGAAGTAGGCTAACCATCTCTACTGCAGTGATTGCAGCCTCGGCGCCCTTGTTACCCGCTTTGGTACCCGAACGTTCGATCGCCTGCTCTATGCTATCGACCGTGAGTACGCCAAATGTCACCGGCTTGCCGGAATCGAGCGATACCTGACCGAGGCCCTTCACGCATTCGCCCGCAACATATTCAAAATGCGGCGTCCCACCTCGAATCACTGCTCCCAGTGCGATGACCGCATCGCAGTCATCGCGCGCGGCAAGTTTCTTAACCGCGAGGGGAAGCTCGAAGGCTCCTGGCACTCTGACGACCAAAATGTCTTTGTCGGCGACGCCATGGCGGCGCAGCGTATCGAGTGCGCCCTCTAAAAGACTCTCGACGACGAAGCCGTTCCAGCGGGCTACCGCGATGATGTAGCGCGCCGATGCGTTAACAAAGGTGCCTTCGATTGTTTTGATTGTGCTCATCTGGATACTCTCTTTGTTCGCTCACCCTGCTGCCGAGTGAGGAGTTTAAACGTTACTTTTCGAATTCAACAAATTCGACGATGTCGAGATCGAAGCCTGAAATCGCGTTAAATCGGGCCGGATAGCTCAGTAACCGCATCTTGCCGACACCTAAGTCGCGCAGAATTTGCGAGCCCGTGCCGATAGTCACGTCACTGCCGCTGCGACTCACCGAGCTTGTTTCCTTGTCGCGAGCCAGTGCTGAGGCGATATCCTGTTCCAGCGGCTGGCCGTAGTCGTCGCCAGATAATAACACGGCGACACCGCTTCCTTCTTCGTTGATTCGTTTCAATGCGCTCGAGAAAGACCAGCTAGTGCGCTCGGCGTTGTAAACCTCGCAAATATCGCGAACGGTGTTGGGAATATGTACACGCACAAGCGTCGGTTCGTTAGCCTTAATCTCACCTTTAGTGAAGGCCAAATGCATGCTGCCGCTGATTGAGTCGCGATAGGTGTGACAATCAAATTCGCCGAACTGAGTCTCAACTTTTTCGGTACCAACAAGCGACACAGTCCGCTCATTCGCGATCCGATAGTGAATGAGGTCGACGATGGTGCCAATTTTGAGCCCATGCTTTTCGGCGAATATCTCGAGGTCGGGGCGGCGCGCCATCGTGCCGTCCTCGTTCATGATTTCGACAATCGCAGCCGCAGGCGTATGCCCCGCCAGTCGTGCGAGATCGCAGCCCGCTTCGGTATGCCCCGCGCGGCGGAGTACACCGCCCGGCTGTGCCATAATGGGAAAAATATGACCCGGCTGGACGATATCGCTTGGCTGGCTCGCGCGATCAACTGCAACCTGAATAGTCCGCGCCCTGTCCGCGGCAGAAATGCCGGTCGTCACGCCCGAGGCCGCTTCGATAGACACAGTAAAATTCGTGCTATAGGGCGTGTTGTTTTCATCGACCATGAGAGGCAGTTTTAAAAATTCGCAGCGCTCTCGCGTGAGCGTGAGGCAGATAAGGCCACGCGCATTAGTCGCCATAAAATTAACGTCAGGCGTGGTGATACATTCGGCAGCGATGATCAGATCGCCTTCGTTCTCGCGATCTTCATCATCCATTAAGATGACCATCTTGCCTTGGCGAATGTCTTCGATGATTTCTTCGACAGTATTCAGTTTCATGACGTTGGAATAATTCCCTTCGAGCGAGTTGTTCGCTTTGTTGTGTAATTTTAGCGCGGGCCTCGGTTGCGCGCGGCTTCTAAGGCTGCGTTAAGAAGTACCGCACCCGACAGGCGCCACCGGTAGCGCTACTTATATCCGTGTTCGGCGAGGAAGTCGGCGTCGATCCCACCCGCCTGGTTATTTTGGCCATGCTCTTTCCAGCCATGCGCCTGTGCGGCCTTGTCGCCTAGCATCAAGCGTTCTAAATAACGTGCAACGAGATCCACTTCGAGATTCACTTTTTGACCGACAACGTAGTCGCCGATGATGGTTTCGACCTGCGTGTGCGGGATCACGTTTACCGTAAACTGCGCCCCGTTTACCGCATTAACCGTAAGGCTTGTGCCGTCTATGCAAATAGATCCCTTGCCCGCAATATAACGCGCGAGCTCCTTGGGTGCTTCATACACTAGGCGGATACTCTGTCCGTCGGGCGTAGAGCTGACGAGAGAACCCACGCCGTCCACGTGTCCGCTAACAATATGGCCACCAAAACGACTCGTTGCCTGCATCGCCTTTTCGAGATTGACTCGGGAGCCAGTTTTGAGCTGGCCGAGGCTTGTGCAGTTCATTGTCTCGTTGGAGACGTCGGCGGCGAACTGACGTTCGTCGAACTCGACAACTGTTAGGCAGCAACCGTTCACGGCGATGCTGTCTCCGAGCCTCACGTCGGCAAGCGAAAGGCCACCGGCTGTAATGACCAGTCTCCACTCTTCGCGAACCCGCGTGAGGTTAGCGACAGAACCCGTCGCCTCGATAATTCCTGTAAACATGTATCACCTTAAAAATACCGTTTAACACGCCGCTGTTTCTAAGCGTCAATTCGCGTCAGCGAGGCCTCAGCGTTACTTTGATATCTGCACCAATCAGCTCGACGGTGTTGACATCAAACTCGAGCGCGTCACCCAATCGATCGAGCCCGCTTATGCCAAGCAAAGGACGACCGTCGTTCCCCAATAGCTTGGGGGCAATGTAAACGATTAACTCGTCTACTAGGCCTGCCTCAATAAAACTCGCGCTTAGCGTCGCGCCAGCTTCGACTAAGACTTCGTTACACTCATCTAAGCCCGCGAGCGAGTCTAGCACAGAAGGCAAGCTGACTCTTGAATCAGACACATCGGCACTCGGCGCAAACCGACTCTCGTAGCGCGAAGGCGCCGCTGCCGATTCCCCTGCCCCGTTGAGCCGATACGCTAAACAGCGGCCAGACCCCAACACTATTTTTGCCGAGTCACTCAGGCGTGCCTGACTATCGAGAACAACGCGAATCGGCGGATTTGAGAAGCGGTGTTCGTTGCGCTCGAGTTGCTGCTGAATGAGCCCCATCTCTTCTGGCCTCAGAGTCATCGACGGGTCGTCGGCCAGTACAGTCTCGATTCCCGTCACTATCGCGTCGCATTCTGCACGGAGCCGCTGCACATCGCTGCGCGCCTCTGCGCCGGTTATCCACTTGCTATCACCGTTCGCTAACGCAGTACGCCCGTCTAAGCTCATGGCGAGTTTGCATCGCACGAAAGGTCTTTGTCGCTCGAGCCTGCTAAAGAAACCCCTATTCAAGCGCCGCGCCGAGTCTTCTAAGTCACTAAGGAAAAAGACTTCTATTCCGGCGGCCTCGAGCGCGGCAATTCCGCCACCGCTTACCTTCGGATTGGGGTCTCGACTCGCAATAACAACACGTTCTATCCCGGCCTCGATAAGCGCCAAACTACACGGCCCTGTCCGCCCTGTGTGACAGCAAGGCTCTAGCGTCACAAAAGCCGTCGAGCCTGCCGGTAAACTTTTTTCTTGTGCGCGCCGCGAGTCAATCACTGGCGTATCGCCTCGCGCCTCCGCGGCTCGGCGATGCGCATCCGCTATCGCGTCTGGCTCGGCATGTGGCAAGCCCGCGCCCTTGTGCCAGCCTTCGCCCAGCACCCTGTCACCGGCTTGTGCATCCTCTTTAACGATTACGCAACCGACGCGAGGATTTGGCGCGGCGGTAAACACAGACGCTGCGAGTTCGATCGCACGCTGCATATACTGTGGCCACGCTGCCTGTTGCACGTCGAGCTCGGTATTACGTAGGGTTTGCATAAGGGGATGCCTTAGGCGCGAAAAGAATAAAAAAGCAGTGAAGAATGCGAGGTGTTTGAATCGCAGGGTGGAATTCGATGCGCTGGCAAATTCTAACCCTCAGATTTTTCCTCGTTCGATAACCGATCGATTTCCTGACGAAACTCGTCGAGATCTTTGAAGCTTCGATAGACCGAAGCGAAACGGACAAACGCCACTTCGTCGAGGTCGCGCAACTGACTCATCACGAGTTCACCCACCGTACGCGAATCGATTTCACGCTCACCCGTTGAGCGCAGGCTCGCTTTGATTTTGGTTACTGCCTCTTCGACCCGCTCGGTACTAACCGGGCGCTTTTCCAGGGCCTTCATCAGACCGGCCGTCATTTTGTCTTCGTTAAAGGGTTCGCGTATGCCGCCCGCCTTGATTATTCGCGGCATCACAAGCTCGGCTGCCTCGTAGGTCGTAAACCGCTCGGCGCAGGTGATGCACTCTCTGCGTCGGCGCACATTATTACCCTCGGCAACAAGCCGTGAGTCAATCACTTTCGTGTCTACGGCACTACAAAAAGGACAATGCATAGCTTACGTTCCGTTTAAGCGAATTCGCTCGCCGGCATTGCTGCCAGACGAGCCTTCTGTAATCGAATGGGCCTAGCCGTAAACAGGAAAGCGCGAACATAGCTCGAGCACTTTCGCCTTCACTTCGGCGATGACCGCCTCATCTTCGATGTTATCCAACACGTCACACATCCAAGACGTCAATTCGGCGACTTCGGCCTCTTTGAAGCCTCTCGTGGTGACCGCAGGTGATCCGATACGCAGGCCGCTTGTGACAAACGGCGATTTCGGATCGTTAGGTACAGCATTTTTGTTTACGGTAATATTTGCACGCCCAAGCGCTGCGTCTGCATCTTTACCCGTAATGCCCTGTTTGATCAGACTGAGTAGGAAGAGGTGGTCGTCGGTACCGCCTGAAACTACGTCGTAGCCGCGCGCCATGAACCCTTTGGCCATTTCACGCGCATTGGCAACCACTTGCGCTTGATAGGCCTTAAACTCATTGCTCATCGCTTCTTTGAAGCATATCGCCTTGGCGGCGATCACATGCATGAGCGGTCCGCCTTGGCTTTCAGGAAACACAGCGAAATTAAGCTTCTTCTCGAGTTCGGGATTGGATCGGGCGAGGATGATGCCGCCGCGCGGTCCGCGCAACGTTTTGTGGGTAGTCGATGTTGTCACATCGGCGATATTAACCGGACTGGGATAAACGCCGCCCGCGATAAGACCCGACACGTGCGCCATGTCGACGACAAACCAAGCGCCAACGGCATCTGCGATATCGCGAAACCGCTGCCAGTCGACGATTTTAGAGTAGGCGGAGAAACCGGCCATGATCATCTTGGGTTTATGCTCATGCGCAAGGCGCTCAACTTCGTCGTAATCGATCTCGCCCGTTTCGGGATTGAGGCCGTACTGAACCGCGTTATAGATTCGACCTGAGAAACTGACGCTTGCACCGTGCGTGAGGTGTCCGCCGTCGGCGAGGCTCATCCCTAACACCGTATCGCCCGGCTCCATCAGCGCCATGTACACCGCGGCGTTGGCCTGCGAACCCGAGTGCGGCTGCACATTAGCGTAGTCTGCGTTATACAGTTTTTTTGCCCGATCGATCGCCAGCTGCTCGATCACGTCAACGTGCTCGCAGCCACCGTAGTAACGTTTACCCGGGTAGCCCTCGGCGTATTTATTGGTCAGCACAGAGCCCTGCGCCTCCATGATGAAGGGGCTCGCATGGTTCTCTGACGCAATCAGTTCAATATGCTCTTCTTGCCGAACGCGCTCGGCTTCCATGGCAAGGGCAATTTCGGGATCGAACTCGGCGAGGCTGACATCGGTCTTAAACATCTTCTACTCCGGACAAGGCATCAAATAGGCATAATTTAGCCGAAGTATTCTACATGATAGGGCGCCTTTCGGCATCTTTAAGTGACCCTGAGCGAACCAGAAAAGGCGGAATTAGGCCTATCAGGACAACAAGCTGTCATGATCGCTCAGACTAGTGTGGTTGTTACCGCTAGGTGTCGGCCAAGCACCGATTTATCCAACAGAATAACTAGCCTCTTACTACACAAGCTAACTACAAAAAGGACAAGTTTTTGCTCCATAAACGGGTCACGACGTCCGCGATGCTATTACCATGTTGTACAATCAACTCGCAGTTTCAGTGAGCATCTTTACAGACCAAGTCTTTTCGACTTTTACGAGAGCATTATGCCATCACAATTCGTCTACCATATGAACCGCGTCGGCAAGGTTGTTCCTCCCAAGCGCGAAATCCTTAAAGATATTTCTCTGTCATTCTTCCCCGGCGCCAAAATCGGCGTACTCGGCCTCAACGGCTCGGGCAAGTCGACTTTGCTTCGAATCATGGCCGGCGTCGACAAAGAATTTAATGGAGAGGCTCGCCCGCAGGCGGACATCAATATCGGTTACCTGCCGCAAGAACCCCAGTTAGATGAAGACGCCGATGTGCGCGGCAATGTTGAGCAAGGGCTCGGCGAAATCATGGCGCTGCTCGAAGAGTTTAATGCGATAAGCGACAAATTCGCCGAACCGATGAGCGACGAAGAGATGAACAGCCTGCTCGAAAGGCAGGGCGATCTGCAAACCAAGATTGATGCCGTCGATGGCTGGGAAGTTGATAGAATATTAGAGCGCGCTGCCGATGCGCTCAGGCTTCCGCCATGGGACGCCAAAGTTGCGCATCTCTCAGGTGGGGAAAAGCGCCGCGTTGCGCTTTGTCGCCTGCTGCTCTCTAAGCCCGATATGCTTCTGCTCGATGAGCCAACCAACCATTTGGACGCCGAAAGCGTGGCGTGGATGGAACGCTTTCTTCAAGATTATCCTGGCACCGTAGTCGCGATTACTCACGACCGCTATTTCCTCGACAACGCGGCAGGCTGGATTCTCGAGCTCGACCGCGGTCATGGCATTCCGTACGAAGGCAATTACACGAATTGGCTCGAAGCCAAAGAGGCGCGACTGCAGACCGAGGCCAAACAGCAGGCTGCGCATGAGAAAACCATTAAGGCCGAACTCGAGTGGGTGCGCGCAAATCCCAAGGGCCGGCAAAGCAAAAGCAAAGCGCGCATCGCTCGCTTCGAAGAGCTGAATTCGCAAGAATTTCAGACCCGCAACGAAACGCAAGAACTTTACATCCCGCCCGGCGCTCGACTCGGGGATAAGGTTTTAGAGGTAAACAACCTTTGCAAAGGGTTCGGAGACAAGACGCTGATCGACAATCTCAGCTTCAGCGTCCCTAAAGGAAGTATCGTTGGCATTATTGGCGGCAATGGTGCGGGAAAAACCACCTTCTTACGTATGCTCGTGGGTGATGAGAAACCCGACAGCGGCAGTATCGAGCTTGGCGAGACTGTTCAGCTTTCCTATGTTGATCAGAGCCGCGATGCGCTCAACGGTGACAATACTGTGTGGCAGGAAATCTCCGACGGCCACGAGCAACTCGTCATCGGTCGCTACGAAGTGTCGTCGCGATCGTATGCGAGCCGCTTTAATTTCCGCGGCGGTGACCAGCAAAAATTTGTGAAAGACCTGTCGGGCGGTGAACGCAATCGCTTGCACATGGCCAAGCTCCTTAAGCGCGGCGGCAACGTGTTGCTACTCGACGAGCCAACCAACGACCTCGACGTCGAAACGCTGCGCGCGCTCGAAGAGGGGCTATTAACCTTCCCAGGCTGCGCCATCGTGGTCTCGCACGACCGCTGGTTCCTCGATCGCATCTGCACCCACATCCTCGCATTCGAGGGCAACAGTCAGGTGATCTGGCACGAGGGGAACTACAGCGACTACGAGGCAGATCGCAAGAAACGTCTGGGCGATAACGCGGAGCCTACTCGAATAAAATATAAAAAGCTGGGCGGATAAGGCAAGAGGCTGAGCACAAAAGGCCGGCGCCGAACGCGTTAGAAAAATTATATAAATGTCAGAGTTCGAGTTCGGCTCGAAGCTTTGCGAAGCGCGTCTTGGCTTCTGCCGGATCGAGACGCTTATTAACACGGCTCGGTAACGGCGTCGGCGAGAGGCTCTCGAGGTTCTCTCCGCGCATCACCCGTTGGCAAAATACGTGATAGTGATGCTCAAAAACGGGCTGAGCACGGCGGTGCCCCTCATTTGCGAGCATATACCATCCCGCCGCACGGCCCGCGTAGTAAACCGCAGGATGACTCCAAGCAAACTCTTTTTTCGGCGAGGGTGCAGAACAAGCTTCGTAATACGCATCGCGTGCACTGGGTAGGCCGAATAGGTCGCCGCCGCGTTCACAGGCTTTTATTAGCTCGGCGAGACTGGGTAAAAAAGTTTGACTGCGAACAATCGTTTTCACCGCCGCGACAATCTGCTGAGGCGCATAGTCTTCGAGGCAGCTAAGCCAGTATTTTTTGGCGATCGTCTCGCTGTCGACATCGGGAAACGCCCGATAGTATTGATTGTGGTAGGCAAACTGCAACTGCGAAAACACCCTGTTTATCGCTGCAATATGATCGAGGCCGTCGCCATCCATTGACTCGGTGCCATACCTTTCATCGGCGCTCTCACGCACCATTCCCGTTGCGGACGACGCCTCCATATCCTCGGCGCTTCGGGACACATCGCGACCCTCGTTGGCTGGGTAGTCTGTGTTGCGCGCTGTTGGCGCAACGATCTCGGTATCTGGCCGCGTCACTTTAGTTTGCCCAACTGCGGTCGTCGAGTTGCCGGAGCCGTTCTGCAACGCTGCTCGTGCTCGCGCTACCATCGCGTCGATTTTCTGCATTCTGGCCTCCTCTCGTACTCATTGCGCCGCCCGGTCGCTGGGCATCGCGCTGAAGCTTACGCGCCCACTCGGCCTTCACAAACTGAAGAAAGGTCGTGTTCCACGAAGCCCTCGCTTGCTGGCTGTCGCGCCAGTATAAAACAAACTCTGCGACGCGGGCATTGGCGAAGTCGGCATCGATCTCGGCGAGCTGCAGCGTTTCGTAAAAATCAGCGCTCGGGCTCCAGTTGGCGGGGATAGGCCGCGGCGTGTCGTCGAAGCCTTGCATCGCCGTGTAGCGCGCCCACTGCCTGCGAATATGCTCGATGAATCGCGTATTCCAAGGTCCTGAACCCACCCCACGCTCCCCCCAATATAGGACGAACTCAGGAATCGCATCCTCGATGAAGTGGGGATTTACCCCTGCGTTCTGCAATATCGACAGCGCCTGCGGGCTTGGTCGCCAGGCGGCAGACATCTCACTGGCTTGTTCGAACGCGCCGCGACGCGTTTGCTCTTCACGCCATAGCTTCAGTACATGCTTGTAGAACGCATTCCCCCACGAAAACCTAGCCTGACCTCGGTCACGCCAATACTGCACAAACTCGGGGACTGAATCCCGAAGAAAATCTTCAGGAATATTGTGCTGCTGACACTGTTTAATCCACGTCGCTTCAGGCTGCCAGTTCGCAGGAATTAATGTCGCGTTGCCATTCGATTGCGCGTGCGGCGCCGGCGTATTCGCAGAATAGCCGTAAACTGGAAGACCCTGACGAGGCGTTGGCGTCTCGCTACCCAGGGCGTTGCTGCCGCCTTGAGGATTTTGTGCGTTCGCATAAGCGGTGGCCGGCGGCGATTTGGGGGTTTGCGCTACCTTCACGCCGTCGTCGATCTCGAAGCGCTGCGCGTTTTGCGTCAAACCCTCGGAGATTTTAAGCAATCCGAGCTCACGAAGATTGGATTGTATCCGGCGAATGTCGATTGGCGCCCAGAATGGCAAAACTCGCTGCAGCTGATCAGGATCAAGCTCCACCCATCGCTGTTGGTCGGCACTTGGTTCTGCGAGGGCGTGTTGCATGGCAATGAGCTCTCCCAGCACGTGCAGCATCACGGTCTCTTCAAGCCCAATGGTGGCGGCGAGAGTAGGCGAGATGAGTAATGGCCTTTCTGGGATTAGTGTGGAATTCATATTGCTGCTTTTACCTTGCACAGTGAGGTAATCTATAGATCTGCTTAAGGATACGCCGTGAAGCGAAGCTCGTAAAAGACTTCTCGCGCTGCGCAGACATAAAGGTCGATTTACACAATGCATACACACGTTATCCAGCGCTTTATCGACTCTCACGCTCTGCCTCAGAGCTATGCTGGCGACGCCGAGCTCTGGTTTGTCCCACTCGCCGAAGAGCTAGTGGTCGCATCTAAACACAATGAATCAATTGGTTCTGCGCCATTTGTACTGGGGATAAGCGGCTGCCAAGGCAGCGGCAAATCCACAGCGAGCGAACTTCTTGAAACACTCCTGTTGGACCAGGGTCTTGTCGTCGCAAGGCTATCGCTCGACGATTTCTACTTAAGTAGGCGGCAGCGCGAAGAGCTTGCATCGACAGCACACCCACTTTTAGTCACCCGCGGCGTACCCGGCACGCATGACATCGGGCACGCCCTTAAGACCCTCGAGGCGCTGCGTGACACCCATCGCTCTCGTGGTGTCGCACTACCTCGCTTCGATAAACCGACCGATAACCCGCTGCCTAGCAAGGAATGGCCCATGCTGCCTGCTCGCCATAACCGACCGGCTGCAGACATCTTGATCTTCGAAGGCTGGTGTCTTGGCGTCACGCCGCAGTCTGCTAGCGAGCTCGCTCCTGCATGCAACAGCTTAGAGCAAGAAGAGGACCAGGACGGACACTGGCGAGGGTTTGTGAATGAAAAACTCGCCGGAGACTATCAGAGTCTTTTTAGCAAGCTGGATCGCCTGCTCTTCCTCGAGGCTCCAAACTTTGAATGCGTGCTGAACTGGCGCATCCGACAAGAGGCCCGCCTACGCACCCATGGCTCGAGATCATCTCGTCCGGCGCCGGCGCTCATGAGCGAGGCGCAGGTCGAGCGGTTCGTTCAGCATTTCGAGAGGCTTACGAGGCACTGCCTTTTGCAGCTTTCTTCGGTCGCCGATACCGTTTTCGAGCTGGATACGAATCAAAGGATTGTCGGCAGGCGTTAGAATCGCGGCTATCAAGCTGCCTTAGTCACCGATAACGAAATCCGTTCACTGCGTTTGTTTCGAATGAACCGGCCCTTTTAAGTTACCGCACTAATCGACGGCGTTTTTGGTCGCAGTTTATTTTGCAAGTCATTTACCCACACGCGAACCACTAGTAAAGACAGAGCTATGGCTGCGATCTGACGCCACAGCGCAGTTTCCTCACCGTGGCTCATCGCCGCCAGTTCGAGCTCCCAGCCGAATACACCATACAGCTGGTTAAGCACGAGTCCCGCAGTGATTGCTGTAGCAATCACACCAATCAGATAGGCGACTAGAGAGCGATTTCCGAGCTGCTCTCTGATCACGCCCATCGTGGCAATGTTCGTCGCGGGGCCTGTGAGCATAAAGACCAGCGCCGCGCCGGGCGAGAGTCCGGCAAACAGGAAGCTCGCTGCCACCGGTGTAGATGCCGTAGCGCAGATGTACATGGGCAGGCCGACGATCACCATGATGAGCATGGCTATCACACCATCGCCCCACTGCAAAAAGAACGACTGCGGGACATAGGCGGTGACGAGCGCGGCGGCCGTGAGGCCAATGAAAAGCCATTTCGCTGTATCGGCGATCATACGGCCGTAGCCGTATTGCACAGCCTGCACTAGGCGCTCGCCTAGGGTTGGCGGCTCGGGCTCAGCGTTGGGTTTGCTCATGCTGCAGCAGCTCTTGGGGGCCGGCGCGGGTTCTGCTACCACGTCATCGGTATCGAACTTATGCACTAACACGCCGGCGATGACTGCGCTGATGAGCGCAGAAATTGGTCGCGCGATGGCGAAAATAGGCCCTAGCATCGCGTAGGAAAACGCGATGGAGTCGACGCCAGTCTCGGGCGTAGCAACGAGGAACGACGCCGTCGCGCCCTTCGAAGCGCCGGCCTTACGCACGGCAAGCGCCGTGGGGATGACTCCGCAGCTGCAAAGCGGCAGCGGCGCGCCGATCAACGCGCCCTTAGTAATAGATAGCAGCCCGGGCTTCGCGAGCTGCTTCTGCACCCACTCACTCGGAATAACCTGCTTAATGACGCCCGCGATGAAATAGCCAAGCAGCAGCCAAGGCGCGCTTTCGACTACGAGGTTCCAGAATATGCTCAGTAAGTTACTCATGCAGTTGCCTCCTCAACGGGGACTTTGCCGGCATCAAGCGCTTCGATAATCGAACAGTGCACGGCACTGTCCATACCGCCATCGCAACTTTTAAGCAGCAGTTGAAGACTCTGTCGGATCTCTTCCAGCTGCGCAATCTTGGCATTGATTGACTCTAGTTTGTGCCGAGTGATCGAGGTGACTTCCTCGCAGGTGTGGTGATCGCGATCCAGACGAATAGACAGCAGCTGCGCGATCTCATCTAAGGAAAACCCCGCGTCACGCGCCGTCTTTACAAATTCGACCCGGCGGATATCCGCTTCACTGTAGCGCCGGTAACCCGAGGGACTGCGCTCGCTCGACTCGATAAGCCCGTTCTTCTCATAAAAACGCAGCGTATGAGCCGACAGCCCGCAATGTGCCGCTAATTGGCTGATTTTCATCTCTTATCAAAGCCTCCCCAGTAAAAGCGCAGGGTCTGCGCAACTTGAGAGATAGTATAACCCTTAGAGTTAGCTCTAAGGTCAAGGCTTTGTGCGCATTTCTTACGCAAGCACTTTCGATAGCCACGCGCCTATATCCTCGATCTCCTGTGGGCACACCGCATGTTCCATCGAGTAG
>Ga0222713_10003488_pt1 | contig 16313 bp, 22 predicted proteins | sample C33_649DmetaG_FD_165061 | JGI IMG/M metagenome (GOLD analysis project Ga0222713, IMG submission 165061) | Estuarine water microbial communities from San Francisco Bay, California, United States - C33_649D | ecosystem: Environmental > Aquatic > Marine > Unclassified | place: USA: California...
CGCGAGGCGAAGAGGCGGGGAGTTGTTGCAGAATGCGCTGGGAGAGTTCTTCAAAATACTGATCCGGCTTCGAGTGATGAGAGCGCTCCGCGGGCACATCCGCTTCGGCCAAAAGGAGGACATGGGCAATGCGACAGGAAGCGCAGGACGTTCGATGGGATTGTATGTCGGGGGTCCAACGATACGGATCGTGCTCTAAGAGCATTTGAAATTGTTCACAGGTGAGTAACGGAGCGTTCATGATTAGGATTTCCCGAGAGATTGACTGAGGTGACGAATAGCGTGATGAATATGTGATTTAACACTGCCGACCGAGGTCCCCATGGCTTCTGCAATGAGTTCGTAACTACTGCCCGTTTCCAAACGAAGCGTGAGAGCCTCTTGTTGGCGGGGCGGGAGGCGTTTGAGGGCGTCCCTTAATCGTCGGAGTTGTTCCTCATCGAGCGCTTGGTCGAATTGCGTTTCCGCTTGAAGAAGGGCCGGATGTTCTCCAAGGGCTTCAGCGTGGGCATCGAGACTCGTATCCACACTTCGTTGACGTGTCAGGTAATTTAAAGACTGGCGAATCGTCACGGTAATCAGCCAGGTTCGAAAGGAGGATTCAAATCGAAAACTTGGTAGACTTTTGAAGACACGTAGAAAAGTTTCTTGGACGACATCTTCGGTATCGTGGTGCTTTTTTAGAATCGAAAAGGCTTTACCGTAAACGTCGCGAGAGAAACGCTGAATGAGTTGAGAAAGAGCTTCTTGATCACCGGCCTGAGCGCGGCGGACCCAATCATTAATTTCAGGGCCGTGATACGACCCCGGGGGGTGGGAATCAGAACGCATAATGTGAAGATACCAAGTGGGGGCCTTCAAAAGATGGGCACTATATCCCTCAAAGTCCTTAGACCCTATAATCGTCCTAGGGTTGAGTCCTCAATAGACCCCACCCTGCCGGGCCCAGAAAGGACATGACGATGGTCGCCTCCGTAAAGCCTCTGATGACTGCCGAGGTACTCCAAAAGCGTGTGCAAGAGTTGGGACAGCATTTGAGCCAAGTCTATGAGGGCCAACATCCGGTGGTCTTAGGATTATTGAAGGGCGTCGTGCCGTTCTACGCCGATTTAGTCCGAGCGATGAGCATCGATATCGAAATGCAATTTATGCAAGTGAGCAGTTACGGATCCGGCATGAGCAGTTCGGGAAAACTCAACATCCGACAAGACCTCACCGCCTCCCTCGAACACCGCCCGGTTCTTCTCGTTGACGATATTATGGATACCGGTTTAACCCTTTTTGAAATTAAAGAATACGTGCTCAAACGAGGAGCCCGCGAGGTGAAAATCTGCACGCTGCTTGATAAACCCTCTCGTCGCCAATTTCCGCTTCACCCCGATTTCATTGGCTTCGAAATTCCTGATCATTTTGTGGTGGGCTACGGCCTAGATTATCAAGAACGTTTTCGCAACTTACCCTACATTGGAATTTATACACCGTGATGAAAATTTTGATTTTACTCACCAGCCTCTGGACGCTCGGCTGCGGCTATCAACGCCTCAATCGGATGCCCGAGCGCAATGACTTGATTCCTCCGGGGGACACCGTCGAGGTGGCCCTCTTTACCAATTCGAGTTCACGGCAGGGTATCGAGAGCCTTTTGACGGAAGCCCTGCGCTATCAAATCACGAAGTCGACTCCCTGGAAGCTCTCGGAGACTCCCAATGAATCTCAATGGATTCTTCGGGGAAACATCGACCGCTGGGAAACACGATCGCTGTCCATCAACTTAGGACAGGGCCTCACGAGCAGCAGTGCCGGCTCTCCTACGCGGGTGGACGTTGTGATTGTAGCCTCCCTGGATTTGGTGGATCGAAAAAGCGGAGCCATTGTTTTCTCACGCCGCGGCCTGACGTTTTCAAACCAGTACCGCGTGGATCAAAATTTTCTCAATTTTATTAATACCGAAGATCAAACTTTTCGCGCACTCTCGAAAGATTTTTCTCAAAGCTTTCTCATTCAATTTCTCGAAGCACGTTAGGCCATCATGTCGACTTGGATGAATCATTCCTTTGCATTGATTCACGGCGAAGATGCCGATGAGCGTCAGCGTCTCGTGGCCGAGTGGAAAGCGAAGCATGTGGATTCCACGTGGGGTGAATTTGGACTTCGTATCTGCGCAGAGCAGGCGACGTGGGCCGAGATCTATCAAGCCCTCCAAGAGCCGCCCCCGATGGGGGCCGATACCGTCGCGGTGATTGCCCCGTCGATCGGAGACTTACTGATGAAGAAAGAGATTCCGGACGCCCTGCTTCGTTTATTGCAGGACCCGCCATCCCACCAACGTTTTTTGGGGGTGGGGTTGGGTACGGTCACCGAAGCAAAAGGTCGGGGCCTTGGCCGTGCCCCTTGGACCCAATGGATGAAACAAGGTCGTATCCATAAAGTGGGCGAGCTGGCTCCCAAGGATGCGGCCGCCTTCGCTCAGCAATTTGCCCACACCCTTGGATTAAAACTTCCCATCGACGTCGCCCACTACTTGATTCAACAAGTGGGTCCTCATCCGGCGCTGATTCGTCGAACTTTAGAAGTGCTCGACGTGGCCTGTCGCTCCCGTACCGTGGACCTCACCGAGGTTCAGCAGGTGACGTTTCGCCTTGAAGCCCAGAATGGTTTCGCTTGGAGTAAGGCATGGAAATCCGGTCAACTCTCCGCAGCGCTGGATGCGCTTCAAAAATCTTTCGAAGACAAAGAAGAGCCGGTCAAGATGCTCGGACAAGCGCGCCTCGAAGTAGAACGCGTGGCCCGATATCTCGATGCCCAAGCACAACGCATTGCCCCCCACGATCTTCCGGATTTTTTAGGCCTCAGTCCGCGCCAAGCGTTTCTCATCGATGATATTCGCCGCGTTGGGACCCGTTTACGACGCCGCGATGTCCAATCGTTACTCCACAAGTTGTCTCAGTGTGATCGGGATCTCAAGGGTCTCACCCTAGCGGGAGCCCGAACTCCGCTTTTAGATCTCACCTTAGCCCTGACTCGTGCCTGGGCTCGTTAAAGGCGGTCGGCAAACCCGGTCTTGAGTCTCGCGGACGACAGGGAGACAATAGAGAAGGACGTTCACTCAGAAGGCGCTTATGTCGGAATGCATTCTGCCCCAGTTGACCTCGCCGAAGGTGGTGGAGGATCGATCGCTCTTACCCCGCGATTGGACCTTATCATTCACCGAGCCTTCTTTGCCGGGTTTTCAACTCGCCGTTCTCGAACTCATTCGCCGAACCTCGTCCCGCCTCCCGCAAGACGTCATTGACGCGTTGGTGCGGGGTCGTGATGCCGAGGCTCCGGGCTCCCGCGCTTTTAATACGTTGAATGACATGGTCAAAAATATTTTATTAGCGGATGGACATGTCACGCCGTTATGCCAAGACACGGGGACCGTCATTTTTTATGTCAAACATCCCACCGGTCTTTCTCAGCTCACGTTAAAAAAACAGATTCGCCAGGCGGTTGTCCAAGGCACGGAGCGCGTGTGGCTTCGTCCCAATTGTGTGGAGAGTCTCTCGGGTAAAAATACGGGGACCAATTTGGATCCCTTTGGCGAGGGTCATCCCGTGATTCACTTTGAGGAATGGGATCGCCCGGAACTCGAAGTGGGTTTGATGCTCAAGGGGGGCGGCTGTGAAAATGTGGGAGCCCAATATCGACTCCCGGACGTTCATCTCGGTGCGGGTCGCGATCTCTCGGGTGTTCGTAAATGCATTATTGATGCCGTGATGAAAGCCCAAGGGCAGGGTTGCTCACCGGGCATCTTAGGCGTCGCGATTGGGGGCGATCGAGTGACCGGCTACGAACACAGCAAAGCCCTCCTCATGCGTACCCTCGGCGCGCCCCATCCTAAGTCGAACTTGACGCAACTCGAATCGGACCTCACGCGTGATCTCAATACGTTGGGGATTGGGCCCATGGGCTACGGCGGCAAGACGACCGTCCTCGGCCTTTTCATCGATGAGTTGTATCGCCATCCTGCGAGTTTCTTTGTTTCAGTGTCGTACATGTGCTGGTCTTCGCGTCGTCGTATCTTAACGCTCGATGCAACGGGTCGCCCTCACTTTAATTAGGTTTCGATGTTACATCGTCTGACCACTCCCCTCTCTGAAGCCACGGTCCGTCAACTGGTCGTGGGGGATGAAGTACTGTTGAGTGGTCGTATGGTATTGAGTCGTGACGTAGGACATAAATACATGAAGGAAGAAAAGCCGGAATGGCTCAAGCCTTTACTGAAAGACATGGTGATTTATCACTGCGGTCCCGTTGTCCAACAACAGTCCGATGGGACGTGGACGTTTATTGCCGCCGGACCGACCACCAGTATTCGTGAAGAGCCATATCAGGCCGATGTGATCCGCCATTACCAAGTCCGAGGCGTCATCGGAAAAGGCGGGATGGGAGCCGAGACCAGTCGGGGGCTTCAAGCCACCGGGGCGGTGTATCTTCATGCGACCGGAGGGGCTGGAACGCTCTTGGCCGAATGCGTCGAGCGCGTGGTCGACGTTCATAAACTGAAAGAATTTGGAAGCCCTGAAGCTTTTTGGATCATCGACGTTAAAGATTTTCCAGTGGTGGTTACGATGGACAGCCACGGCGCTTCGCTCCATGAGCAGGTGGCTCAATCCAGTGCCCAAGTCGCTGAACGCTTGATGAAGTCCTAATGGATTGGGATCATCTTCATCGACATCTGCTCCAGACGCTCAAAGAACTCACCTCTGCTGAGGAAGCCCATTCAGAATTACGTCTTTGGATCGAAGACGGATTCGGCCATGATTTAGCGTGGCTGACTTTACATGGTCAGGATCGGGTGGATGAGCCTACTCAGCGACAATTGAAAACGTGGATCGAGCGAAGAAAAAAAGGAGAGCCGTGTCAATATCTTTGGGGCCACACCCGGTTTAGGGGGCGTTTTTTTCACTGTGATCCTCGCGTTCTCATTCCTCGACCGGAGACGGAACTGGTCATCGAAGAAGCCCTCGCTCGACGATCGGCTCGGGAGCCCCTTCAAGTGTGGGATGTGGGTACGGGAAGCGGCATTATTGGGGTGACGCTTGCCCTTGAAACGGACTGGATGATCACCGCCTCAGACCTCAGCGCAGAGGCCCTTTCGTGCGCGAAGGAAAACGCTCTTCATCATCAGGCTCCGTTGAAGTTTGTCCAAAGCGATTTGCTGCAAGCGTGCCGGGGTTCCTTGGATCTGGTGATTGCCAATCTTCCTTACCTGAGTCCTCTCGTGCGAGATCACCTGCAACCGGAGTTGCACTTTGAACCCTCGCAAGCTCTCTTTGCGGACGAAGCAGGTTACGCCCTGATGAAACGTCTTCTCCAGGAGGGATGGCAGCGTCAGGTTCCCCTGATGATTTTTGAGATCGGTCATGATCAAGCCCCTCCACTCACACTCCTCGCCGAACAGATGGGTTGGCCTCAGGTCAGAACGACGCGAGACTGGAACGGATTTGATCGGGTTCTCGTGGTTGAAAAACCGTGATCTAAAATTGGTAGACCGCGCCCAACACCGCGGTGACTTTGTTGGTGCGATTCACCAAAAGACTTCGGCTCGCTTCGCCTTGAAGTTTGGAAAAACCGGTGAGGGTGAAGAGCGACCACTGGGGGGACAGGGTATAGAAAGCGTTGACATTAATACCCACACTCTTGAATCCCGAACCCGTTCCGAAAATATTTCGACCGTAGGCGGCGTCCATCCAGGAAATGACTGCGGAGCCCCCTAGGCGAATATCCGAGGTCTCTATAAAGGTGTAACGCAGATCGGCATCCATCGATAAACCCCGATTGTCGCTGTTGCCTAATCGCTGTTTTACCGTGATCCCCACTCTCCAAAGATCCAGATCATAACTTCCATTGAGTCTTAATTCGGGCTGAATCGAGTCGGATTCTTTTCGTTTATCAAATCCCGGAGCCAGGAACGCTCCGTAGGACCATCCGCCTCCTGAGCGCAACCGAATCCCCAATCCTTCGACCGGAGAAAAAACCACGGGCCCATAACGAGCCGAGAAGTAGGGCACCACGCGCACTTTGGATCCCCCATCCCCTTGGTAAGCCGATGACACGATGGAGGCGAGACCCCCACTAAAACTCCAAGCCCCATTCGTAGAAACTTTATCCCAAGGATTGGAAGACTGAGCCATCAGGGTCGAAGACACCAACGTAGCTAACGTAGCTAAAAGTAACCGAACGTAAATCATAAAGGCTCCTTTGGAATATATTTTGATCGATGCGGCAAATGTTTAGAGTCAACCCTGGTCATCTGACGATACCAAGAGACGGACCTCCCATGATGGATACTAGGTCTTTCATATCTTAGACACTATAATCATCCTAGGGTTGCACCCCACTGAAAGCATCAGGTTGCAGCGGTTAGGGTGGGTCTCGGGAGGATGAAATGAATTTGGTATTGGGAGCTTTCCCCCCTGAATTAGGACCCTGGTTAGAAAATCCGCCCGTCGGATGGAAGGCCTTCGTGATTGGGATTGGAGGCCTAGAAGCGGGCCTCTCGGCTCAGACCTTAGTGCAACGTAATTCATGTGAGCGCGTTTTATTCATCGGTACGTGCGGGTCCTTTGACCTAAAGAAATATCCCTTGGGATCCATTGTAGAAGTCCGAGAAGCCATTTCGAAAAGCCTCGGAGAGGCGACGGGCGATAGTCATCGCCCCAGTGAAGAAATCATTCAATGGAATCAAGGATGGACGCTCGGGGGATTTCCCTTGGTTCGAGCGGTTTGTCCTCCTGCGATGACGCACAGTGAGACGGCTGCACGAGAACTATCATCGTTTGGTGAAGTGGAACATTTGGAAACGGCTTCCGTGTTTGCCGCTTGCGCCCACTCTAAAATTCCGGCGACGGCTTGTTTGGCCGTCTCAAATGCCGTAGGTCCCGAGGGTCACCCACAGTGGGAACAACAGCATCATCAGGTCATGCAGGGACTTCGATCTGAGTTATTGAAACGCTTAGTTTAGATTCGATACTTCTGCGCTTCCGCATTGGCTAATTGATCCGCTCGCTCGTTCTCAGGATGACCGGCATGGCCTTTCACCCACTGAGTGAGCAGTTCATGTCGTATCGATTGGGCGTCTAACCGTTGCCAGAGGTCGAGGTTCATGACGGCTTTCCCATCCGCCTTTTTCCATCCTTTCGCCTTCCATCCGGGCATCCATTCACTTAACCCTTTGAGGACATATTCACTATCGGAATAAATGGTGACTCGACAAGACTCCGGGAGTGCTTCGAGGGCCTCAATGACCCCCAAGAGTTCCATTCGATTATTGGTCGTGGAGAAGTCGCCCCCCGTTCGAATGAGGTCCGCTCCCTCCCCCGATCGCAAGATCGACGCCCAACCGCCCGGACCTGGATTACCTAAACAGGCCCCATCGGTAAAGAGTTGATAAGCGCGCATCGTCATTTCTATTCCACCCGTTTCCTCTGTTCAGTGTAAGTTGATAATCAAGCCTTCTATGGACTTTCCTAAAATTTTACTCACCTCCGAGCCCCTCGCGGTCCATGACCTTCGAGCGGCGCTCACCCATCCCACGGCGGGCGCCGTGGTGATTTTCGAAGGACGCGCGCGCAATCACCACGAAGGCCGGACGGTGGTCAAACTATTTTACGAAGCCTACGAGGTGATGGCCTTAGAGATGCTGACCCAACTTCGCGAGGAGGCCCTTCAGCGCTTTCAACTCACGGAGTGCTTGATTCATCACCGCATGGGCGACGTGCCGATTACTGAGACCTCGGTGGCCATCGGGTGTACGAGCGATCATCGGAAGGAATCGTTTCAGGCCACCATGTGGCTCATGGATACGATTAAATCCCAGGTCCCGATTTGGAAAAAAGAATTCTATTCGGATCAAACCTCGGCCTGGGTGGAATGTGACCACCGACATCCCACCCGTTCCTAAGCCTCTCGGCAGAGCGACACGTTAGGACTACCCAAGACGCCCCCCCTTGGATAGTCTAAATACTCACCTTTGGGAGCTCCTATGTGCCCGTTGTCGAATGACCCCTCGCAGGAACCCATGGGAGACGATGACTCCATTGAAGTGGAAGTCGTTGAACTCGTCGACGATCAAGGGGAGAAGGAAGAATTTGTCATCCTAGAAGAAATTACCTTTGAGGGTCGACCTTTTTGCATCATGGTTCCTTTGGAAGAATTGGAAGCGCAAGAAGCTCAAGCCGACGATAGCGATGCGAGCATGAATCTAGAAATTTTTGAAGTCAAAGGCGAAAATTATGTCGCGCTGGAAGACGAAGCCTTAGCGGAGCGCCTCATGGCGCATCTGGATGCGCAAGCGGATAAACTTGCCGATAACGAGGACTAATTTTTTTCGCTTTGCCACTACACTAAAGCCATGGCCCATGATGTACCCTCAGACGATCCAAGCGCACGCCCGAGGTCGCTCTTAGATCATATTCCTGACGATGCGCCGGTCCTCGATCAGGCTCGCGAGATCGGACGGCGATGCGCCGAGGTGGGTTTCGAGTGGGCGACGGCCGCGGAGGTGATGACGAAAGTCGAGGAAGAATTGCGTGAACTTCAGAACGAAACCTCACGAGAGCGACAAACCGCTGAACTGGGCGATGTGCTCTTTAGCCTTGCCCAATGGGCTCGAAAGCAGGATATTGACCCCCGAGAAGCGCTCCGACTCCAAATGATTCGCTTCAAAGCACGCTTCCGAGAAGTGGAGCGTCTCGCGGAGCCTCTGGGAGGTGTCGCGGCGTGTTCGTTAGAGCAGTTAGAATCTTTTTGGCAAGCCAGTAAGCGGACCCAGCCATGAATCCCCTGCCTTTTTATTGCGTGACCCTGACGCATGCCGATTGGTCCTCCGCCCTTCAATATACGCACGAGCTCGGGGACGACGTCCTTCCCGAATTAAGACTCGATCTCTTTCCGAAAGAAAATCCCAGCCAACTCGTTCGTGATTTGCGGGGCCGCTGTATGGTGAGCTGTCGCCGCGTGAGTGAAGGGGGACAATGGCCCGACGAGCAAGAAGCCGAACGCGTACGCTTCCTTCGCTTGGCGTACGAAGCGCACCCCCAATGGTTAGATCTCGAGTGGGATTTGGTGCTCCCGCCTTGGTGGGATGCCTCAGCCTCCACGTCGCTCCTGCGCTCGGTCCACGTTCCCCTCGGGGTGATGGATCTTCGGGATCGATTTAAACATCGACCTGAGGGCGATGCGTTTAAGTGGGTGGGGGTGGCTCAAAATCTTTCTGATAATGCGTCCGTGAAAAAGATTCTCGAACAAGCACGAATTGAAAAGGTAACGTTCTCCGCTTTTCTACTCGGCCCTAAAGGACTTCCCAGTCGTTATCTCCAACGCCATTGGGGCGGATCTTTTGTCTATGTTGCGCCGTCCGGGCAGATCCCTGCCGTGAAAGGTCAACCCTCACTGGATCAATCCCGGATGATGGGTTGCGAGCGGATGAATGAAAAAACGGTGGTGGCCGGTCTCATGGGCGAACCGATTTTACATTCCAAGGGCTTTCAATTTCACGCCGATCAATTTCTCCTCGAAGAAAAAAATATTGCCTATATTCCCTTTGAAACGGACGATCCCAAAGAAGCCCGAATGGCCATCGAGAGTTTGGAAATCCAAGGGCTGAGTATCACCACTCCGCTGAAGATCCCCCTCTCGGAACTCTTAGGGCTCCCTACCATTGCGAACACCGTTTGGAGGCGAACGTGGGGGGATATTTGGCGCCATGCCAATACCGACCAATTGTCGTTTGAAGATGCGTTGACCCAGCTTCCTCAGGGCCCCGTTGTCGTTCTCGGGGACGGCGCCGTGGCGACGATTTGCTGTCAGTCCCTTAAAAAACTGAAACGACGCTTCGTCCAAGTCAGTCGTCGACGTCCGTTTGCGGTCGCAGATATTAAATTACTCGCTCCCGTCGGCGTCGTTCAAGCGACGTCGCTCGGGATGAAATCGCGGGACCCGCTTCCGTTTCCCGAGCACCTCGCGGCGATGACGGGATCCCTCAAGTGGGCGATGGAATGGGTCTATAAAGAGACCACGCTGTTTGAGCAATGGGCCCAAGCCTTGCCGGTGACCGTCGTCGATGGCCAACAACTTTTCAAACAGCAAGCCCATTTACAGCATCGCATGCTGTTACAAATGCAATACACCAAGCGCATCAAAATCACGTCTTTCGGCACGCTCCTTCAAGAAGCTCGACTCGCTTCCCGTTTGTCCCTCGAAACGGTCTCTCAGCAATTGCATATCCCCATGAATCTTTTAGAAGCCATGGAAGACGATCAGTGGCACCTTCTCCCCACCGGCCGGGCTAAACCCTTGGCGCGTCAGGTGGCCGAATTTCTTCACTTTCGACCCGAGGACTATGCGGATGCGTTCCAAGTCCTCCCCTCTTTTCAAGACCCCAAAGGGGTGGGGACGCTGGCGCCGTCCACCCTCCGGGAAAAATTTATTCGACTCGCGGCGCTGTTGGTGGTTTTGATGGTGGGCATCTCACTCTTTTTCCCAGGTAAATTTATTGGGCAAAAGAAAAAAGCGACTCCGCCCGTCTTGGCCTTGACCCCCGAACCGGCGACTTCCCTAGCGCTGCCCTCGACCGACAATGGAGATCCTTTGCCGGTCCTCGGAGAATACAACGCGAAGCCGATTCAGGACCTCACGGTACTCCAAATCACTGCTCTTTCTGATGTTCAAATCGACTTGATCATCGATGATCTGGGGCGACCGATGACGCTCACGCTCGCACCTCAACAGACCGTCTTGAGACGTTTTCGCTCAGGCTTTAAACTGCGAAGTACGCAACCGCAATCTTTTCTTTATACGGTGAACGGACAACCACAAAAGCCACCCAGTGGACCCTGGCCGCCCACTTCTCTTTGGGAAGCCACGTACGATCGTCAAGGCCAGCGCCTTCGTGCCCCTTCGATCTCACCCCGTTAAGGACGCGGGGGAGGGAAGCGCAGGGTTTCTCCGGGAGGAAGGGTGATAAAACTCTTGGGGTCGACACGACGTTGCTCAAGTGCGCGGCTCAGATCACGAGGCGGTTGCAACCAGGCTTCTGAAGACAGCCGAAAAGTTCCCCAGTGAATGCCCACCGAATATCGCGAGCCCACGTCTTGGTGAATGCGAACCGCTTCTTCAGGATTAATGTGATGAACTTTCATGAAACCTCGCGGTTCGTAGGCGCCGATAGCGATGGCGGATAAATCAAAGGGTCCGAGCCTTGCGATCTGAGGAAAGAGATCCGCATAGCCGGTATCGCCGGTGAAATAGAATTTGAAATCGTCACTACGAACGACCCATCCGCCCCAAAGGGTTTCATTACGATTCCAAAGCGTCCGCATCGACCAGTGATGAGCCGGAACGAGGGTGTAACGAACGCCTTGGTGCTCGAGGGTCTGCCACCAATCCAATTCTTCCGTTCGGGTGAGCCCCTTAGATTGCATCCACCCTTTCAATTCAAGGGGGACCAAAAAGAGAGGAGAGCCCCCGGGTTGCTGGGAGAGCTGACGAAGCGTCGGGAGATCTAAGTGATCGTAATGCGAGTGGGAGATGACCACCACGTCGATATGCGGAAGCTGCGTAAGACTGATGGGGGAGGGAAATAAGCGCTTTGGCCCAATGAAAGAAACCGGAGAAGCGCGTTCAGAAAAATGCGGGTCGGTTAAGAAGGTCTGCCCTTTTATTTGCACGAGGCAGGTGGCATGACCGAGCCACGTGAAACTAGGACCTTGATGGCCGGATTTTAGAAAAGCCAGATCCGGGGTGGCCACAGGCATCGACGGCTCCGTCTTTGCATCTTGGGTGGCGGCAGTCCAGAGTCGATTAGTCAAGAATTCAGCTCGATCCATCACCTTAGAAACTTCTTCTTGTGTATGCGGAGTCTGACTCGTATTCACAAAGCGACCCTTCACCTTCCGAGAGGCTTGGGGGGTCGACTCCGACGGGGACACCTGCGTCGACCCCAATGTCAAACCCAATCCTAAAGACATGAGACCCCAAAAGAATATCGTTTTACAGAAGCGCATGAAGATCCTTCGATAGAATGCGATGGGTACCGGGTCGAGGCTGCAGGACGGATGTCAAGAGCGCCTGACCCACCGCGGTAATCGGTGTGGGTTGCCAGGCTCCGGGGAGCAGAGGACGGAGGGTTTGAAGAACAACCTGAGCCAGTCGCTCACCCAAACGAAATTCTGGGCGAGTCCCTCCGATGAGGATCGACGGTTGAACCAGGGTCAGAGAAGGTAAATTCAGTTTTGTTAAATAAGCTTCCATCTCCCCTTTGGTCCGAAGATAAAAATTCCTCGACCGAGAAGAGGCTCCCAGGGAGGAGACAACGGATAAACTTCGAGCGCCGTGCTGTTGAGCCCAGTCCCCTAATCGGCATACCCCCTCGAAATCAACCTGACGAAAGGCGGCACGGGATCCTGCCTTCCGGAGGGTGGTTCCCAGACAACCGACATACGCTTCGGCTTGCCATTCGGTCGACCGTCGGTCCCACCACCTTTCCTCCAAGGGAACGTTCTGGAGTTTAGGATGTCGGGGAAGGGGTCGGCGGGTGGGGGCGATCACCTGAGTGATCGTAGGATGCGCGAGGGCTAAGGTTAAGAAGCTCTGGCCCGAGAGTCCTGTGGCACCCATGAGTAGAATTTTCATGGTAATTTCATCATACTCAAAAAACTTTTAGCCGAGTCTTTCCTTGAAGCCAACCTCCTACTGTCGGTTTGTAGCCACGTTACCGGCTCGCCACGTTCATCGCCGCTACCATGATCGCCACTACGGAGTCCCCGTGCGGACCGACCGTCGGTTATTTGAACGATTGGTCTTAGAGATCAATCAAGCGGGATTGAGTTGGGAAACCATTCTTCGTAAGCAGGCCGCTTTTCGAAAAGCATATGATGGGTTTTGCGTGGAGCGCGTCGCGGCCTATACGACTCGAGATCGTTCGCGACTCCTCCGAGATGCTTCGATCATCCGTCATCCTTTGAAAATCGATGCGGCCATCCACAATGCGCGACAAATTCTCAAACTCAAAGCAGACCATGGATCCTTTCATGCCTGGCTCGAGAAGCATCGGGGATCAAGGTTTTCCACCTGGCTCCGCCTCTTTAAAGAGTCCTTTTGCTTTGTGGGCCCCGAGATCGTTCGTGAATTTCTGATGAGCCTCGGGTTGATACCGGGAGCCCATGACCCTGATTGTCCCTATGCTTCAAGGAGTCGTATGAAAAACCGATCGCTTCGAATTCAAAAGTCTTAAGATGAAAGGCAGGGAGGTTGAATGATGACACTTCGTACTCTTTTGATCGCTTTTTTAGTCGGGGGGTCCCCGATCGTGATCAGCCAAACGCCGACATCTCCCTTGACGCTTAAATCTCAAGTGGTTGAGGCCAGTTGTGGAACCTGTCACTTTGGCATGAAAGCCGATATCTGCACCTTAGCCATTCGACTCCCTGAAGGAAAGTCTTACTGGGTTTCTGGATTTTCAATTGATCAGTTTGGGGATGCTCATGCGGCTGATGGTTTTTGTCAAACCACTCGAAAAGCAAAAGTGAGTGGCACCCTAGTGGGAGATAAATTCATGGCTACCGCTTTCGTCTTGATCCCACAAAATCCATGACGACGCGACGCACCTTTCTTTCGGGGGCCTTGGCTTCCGCCGCCGCGGCCTCCGGTGCATCGCTGAAGCCGTTGACGCTTTCGCGTACGCCGGTCGTGCTTTCGACGTGGGAAACCGGGATGCGAGCTAATGACAAAGCGTGGGAGATTCTTTCCTACGGAGGGAAAGCCCTCGATGCGGTGGAAGAGGGCGTCCGCGTTATTGAAGATGAACTCAACTGCTGTGTAGGACTGGGCGCTCATCCCGATCGAGAAGGCCGTGTCACCCTCGATGCCTCCATCATGGACCATCGTTTTAATTGCGGGAGTGTCCTTTTCCTCGAGCGCATCAAGCACCCGATCAGTGTGGCGCGACGGGTGATGGAAAAAACACCCCACGTGATGCTGGCGGGGGAGGGCGCTCAACAATTTGCCCTTGATGAAGGCTTCCCCTTGGAATCGGGCGAACTATCTCCGGACGCAGCGCGGGGTTACCAAGCTTGGTTGAAAAAAACCGGTTATCAGCCTCGTGCTCGATCCTCGACCGCACTCGCTCCGGTGAGTCCCCAGAATCACGATACGATCGGCATGATTGCGATCGATGAATCCGGTAACCTGAGCGGCTCGTGTACCACCAGTGGTCTCGCCTACAAAATGCGCGGTCGCATTGGAGATTCTCCCATTATTGGGGCGGGACTCTATGTGGATAACGATATTGGAGCGGCCGTCGCCACCGGACAGGGAGAGGATATTGTTCGTGTCGCCGGTGCGAGTTCCATTGTGGAGGCGATGCGTCGAGGGCTGTCCCCCGAAAAAGCGTGTCGTTCTGTCGTTGAAAAACTCGCTCGCGTTCGAAGAGATCAATTGAAAGACGTGCAGGTCTGCTTTCTTGCGTTGAACAAGCAAGGCGAGTACGGAGGCTTTGCACTCCGCTCCGGATTTAGTTTTGCGGTACGCACCGCAAAACTAAAGACTCTGACGGCCAGCCGTTTTCTTTGGTAATTTCTCTGTGACGTGGACGTAAATTTAAAGGTTTACTCAAATCGAACCACGCCCACTTTGTTTTTAGATGAACATTTTGAGTCACGAATAAATCAAGCCCATCAAGGATTCGGTTTTTGTTCATTATTGAAATGCTCGAGTAGTCAAAGAACTAAAGGTTGACGCCATTTGATTTAGATGAATATATATATATATATTCATATATACAAAGGTACTTTGCCTCTGTATTCAGGGTCTAAGTTATTGAGAGCCCCTAACGTTTAACTTTCGAGGCGTCGTTCGTGTCCAGTCGTCAAGACAAACTCCAATTTGAAGCCCAATTTAAGGTCTTACGGGAAATTCACGCCAATCCTGAGACGACCCAGCGCCATTTAGCCGAAAAAGTGGGGATCAGCTTAGGGGCCATTAATTATTGTCTGTCGGCCCTAGCGGAAAAAGGTTACTTAAAAATACAGAATTTTAAAAAAAGTAAAAACAAATTAGGCTACATCTATCTTTTGACACCCAAGGGAATTGCCAAAAAAACTTCGATGACTAGAGATTTTTTGAAAATGAAACTCGCCGAATACGAGGCCCTTAAGGTGGAAATTGAGGCGCTCAAAAGAGCTTTAGGGGATAACGGAAACTAACGAACGTTGGACCCAGGGTAGCCGCCTCCGTAGCGCTTTATTTTGGATTGCGTTATCGTTAGCATTCGAAATAATTGACTTATGGCGTATGGTTGTAATGTACATTATCGAAAAATCCAGAAATGGCCTATGGAACAGAACCTCTAAGAATTTATATATAGAACTAAAGGAGTGAACTTTTATGGAAACCGAAAAAATGACGAGCCAAGACGGACATGCTCTTTATGGAGTTGGCGGTTGGTTAGCTTGGTGGATTTTTATCAGTACCTTTATTTCTCCAATCTTGGGATTTGGACAATATGCAACCTTATATGCGTCCTCAAAGATAAAATCTGCCGGAGACGTCCCTTTGTTTGTTCATGTGATAGGAATTTCAACTGTGGCAGTATCAATATGGCAATTAGTTGTCGCACTGAATCTCAAATATCGTCTAATCCCAGCCAGTCGCACTATGGCTATAACTTTTCACTTTGCTTCCCCAATCTTTACGTGGCTGGTGTGTGAGTTAGTTTTTACTGCTTATAACTTGGACCGATCTATATTTTTCGAGGAATTCGGAAAGGGAGTATTCATCTCATTGATTTGGGGCACTTATTTCATTCGCTCCAAAAGATGTAAGAACACTTATGGTTTGTCTGAGTTCTAGTGAAGATTTAATCTTTAAGCCCGATAAGATTCTTGTGGGGGAATTAATACAAGTACCAGTCGCCTAGTTGTGGGATCTGAAGAAAATCAACCAAAAACCTAAAAACCTTTCATTCGACCTCAATACATTCTTTGAGGAGACCGAGAAAGGATGACTTATTTCTTGGATGAAATAGATAGGTTCCTTTGGCGAACGCCCCGAACTCTAAGAGCTTCTTCCATGTCGGTTCCAAATTCATAGCCCGTATGGTCGATGTAGGTCCATCCATTAGTTCGCGATTCAGCCCACCCAAAGCCTTTAAAGAAGGGGTCGGCTCTTAAATATTTTGGAGGAATGACCAATGTTCCTTTCTTGTCAATATAACCCCACCAACCATTGAGTTCAATTGCAGCGAGCCCTTCAGAGAAACTATCCGCATCGTC
>Ga0222713_10003490_pt1 | contig 16301 bp, 13 predicted proteins | sample C33_649DmetaG_FD_165061 | JGI IMG/M metagenome (GOLD analysis project Ga0222713, IMG submission 165061) | Estuarine water microbial communities from San Francisco Bay, California, United States - C33_649D | ecosystem: Environmental > Aquatic > Marine > Unclassified | place: USA: California...
GTTGGAGGAACACGCTCCACGGCTTGCAGACCACCATGCAGATGCAGGCGCAGGTGTCGCAGAACCTGGGCGAAGACGAAAGCGTGCTGGCCGACCTCGTGGGCAGGAGCCAGTCGGCCGAAGGCGCGTTGCAGGCGATGCAGGCCATGAACCAGTTGCTGGCCTTGCAGGCCAAGCAGTCGATCCAGTCGCAGCGGCTCCAGATCACGCAGGACCGGGCGGCGTCGCTGGAACTGGCGCGGCAGGCGGCAGCCACCGAACGCGCCCGCGAAGTGCGGCGGCGCTTCCTGGGCGAAGGCACGCCGTACACGCCGCAGCGCGTGGATTTCTACGGCAACTGACGGGAGGCCGCCATGCGATGCGTCCTCGCCCTGTCGGTTTCGCTGCTTGTGGCGCTGCTGGCCGCTTGCAGCGAGCAGCCGGCCGACCCCCTTGCCGATGCCCTGGTCGCCGATCCCGTGCGGCTCAAGGCATTGCGCGCGCAATGCGCAGCCGACCGGCAGGCCACGGGCGAGAACGCCTGCCGCGCCGCCGCCGAAGCCTTCCAGCGGCGCTTCTTCTCCGGCCAGGCCGGGCCGGATGAATACCAGACGCTCGCCGACCTGCCGCCGATCCCGCCGAGCTTCGATGAGCCGGCCGAATCGGACAACGGCAGCGAATCGCCGGCCTTATCCGATCAAGAGGACGCGCCATGAATGACGTGACCATCATCGACCGCTTCCTCAACATCTTCTCCACCTACATCGACTCGGGTTTCGGGCTGTTGCAGGGCGAAGTGGCGTTTCTCACCGCCACGCTGATCGTCATCGACATGACCATCGCCGGGCTGTATTGGGCGATGAGCCACGCCACCGGCCAGGGCGAGGACGTGATCGCCAAGCTGCTGCGCAAAGTGCTCTACGTCGGCGCCTTCGCCTACATCATCGGCAACTTCAACTGGCTGGCCGGCATCGTGTTCCGCTCCTTCGCCGGGCTGGGCATCACCGCCACCGGCTCGGCCATCACGATGGAGAACTTCTTGCAGCCGGGCCGGTTGGCGAAGACCGGCATCGACGCGGGAGCGCCGATTCTGGAGCAAGTCGGCGACATGGCCGGCTTCCCCGAGGTGTTCGTGAACCTCGACGCCATCACGGTGATGTTCCTTGCCTGGCTGGTCGTGGTCTTGTGCTTCTTCGTGCTGGCGATCCAGCTTTTCATCACCCTGATCGAGTTCAAGCTGACCACGCTCGCCGGCTTCGTTCTGGTGCCTTTCGCGCTCTGGAACAAGACGAGCTTCCTGGCGGAAAAGGTGCTTGGCAACGTGGTGTCGTCGGGCATCAAGGTCTTGGTGCTGGCTGTCATCGTCGGCATCGGTTCGGGCGTGTTCGCGGAGTTCCAAGTCCATCCCGCCGAGCCATCCATCGACCATGCGCTGGTCATCATGCTGGCCTCGCTCACCTTGCTGGCGCTCGGGATCTTCGGCCCCGGCATCGCCACGGGCCTGGTGTCTGGTGCGCCGCAGCTCGGCGCGGGCGCGATGGCCGGCGCGGCTGTCGGCGCCGCCGGCACGGCCGTTGCCGTCGGCGCTGCCGCGACGGGCGTAGGCGGCGCGGTCATGGCTGGGGCACGCATGGCGCCTGCCGCCGCCAAGCTCGCCGGCAGCGGCGCGCGTGCTGCCGCCTCGACGGCCAGCAGCGCACGCTCGGCGTTCCAGGCCGGTTCCGCCGCCGCAGGCGGTGGCGCGAAGGGCGCGATGGCCGGCTTGGGCAATGTCGCCAAGACCGGCGCGCAGTCCGCCGGGCGCGGCATCGCATCCCGTGCTTCCGCTGCCGGGCAGCGCATGGCAGCTCCCTTCCGCTCTGGCTGGAACGGCCAGGCGGCTGACGGCGGCGCGACAGCCGGTGGAGCCGGAGCATCCGGCCAGGCCGCCACTGGCGAGGCCACGGCCGGCGCAGCCAATGCACAGCCCGCTTGGGCCAAGCGGCTGCATCGCCGCCAGCAACTCACCCATGCCGCGACCACCACCGCCCACGCGCTGCGCGGGGGCGACGGCGGCGGCTCCGGCCAAGGGCCGAGCCTACGCGATTCCGATTCATAAGGAGAACCAACCATGCGATTCAAGAAACCGCAGGTGCGTTACGCCGACACGCCGCAACCTGCCACCCCGTACCAAGCTGCCGGCCAGGTGTGGGACGACCGCATCGGCTCGCCGCGCGTGCAAGCGAAGAACTGGCGCCTGATGGCTTTCGGCTGCCTGACGCTCGCGCTGCTGATGGCCGGCGGCCTGGTGTGGCGTTCGGCGCAATCCTTCGTGACGCCCTATGTGGTGGAGGTGGACAACGCAGGCCAGGTGCGCGCGGTCGGCGAAGCCGCCACGCCGTATCGGCCCAACGATGCGCAGACCGCGCACCACATCGCGCGCTTCGTGACGCTGGTGCGCTCGCTGTCCATCGACCCCATCGTCGTGCGGCAGAACTGGCTGGACGCCTACGACTACACGACCGACAAGGGCGCGGCCGTGCTCAACGACTACGCCCGCACCAATGACCCGTTCGCTCGTATCGGCCGCGAGTCGGTGACGGTGCAGATCACCAGCGTCGTGCGCGCAAGCGACACGTCTTTCAACGTGCGCTGGACGGAGCGCCGCTACGTCAACGGCGCCGCGGCCGGACTGGAGCGGTGGACGGCCGTGGTGTCCATCGTGCTCCAGCCGCCGCGCACCGAAGAACGCCTGCGCAAGAACCCGCTGGGTATCTACGTCAACGGCTTGTCGTGGAGCCGCGAGCTGGATTCTTCCGAAGGAGCCAAACCATGAATGCACTTTTCCGTAAATCCGTCTTGCCGGTAATCCTGCTGGCCTCGACTGTCTTGTTCGCTGGCTGCGCCACGCAAGGCAAGCCGCCGCCGACCATCTCGCTCGATGAGCCAGCGCAGGCGCAGCCGCTGCCCGAGCCGCCCGCGCCGGTGGAGGTGGTGGCCGTGCCCGAGGTGCTGCCAATGCCGGCGCAGTTGAAGCCGTTGCCCGAAGCAGAGGAAGCCCAGCCCACACCGGAACCGGCCGACGAGAAGGTGCGCGTCTCGCGCGCCAACGCCGAGGCCCGCGTCGCGCCCACGCGCGAGGGCTACGTCAACGCGATTCAGGTGTGGCCCTTCACCGATGGCGCGCTCTATCAGGTCTATGCGGCCGTGGGCCGCGTGACCGTGATTTCGCTCCAGCCCGGCGAGGAACTGGTGACGGTGGCCGCCGGCGATACCGTGCGCTGGATCGTGGGCGACACGTCCAGCGGCAACGGAGCCGAGCTGCGCGTGAACGTGCTGGTCAAGCCGATCCGCTCGGGCCTCAAGACCAACCTCGTCATCACCACCAGCCGCCGCACCTACCTACTGGAGCTGACCTCGACGGAAAAGACGTGGATGGCATCGGTGTCCTGGGAGTACCCGCGCGACCGGATGCTGGCCTTGCAGCGCCAGGCGCAGGCGGCCAGCGCCGCCGCGCCGGTCGATTCCGGGCTGTCGCTGGAGAACCTGCGCTTCCGCTACGCGATCAGCGGCAGCAATCCGCCGTGGAAGCCGCTGCGCGCGTTCGATGACGGCGCCAAGGTCTATATCCAGTTCCCGCCGGGCATCGCGCAAGGCGAGCTGCCGCCGCTGTTCGTCATCGGCGCGCAGGGCGACGGGCAACTGGTGAACTACCGCTTTCGCTCGCCGTACTACATCGTGGATCGTCTCTTTGGCGCGGCAGAGCTGCGCCTGGGCGGTGACAAGGGCGACGTGGTGCGGATCGAGCGCACGGACGGCGTTGCGCGGAGGAACTGACCATGAGCCAGGACGACACCCCCGACCTCGCCACGCCGCAGGCGGGCAAGGTCGCGCCGGAGGCGGTGGCGCTGCGCGCCCAGCCGCGCCCGGTCACGCGCTTGAACCGGCGCACGCTGGCCATCCTCGCCGGCGGCCTGTCGGTCGCCGTGCTCGGGGCCACGATCTGGTCATTGCAGCCGCAGCGGCGCGCGGCCAACGAGCAGGCCGAGCTTTACAACGTCGATCGCGTGTCGAAGTCCGAAGGGCTGGACGCGCTGCCAGCCGATTACTCGAAGCTGCCGGCCTTGCCGCCCGACCTGCCCGAGCTGGGGCCGCCACTACCGGGCGATCTTGGCCCGGCCATCGTGAACTCGCAGCAGCCGGTGACGCCGACCTATACGCCGCCGAGTCATGATCCCGAGGATGCGTTGCGCAAGGAAGCTGATGCGGCGGCGGCCTCGTCGGTGTTCTTCCGCTCGGGCGGCCAAGGCCAATCCGCCGCCCCGGTGGCGCAGGCCGCGCCGGGTACGCCTGGCGGCGCAAGCACGCTCGCGGCCTTCGACCCGCTCGCTGCCGGGTCGGCGTCGGTGGCTGCGCAGCCAGCCGACCCGGCCGCCATACAGAACCGGCAAGACCAGAAAGAGGCGTTCCTGAAAGGCGGCTCTACGGAAACCCGCAACTCCGGCAACCTGGCGCTGCCGGCGTCGCCTTATCAGGTGATGGCGGGCACGGTGATCGCCGGCGCGCTGGTGACAGGTATCAAGTCCGACTTGCCCGGCGACGTGATCGCCACGGTGACGGAGCCGGTCTTTGACACGGCCACGGGCAAGTTCCTGCTGATCCCGCAGGGATCGCGCATCCTCGGACGCTACAACAGCCAGGTCAGCTACGGGCAGAGCCGCGTGCAAGTCGTGTGGAACCGGGTCATCCTGCCCGACACGTCATCGCTGACGCTCGACAACCTCGTGGGCACCGACCCGGCCGGTTACGCCGGCCTGGAAGACGACGTGGACTGGCATTGGAAGCACATTGTCGCGGGCGCCGTGCTGACGACGCTGCTGGGCGTAGGCGCCGAACTGGCCGCGCCGGAGAACCGCCAGGACGGCAACCGCATCGTCATCGCTGGGCGCGACAGCGCGCAGGACAGCATCAACCAGGTCGGGCAGGAGATCACCCGGCGCAACATGAACATCCAGCCGACGCTGACCACGCGGCCGGGCCTGCCGGTGCGGATCATCGTCAACCGGGATTTGGTGCTGCGGCCGTACCAGCCGCTGTTCTTCAATCGGGGAGCTTCGCAATGAGCACGACCAAGAAGCTGCGGCTCGGGCCGCTGCCCAAGACCGAGAGCGTCAAGCTGACCTTCGCTTGCCCGGCCAGCCTGAAAGCCGACCTCGACCGCTACGCCGCGCTGCACGCGCAGGCGTATGGAGAGGCCGTCGATGCGACAACCCTGATTCCGTACATGTTGGAGGCCTTCATGACGGGCGACCGTGGATTCAAAAAGGGGGGTGCGACCAAGGTCGGCTCCCAGAACTCAAGCTGACGCGCTCAGTTTCCATTGGGTGGCATCGGACAGGATGACCATGGGATAGGTTGCAAAAAGGGCCACAAAACGGAGTAGACTCATTATCGAGTTCACTCATTAGCTAGGCTCATGCACGAGACTGATGCGACCCTCCGCCAGGGCCGGCGCGGCCGCAACATGCAAGACAAGCACGGCCGCATCTTCCAGGCGGCCGCAGCGCTGTTCGAGGCGCATGGCTATACCGGCGTCACCACGCAAGCGATCTCCGACCGGGCCGACGTGGCGGCGGGCACCTTGTTCCGCTACGCGTCTTCCAAGGACGAGCTGCTGATGATGGTCCTCAACCAGGCGCTGCGCGCGGGTCTGGCGCAGGGTGCCGAACAGGCCCATGCGCTGCGTGACCCGGTGGATGTGGCGGTAGCCATGGTTGCGCCCATCCTGCAGTTGGGCACCCGGCACGCGGAAAACCTGGCGGTCTACCAGCGCCAGCTGATGTTCGGCGCCCCGGGCGAGAAGTACCGCAGCGAGGGCCTGGCGCTTTTCGCCGAGCTGGAGGCCGCCGTGGCCGCACGCCTGCTCGAACAGGCGGCCGCGCGCGGCCTGCCGGTGCGCCCGCAGCTGGCGCGGGTGGCGAGCATCTCGATCTTTGGCGCCGCGCATCTGGCGGTCTCGCGCGCCTCTACCGGCGCGCACCCCGGTCATGTCCCGATGGACGACCTGCGCGCGCAGGTGCGGCAGATCGTGGATGGTTACTTCGCGGGCTTGGCTACCCAAGGGCCAGCGTAGCCCTGTTCCATTCCATGCAAGGAGTTGTGCTGTGGACAAGATCAATAAGGTGACGGTGCTGGGAACGGGCGTGCTGGGTTCGCAGATCGCGTTCCAGACCGCCTACAGCGGCTTCGAGGTATCGGTCTACGACATCGACGAGGCAGCCATCGCCAAGGCGCGGCAGCGCTTCGACGCGCTGGTCGAGCGCTACGAGCAGGAAGTTCCCGGCGCGGACGGCCCCAAACTCCATACCGCGCTGGCGCGGATCGGCTTCTTTACCGACCTGGGCGCGGCCGTGGCCGATACCGACCTGGTGATCGAGGCGATTCCCGAGGTGCTCGAACTCAAGCGGCAGACCTACGCGAGGCTGGGCCAGCTGGCGCCGGGGAAGACCATCTTCGCCACCAATTCCTCCACGCTGCTGCCCAGCAAGATGAAGGACGCCACCGGCCGGCCCGACAGGTTCCTCGCCCTGCACTTCGCCAACGAGATATGGAAGTACAACACCGCCGAGGTGATGGGTACCGATGACACCGATCCAAAGGTGTTCGATGCGCTGGTCGACTTTGCCGCCGCCATCGGCATGGTGCCGATCCCGGTGCGCAAGGAGAAGGCCGGCTACGTGCTCAACTCGCTGCTGGTGCCGCTGCTCAATGCGGCTGCCGAACTGGCGGCCGGCGGCTATGCCGACCCGCACGATGTGGACAAGGTCTGGCGCAGCGCCACTGGCGCGCCGCTGGGGCCGTTCCAGATCTACGACGTTATCGGCCTGACCACGCCATACAACATCCTGTCGAACGGCGACGAGCACGAACAGCAACTCGCCGCCTGGCTCAAGGCGAACTATATCGACCACGGCAAGCTCGGCGTCGCTTCCGGCGAGGGCTTCTACGTTTACCAACCGGTCGTCTGACCAAGACACCATTCAACAAGGAGCTGTCCATGCACTACAGCAGCGGAAACTACGAAGCGTTCGTGCGCCCCCGCAAACCCGAGGGCGCCGACAGGAAGACGGCATGGTTCGTCGGATCGGGCCTGGCCGGGCTGGCCGGCGCGGCCTTTTTGATCCGCGATGGTGGCGTGGCCGGCGAGCGCATCACCATTCTGGAGGAACTGGCCATTCCGGGCGGGGCTCTCGATGGTCTAGATGTGCCGGAGAAGGGATTCGTGGTCCGTGGCGGGCGCGAGATGGAAGAGCATTTTGAATGCCTATGGGACCTGTACCGTTCGATCCCGTCGCTGGAGATCGAGGGCGCAAGTGTGCTCGACGAGTTCTACCGGCTCAACAAGGACGACCCGAACCTCTCGCTGCAACGCGCGACCCAGAACCAGGGCCAGGACGTCCCCGACAAGGCCCTGCTGACGCTGAGCGACAAAGCGCAGAAAGACCTGCTCTCGGTGTTCCTCGCCACGCGCGAGGAAATGGAGAACAAGCGCATCGACGAGGTCTTCGGTCAGGACTTCCTCGACAGCAACTTCTGGCTGTACTGGCGCACCATGTTCGCCTTCGAGGAGTGGCACTCGGCGCTGGAAATGAAACTGTACCTGCACCGCTTCATCCATCACATCGCGGGCCTGGCGGACTTCTCCTCGCTCAAGTTCAACCGCTACAACCAGTATGAATCGATGGTGCTGCCGCTGGTGAAGTGGCTGCAGGACCATGGGGTCAAGTTCCGCTATGGCGTGGAAGTCACCGATGTCGATTTCGACCTCCAGGCCGGGCGCAAGCAGGCCACGCGCATCCACTGGGTCGAACAGGGCGTGCAGGGCGGCGTCGACCTCGGGCCGGACGATCTGGTCTTTATCACCATCGGCTCATTGACCGAGAATTCGGACAATGGCGATCACCACACTCCGGCCAGGCTCAACGAAGGGCCTGCGCCGGCTTGGGACCTGTGGCGGCGCATCGCCGCCAAGGACCCGGCCTTCGGCCGTCCCGACGTGTTCGGCGCGCATATCCCGCAGACCAAGTGGGCGTCGGCGACGATCACCGCGCTGGATGCGCGCATCCCGCAGTATGTCGAGAAGATTGCCAAGCGCCCTGTGTTCACCGGCAAGATCGTCACCGCCGGCATCGTCACGGTGAAGGATTCGAGCTGGCTGCTGAGCTGGACGGTACATCGGCAGCCGCATTTTAAGAAGCAGCCCAAGGACCAGATGCTGGCGTGGTTCTACGCCCTGTTCGTGGACAAGCCCGGCGACTATGTGAAAAAGCCGATGCAGGAATGCACCGGCGAGGAGATTACCCGCGAATGGCTCTACCACCTGGGCGTTCCGGTGGACGAAATCGATGAGCTGGCCGCGACCGGCGCCAAGACCGTGCCGGTGATGATGCCGTACATCACCGCCTTCTTCATGCCGCGCCAGGCCGGCGACCGGCCCGATGTGGTGCCCGAGGGGGCCGTCAACTTCGCCTTCATCGGCCAGTTCGCCGAGTCCAGGCAGCGCGACTGCATCTTCACCACCGAGTATTCGGTACGCACGCCGATGGAGGCCGTCTACACGCTCCTGGGCGTCGAGCGCGGCGTGCCAGAGGTGTTCAACTCGACCTACGACATCCGCACGCTGCTGGCCGCGATCGGACCGCTGCGGGATGGCAAGGGGATCGACGTCCCCGGGCCGGCGTTCCTGCGCAATCTGCTGATGAACCGGCTCGACAAGACTCAGATCGGTGCGTTGCTGCATGAGTTCGGGCTGGTCAACGAGGATTGAAAACGCCGCGCGTGCGGACGCACGGCCTCATGCCTGGAGGCTCCATGCACACACCTCATCCGCCTGCCGGTCAGGCAAGCACAAACGACAAGACTACCAGCCCACAGGTGGAGCATGGCCCTGGTACGCACGGCGCTGGCAGCGCGCATCAGGTCATGCCGTTGCACGATCCGGTCTGCGGCATGGCGGTATCCGAGGACTCGCCGCACCGCGTCGAGCATGCCGGGGCCACGCAGGTGTTCTGCAGCGCCCGCTGCCTTGAGAAGTTCGTCGCCGAGCCCGATCGGTATCTGGCGCCCGTGCAGGCGACCGTTGCGGTGCCATCCGCCCCAGGCTGGCACGGGGCACGCCACGGCGGACATGCCGCACCGGCCGCTTCTGCCTCGCAGGCAATGGGGGCGCCGTCTCGCGCCGGGACGGTCTACACCTGCCCCATGCACCCGGAGATCCGCCAGGACCACCCCGGCACCTGCCCAAAGTGCGGCATGGTCCTGGAGCCGGAACTGCCCAGTCTGGAAGACGACGACAACCCCGAGCTGAAGGACTTCTCGCGCCGCTTCTGGTGGACGCTGCCGCTGTCGGTGGTGGTCATGCTGCTGGCGATGTTCGGCCACCGGCTGCACCTGTTCGACATGGCGACCCAGAGCTGGGTGGAACTGGTGCTGGCCGCGCCCGTGGTGCTGTGGGCCGGCGCGCCGTTCTTCCAGCGCGGCTGGCAATCGCTCGTCCATCGCAGCCCAAACATGTGGACGCTGATCAGCCTGGGCACCGGCGCGGCCTTCGTCTACAGCGTAGTGGCCACCGTGGCGCCGGGCGTCTTCCCCGAGTCCTTCGTCTCGATGGGGCGGGTCAACGTCTACTTCGAGGCGGCGGCGGTGATCATCTCGCTGACGCTGCTGGGACAGATGCTGGAACTGCGCGCGCGTTCGCAGACCTCGGCAGCGATCAGGTCGCTGCTGGGGTTGGCGCCCAAGACCGCCCGGCGCGTGCGCGAGGATGGCACGGAGGAGGACGTGCCGCTGGCCCACGTGCACGTGGGCGACCGCCTGCGCGTGCGGCCCGGCGAGAAGGTGCCGGTCGACGGCATCGTGCTCGAAGGCGCAAGCGCGCTCGACGAGTCCATGCTGACCGGCGAGCCGCTGCCGGTGACCAAGCGCACAGGCGACCGGCTGATCGGCGCCACCCTCAACACCAGCGGCGCGCTGCTGATGCGCTGCGAGCGGGTCGGTACCGACTCCGTGCTGTCGCAGATCGTGCAGATGGTCGCCCAGGCGCAGCGCTCCAAGGCGCCCCTGCAACGCATGGCCGATGGCGTGGCCGGTTGGTTCGTGCTGGCCGTGGTGAGCGTAGCCATCGTCACCTTCTTCGCCTGGGGGCTGTTCGGCCCCGCCCAGGGCTGGGTGTTCGGCCTGATCAACGCGGTCTCGGTGCTGATCATCGCCTGCCCCTGCGCGCTGGGCCTGGCCACGCCGATGTCGATCATGGTGGCGACAGCCAGGGCATCCTGTTCCGCGACGCGGCAGCCATCGAGAACCTGCGCAAGGTCGACACGTTGATCGTGGACAAGACCGGCACGCTGACCGAGGGCCGCCCGGCCTTCGACCGGGTGGTGTCCGCCGAGGGCTTCGCCGCCGAGGAGGTGCTGCGCCTGGCGGCCAGCCTGGACCAGGGCAGCGAGCACCCGCTGGCCGACGCCATCGTGCGCCAGGCGCGCGAACAGGGCATCGCCCTGGAGGCGGTGGAGCAGTTCGACTCGGGCTCGGGCATCGGCGTGCAAGGCCGCGTCGCCGGCCGTTCGCTGGCGTTGGGCAACACCACGCTGATGGCCCGGCTCGGCGTGGCCGTCGAGGCGCTGGCGGCGCCGGCCGAGGCCCTGCGCCGGGAAGGCGCCAGCGTCATGCACCTGGCCGTGGAGGATCGGCTGGCCGGGCTGCTGGCCGTTTCCGACCCGGTCAAGGCGAGCACGCCCGAAGCTCTGTCGGCGCTGCACGCGGCGGGCCTGCGCATCGTCATGGCCACCGGCGACGGCGTGACCACCGCCCGCGCGGTGGCCGCGCGCCTGGGGATCGACGAGGTGCACGGCGAGGTCAAGCCCGAGGACAAGCTGGCGCTGGTCGAGCGCCTGCAGAAGCAAGGCCGGGTGGTGGCGATGGCCGGCGACGGCATCAACGACGCCCCGGCGCTGGCGCGCGCCGATGTCGGCATCGCCATGGGCACCGGCACCGACGTGGCGATGAACAGCGCCCAGGTGACGCTGGTCAAGGGTGATTTGCGCGGCATCGCCGTGGCGCGCGGGCTGTCGCAGGCCACGGTTGCCAACATGCGCCAGAACCTGGCCTTCGCCCTGGTCTACAACGGCCTGGGCGTACCGCTGGCGGCCGGCGTGCTGTACCCGCTGACCGGTTGGCTGCTCTCGCCGATGTTCGCGGCCCTGGCCATGAGCCTGAGTTCGGCCTCGGTGGTGGGCAACGCGTTGCGGCTGCGTGCGCAGCGGAGCAGCCTTGGGCCGGCTTCTAGCGCGGCGTCCTAGACGGCCCCCTGACTCGTTGCGTCGGACGCCATCCTGTCTGCGACGAACGCGATCGGCCCGAAGTCAGTCTGCAGCGCATCGAAGACCAGTCCTGCTCGTGCCTGACGATCCGATCGTGCTGGTGAACAGTTGGGGTCGGCCGCCAACTCGCGTCTACCTTGCTTGAGAAGCAGCCCGTTGCCGCGCACCCTGCGATGGTCGTGGTGCCGATCTGGATGTGCGTATAGGCCTCTCGGGATCCCACAGGTCGCCCGGATCTTTGAGTGGCGGTTCGCGCCAAGCGGGGACTATCATGACTATACGATCTTGCCTACCGTGTCTTCCCTGGGGTTACCTCCGCGAAGCGCCTATGCGGCACCTGGCTAACAAAGGGGCAGCAGCAAGCGATGGTCAGAATCTGGCCTAACCTGTTGCCCCACAAGACCTTTCGCACTGCTAAACGTCTGTGCCAATGACTTGACAGCGGACATTTTTCATGGCCCAAGAAGCGCCTAGCTGCAGCGCGTCTCAGATACGCTTTTTTAATGGAACGAACTCCAGATCCTCTGGCCCGGTGTAGTTTGCGCTGGGGCGGATGATCTTGCCGTCGATGCGCTGCTCGATCACATGCGCGCTCCAGCCCGCGGTGCGCGCGATCACGAACAGCGGTGTGAACATTGCCGTGGGCACGCCCATCATGTGGTAGCTGACCGCACTGAACCAGTCCAGGTTGGGGAACATCTTCTTGATGTCCCACATCACCGACTCCAGGCGCTCGGCGATGTCGTACATCTTGGTGCTCGCCGCCTCCTCGGACAGCTCACGGGCGACCTGCTTGATCACCTTGTTGCGCGGATCGCTGACCGTGTACACCGGATGGCCGAAGCCGATGACCACTTCCTTACGCTCCACGCGTGCCTTGATGTCGGCCTCGGCCTCGTCGGGCGTGTCATAGCGCTTCTGCACTTCGAAGGCCACCTCGTTGGCGCCGCCGTGCTTGGGCCCGCGCAAGGCGCCGATACCGCCGGCGATCGCGCTGTACATGTCACTGCCGGTCCCGGCGATGACGCGACAGGTGAAGGTCGAGGCGTTGAACTCGTGCTCGGCATACAGGATCAGCGAGGTGTGCATCGCCTTGACCCAGGAATCCTGCGGCTTCTCGCCGTGCAGCAGATGCAGGAAGTGGCCACCGATGGAGTCATCGTCGGTTTCCACATCGATCGCGCGGCCGTTGTGGCTCCAGTGATACCAGTACAGCAGCATCGAGCCCAAACAGGCCATCAGCTTGTCGGCGATGTCGCGCGCGCCGGGATGGTTGTGGTCGTCCTTCTCCGGCGAGACGCAGCCCAGCACGGACACGCCGGTACGCATCACGTCCATGGGATGCGCCGAGGGCGGCAGCTCTTCCAGCGCCGCCTTTACCGCCGCCGGGATGCCGCGCAGCGATTTGAGCTTGGCCTTGTAGCCGCGCAGTTCGGCGGCGGTCGGCAGCTTGCCGTGCACCAGCAGGTAGGCGATCTCCTCGAACTCGCTGGTCGTGGCCAGGTCCAGGATGTCGTAGCCGCGGTAATGCAGGTCGTTGCCGGTGCGGCCGACGGTGCACAGCGCGGTATTGCCTGCCGGCGTGCCCGACAGGGCGACTGACTTCTTGGGCTTGAAGCCGGGTGTGGTGGTTTCGCTCATGGCGCTCACTCCTCTTGCATGCCTTTGGATGCGATGCGCCGCAGGGCCGCGCGTCGCGGATTGCTCAAGCGTGGGGCTCAGCCCACCTTGCTCTTGGAGAACAGTGCATCGAGCTTGTTTTCGAACGCGTGATAGCCGATGCGCTCGTAAAGCTCCTCACGCGTCTGCATCGTGTCTACCACCGCCTTCTGATGACCGTCGCGACGGATCGTCTCGTAGACTTGTTCTGCGGCCTTGTTCATGGCGCGGAACGCGGACAGCGGATACAGCTGGATCGCCACCCCGACGCTGGCCAGTTCCTCGCGGGTGAACAGCGGGGTGGCGCCGAATTCGGTGATGTTGGCCAGCACGGGCACCTTCACCGCCTCGACGAAGCGCTGGTAGGTGTCCAGGTCGTAGGAGGCTTCGGCAAAGATGCCATCGGCGCCAGCCTCCACGCAGGCGATGGCGCGCTCGATCGCCTTGTCCACGCCCTCGACCTGGATCGCGTCGGTGCGCGCGATCAGGAAGAAGTCCGGATCGGTCTTCGCGTCGGCGGCCGCCTTGATGCGATCGACCATCTCGCCCTGGGACACGATCTCCTTGCCTGGACGATGGCCGCAGCGCTTGGCGCCGACCTGATCCTCGAGATGGCAGGCCGCCGCGCCGGCCTTGATCAACGACTTGACCGTGCGCTCGATGTTGAACGCGCTGGCGCCGAAGCCGGTGTCGATATCCACCATCAGCGGCAGATCGCAGACATCGGTGATGCGACGGGTGTCGATGAGGACGTCTTCGAGCGTGTTGATACCTAGATCCGGCATGCCCAGCGAACCAGCCGCCACGCCGCCGCCGGACAGGTAGATCGCCTTGTAGCCGGCGCGCTTGGCCAGCAGCGCATGGTTGGCGTTGATCGCACCGATCACCTGCAGCGGGGACTCGGCGGCCAGGGCGGCACGGAAGCGGGCGCCGGCACTTGGGGAGGCCATGACATCACTCCTTATCGATAAGCGAGCCCGACCCGGACGGTCGCTCGCAGGACGAGGCGCAATCTGGCACCCTGCGAAGCATTGATCAATCTTGATCGATCAAATCAATAGATCATGCCTCACGACCTGATTTCCGCCCGGCAGGCCTGTGCCCTGCTGGGCATCAGCCCGGCGACGCTCTACGCCTATGTCAGCCGTGGCCTGCTGGAGTCGCGCCCTGGCGCGGACCACCGCAGCCGCATGTATCGACGCGCCCAGGTCGAACGGCTGGCGCAGAACAAGCGCGCCGGGCGCGGTGCGGCACGCGGAGCCGCGCAGAGCCTGGACCGCGGCCTGCCCGTGCTGGAGACCCGGATCTCGCTGATCCAGCCCGATGGTCCGTATTACCGCGGCCGTTCGGCGGTCGCGGCGGTGCGCGACGGCGCCACGCTGGAGGACACCGCGCGCCTGCTGTGGGACTGCGGCACGCAGGACCCGTTCGCCAGCACGCCTGCGCCGTGGCCGGACACCATCACCCGGGTGGCCCTGGACGACGCACTGCCGCCACTGGAGCGCACATTGGCCTGCATCCCCCTGCTGGCGCTGGAGACGCGCGGCTCGTTCAACCTCGCCATGCCGGTCCGGCACGAGGCCGCCGCCCTGCTCCTGCGCCAGAACGCGGCGCTGCTGGTCGCCCGCCCACCCGACGCCACGCCGGTCCACGCACAGCTGGCCGGCCACTGGGTGCCTGGTAGCGCCGCCTTCGCCGAGCTGGTGCGCGCGGCGCTGGTGCTGTGCGCCGATCACGAACTGAACGTCTCGGCCTTCGCCGCGCGCGTAGTCGCCTCCACCGGGGCACCGTTGCACGCCACGGTCTGCACCGGCCTGGCCGCGTTGTCCGGACCGCGTCACGGCGGTGCGACCGCGCGGGCCTATGCCGTGCTGGAAGCCGGCGCCGATGCGCTGGCCACCCGCTGGAACCGTGGCGACGACGTGCCCGGCTTCGGCCATGCGCTGTATCCGCATGGGGACCCACGCGCCGCCGAATTGCTGGCGATGCTGCGCCTTGCGGTGGGCGACACCCCGCGCATGCGCGAGGTCGAACGGGTAATCGCCTGCGCCGAGGACGTCAGCGGGCTGCGTCCCAACGTGGACCTGATGCTGGCCACGCTGTGTTACGCCTTCGAGCTGCCCGCCACGCCGGCGCTGGTCACCTTCGCCAGCGGCCGCCTGGCCGGCTGGTTGGCCCATGCGCTGGAACAGCAGACGCTGGGCAAGTTGATCCGCCCGCGCGCGCAGTACACCGGCCTGCCGCCGGCGGCCGCACCGGCGGACTGAGCGTCAGCCAGCGCGCATCGGCCCCGCTGCGCCGACGGTGCATGACAGATCGCCAACAGGCGCTCAGGCCCCGGCGTCGGGACCGCGATCCAGCGCACGGCGCACTTCGTCCAGCGCGTTGGGATCATCCAGGGTGGACAGGTCGCCCGGATCGTCGCCCTGTGCCAGGGCCTGGATGGAGCGCCGCAGCAGCTTGCCCGAACGGGTCTTGGGCAGGGCGCCGACGATGTAGACCCGCGCCGGGCGCGCCACCGCGCCCAGGTCCGTTTCCACGATCCTGCGCATGCCATCGGCGGCGCTGTTGCGCGCCGCGGTTTCATCGGTGGCCTGGCGCAGGGTGGCGAACACGATCGGCACCTGGCCTTTGACCTCATCGGCGACACCGACCACGGCCGCCTCGGCTACCGCGCCGAAGCCGGACACCGACTCCTCGATCTCCCGCGTGCCCAGGCGATGGCCGGCCACGTTGATGACATCGTCGGTGCGCCCAAGGATGAAGGTGTAGCCGTCCTCATCGCGGATGGCCCAGTCCAGCGAGCTGTAGAGCAGCTCCTTGAAATGACTGAAGTAGCTGTCGAGGAAACGCTGGTCGTCGTTCCAGATCGTGCTCATGCAACCCGGCGGCAGCGGCGGCTCGATCACCAGCACGCCCTTCTGGTTGGGCGCGACTTCCTCACCGGACGCCTCGTCAATGACCTTCATCCGGTAGCCGAGATTCGGGAAGCCCGGCGAACCGAAGCGCACCGGCTTCATGTCCACGCCCGGCAGCACGCACAGCGCCGGCCAGCCGGTCTCGGTCTGCCAGTAATTGTCGATCACCGGCTTGCGCAGCGCATCGTTGATCCAGTGCGCGGTGGGCTCGTCCAGCGGCTCGCCGGCGAGGAACAGGTACTTGAGTTCGGACAGGTCGTGGCGGCGGATGAAGTCGATGTCGTGCTTCTTCAGCACACGGATCGCCGTCGGCGAGGAGAACATCGTGCGCACGCCGTACTGCTCGCACAGCGCCCACCAGATGCCTGCATCTGGATGGATGGGCAGG
>Ga0222713_10003492_pt1 | contig 16299 bp, 29 predicted proteins | sample C33_649DmetaG_FD_165061 | JGI IMG/M metagenome (GOLD analysis project Ga0222713, IMG submission 165061) | Estuarine water microbial communities from San Francisco Bay, California, United States - C33_649D | ecosystem: Environmental > Aquatic > Marine > Unclassified | place: USA: California...
CCTGAAAGAGACGTGCCTCGAAAGGCACGCCGTTCTTGATCAGTTCTGTTTTGTAATTGTTAAGGCGTAGCTCTTCCCATTCCAAAGTAGGCAGCTCCTCAAAGTTATGGTCTTCAAAATGGTACAGCATCTTGAGTCACCGCAGGCGCGGCTGGTTTGTTCTCGTAAATCTTGGCAAGCTTAATGCTTGTGATATAGCCAATCGTGCCGTCCTTCTTTGTGTACTCCTTACCACCAAGAAAGCCCTCGGCTGTGACCTGCATCCCGACCCTCATGCCAAGTAGCATATCGACCTTGTCATTGATCGCCTCGAACTTGATGAACTCTGGATACTTGCTTGTCACATCCTTGATCACGATCTCGGCCTTTGTGAACTTGTCCGAATACTTTACAGGCTCGCCTCTAAAAGCTACCTCACCACTAATCTCAATCTTTGCCATCACTCTTCTCCTTGTTTGTAATAATACCAACTCATGCCGGGTCTATGAACTCCGACCGGAAATCTCTCATTTACTGCATTGCGTACTGACTCATGTGTCGAGTAGTCATGCCCTGCAATGATGCCATTAGGCTTGACCTTCGGTAGCCATGCATCAATATCAGCAAGCACCGAAGCCGTATCATGTGAGCCATCAATAAAGACAAAGTCCACGCTATTAGCCTTGAACCCTTTAGCAGCTTGCGCGCTTGTCTTGCGTATGATCTTGACTACCTCGCTCACCGGCTCGGCGTTCTTTACGCATGTATTGTAAAGCCAATCCGGATCTTCAGTAAGTCTTGACTCATACCAAACCGATCCGACATTGCGATGCTCATCGCTGCCCTTAAAGTGATCAACCACATGCAAGGTAATATCCTTGCCCGAGTTGATAATCTCGACACCGGCATACGCCGCACTCTTGCCCTTCCACGCTCCGATCTCTACAAAGACCGCACCATTCGAGGCCGTATCAATAGCCATGCGATACACATCTTCATAATCGCACCAGCCTTCGATCTCACTGTAATAATGCTCCACGCCATCCGCTCCTAAAATAATCTATACAACAAACTTACTTAAAAAGCAAGGGACTTTGTAAAATCTTCAAAACTCTTTACAATCATGTACTTGCACCCCGCTTGCTCAACCGTAGACTGCCACCACTTTTGAGACTTGCTCTGACTACCCCTCTCGGCTTTGAACTCAAGGAAGGTCACACCCGATCCGTCTGGGTGGATGTATGTCATATCGGCTACGCCTGCCACCAAACCCATCACCTTCAGGCTCGCGCCGTGCCTCGCATCGCGAGGGTTATTGTGATTCATGTACAGCAAGCCGCGCTCATCTGGTCGGTTATTCCAATGCCAAGTGAAGCAGTGCGCTTGGAGTTGTTGTTCAGTCATAATCCGCACATTCCTTCGCATTCGTTACCAAACATATCTATTTGATCTTCGATAGCCGAGAAGTCCACTTTATCAAGTGGCTTGCATGATCTATGCATGTATTGCTTTAGCTTTAGGCCTGGCGCTCTATCGCGTATTATCATGTCAAGCTCTACTGTTTCTTTCCACTCTTTAGGATCGCCATGCTTTAACTCAAGCCATTGCCTATCGGAATGATAAGGACATCCAAGACAAGAGCTCTTCTCTGGCATCCTATGACCATTCGCTTGCATGTATTGTAAGCAATGTGAACGGCTCATGCCTTTATCAATAAGAGGCCATATATGCTTAATCCAAGCTACTCTACTTGGTTTCATTCGGATAACTTCATCAGTAGATATTCCAATAAGCATAGTAATTGCATCCGGTGGTATTCTCTGGCCTTTGCCATATCCTAAAATCTCTCGGCATTTTTTTTGGATCGGCATAATCTTGTACTCACTCGTGCATTGTCTCATACCCATTCCACCCTTTTCAGTAAAGAAAGGAACGGCTGCAAATCTTCCGCTCCCAAGCAAAGCATTCTTAAGACCGTCTTTGTGCATAACTCTATAAACAGGAAAGGTAACTACTGACTCTATCCAATCAAGATAGTCATATACCTTCTTCGGCTCCCATCCTGTATCAGCAAAAATAGCACAATCCACTTTGTAATCAAGATCGCCATTTGAGGCCATGAGTGCCATAGTTGAGCTTTGAACTCCAGCGCCAAGAGAAAGAACTACCATTGCTTATCTCCTATGAAGTTGTTGTTCAGTCATGGTAATCGCGTAGTATGTAGCCATAAACCGAGCTTAATAATGCGCCATCTGATAGCACTACTGTATTGTCATTTTCGCAATGAGCAACTCGGTGTCCTTGAGCCGTACCATGTACATGCTCGCCTCTACAAAATGGGCAAGTATCAGTCCATTCACTACCTTTCTTTCTCCAAATAATTGGGTACTTTTTACCGTCCATTACTTCATACTTTGGTCTCATCACTCATCTCCTAAAATATAAAAAATCATTCCATCGCATTTAGACTCCCAATGCTTCATGCCAATCAGCCACACCATGAAGAGCACGCGAGCCGTATCATAGCTCACACCATGCTCCATCACTATGTCATCTATAAAGTCCTGGGATACTTGGCGATAGTTCAAAGTAAATGCCTCGTCTTGTCTTTGTGGATAAATAGCCAGCCTTTGGCATATCCCATCGCATCTCTATACTTCTCCGCTTCGCTTCGCAACTTACATAAACTTTGCAGAACATAGAGCGGATGTAGTTTACCCGCCTTTGTCAAAGCTATCCAATCCGGCAAGCCTCCAAGCTTTGCCATAGCACGAGCCTCATGCGGTTGCAATATAGCAAGCTCTTGCAGAACTTCGGCCTCGGTCTTTGGGATAAGTTGTCCACAATGTTTACAAACCCTCGCACTTGCATAAATAAACGCATCACATCCAGGGCAATTCTTGTAAACGGGTAGCCCGTTCTTTGGCTTCTTCATTGGCTTTGACCAATCCCGATCTTCATCCCACATCCCAAAGCGGTAAAGGTTATTGCCAAAGTCCAAGACCTTAAACTCGGTCTTGCCCTCGCATGTTCTTGAACCGCGCCCGATCATCTGCAAGAATAAGGGCAGCGACTTGGTAGCTCGGTACAAAATAACCGTCTCAATACTCGGCTCATCAAATCCAGTCGTAAAAAGCCCTACATTGATTAAAATAGCGGCGGGGGTCTCTTTATACCACTTGAGAGCGTTTCGCCTCTCTACGAGCCCCGCAGACCCATCCAATGCCAAAGCAGGCAAGCCCGCAGACTCGAACTCGTGCAATACCTCGGCAGCGCTTCGCAAGTTAGGTGCGAAGACAATAGCCTTGCTCTCATTTGCCCATCGCTTGTAGTTGGTCACTACGCCCTTGTAAATTTGTGAGCGGCTGTACATATCAGCAAGTGAATCCGGATCATAATCAGCTCCTCTGGTCTTGACCTCACTCAAGTCAATAGGCACGCTGTAATACGAGGGCTTTGCAAGGTAGCCATCATGGATCAGGCTCGGTATGGTTGCAGCTTCAACCATCGCAGTGTAAATGTCTCTCAAGCTTGTCCCCTTCCCTTCCCTCCAAGGGGTAGCCGTCGCACCAAGCACAAGAGCAGACTCCGGTAGGGTAGGGAATAGCTTGTCAAAAGTCCGCTTATGGCACTCATCGAAGATAAAGAGATCCACACTCTCAAGCAGCGCCTTGTAGTCACGTTGCTCTCTTCGGCGATAAAGCGTCTCTATCATGGCTACAAAGATCCGCTGACTATGGTTAAGCCGAGTAGTCTCTGCAGTGATGAGTTCAGGCACGATAGCAAGGTTGTTCAGCGCTCCGCCTGCTTGCCATAGCAGTTCGCCTCTATCAGTCAAGATCATTACTCGTTTGCCCTTTTGCATAGCACCATGAGCGATAGCCGAGAACATCACAGTTTTGCCTGCACCGGTTGGAGCGCACAAGATCACTCGCTTATGCCCTTGAGCAAAAGCGGCTCGTAGTTTGTCAATTGCATTGGCTTGATAGGGTCTCAGGTTCATAGCGTATCCAGTAAGAAAGTAGTGCTCCAAGTAGCCATTTTTACTTGACACACTCTAAGTTTTTAAAATTCAAGGGTTTGGGCTATACTGTATATAGTAAATAGTAATATTTATACTTAAATATATTTATATTTACTATACATAGTAGTAATCACACATGCACATATTTTTTTTCCTATAGCCTATAAAAGTGTGTTTTTTTACCTTCTACCCGACACACCCCTATTATGACTAATACAGTGAATTATTGCCTAAAAGCGTGTGTCCGGTAAGCTTTATCCAGTAACCTTTTTTGGATTTACCATCTTCTCTGCGGTTCAATTGGACATATCCGAGGTTCTGCAGAGCCATGCCGAGTCGATTAGGATAGACTTTCAGTTTGGTGTTTGCTTCGATATGCACCTGGACTTCAGTTGTTGACCAGAACTTGACATTTTCACCTTTTGCGAAGACTTCACCTTCGGTTGGGATAGTAAAAAACATATTGACTGCTTCTTCCATTGAGTCCACTTGCTTATTTGCCGTAGTATATTGCTCAAGGGTGTTGATATCTCGGCTGTTTAGTTGCCAAGAGATATCGCCTTGCGCCTTCCAGATTGCATAGGCTTCCAAGAGCAAAGCTGTTTTATCCACATTGTTGTACTCGGTAAAGTCGATGTCAAGGACATTCATTGGTATGATCCTGCGGTTGCCGGTTGGGTCGTTGATGACTTCGTTCTCATTTGACGTGCCGCAAAGCACAGCATAGCGTCTAAAGTCTTCAAATTTGCGGCCATAGGGCTGGCGTAGGTTAAAAAACTGCGTTGAGGCATACTGCTTGAGTAGTTTGTACTCGTTTTTTGACTTACCGGAGAACTCGTCATCGCATAAGATGAGCTTACGGCACATCAAGATCTCGTCATCTTTGCCTCGGTCGAGCTTTGACTCGCCGTAATAGTCTCGTAGCTCGGCTGGTAAGAGCCATCTAAAGAAGTTTGTCTTGCCGATACCTTGATGACCGCACAAAACGAGGATCAAGAGTGAGTACGTGCCGTGCATGGATGCTATAAGGCTAATTATCCACTTGCTTACGAGGCCATGCTTGAATAGTTCGCTTACTTCGATTGTTTTGCCATCCTCAACAGTGTAGATCGGAGCTATTTTTATGGCATTGATGAGCCTTTGAATATGCCCTCTACTCATTTCTCGATCTTTATTTGCCTCAAAGAAGTCAAGAAAGGGGTTGTAAGACTTGGTAAAGTTACTTCCTATGAGGTCATGGATATAGTTTTTTGTGCATTTCGTTCCGAGATCGGTTGCTAATTCGGCCCAGATCGAGTTGATGTCGGTATCTGTGATTGCTTTGCCGTTGTATTCAATCTCATGGGTCACTTCATTGCGTTTTAGGTCGTATTCAGCCAAGCGTAGCTTGATGAGAGGGATAATATTCTCATCTTTGGTCTTTTTGAGCTGGTCAAGTGGTATTTCCAGGACTTGTTTAGCTACTTCATCTGCATGTTTGGGATCATCGCCATCTGCTTCGGCAAGTTTTTCGATATTTTCTCGGATTGCTTCATGTTTTAGATTGCTTTTTGTTATCAAATTTGTAGTTACAGCTTCCCATTTTCTTGTTTTTTCGGTCTGAACTTGAACACCAGCGTCCTTGCACTTCTGAAAGAACGTCCCTATACCTATTTTGCCTGTTGCGTTCTTCAAAAAGTTGTCATATTTCTTATCACAAGACTGCACAGAGTACTCTTCATGCATTCTGCTTATAGCATGATAGTAGTCTCGGCCTCTTTCACCGTATTCAGAGGCCAAGGCGAAGCCGATCCGATACCAATCATTGTAATTATCGGTTAAATCGATACCACGTTCATTGATTTGCTGAATAATGAAGTCCATATCGCTTTCAGTATGCACAATGACTGTATTTGAGGTGTATTTTTCCTTTTTTTTCTTGTATTTGCGGAAAATTTGAGCGTTTTCGTTCTTGAATAGGTTAGGATCATAAGAAACGAAGCGTAAACGGCTCTTATCCTTGCATGAAGTGTCGGATACGAGAAAATAATTGTTCATTAAGTACTCTTCGAGGGCTTCAAAGGCTTCTTTGTGCTTGTCAGCTTCGATCCGGAAGTAAATTGCATAGCCATAGCCTCCTACAGACTGATGCAGAGCATAAACATGAGGATCTTCTTTGAGTCTTTCGATCTTTGGTATCATATTGACATTGTCTTTATCGTCAATATCCATGCAAATGAACCCATTATGCTTTACCATACCGGCTACGCCTCTTCCATCAAACTTACCGGAAGGAGTAAAGGCTGGTATCTTCTTTTTGAAGGCCTTTTTTGTCTCTGGGTCTTTGATATTGCGATATTCATGCACAATATCCTCCCACTTTCCATCTAAAATGCAATTAAGGTATCGATCAAAGTCAAAGTGATCCTCTGGTACTTTTGCCTCGGCATTTGCAAACATTGTTATCTCATGCGCCATGCTGCTTACTCTCCTGTATTAGATGTCGGTATAGTGTTCTGAAGTCTGGATCAATTATTGCGCGGTCTTCAACAACGCGGGCTGCAATAATAGGCAATTTATGTCCGCAGTTGAACATAAAACTGCAGTCTTGTTTAGTAAATCCGTTATGTAGATAGCAAAGGGTCATGGCTACGTATCGAGGCATGCCTTGCTGTTGATAGATTGCGTTGATCTCTACCCCGAAGGCGCGGGCTGTAAGATCAGCCGCGCGCTCGGTGATTGCATAAAGTTCAGCGGGTGTTAGTCTTTTGACTCTACCTCTTGGCTTTTTTGGTCTATTGCCGAAGAGGATTTCTTTCTCGATGCGAAGCTGTTGAGAGAGGGGAAGAGTCTCCAGCGGGTTGCGATTCGAGTCAGCTGCGAGGTCATAGATATGACCGATTGCTTGAAGTCGCATATTTTTTGCCCGATATTTGTGAAAGATTGTGCAAGCTCATCAAGGCTTTGCTTGTCATAGTTGTTCATCGTCATCCTCCGGCATGTCGATATGGTCAAGTTGAATATAGTGCAGTTTCAGGTCGTAGATAGAATCCATGTTTATCATGCCAGGCATTGGCTTATTGCAATACATGATCCAGTCACCGGTCTTTGAATTTCTTTGTATGTATCCAATCTCATATTGCACATCGCCTTCCTCGGCTTTAATGCGTACAAGGATCATGCCTTTAGGCCATTTGTCATATTTGAGTTTTTTCCATTTCATTCCGGCATCTCCAATTTATCAAGTTCTATGTAGTGCGGTTCTGTATCGTAGAATGAGTCGATGCTCATTTTGCCTGGGAAAGAGAAAGAGTAAAAATACCACTCTTTATCTTTTAGGTGTTGAGATATGATGCCGACTTGATACCATATTTCGCCTTTATCATTTTTTATTCTCATCACAATCTCACCTTCCGGCCATCTGCCGTATTCGAGTTTAGTCCATTTCATGCTTCCACCTTTATCTCATAAGGGTTTAGATAATGCGCTTCAAATCTTACTAACTGATCGTAGGTAAATTCAATGCCTTCATCTGATATAAACCTTTCTTTGTCAGCATGATAATAACCTAAAAACATCGTAGCGCCTGCTAATTGCAATCGCAATAATATATGCGTATCAGGCGTTTCTCTATCGAGCTTTTTGAATTTCATGCTTCATCCGTCCTTTCAATTATGAGTGAAGTATCCTTCCATTGATCGTATGCTCTCTTGCCATAGTGCGATGTGATCTTGACCAGCGTTGGGTTTTCAAGCACAAAGTCAATGCCCTCGGCAAGGTCACAATTATTCAGGTTTATTTTTATTGCGCCAGCTCTTGCTGGGCGTTGTAGTTCGATCTCGTAGTGTTTCATTTGTATGCTCTTGAATATAAGTAGTTATCCACACATAAAGCAGTGTGTTGATATTGTGGATAGATATCAAGCTCGCCAAGAACTACTTGGCAGTGATGCGATATGGTTGATCGCTCAAGATCAAGATAGTCAGCTATGGTTTGGCTTGTCAGTTTAAGATATGTCTGTGCAAAGAAGATAAAGAGCCGTTTTGCTGCGATAAGCTCTTGATGTCTTACTCGATCTCTGAACGTTTTTTGTGTTGCAAAGTGCGTAAGTATTTCGCGTTCAAGAGCCGGCATTTCGCGATGCGGTTTGGAAAAGACAATGCCTTCGGCTCTCTTCAAAAACCATCCTGATTTGGTAGCAACATCGCCTTTGATCTCGGTGATCTTTGGTCTGTACTTACGCTTCTCTCGATCACGTGCAATTTCTTCGCGTTCTTCTTTGAGTTGTTGGCTTAACTTTTTACCCTTGACAAAGGGAGTGCTCAATGCACTCCCCTCATCGGCTATTATGATATAGCTCATCGCGACTCCTTATGCTTTGAGATAATTGCATCGATAAACATAAGCTTTTGATTGGCTTCAAAATTCATGTCAAGGATAGTTGATACAAGTTTTGTCACGTGATCCGGCTCAAAGTTTGTTGCTACTTTCTTTGGTCTGCCCATAGGTTTTTTGACTTTGACTACCGCCATGCCTTCGGGTTTTGCTTTTGGCGGTCTGCCTCTTTTTGGCGGCTCGTCACTTCCTGCTTCTTTGATTGCAGAGCGCTCTACTTGCATGCGCTCTCTTCGTAGTTGCTCACTCATGCTAACTCCTTTTTTGAATGCGGTTGATTCGGGTGGTATCGAGATGGGTTTCATAATTACATGCCTTTCGTGTTTAGATTAGCTGATACATCTGCAGCGCCGGCTCTTCATGCAAGCCTCGGATCATAATATACTCATGCAAGTAGTGTATCATGTCGAAGACCTTGGCTTCATTAAATGCAGGGCGGATAAATGTAAAATCTTGATAGTTCTTAAAGTCATCGGCTTCGACATCGGCAAACTCAAAGACCTTGTAGGTCACAAATTTAGCGCCGAAGAGCTCGCAGTATACTCGCCATTGCATTGAGTCAGCGTATGAGTCATAACTAATTGGGCTGTATTTAGTTTTGATCTCTACTACATCGAGTCCGAGTAGCTGGTCAGCTACACCGGTCACTGATATATCGCCAAACTTTGTGCGGTATTGCCTGCGTACTTTGTACTCAAATACTTTGGATCGGTAGTCCATCTTTGAGCGTGCTTTTTTGATGCAGTCAGCGGTGAACATGCCTTCAAATACGCTCGGGTCATCGGTCTGCATCATTTCGTGAAAGGCCGTGCCTTTCTCCATCATTGCATTAGGCGGGTCGAGCCGTAAGAGCTGGCGCTCAAACTGCTCTGGTGAGAGCGTGCCATCGAGTAAACGGCGGTAGCTCTCGAGCTGGGTTGCACTGATCTTAAGCATACCTATCTCCTCTCAAATTTCAGTGTATAGTACGCATCAGCTGTGCAAATCTCACCAAGCTTTCTGCCATCCTCATACGCCTGCATGATTTGAAGGCGCTCTTTTGCAAGCAAGCTCTCGACCTCTTCTTGAAAGAGCTTGATTACTTGCTTGACTCTCAAGTGCTCAACCTCACCGCCGTATGCTATTGGCAAGCGATGTGCAAAGTCTCCTAATACGGTGCGCTTCATATATCCTCCTCATCTTTGAAGATGCATTCTTGATTGTACAAAGTGATCTCGCAAATGTAGTACATCTCACCTTGAAAGCGATCATGCTTCCATGAGTCAACGGTCTCAAAGTCATTGGCATAATCAAGGATCTCTTCATTGAGAGCCAAGGCTGCCCAGCCATGATATCGGTATGTGCTCATCGTAATACCTCTGCGATAACAAAGATAGCAAGCAATATGCCTGTGCATACTGCGAGTGCCAATAGTGCGAACTCAATTAGATTTGTTAGTACTCTTTTCATGCTGTTTCTCCGCATTTAGTAAGTGATTCATTGCTAAAAAAACTACTTGTGATTTAGGTCTATTATTTCTCTTGGCATAATCGCTAATCATGTTATAGGTTAACATCTTGACCTTTACGCTTTTGAACTCCTCTTCAGGAAAGTTAAAGCGGCGACCTTTCTTCTTTTTAGGCTCTGGCTGTGGCTCTGGCTTGATGCCGAAGAGCCGGTTAATAAAATCATTCATGTACTTTCTCCTTAAATTTAATTACTGTTTTGCCTTGCTCATTACTTGTCCAGATAAACTCCAAAGTCTTATGCAGGCCTATCACATCCAAGGCAAAGTTTAGGCCTGATCTATTTGAGTTGAATATAAACTCCTTTGTCTTAAACTGCTCATAGGTCGTATGAGCATATCGCTTTGGAATATGAAGCTGATTGTTATTGACAAACTCACGTAGTTGATTCATTGCCTTGCTCATTTCTTTGCTTCCTCAAATTGCTTGGCCTCACCATTCCATACGAGCCCGCGCTTGCCAAAGGTCTGCACTACGCCAGCCCATACAGTACGCTTGACTGCATCATCGAGCCCTGCCTTGCCAAGTTCAGCTACAAACTTATTAGCATCCTTTGCGGCTTCGGCTTTCTTTGCCCATTCGGCTACGATTGCGATGGCTGCCTCTTGCTCTTTGGAGCGTTTTGCGATAGCTTGCTTTGTATGAGTGATGATCTCGGTCAATTGCGTAGTCATTTCATGTAGCCCTCCGATTTGCACGGGTGCGATCTCGGCGCAGTTCTTTGCTGTAACTGTATCGGATAGGTCAAAGGTCAAGACGCGGCGATTGCCTATGGTGGTATAGTAGCCTACAAGGTCGCATGATTGCATGAGTAGGTCATAGCTTGAGCCTGGTATGAGAGGGCGCTTGATCCGTACATCGCCTTCTTCTTTCTCTTTGCCATGTGCGATGAAGACTACATTCTTACCGCTTAACTTGAGAGGCAGGAAAAACTCTTGAAAGAGGCGCTTTGTCTCACCCCATAACTTGATGCCATTGCGAAGCAGCGCGGGGTTTTGTTGCACAAGGTAGCCTTGCATTGCTTCGATCACAGTTCCGGCTGTATCGATGATGATTGTCTCATGCTGTGCAATGAGTTTATCAAGATCCGATTTGCTTTGCACGACATCTTGCCATGAGTCAAATTGGATAGCGTTCTTGCGATGCGATGCGCGGTGAACACCACGATCAAAGTCAAGCAAGAGGGGATTTGGTGCAGTGAATGCGAGGGTAGTTTTACCAATGCCCGGATCACCATAGTATAGGATGTTCAGGCCTTGCACATTCATGTCATCGGTTTGTTGTATCAGTCTCATGTCTTTCTCCTAATAGAGCCTTCAGCTCTTTGTAATTTAATAAATACATTGTCTTTTGCCCATAGGGTAGCTCTCTTGTCTTGCGAAGTACGGGCGGCTTCGCATTGCGTTCATCGGTTGCAGGTCTGCCTCTTGCGAGGTAGTGCAGATAGCGATGGCTCAAGCCGAAGATCTCGGCTGCCTCGCTTATGGTTAGCCAAAGTTTCACTTAATGACCTCACCGACATACCATAGATCGAATTGGGTTGAAGCCCAGATAGCGAGTAGGATATAGACTACGCCGTGCCAAAGTTTGCCTTGCTTCATAATAACCTCAAAAGTAAATAAGTGATAAAAACACCGGCAATGAAGCCGAGATTAACGTGTGCGAATAGGTCGAGCTGTGTTTTTGTGAGCCGCTTCATGGCGTGCCTCCTTATTGATGATGATAAATTTGCCGCGATATTCAACTACTGTTGTATTAAGCGGCGCTTCGCTTTGTGCTTGTGCTTTGCTGTTGTAGAGCTTGTAGAGTTTCATGCCGTTCTCCTATGTGCGTTGTTGATTACGGTGCGAACTTATGAACAAAACAAATACAATGCAAATATTTTTTTTCTTTACCGAGATATTTTTATTTTTTCGGGTAGGTCAAGCGAGTGTAAGTGCTTGTATTCTCTAGGAGTTATGGCAAATAAAATAATTTGCACAATGCTGCAAATTTCTGCAAGTGAGAGCACTGCAGACAGAGAGGGCACGGCGCATCCATACGATGAGCCATCGGATTTTATAATTTTTATTTGGTACATTTTGGCAAGTTATGTATTTTGCGGATGCAACCTTAAGTGCGGTTGCACAAATACTTTGGGGACAATGACAATGCTGTGGAGGCAAGACTGTGGGGGTCTTGCCTTTTTTTATTATATTGCAATTAGCTTCCCATCATAGAAGCCTGCCTCCCCCCTGGCATAAGCCCGCTTATCGAATAAGCGGGTTTTTCTTTGCATACTCTTCTCTCATTGCTTTGAGCATGAATTGATAGGTAGCTACTTTGCCTTGCATCATGTGTATATCTTCAGCCATTGTTACGGCTTTGATCACTGCTTTTGTGCATGGCAGCTTATGCTTTGCTGCAAACTCTCGGATTAAGAGCTCATCTTCGGGCTTGGTTATTTTAATATTCATCAATCCCTCCGCAGAACTATTTGCCCTTTGATAGTTGCACCACTTGCGAATGTATCAGCAGTCTTGATCTCTGGTACGAGATAAAGAGTGCGGCTTGTTGATTGGCATACGTATGGCAAGTTAGGTGTTGCTTGCAATGTGCATACCCCTGATGCGCCGTTTACCCAGTCTGCTTCGGCTACATCTACATAACCTACAAGCACATCAAGTTGAGCGCTTGAGAAGGCTTGTGCGGCGTTTTGTGCGGCTGGTGTAATAGCAGATCCAAAGAACCAAAGCCGCAAGGCTGGCTTTTGTAACGTGCCTGAAGTAGTTTCTTTCAATATGATGCGGTCAATAACACCACTGAAGCCCAAAAAGCGAGCCGAGTCGATTGCGATTGCACCGGTTGTTACTATATCATTAGCAGCATAGGCCGCAGTATCAAGCGTTCCGAAGTCGATAGCTTGTAAGGTGCGGTCTTGTCCTGTTTTTCCTGTGTAAAATTCCATTGTTATTCCTTAATTAGATGCATGTGTTTCATCGGCTTCCCAAGGCTTAAGCCATATTGCATGAATAAAGCCATCGGCTTGCAAAGTTGTTGCAGTACTCAATCCAGATGCTGACCATCGCACTCTAAAATAGTGCGTAGTTGCAGGTGTTATATCGGTAACTACGGCTGGTATTGGCACTATTGCATTGACTCTCAAAGTAGGATATTGATTGGTATGTACTTTATCAAAACCAATGACTACGATCTCTGTATCATCAAGTAGAATATCCAAAGTATAGTCTTGAGAGTTTTTGTAGTTTTCAACCACTACCAAAGCATCGACCAAATACCATCCGGGGCGGTTAACTCTGACCTTTGCATTGTCATCAGAGTCGATATACATATAAGGATTATTTATTTGCTGCCAATTATATTGATATAACGTACCCTTATTATCCCATTTGACAAAGCCGGAGCCATTATTGTCAGTCGTAAAGTCTGATACGCCTCGCACGCCCCAGATCTCGTTCTGATTATTTGACATTGCACTACTTGCAGCTGAATAAGCAATTGCACGGCTCATGGCAGTTGCATTTGACAAGGTTGCCATGTGTTGAGCTTGATTTGCTTGAGTTGAGAACTCATCGCTCTGCTCTTGCAATAGATCCTGAATAGTAGATCCTTGGCTTAACGCTTTACCAGTTTGCCATGCTATTTGCTTGCGGCCTATACCGCCTGATCTTACGGGTTCATTTTTTTTCATGCGGGTTCAAGTCCATGAATACGCACTGTTACATCTACCATACCTGAATAGACATCATGCGAGGTTTTTAATATTAATCCTTTAGCTTCATTAGAGCCATAAATAACAGAGAGCAAAGGGTTTAGATCTGCAAAATCAACAATACATGATAAAGCTACAGCCGTATTTTTAACAAAGCCAAAAGTACTCTTAAAGTCTGCGACTGCTTGCTTCTCATTGCCAAAAGTATTTACAATGCTACGAGCTATGCTATTGGCTATGCCAGCGCCTGGCTCTATAAATCCTCCTGATCCATCGTTTTTACTTGTCTGCTCAAAGTACATATACAATCTATACAAAGGCTGGTCTTGAAAGCCGCCAAAATTAGCTCCACTTACCTTGACAAAATAATAATCCACTTCTTCAGGTGCAGCGTAAAAAGAATTTACTATGACTTTTGTATCAACTTTATACACTCTACCAGACGTATCGTCAATATACACAAGCATACCACCGTTTATTACGTCTCTTATGTATATTTCATCAGCTTCATAATTTGCATAAAAGCTTTGCTCTTCATCATTCCACTTTCTGCGGTCAGTTGAAAGAGGATAATTATGTAGCATTATATTAAGGTCTTTTGAATCATCGGTTGTAGTTGATTGGTTAGCTGCAATGTACTCTTCAACGTCATGTGAGCCCTTCATTGTACTTACATTTACCGTCATTTGATTTAGTGTCTCACTCAATAGCTTGACCTTTACATTGCCGTAGATATTTGATTGCTGAAAGGGTGTATATGAGAAAAAGTTTTCAGGCAAAATATGATCAGCTACATATTGCACGCCATAGCTTTGAGGATTAGTTCCTGTTTGGGTATATGATAGCCGGTATGTTTGCAGGCTTTGCTCTAAAAGCGACTTAAGTACATCATGAAAAGTTTTGTATTGTGCAAACATTGCCTTATCTCTAAAAGCCCCTCCAATAGCATTGCCTTCTCGGTCATATATTTCAGTTACAATATATGGTGGAAAAGCAAGAGGGGTCAAGGCTGCATCGTATGTAGTGCGAAGCTTGTAAAACGACATTGAGTATAGATACATATAATCTATGCTATATGTCGATGCATTATTTTGGCTTAATGTACGTAAATAACTTGCGTACATTTCATTTATCTTTGCAAATAGTTTGTCTATTCTTTGTATCCTAAATAACAAACCATTCTGCGCTACATCAAGAGCCCAATATCGTCCTGAAGTTCCATTCTCTGGAGTATAGTCATAACCAACTCTAATTTCTTTATAATTAGAGTTTTCGGGTTCAGGCAAGCCTGTACTATCTGATGTGTTTTTTAAGAAGTGACACCATGCAACTTCTGTGATAGCCTCGCCAATACATCGAGTTACATCATATACTTCAATATTAAATTTAACTACGTTTTCTAAAGGCGTTATTTCAAGTTCATTTTCAGCGCTAAACTTTTGGCATCCAATAAATGCGGTTTTAAGCCCACTGCCGTCATCGTATTGTAATATAAACGTATTAAACGCTCTAAATTCACCTGCTTCAGTAACATTCGCACCAGCCGCAGTCTTTGGGTATTTAAGTGTTGTAGTACCCCGCATAAGTGCAGTTCTAAATGCATCAAGATCTGCCGTTCCTTGCAAGGATGCTATATTGATTGTTAAATTCAATACTTGTGCAGTCAAGCCACTTGGTATATCGCCAAGATCTGTATCGAGTTTCATATCTCGTAATAAGAACTCGGATGGCAGCGTTACATCGGTAAAGCCAGAGGTATATGCAGCATCACTTGGAATGATATTAAGCTGCCATGCTATACCATCTTCGCTTGTCCATGTGGTTTTGTAGCGCTTATTTGTTGCCATTAAATAAGCTCCTTGCGATAGCAGGTGATTGTGAACTTCTCAAGGCCTGAAGCCCATTGCTTTTCATTACTAAAGTCGCATCGTGCGAAGACAAAGGGGATCAATGCCTTTGTATAGGTAAATGAGCTCGTACTTTGGAAGCGAGTAGGTAAGTTATAGCCTGCAGTTGTAGGAGCTACGATGCGAGTATAGGGCTTTTGCAAAATAACCTGCAGTAAGTATTGCACATTATCGGTATTGATTGTCCCTGAATCCCATGTACTAACCGGAACGCAGTCAAGTTCAAGCGATACTCTTATGCGGCGCTGCCCGATCTCATTGCCGCTCATGCTTACCTCATTTGATGACTCAACCGAGTAGCTCGGATGGATACCAAATATAGGTAATTCGACTGCAAGAGTATTAGCCGGTTGAAAGGTTGACTCGGTTGCGCCTTCTATTTTTACCCAATATCTCCAAGACATTTATCCTCTCCTTGCATTACGGCGGCGATCATTATCGATCATGGCCTTGATTGAGTTATTATCGGCTTTGAGTACGCCGCTTATTTCTACATGTGTATTGCGATTGATATGCTTGCCAAGCCCGCGAGTCTCTTCACGTAACTTACGCACCTCTTTAATGAGGTCGCCATCTTCAGTGACTGAATAGCGTATCGCTGGTGCTTGCATAGCAAAGTAGTCTTTGATGCTCATGCCGGGGTTTGCATTCATCCACGCTAGCTCTTCTTTGTTGGCTCTTGTCCCTGCAGCTGTGATGACTGACTCGCCTCGTGATAGCCATGCCGGTATAGAGTCGCTTGTCTCATTGCCCGGCCCTGCAAGATCAACGACACCATCTTTAAAGCCGAGTGAGGCT
>Ga0222713_10003496_pt1 | contig 16285 bp, 5 predicted proteins | sample C33_649DmetaG_FD_165061 | JGI IMG/M metagenome (GOLD analysis project Ga0222713, IMG submission 165061) | Estuarine water microbial communities from San Francisco Bay, California, United States - C33_649D | ecosystem: Environmental > Aquatic > Marine > Unclassified | place: USA: California...
TGGAGTTCTTACAACCCAATCTGCCCTTGCCAATCTTTTTCAAACTCCATTACTTAGACTTCAAGATAACACTGGAAAACTTGCAATTGCAGGTATAGTCGGAGATGTTATCTATGCAAACGATACAGCTCCAGCTGGAGAGGGTTTCTATGGTTATACTGATGACAATGGCTGGGTTAAATTATCAAGCGGCCAAGCGGCATCAGGTCCAGTTGGAACAGCTTTCACTGGAATTGCCAATGCACAAGGAACTGTAATATTTGGAGCAAGTAATGCAACCGATACATTAGGATTTGAAGGACAAGGCGGCACTACAGTAACGTTAGACTCAGTAAATAAGAGAGTCATAATTAGTTCAGCAAATGCAAATACTAATTCATTTAGTCAAATTGCAAATGCTCTAGGTAACGTTCAATTAACAGCAGCCGGTCCAGAAAGTATTTTTAGAATTGAAGGTACTGGTGATACGACAGTTTCATTTAATAATGCAACTAATAAAGTTACAATTAATTCTCCAGTTCAAACTCCTGGATTTTCTAAAATTGCAAGCGCAAGCGGAGCAATTCAATTTGAAGCGGCTTCAATAAATGATACAATCAGAATTGCTGGAGAGGGTGGAGTTAACGTTAATTTTAATCCAACTACCAAGCAAGTTTCAATCTCAATTGATGCAGAAGCGCTTAATTCAGTTTCAGCCTTTACTGTAAGTAATAATGGCACCGATATTGCATCAACTGATCCTGCTACAAACTTAACTAAAATGGAACAACTCGATTTTAAAGAGGGTCCATCTAACCTAAGTTCATCAATTTTAGCAGTAGCCGATCCATCTAGTGATAAGGTAACAGTTTTTGTAAGACCAATCGCTCCTCCTACATTTGATGCAGATATTGTTGTAAGTTTACCATTTGGTAAATCGGTAGGTCGATATAATAGTGGCGAAACGATTCCCGCTGCGGGTAAAACTGCTGAAGAGGTGTTTAACCTTATTGCACAAGAACCAATTGCGCCTACGGTGTCTCTAAGTTCCCCTACGAGTATTTTGTTTAATCAACTCCCAATTGTAAATGTCCTAAATTTTTCTAAAACAATTAATACACTTGGTGCAAATGCAGCAACTGCAGTTTTACAGTGGAGACGTAATAACTCAGGTGCTTGGACAACGTTAATGTCAGATGTTAATGCTTCAACCTATACCCACTCCCTAACTGATACTGCATTTAATACTCAACCATTCAATTATCAATATATTGTAACCGATAGTGCTAGTGCAACTGCGACTGCAACTTGGACAATTACACCACAATCATATCAATCTCCAAGTATTTCATTTAGCGCACCAGCTTCAACCCTAGCTCTTAATATTGAAAGCAATCAGGTTAGAGAGCGCGGAAATACGTCATCTGTTTTACAAGGATCAACCTCTAGAAATAGAGTTAATGTCCCAATTAGTGGTTATCAATATGCGGTTTCATTTAATGGTGGAGCCTATACAAATATTGGAACAGCCGGAACCTTAGCTGATGCTGGAGGAAGCTTTACGAATTTTACAGATACTTCAATTACTTCGTCTGCAACCAGTGCAACCTATCGAGTTTCAGTTACAGATTCTTATACAACTGCAACTGCTTCATATAACATAACTTACAAATACGTGGTATTCTATGGACCTAGTGCAAGTGCACCAACAAATTCAGCTGGAGTTAGAGCACTAGCCAATAGGAGATTTACCGATGCTGGAAATACCTTTATCTTAAATACTGGAGCTGCTCAAACTATATTTACAGTGGCCGTACCAGCAACAATGTCGCTAACAGAAGTATTAGACTTAGATGCACTAAATGCAAATATCACAGCAAACTATGTACTTTCAACATTTAATGTTAATGATGGTGGAGGAACTCCAGTTGCATATAAAATATACACGTTGACCAATGCTATTCCTTATAGTGCTGATCACCGTCACCAAATAACTATAGCATAACCATGAGTTTTACACCAGGACTTCAATTACCTTATGGTATTACACCAGTTAATCCAGTTCCAGTAGATGGTTATTCTGGTCCATATTCAACTACAACTGAAGCTTTATCTAATATTCCACAGGCTATTAGATTCCCTACAATGATGGTTAGAATCGTCGATAATGACGATAATAAAATGTATTGGTTTAAAGATGGAGTTCTAGATGCAGATCTTATTGAATTTTCACCAACTAATGCAAATCTCTTAACCTTTGTTGCACATCCGCAAAATACTTCATGGTTAGTAAATGAGGCATCTGATTTTAATAGTGGTAATAATGCTAATCCTACAATTTATGTTTTTAGAGGAAACATTTACAAATTTAAAGTTGCTGCAAGTATAGGACACACACTTCAAATCCGAAGTGCAGATGGAACTTCGTATTCGGTTGGAATGCCAACTAGTGGTACTGGATCCAATACTCAAAATACCGGCGGTTATATCTTATGGACCGTTCCATTTGATGCGCCAGACGATCTTTTCTATGTATGTACAGCTAATCAGACTGTAATGAAAGGACATATCCGAGTTATTCCAAGTCTGATTGCACCAATTACACCTAGTGCTGAACAAGGAAACGCAAATTTTGTTGCATATACTTCAAATACTGGAAGTTATTCTCTTGCTGCAAACTCGCCAATTACCAAAGCAATACACGTTGATTCAACCGTTTGTATTAGCGTAAACGGAGTAAGACGACTTCTAACTGATTCCAATACATCGCCTTTCTTCTTTAGCCGAACTGGCGGAGGTAATCAATTATTATTAGCTCAAGTAGAAGCAGGTGATTCACTTTATGTTCGCCCAGCCTATTTAGAGCACGGACTAGAAACAACTGATCTTATTCTTCTTGAATATTTTAGTGGAGGAACTGTTACTCTGGCACAGCCAGCGCCGTCTGCTACATACTATTGGACTGGTGGTAATACTTCAAATGCAGGGGAGTTTGTTAGAGGATATAATGCACCATTTGGAACCCATTACTTTGGATTAAACAATATTCCAGATGATGTAAATGGAAATCCACAAACATCAATACTCTCAACATTAACTAGCCTACCAGTTGGGACAACTATTACAGGATTTGATAAAAATAATCCAACTGTTAACTATGGGACGTGGACTGTCACAACTACTCCAACTAATCCAGGTTTTGCATGGACAGATGTCTATGTTACACCAGATCCACAAACTTTAACAGCTGGACAGGTTGTCATAGGTTCAACTTGGGGATTTACATTTACGCCCTAACTAACAAATAAATAACTTAAATAAAAAGACTCCATAAACAATGGCACTAATTAAAGGTAAACAGCTGGAAAACAACTCAGTTAACCTAACTAAATTATTCGGAGGAACTACTGGTGGCAGCGGTGTTGCAACAGGAACTCTTAATATATTAAATGGTTTAATTTCAGCAACCGTTGGAAATATCCAAATTAATGGAACTCCAGGCGCAGATAACCACGCTGTAAATAAAGCTTATGTTGATTCAGTTGCGACTGGATTAGACGTAAAAAAATCAGTGGTTGCGATTTATCGACCATCTACTGCAGCCTCTGGCGGAACTCCTGCAATTTCAGTACAAAATGAATTAAATGGCGTTGCGTTTGTTGACCAAGACCTATTTACTACTATGAATAATGGAACGCCAATCTCAACACTTATGTTAGATGGTGTTACACTTGCAGATGGAGATCGAGTATTAATTGCAGCAGAAGAGGCTGGAAGACAAAAAATAAACGGTATTTATGTATTTGAGGCTCAGCGTCTAGTTAGAGCAACCGATTCAGATAACCAAGTCGAAACTGGAGAAGTTTCAGGTGGTATGTTTACCTTTGTTGAACAAGGAACAGTTTATGGAGATACCGGATGGGTTCTAAGTTTTCCAAATGGTTCAATTCCAGCGACTGGAACTTCTGGTTTATGGCACTTTGATGAAAACCCTACAGGAAACGTTCAAATTCAATTTACACAGTTCTCAGCAGCGGGAGTCGCTGAAGCGGGAGTTGGATTAACTAGAGTCGGTACCAAGTTTAACGTAAACTATGATAACTCTTCAATTGGAATTGATGTCAATGACGCTTTATACATTAAAAATGGCGGAGTAACTAATGCGATGCTTGTAAATAGCACGCACACATTTGCTGGAGATACTGGAACAGGTACAGTTGCATTGGGTTCAACTCTAACTATCGCGGGTGGAACAAATGGAATTGATACTGCATATAGCTCTGGAACCTTAACTATTAACTTAGATCTTTCTGAATTAACAACAGTTACGACAATCGCAGATGCAGACTTTATTGCAATCAGTTCATCTGGAGCAGTTAACCAAAAAATTACATTTGCAAATCTTAAAACATTAATCGGTGCTGCAAGTCAATTAAATATAAGTGCTGAAGGTGCTACTGCAACTAGTTTTGATTTAGATACAGATACTCTAAACTTTGCAACCGGTGCGGGTTTAACCTTTGTTGCAACCGGGTCTGCTGCTCCAGGTACAACCAATACACTTACCCTAACTGTTAGTAATAATCCTATACATTTTCAGGTATTTACTGGATTAACTGCTGCCGCTAATGCTACAATAAACCTTACTACAACAAATCAAGTGGCAGAAGTTTTCTCAGTTACTATAAATGGAGTTGCTTTAAAATTCGTAAGTCAATGGGAATTAGATGCAGGTAATGAGCTTGCGCTATATAGTATACCGTATGCAATTGAAACAACTGACGAAATTGAAATTACATACAGACAAGCATAATTAATATTTTAACTATTCAAATAAGAGCCTCCTAAATGGAGGCTTTTTTATTATCCAAAGTCCAAACTAGGAGTATAAATATCTATAGAAAAGATACAAACCTATAAATGGCTCAAGTTAAATTAAAGCAAGTTAATATTAGTGCGCACATGACGTACAATGAATCTTCCGGAGATATTAATCATAATGGAAATTTTTCAGCTGTAACTAAGCAGTTCTTAATCGATCATCCAACTAAGCCAGGATTTAAGCTTGCTCACGGTAACTTAGAGGGACCTGAACATGGAATCTATATTAGAGGAAAGAGTGAAGAAAAGCGTATCTTTTTTCCAGAATACTGGACGAGCCTTGCAAATAAGGATTCAATCACAATTACAATAACACCATTCGGTAAATCTCAATCACTTTGGATTAAGGCAATTACTGATACTTATTTTGAAGTAGCAGGCTCTCATAAACCACAATTCTTTTATTTAGTTCAGGCTGAACGTAAAGATGTTAAACCATTGCAAATTGAGATAGACATGAATAAATAATTCAAATAGTCTATTACATACGTGGCGCAAACGGTCAAGATAACCCCAGCAACAGGCTTACTAGAATTTATTGGCGATAACGTTGCTAATAAGCCAGTCCTACAACATGATAATGCCGGTAATCTTACCCTAACCCTACAGTCTGCCAAAAAATTCACAATTGGTGGAAATCTTAAGGTTAATGGTAAAGTTACGATGGCTCAACAGACCCTAACTGATGGCGCCGCTATTACTTGGGACTTTAATTCTGGTGCTAATGCAAAGGTAACTATTGCTGGAGCCAGAACTCTAGTAATTACCAATATGGAAGCCGGCGATACTGGTTTAATTTTAGTTAAACAAGATGCAGCAGGAGGTCGCACGCTTACTCTTCCAGGATCAAGCTCAATTGTCGGTGGAGGTTCTTATACAGCAAGCTCTGCTGCAAATGCGACAGATGTTCTAGGTGTTTATTATGATGGTACAACTTATTGGTGGACGATTGGTTACAATACAGTAACTCCACCCTTAACTTCAGTTGGAATTACTGGTTCTGATTTTGTAATTGCAAACTCTCCTTTAACTTCAAACGGAAATATTGGCCTAGCCTTAGCAACAGTTAACTCAAATGTTGGAACATTTGGTTCAGCAACCGCAGTTCCTGTGATTACAGTTAATGGCAAAGGTTTGGTTACTGCAGTATCTGCAACAAATATTTCAATTCCTACTAATTTAGATAGCCTAACTGATGTTACAATTTCATTAGCGGCAACCGGCCAACTATTACAATTTAATGGATCTCAATGGGTTAATTGGACTCCAAACTATGTACCAACTTCTAGAACCCTTTCTATTAATGGAACTTCATATGACCTAAGCGCAAACAGGGATTGGACAATTGATACGGTTAGCTATGTATCAAGAGTTCAACATGGTGTAAAAGCCGCCGTTGCAATTAATAAAGGCCAAGCTGTTTATGTAACCAGTGCAGACGGAACCAATATGATTGTGAGTCTTGCCTCAAATGGAAGTGAAGCAACTTCATCAAAAACAATGGGGCTCTTAGATGCAACCGTTGCAATCAATGGAATGGCCAATGTTGTAACAGAGGGCCTTTTAGCCGGATTAGATACGTCTCTAGCTGGAACTGAAGGTGATCCAGTTTGGTTAGGCGATAATGGAAACTTAATTTACGGTTTACCTAATAAGCCATACGCGCCTAGGCACCTTGTTTTTATTGGTATTGTTACCAGAAAAAATGCAAATAATGGTGAGATCTTTGTTAAAGTTCAAAATGGGTTTGAACTAAAGGAAATTCATGATGTTGACCTAATTACAACTGTTCCAGTTAATGGACATATTTTAGGATATGATGGAACCTTATGGGTTAATAAAACAATTGCAGGCTGGTTAGGATTTACCCCAGCTAATGATGCAAATGTTGTTCATACTACAGGTAATGAATCTATTGCTGGAATTAAAACTTTTTCAGGTACAACTCAAGCAACATCAACCTCAACTGGAACAATTGTTACAGCAGGTGGTGTTGGTATTGCAAAGAATCTATATGTTGGAGGAGACGTTAATGTTGTAGGAAACCTAATAATTGGAGGTACTACGACTACAGTTTATGCTCAAAACCTAACTGTATCAGATAACATGATTTATCTGAATAATGGAATCGCCACTACAATTACAAATGCGGTAGGAAATGGTTCAAGCGTGGTTTATACAACACAAGAGACACATAATTATGTAACTGGAATGTCCGTTACTATTACTGGAGTTACACCATCTGCTTACAATTTATCAAATCAAACAATTACTGCAGTTTCTGCAAACTCATTTACCATTGCAAACAGCGCAACTGGTACATATAGTTCAGGTGGTACGGCTAGAGCCAAAACCAATGCCAATCCAGATTTAGGATTTGCTGCTGGCTATAATGATGGTTCTTATGCCCATGCTGGATTATTTAGAGATGCAACTGATAATACTTGGAAATTCTTTAAGGGTTATACACCAGAACCTGATACGTCTCCATTTATTGATACTTCACATGCTTCATTTGCCTATGCTGACTTACGCGCAGATAATATTACAGGCAGATCCTTTATTAAAGTCGGAGGCGTATCTACTGAATTTTTAAAAGCAGACGGTTCAGTTGATTCAAATACTTATTTGACTACTGGCGCAGCCTCTTCTACATATCAACCATTAGATGCTGACTTAACTGCGATTGCCGCGCTTGCAACAACCGGATTCTTAAAGAGAACTGGCGCCAATACCTGGTCACTAGATTCAAATACTTACTTAACTTCATATACTGAAACTGATACCCTTGCAACTGTAACTGGCAGAGGCGCAACAACCTCAACCGCGGTTACCTTTAGCGGTGGAGCAACAATTTCAACACTTGCTCTTAATGGAGCAACGACGTCAGCCGAAGCTAGCCTATTTTTAGGAGCACACAGCACAACCGAAGGTGGACAATTGGTTTTACAAAAAGGAACTAGTTCAACTTATGCAACGCATTTAGATAATTTTACAGACTCATTTAGAATTTTATATGGTACTAATACTGGAAGTGCAGGAGTTGCACTTACTCTTAGTATGTCAACTAGGCAATTGACTTTACCTGCATATACTACAAGTTCTTCATTTAGCGGAACAGCCGTAGGGTGGTTAGCCTTTGATGCATCTGGTAATATTATTACGGTGGCAGCACCAACTGGAGCAGTAACCTCAGTAAATGCTGGAACTGGAGTTTCGGTAAACTCTACAACTGGAGCAGTAACGGTTTCAATTGGACAATCTGTTGCAACCTCAGCTTCTCCAACATTTAATCAAGTACTTACCACAAATAATGGAAGTGGAACCAATGTAAAAATTGGTGATGATGTATGGATTGGTGACGTAAATAATGCAAATACCCTAGGAATAGTTGGTCAACACGATGCAACAGCTGGTTATATTACATTTGGTTCAGAATTATCAAACAAATTAGGTAGAACTGGAACTGGTGATTTAACATGGGGTGGAAATAGAATTTGGCATGCTGGTAACCTAACCAACTTAAATCAATTAACAAACGGCCCAGGCTATCTTACTAGCGCAATTATATCAGCAACTGCAGGTTCTGGTATATCAGTAAGCACTTCTGCTGGAAACCTTAATATTGTTAACACTGGATTATTATCTGCAACCGCTGGTTCAGGTATAACTGTATCAACGTCTGGTGGAAACCTTAATATTGTCAACAGCGGTTTACTATCTGCAACTGCTGGTTCAGGTATAACTGTATCAACGTCTGGTGGAAACCTTAATATTGTCAACAGCGGTTTACTATCTGCAACTGCTGGTTCAGGTATAACTGTATCAACGTCTGGTGGAAACCTTAATATTGTTAATACTATTACAAATACTAACCAGCTTACCAATGGAGCAGGTTATATTACACAGGCAACCGCTGACTCTCGTTATGTAGATATAAGTGGAGACATGATGAATGGGAATCTTTACATTTATCCAGCAGGTAACCAGGCTCAACTTCAATTAGTTGGAACCAATCCAGAATTATACGTTAGCGCTTCGGCTGGAACTTCAAGAGTATTCATTAATAGAGCAGCCAGTGGAAATCAAGCAACCTTAATGTTTACCACTGGAATGAATGTTGTACCGGGAGTTGCTTGGGATTATACTGGAGTTCCAATGTGGACTTTGGGAATGACTAATAATAATAACACTGATAGCTTTAAGATAGCATATGGTGATATTTACGATCCAAACTCAGTTGCACTTGAAATAACTTCAGCAAATGTTGCATATTTTAGAAGCGTACCATATGGTGGCGGAAGTCTTCTTGCAACTCAAGCCTGGGTTACAGGTCAAATTAATAACTTGGTTGCACAAACAAGAACTTTAACAATTAACGGAACTTCTTATGATTTAAGTGCCAATAGGTCTTGGAGTGTGGGAACTGTAACGAGCGTAGGTTTATCTTCTGCAACAAGCGGAGTAACTATCGGCTCAACTCCTATTACTACAAGCGGTACAATTACTTTAGCTATTGCTACTGCAAGTGGCTCACAACAAGGTTTATTAAGCAGCACCGATTGGACTACTTTTAACAATAAGCAGAATGCTTTAACTAACCCAGTTACAGCTACTGGTTCAAGGAGTACTAATTACTTACCTAAGTTTACAAGTTCAAATGAAATAACAGAAAGTAACATACAAGATAATGGTGCTTTAGTTCAAGTAGGAACAGATGCAAATTGGAAAGGCTTTAAAGTATTTGGAGACAGTACAGTAACAGGAAATACTTTTATGTATAGTGCTGCGTATGCTTACAATGGTTTAACAACTTATGGTAATCTACAATCTAATGGTTACACTTATTTGTATGATACTACTTATCTATATGGTAATGCGTATGCTTATAACCCCATGTATGTTAATGGTGTGTACGATATATGGGACAGTAACTATTACTTATATCCATCAGGTACTTCATCTTTTAATAGTACAAGTACTGGTATTGCAAATAGTAGTTATGGAAAGATAAAAATTGATAGTTCAACTTTTAATGGAGGTTTATTTGGTTCACCGTCAATAACTGAAACAATATCAGCACCAAGTAGCTATAATGTACCAACAAAATATTTTAAGGTTCAATATATCTGGGGAACATATACTTATGGTGCGTGGCAGGGATCAGATTTTAGATGGTATAACAACATGCAGGTTTATCAAAACTTATTTGCTGATAAATTTATTAGCTATGGGTTTTCTGATAATGGAACAGGTGCTAAACTACAAATACAGGGTAATGGATACATAAGAGATAATTTTTTAATTGGAACTACTACTAACGCAGGTTATAAACTTGATGTAAATGGAACAACAAGAATAATAGGGAATTTAACTGCTACTTCATTTATTAAATCAGGAGGAACTTCTAGTCAATTTTTAAAAGCAGATGGTAGTGTAGATTCTAGTACTTATTTACCATTAAGTGGCGGAACTATTACAGGAACCGTTAACTTTTCTAATAATAATATAGAAGGAGTCGGGCATATTATAATGGCAGATTCTGGATTTGGAGAAGGAATTCAATGGGAAAATTGGTTTATTTGTGATGCACCAGATGATAGTTCAAATCAGGCTGGAAATTTACAATTTGTTTATGTTCCAGACAATGCTGTTAGAATGACCTTTGATACTGGCGGTACACTAACCCTAAGCAATCGACTTGTTGAATTATCTTCAATCCGATATAAAACTAATGTTGAGTCCTTAACTCCAGCACTAGATAAAGTCTTACAACTAAGACCAGTTTATTATACCAAAATTAGTGGAACTGATGGAACTGAAATTGGTTTAATCGCAGAAGAGGTTGCAGAAATCTATCCAGAATTAATTAAATATAATGAAGCAGGACAAGTTGATGGTATTAACTATACTCGAATTGCACCTATCTTGATCAAGACAATTCAAGAACAGCAAGAACTTATTAAAAAATTAACCAAGAGAATTGACGATCTTGAAAATAGATAACTAATATGGCACAATTAATAAACGGAACAACTATTGCTGGACATACCGCGATTCACGCAGGAAACTTATCTGCACACAGTATTGCAACCACAACCTATGTTACTACTCAAATTAATAATCTTATTAATGGTGCACCGGGTGCGCTCGATACCCTTAATGAGTTAGCTGCTGCATTAGGTAATGATGCAAGTTTTTCAACCTCAATTACAAACTCTATTTCGGCAAAGGTTGCCAAGTCTGGTGACACAATGACAGGAGAATTAGTTTTCTCAATGTCAGCCCCACAAATTAGATTTGCCGATACTGATCATTATGATCACTGGATTCATGTAAATTCAAATAGATTTTATATTCTTTCGGATCGTAATGGAGATGGTTCATGGGAAACTCCTTATCCAATGGAGTTAAACTCTGAAACCAATGTTGCCTATATGTTCGGCAATACAGTAATTCACTCTGGAAATATTGGATCCTATGCTTTAACGTCTCTTCCATCTCATACTCATGATGACAGATATTATACTGAAGGCGAAGTTGACTCATTAGTTGGAAATCGTTTATATCAAGCAAGAGTAACCATTGATGTTAATGCATCTAGTGATACTGGTTTATACAGAGGATCTACTTCGGGTTGGTCAAATCGTCCAACCGTTGTACACAATGGAGGAGCTCTTCTTCATATTGATACTCATCCAGGAGGATATTACTCTCAATTATTCTTTGATACTGGTGGAGATAGACTTTATTTTAGAAATCAAAATGGAGGATCATGGGGAAGTTGGCTAACAATGATCCACTCTGGAAATATTGGAAGTCAGTCGGTATCATATGCAACTACTGCTGGCTCAATTTCTGGATATAACAACCCAACGACTAGCTCTACTGCAAATACTATAGCATATCGTGATGCTGGTGGAGATTTGTATGCAAGGTATATGTTTGCTGTACATTTTAATCAATCTGGAGGAAACAGCGAAAACCCAACAATTGGTCAAATTTGGACTCAAAACACTAGCGATAATTATGTTCGTAAATCAACTCCTGCTCACTTTATCAGCCAATTAGGTCTTATTACAACTGGCAATATTGGATCTCAATCTGTATCTTATGCAACCACAGCTGGTGCGTTAACGTCAATGAATATTTCACAGTTTACTAATAATAGTGGATATATTACTGGAGAATCTGATACGCTGGGAACTGTAACTGGTCGTGGTGCAAGTACTGGAACATTTTCTACTTTTTCTGGAGGATTAAGTGTAAGTTCAGGAACTCTATATTTTAGAGGTAGTGATACTGAAAGAATTCAGGGAGAAGGATGGGCAATGGGTATCTATGGTTATAATAATAACGATGGATTCTTATTTTATCAAAGAGATACTTCTGGAAACCCGCATCCAACTTTCCATATTGGAGGTTGGAATAACGCTTCATATGGAGGATGGTCGAATGCTGATTCAATGATTACCCTAGTAAGAGGAGATGGAACAAATTCAACTGGTACAACTTATGCTACGCGAGGTCTTTCTAACTCTTCTTATTATACAAATATTGTTAAAACAACCTCTGCTACTGTATTTAAAGATGCGCAAAGTTTGCATCAATTTACAGGTAGAGTAACTACTGTTACATTAGGTGTAACAAATACTGTAAGCGGAGCTGAGGTTCTTACAGTTGATGGTGTTAATGGCCGACTCTTTTCCGTTGTTGACGATTTAACAGATTCTCTCTTTTCTGTAAATACAATCGCAGGTTTTCCTGTTATTGAAGCTTATGCAAACAATGTAGTTACGATTGGAAAATTTGGAACCAACGCAATTTATGTAGGTCAGGATGGCCGAGTTGGATTTGGAACAACAGATTTTTCTTATACAGCAGCCGATCAAGGCTCTCCAACTAATAACAGGGTCTTTGTAAATGGCTCAATTCAATTACTTGGAAATAACGATGCAATTGTATTTGGTCGAGGAACCGGAACTGTCCTAAAGGATGAAAATCTCCTATTTGGATGGGGTGGCGGTTGGTATATGCAAGACGCCTCTTATATCAGATCAGTTGGCAATAAAGCAATTAGTTTAGGTGGAGGTAGTGCAGACTATATTGGTTCCATCTACATGAACGGTGGAGTCTATATCCAAACTTACAATGATAGAAATTTAATTATAAAGGGTTCAAGCAGTAGTGATGCTGGTATTGAGGGTCGAAACTCTGCCAATAGTAATGTTTTTCAAATTTATGGTAATGGAAGCGATTATGGCTTCTTAAATGGAACTTGGGCAGCTTGGGATATTAAGAAAACCAAGAATGGTGCAATGTACATGAATGATAATAACTCATATTATCTTCATACAAATAGTACAACAAATTTATACGCACTAACTATACAAGGAGCGACTGTGGCAACTCAAAGCTGGGTTCAGTCTCAGGGATATTTGACCTCGGCTGGATCATATCTTCCTTATGGTAACTGGACAGGCAATTCCGGTCTAAATGATTATAAGCTATATCTCAGAACCAATGGTGATAATAATCACTATTTATGGAATGCAGCTGATGATTGGGAAGAGTTAAATGCATACGAAGGAACCGGATTTAGAATAACAAGCGTTGGAGGAACCGTTGGCGTTTTATATGTTTATGGTTCTACAAATGGTGGTTATACTTATTCTCCATACTCCTTTAGAGCACCCATCTTTTATGACTCAAATAATACTACTTATTATGGTGACTTTGCTAGTATTAGTAGTATGTATGGGGTAGCGATTAGAGGCGACCAAAGTTCGACTGATACTTCTAATCAAATATTCTTCTGGGATGCAGGGAATACCACTACATCAGCCATAGGATTTAAGGCCAATGGTGGAAACTTTTCAAATCCAACTGGTAATGGCGATGGTTATAATACTTACTTTTCAATGGACACCAATGGTAGAGGCTGGGTCTTTAGAAGAGCAACTGGCGGTTCTGACTTTAGTGCAGCATATACATCAGGTTGGATCCTAAACAATGGTATATGGCAAGCAAATGCATCAATGCGCGCGCCAATATTCTATGATTCAGATGATACTGGATATTATGCAGATTTTAATTCTACATCTAATTCAGCAATAAGACTTAGAGGCGGTATGCTTATTGGACCCAATACCACATGGGGTGCATACTTACAAGTGGGTGGTAACGGACATGTATCTACCTCATATGCTAATATTGTAACAACTAATGGTAATTTACACTTAGATGCTTCATCTGGTCGAGCAATATATTTAGGTAATTATGTTAATAGCACGATTTATTTAAACACCAGCGGTTATTATATTAATAGTGACGGATCTTATTACAACGGTAGAAGTGAATACGTAACTATTAATTATAATAATAATTCAAACTCAACTTATCAATTATTATGGGGTTCAGGAAACTCTGTCTATGGAACAGCTGAGGTTTATGTAAATCCATCAAATGATCATATTTATGCAAGTGGATTCTATGCCGGATCAGATATTTACCTAGGAACTCGTGGAACTTGGTTAAGTTCATGGTTAAACCAGGCCCTATTAACAACGTCAGATCCTACACATAACAGTTTATATTTAGCAAACGGAAATCTTAGACTTTATCAAGGTAGCGGTACAGCTTTACATATTCAAACAGCCTATGGCTATGGTATACTCGGCCCTCAAAATAGTAGTTGGTTTCACTTTGAAACTGATAGACCTAATTTCTATTTTGGAAGAAGCATTTACGTTAATGGATCAGTTTGGATATATGGAGGATCACAATTAGTTGAAAATAACGGCGGAACTTGGAGTATAAACATAAGTGGTACAGCTGCAAGAGCAACCAGGGCTAATGGTAATTTTTATATTGACGATAACTACGGTAATACTGTAGTTGGAAATTATTCATCGACTAGATTCCAGGGAGTTTATGCAATGGGAGATTCTTATAAAATCTCAGCAGATGGAACTAGCTTATCTACTCTATACGGTTTAGCATGGACGCATAGCAATGTTGGAGGTCAAGGTGGATACGTATCTGGACATCAACTTTTAGTTGTAGCAAATGGGCAAACCTTAACTGCAATTAGTACTGATATTTGGGCAAGAGGAAATATTTCAGCAAACGGTGGAGTTTATGATTCAGGTTCGCGCGTAGCAATTTCAAGAGGCGAGGGTCGAAATTACGTAGACTATTCAAGATATGTTTATAATAATGGAGCATATTCTGGATCAGGATGGATTGAACCTTCTGATCTTGGTGTAAGATACGCAAATAGTGCAGGTAACTCTGATACAGTAGATGGATTTCACGCAGATTCCTTTTTTAGAAATCTAGGTTTTGGCTCAGGTTATCCTAGCTGGGACGCTAATACTATGGATGAAAACCGTTCTGGCTTTACTTATTCTAATAATGCTCCACTAACTGGATGTATTGCATATTTTGGAGCTTCTGGATATGGTATGCAACTCAATGGTAATTACAATGGAGATTTATTTTCCATAAGAAGTAGAAATGGTGATGCTGGTAGCTGGAGACCTTGGAAACGTCTAATAACTGATTATAATATTGGCGATTACAAAGCAAATGGAGCTCTTAAATTATGGGCAGAATCTCATCCTAATGATTATTATATTGTAAATAACTGGACTGGTTCATATTGGAGATTAACTACTAATCACGGCTCACCAGTTCAGGTTGGATACGCTGATAATGCCGGTAATTCAAGCAATACTAGTAGTGTAAGTAATGCAACTGGAAATAGTTATACTTGGACTGCAACGAACTATTTTAGAAGTACAGGCGGCGGCTATTCTGGAAGTTTAGCTTCGCCACCTTTACAAGCATATTCTGGAGGAAATGAATCTGCTTATATGTCTTTCCATAAAGGCGGACACTACGCTGTAAATATGGGTCTAGACGCAGACAACGTATTTAGAATTGGAGGATGGTCTGCTTCTTCTAACAGATTACAAATGGATATGTCCGGTAACTTAACTATGGCTGGTGATGTAACTGCATTCTCTGATGCTCGAGTTAAAACCAATGTAAAAACAATTGAAAATGCGCTAGATAAAACCCTAGCTTTACGTGGAGTTTCTTATAACAGAACTGATTCAGATGATACTAAAACTAAAATTGGAGTTATTGCACAAGAAACTCTAGAAGTTGTTCCGGAAGTTGTTAATCAGGATAATTCAGGAATGTATAATGTTTCTTATGGTAACATGGCTGCACTATTCATTGAAGCAATTAAAGAACAGCAGGCACAAATAGAAGAACTTAAATCAGAAATTAAAAAATTAAGAGGAGAGTAATATGGCAATCGGAACAGGTTCAGTTTCCATGATGGGGATTAATCTTGAATTAGGAAGATCCTCAACTGCAGCTATTTCTCTAAATACGGCAGAAGATGGCGGGT
>Ga0222713_10003499_pt1 | contig 16271 bp, 2 predicted proteins | sample C33_649DmetaG_FD_165061 | JGI IMG/M metagenome (GOLD analysis project Ga0222713, IMG submission 165061) | Estuarine water microbial communities from San Francisco Bay, California, United States - C33_649D | ecosystem: Environmental > Aquatic > Marine > Unclassified | place: USA: California...
ATTGAAAGTTCTGGTGTCAACTATCAGAATAAAAAAAGAACAACAACTTCTTCCGGAATTAGCACTTCTCTTGGAGAAATTACAATAAAAAATCATGATTATCAATCTGGAGAAATTGTAAGATACTCAACTAACGGAACAGTAATTGGTGGATTGACTAATGATACGAATTATTATGTGACAAAAGTAGATCAAAATAAATTCAAACTTTCCATTGTTGGTATTGGAACCGATAATCAGGATTTTTACTACAAAACGCAACAATATGTTGATCTGACTTCTAATGGTTCAGGTGTTCATAACTTCAATTATCCACAAATAACAGTTGAAGTTGTTGGTAGTATTGGAGTATCTTCAATATTTAAGGCAAAAGTTCAGCCTATTTTTAGAGGAGAAATTACTTCAGTTCATTTAGAAAATAATGGTGTCGGTTACGGTTCTTCGGAAATTATCAATTTTAGTAGAGATCCAAACATAACACTTAATAGTGGATCAGAAGCTCAACTTATTCCAATTATTAATGCAGGAAAAATAGTTGAAGTTTTGGTAAATAATCCAGGTAAAGATTATACTTCCCCACCAAATCTTAGCATTTTAACTAACGGTAGTGGAATTGGTGCAGTTTTAACGCCAGTTTTAGAAAATGGTCAAATCAAATCCGTTAAGATTATAGAAAGTGGTGCAGGATATGATCAAAACAACATTTCTATTCTTGTTTCTTCCGCTGGAGTTGGTGCGGAGCTAAAATCACAATTAAAATCTTGGACTATAAATCTTTTTACAAAATATTTAAGCAAAATTACTAGTGATGATGGATTTATTTTCAATAATCCAAATTCTAAGTATGGATTAGAATATAGTCATTTGTATGCGCCAAGAAAACTTAGAGAAAACATTTATGCTAAAGAGATTAGCGGAAAGATTCTTTACGGTAAACCAGATTTAGTAAAGTCAAATAACGTTGAAGTTAGTTCTACTAGTCACTCACCATTAATCGGGTGGGCATACGACGGAAACCCAATATATGGTCCATATGGATTCGAAAGTAAGAGTGGTGGTTCAATAACCAGAATGAAATCTGGATACGTTCTCATCCAAGACTTAGACAGACCCCCCTTCCCTTCTGGATTTTTTGTTGAAGATTTCAAATACAAAAATATAAACGAGGATTCTGTACTTGATGAATATAATGGAAGATTCTGCATAACTCCAGATTTTCCAAATGGAACTTATGCATATTTTGCAACGATTGATAGTGCATCTTCAAATTCATTTGGTGGTTATAGATTACCAGTTTTCCCATATATTATAGGAAATAAGTTTAAATCTGCGCCAAATGAATTTAACTTCAAGAGACTATCAAATCAAGATGATATTGATTTAAATCAAACAAAATGGGCTAGAAATACAACACCATATAATCTTCTTAAGGATAATGCTTCTTATGCATATCTACCTTTACCAAATATTTTGGACCAAACGCTAGATGTTAAATATGCATCTCCAGGTTCAATTGATAATATTGGTATAGTAACTGGAGGATTAAACTACAAGGTAAATGATAAAATTCTGTTTGATGAACAGGAGACTGGAGGGTTTGGATTTGCATCCAAGGTTTCCAGAATTGCAGGAAAAACAGTAAATTCAATTAGTGTTGCAAGTACCACTATTAATGGAGCAGAAATTTATTCCATTGAAGGGAATAAAAATTTATTCTTCATTCAGTCCAATTCACCACATTCTTTCTTAAATAGGGATATTATTTCTATTTCTGGAATTAATACAACATCATCTTTGATTGGTGGATTTTATGTAGCAGGAATTTCTACTAACACATTGTCGGTATCCAATCCATCTGGCATTTCTTCTGTTACTGTAACTGGTATTGTTACTTATATTTCCGTTTCTGGAAATCTTTCTGGTGTTAAAGAAAATGATATTTTTAAAATTGGAACAGAAAAAATTAAGATATTAAATGTAGATAAGGATTCTTCAAGAATTAGAGTTTTAAGATCAGTAGAAGGAACTGTTGGTTCTGCACATAGTTATACTGATGTTTTGTATGAACAACCTAGAAGATTTTCTATCAATGTAGGAAATACAACATCTTATGGATATAAGTTAAATAGAGAAATTTATTTTGATCCTAAAGAATCACTAGGTATAGGAACTTTATCTGGAGTTGGTATTGGGTCAACTCTATCATTCTCGAATCCAGGTGTTGGAGCATCACAGATTTTTATACCAACAAGAGCAATTTATATTCCAAATCACAATTTGGAAACCGGAGATTCTCTAGTGTACTCAACAAATTCTGGAGATGCAATATCAATTTCAACTACTGGAACAAGTTCAGTAGTACTTTTAGACCAATCGACAGTTTATGTTGCAAAAATTACAAATGATCTAATTGGTATATCAACAGTAAAGGTTGGTTTAGGAACAACTGGAACTTTTGTTGGAATTGCTACAACAACAAATACTATAAGTACTCTGTACTTTACTGGTATTGGAACGGGAACATATCACAGCTTTAAGACAAGTTATCCAAAACTAACCTGCAAGGTATCTAAAAATCTTGTTACAGTTTCTACTGCACAAACTCACGGTTTAACCAACAATGACGACGTATTCGTTAACGTAAATCCAGGGTTATCTACTACATTAACAATTAAGTATAATGATTATAATAGAAGGGTATTAGTAAATCCAAAATCCTTCACATCTGGAGATATTGATATTAGTTCAAATTCAATTTTTATTCAAAATCATAACTTTGTTCAAGGACAAAAAGTTATTTACAATGCAACATCTCCTTCTGGTGGGTTAGTTAACAATAAAATCTATTATGTAGTAGTTTTTGATTCAAACACTGTAAAACTATCAAATTCTTATTATAGTGCCATTGGGTTAAATCCAGAAATAGTTGATATAACATCCACGTCTAGCGGAACACTATCTGCAGTAAATCCACCAATAAAGGTATATAAAGATTCCACAGTAACATTTGATTTATCGGATTCTTCTTTATCATATTTTAACGGTTCCGTCCAATATTCTGCATTTGAGTTTAATTTCTATCTTGATTCAAATTATACCCAAATTTTTGATAAGTCTAATTTAAGCAAGACCTTTGATGTAATTAAATCCGGGAGAATTGGTATTGATACTGGAGCTTCAGTTACACTTTCAGTTACAAACAATCTACCACAAAAGTTATACTACAAACTAGATCCAGTTTATAGTAGTGATCTTCCATCAGTTAAGGCAGAAGTAAATATAGATTCATCTGTACAGGCAAACAATGAGATTCAAGTTGTCTTTAGTGGATACAATGGAAAGCACAGAATTACTTCTATAGCTTCAACTTCTTTCACATACAATGTAGAAAATCTTCCTGAGTCTGCAATTTATAATTCTTCATCAAAGTTATCATACGAAACTACATCTCAAAGTGCTTTTGGACCAGTTTCCAAAATTGATGTCACATCAAAAGGTCAAAATTATTCATCCCTTCCAAAATTTTCTAAAATAGTTTCTTCTATTGGTACTGGTTCTATTCTTGAAGCATCTAGCAGATCGATAGGAAAAGTACAAAAAACAAGGTTGAATAATATTGGATTTGATTTTTCATGCGATTTTACGGTAAGACCAAATTTAATTCTTCCTCAAATTTTAAAAATTGAAACTCTAAATTCGATTGATTATATTGGTATAACCTCTAGCGGAAGGGGTTATACAACAGCACCCAAACTTGTTGTCCTTGATGGAAGTACGAAACAATTATTGCCTGATGTGGATATTCGTTATTCTCTGGGAGATAATTATGCTACTATTTTAAAAAATACATATCAACTTAACGATGTTACTCCAATTATTATTCCAACTCAAAATTCTAATGGTGTTGGTATTGGATCAATTTTCTATAATCCATCAAATAAAAACGTAACAGTAACATTATCTGTTGGGTTTAGCACTTTAAGTTCTTTCCCATTTGCGGTAAATGATAAGGTCTTAATTGAAAATATTAGTGTTGGTATTAATTCAACTGGAAAGGGATTCAACTCAGAGAATTATAACTATCAACTTTTTACAATCACCGAAGTTGATTCAAATATTGGTGGAATTGGTACTGTAACTTATAATTTAAGTAATTATCTGGACCCTGGCGAAGTTCCAGGAAAATACGACCCAGTAAATTCTTCTGGAAGAATAATTCCCGAGAAATATTTTCCTAAGTTTAGTGTTGGGTTAAAACAAAATAATTTCTTTGAAAATGAAGAAGTTAGATATCCAAATCAACAAATGTCTTTGGGATTTGTTGAAAATTGGGATGAAAAAACAAAGTATGTGAGAATTTCTTCACGAGAAGTACTTAAAGAAGGTAATATACTTGAAGGAGTATCCTCAAAAACTCAGGGTAGAATTTCTTCTAATATTAAAACAGAAGGATTTATTGATGTTGGACCATATTCCAAATCAGAAAATGGGTGGATAACGGAAACAGGAGTCTTAAATAATCAACTACAAAGAATCCAGGACAATTTCTATTATCAAAATTTCTCATATTCTCTGAAATCAAAAGTTCCATATGATACTTGGGAAAATGCTGTTGGGTCATTAAACCACACATCTGGGTTTAAAAAGTTCAGTGATTATCAGTTAGAATCTTTTGGTTATTCTGGAATCAGCACTGATGCAGTTTCTCTTGTTGATGTTACAACTGACATTGATGGATTTGCTAATATCAACTGCGTCTATGATTTCGATCTTGCTAGAGAAAATGTATTAAACATAGGTTCTAAACTTATCTCAGATGAAATCTCATTTTCCAGCAGAGTATTAACTGACTACTTTGAATCCGTAGGAAATAGGGTTTTATCAATTGACGATATAAGCGGCCAATTTAATAGCAATCCAAGATCTACAAGATTTTCTATCGTTCATAGATTTCCATTAACTGATGCTAGAGCACAAAAATATATCACTTATGTAAGAGATAAGAGATATACGTCACAAAGACAATTAATGCTTTTCACTTTACTGCACGATAATAATATTGGATATCTAAATCAATATGGTAGGGTAGAATCTGTTTATGATCTTGGATCTTTTGACTTTAGTATTCAAGGAAATGAAGGATTAATACTTTTCTACCCAACAAAATATAAAGTAAATGATTATGATGTAACTACATTATCATATAATCTAAAAGACAGTTTTGCTGGAGTAGGAAGTACAACTTTAGGAAACGTTGCTGTTTTAGATACTAATACAACATATGTTTCTTCTGGATCAACAACAATTGTTGGAATTAGTACTAATTACACTTCTGCTAAAATTTTAGTAGAGATTTCTGGTAATGATGGTCAATATCAATTTAATGAATTGAACTTAGTTCATGACGGCACTGATATCACGGTCCTCGATTATGGACAGTTATCGAATCACTCCACAGATACATTCTCAAGTTCTGGTCTTGGTAATTTTTATACCTATTTTTCTGGATCAGATTTAAAAATTGATTTTACCCCTAATGTTGGAGTAGCCGCTACAATAAGTACCATTCAGGTGGCACTTGCAAATACAGCAACGTCTGGAATAGGGACTTTTGATATTAAATATGCTAGATTTGAAGCTAGAACTACTTCTATTGCTTCTTCGGCATCCCCATCAGCAAATATAATTGCCGAGTATCCCAATACGTATGACGGTGGATATTATATTATCCAAGTATCAGATATTACAAATAATAGACATCAATTATCTGAGGTTGTTGTTCTTGATGATGAAAATGAGGTATATTTAACAGAATTTGGAAATATTGAGACACATTCGAGTCTTGGAACTATTGGTGCAACAAAAACAATAAACTCAACTAGATTGACATTTACCCCTTTACCAAATATTGATACGCAAGTAAAGGTATTCTTCAATTCACTAACAAACTTTGATGAAATTAATACATTAGTAGATTATAACAATAAAACTGCAGTATCAGATTATAATGTTTATTATGGAACAGAAAGAGATATTAAATTATCTTTTGATTTAAATCACCAAGGCAATCCAATTTTCCAAAAATACTTTGATGGTAGCAGTTCCTCTGTAGTAAGTATTGCGTCAAGTAGTATTAGAATCGAAAATCACTTTTTCGTAACTGGAGAAAAAGTTACATATTCTCCAGGAACACCAGTCTCAGTAGCATCTCCCATTGGAATCGCATCAACTGACTTTGGTGTTGGAATTGGAACCACTAATAAACTTCCTTCAGCAGTTTATGTTATTAAAATTGACGAAAATAATATTAAATTAGCAAGAAGTGCTGAAGATGCTTTAAAAATTGTTCCAAAAGCATTGAATATAACTTCGGTTGGAATTGGAACTGTTCATACATTTACTTCAAATAAACAAAATTCTAAAGCACTAATATCTGTTGATAATGTAATACAATCTCCTATCGTATCAACATCAACGACAACATATTTGTCATCAAATTTCCTTTCGGTTGATGATTTATTGTATGTAGATTCTACCAATAATTTATTCTCTGGAGATTTATTACGTATAGGTAATGAAATTTTAAAAATTGAATCAATTGGAATTGGAAGCACAAATGCAATTCGTGTTGCAAGACCCTGGATGGGGACAGACCTTGCAAGTCATTCTATTGGAACTTCTATCACCAAAGTAAAAGGTAATTACAATATCGTTCAAAATAAAATTAGTTTTGCAGAAGCTCCTTACGGAAACATCCCCCTTGGTACATCCACAAATTCTCCAGATGAAAGAGATTGGTTAGGAATCACTTCATCATCATATTTCCACGGAAGAGTGTTCATGAGATCTGGTATTACAGACTCATCAAACGAATCTTATGACAAAAATTACATTTTTGATGACATTTCTTCTGGATTTAATGGATCGCAAAAATCATTTACACTAACTTCAAATGGGTCAAATATTAATGATATTTTTGAAGATAATGCTATTGTCTTAATAAATGAGATTTTCCAACAACCAGGACTAACAAATAATTATTTCCTATCAGAATCAGTTGGAGTAACCTCAATTTCATTTGTAGGTTCTGCAACATCTCAGGTTTCTGATATTAACACTTCAAATTTACCTGCAGGAGGAATAATTGCTTCTATTGGTTCAACAGAAGGATTTGGATATCAACCTCTAGTTGCTGCCGGTGGAACTGCTGTAGTGTCCGTTGCTGGAACTATTTCGTCCATTAGTATTGGCAATAGTGGATCTGGTTATAGGTCTTCAATTCAAACTTTAACTGGAATTTCTACTGTTGTTGTAAGGGTTGGTGTAGCAACTTCTTCAACTGGAATTGCTAATATTCAATTCATTGGAACAGCAGCAGTTAGTAACGGAAATATTGTCAGTATTGCAATAACAAATCCTGGTGTTGGATATACTTCATCCAATCCACCACACGTAATTATTGATGCACCACTTTCATATTCAAATATTCCATTAATTTATAGTTCATCTTCTTCAGGTATTGGTACTAGAGCAACTATAGATGTTGTAGTTGGTCAAGGATCGAGTATAATTGAGTTTGAAATTAAGAACACTGGATATAGATATGAACCAGGTGATGTATTAACCGTTCCCTTTGGAGGAGCAACTGGAATACCAACGACACCAAACTCTATTTTAAAAGAATTCCAAATTACGGTAGATTCTGTCGATAGAGATAAGTTCTCTGGATGGTCTCTTGGCGAACTAGAGGTCTTTGATGATATTCAGGGGTTATTTGATGGTACTAGAATTATTTTCCCACTAACATATAATGGTTCAATAATCTCTGTTTATGCTAGAAAGGGTTCTTTAATAAACATTCAAGATGTACTTTTAGTTTTCGTTAATGATGTTTTACAAATTCCAGGAAAAGGTTATATCTTTAATGGTGGTAGCAAAATTGAGTTCACTGAAGCCCCCAAACCAGATGATACTTGCAAAATTCTATTCTATAAAGGAAGTGGTGATGATGTTGATGTCATATTCCGTGATGTAATAGATACTGTTAAGATTGGTGATGATTTACAATTAACGTATGATTCTTTTGTTGGACAGTCGCCGAACCTATTGGAAGATGAAAGGAAAGTTGTCGATGTACTATCAATTGAAACTGTAGACACCAATCCATATTTTGGTCCAGGAAACACTTCAAATACGACATTATCAAGACCAATAAACTGGTGTCGTCAAACTGAAGATTTAATTATTAATGAAAAAGAGATAAGTAAAAACAGAGAGTTTTATGAGCCACTCATTTATCCAACCACACATATAATTCAACCAGTTGGTGTCGGATCCACTATTGTTTATGTTGAAAGTCTAAGACCATTCTTCAATCCATCAAATGAAAATGCTGTTTCATTGGACTTCCAAAATAATGTAACCTTTATTTCCCAAGATTCTAAGGTATCTGCAAGTGCAACTGCTGTTGTCTCTGTAGCAGGAACTATAACTTCTATTGATATTATAGATGGTGGTTTTGGTTATGAATCTGCACCTAAAGTTACAATCCAAAATCCAATTGGAATTGGGACAACGACTTCAACCGCAGTTTCATCCATAACATCAGGAATAGTAACATCTATCTCTATCACTGGTGTCGTTACTGGATATTCATCCACAAATCCACCCTCAATATTGATTGATCCTCCAACTAGTGATATTGAAAGCAATAAAGTTATTTCATACTCGGGAGATTCTGGAGTTATTGTTGGTTTTGGAACAACAACCCTTGGTGGTTCGAATCAAATTATTTTAGATCTCTTTATTCCAGTAGATTCTTCGTTGAGATTAGCTTCAATAGCAGGAACTGCGACTACAATAAGTTCTTTAAATTATGGAGACTTCTTTGTTGTTAACAATTCCAATATAGGAATAGAAACATCAATACCTCTCACTTCTCTTGGAAATGATGAGTCTGTTATTGGCATCTCTACCCAATTCTTAGATACTGTATATCAGGTTAATTCAACTCAAGTCATTTCTGCAAATATTGTTGGCGTTGGAACAACTTACATTAGAAGAGTTTTTGCAAAAGTTAGTGGAATTGGAACAATAAACTTTAGTTCAACATTGATCACATTTGATTCCTCCACTTATACTCTGGACAATGACACTCCAGTTTTCTCTGGTATTACTACATCATCAAATTATTTTGGAAATTATAGTTGGGGAAAAATTGAATTGAGATCGAGGTCAAAAAATGTTGGATTTAGTTTCTATGGAAATAATGGAACAATTGGAATTACATCATCTACCTTAGTTAAGAGAACATCTCCTCTGAAATACAGTAATTACATAGTCTAAATATTTTTAAGTATATTCTACCATAATGGCAAAGTTAGGGATAAGCACTGGAACTATACCTAATGATGGAACAGGTGATAGTTTGCTTGATGGTGCCATAAAGATAAACAGCAACTTTAATGAAATTTATAATTATCTCGGTGATGGAACTAACCTAACTGCCATTGGTGGAACTTGGGTTACGACTACTGTAGGAATTCATACCCTTAAGAATGTTGGCATCGGAACTACAAATCCAACGTCATCCTTAACTGTTGGTGGCAATATCAGCATTTCTGGCGTATCTACACTAGGAAATACTATAGTTGGTGGCGCAACAACTCAATTAGTAGTAAATGGTGATGCAAGAATTACTGGAATTCTTACTATTGGTTCTTCAAGCATTACTTTAAATGGTTCTTCCAACACAATTAATGTTGGTTCCGGTATTACTATCAATGGTTCAACTGGAATTATTAGTGCAACATCAATTGTTATAAATGGAACATCAATTACTGGTGGTGGAGTAACTTCAATTACTGCAGGATCTGGAATTTCTGTCGATCAAAGCACGGGTAACGTAACAATTACTGCTACTGGAGGTGGTGGGGGTTCTTCGCAATGGGTTTCTACTGGAGCAGGAATTCACACAACTTCTAATGTTGGCATTGGGACAACAGTTCCATCATCAAAATTAGATGTTTACGGGTCATCAAATTTTACAACTGGAGCTTCTTCTGTTGGCATTGGAACAACTGCAGTTAATGTTACTGCACAAAATATAAATCTTAATGCTGGAACTATCCTTTACAATACGCCAGGAGCATTTTTTGAATCTATCGTTGGTACATTTTCAGTTACTTCCGATTCTATTTTATTTAACTCTTCTTTCCCCGTACCATTTAATGTCCCTACTGTTTCTATTGCATCAACATCTCTTTTACCTGCATTTTCGATAGGTCAAAATGTTGATGGAACTGGAGAAGATCATATTGGATTTACATATGATAACATTGGAGGAACTGCCGGTGTTGGTGGAACAGCAAGAATCTTTACATCAAATGGTGATTTAAAAATTGTAACAGATTATAATGGAATTGCAACAGGTTCAAATATCACTGTTGGATCTGAGAATATTATTTTTACAGATAAACTAGAAACTCAAGAACATTTAAGAATTACAAGCTCTGGTGTTGGTATTGGAACCACAAATCCAACAAGTGCTCTTACAGTAACTGGAGATATAAACGCAACAGGTGTAGTTACCGCAACTTCCTTTGTTGGCGATGGTTCTGGTTTAACTGGTGTTATTGGTTCTGGTTCAGGAATTGTTGTTTTAGATGATGGTTCACCTATAGGAACTGCGGGAACCATTGATTTTGGTGCAAATCTATCAGTATCTGCAATTTCTGCTGGTGTTGTTACTATTACTGCTTCTACCGGAACACCATCGCAGTGGGTATCAACAGCAATAGGAATTCACACACTCTCTAATGTTGGCATTGGAACCACAAATCCAACAAGTGCTCTTACAGTTAAAGGAAATACTTCTCTTGAAATTTTAAATATTTCTGGTGTTTCTACTTTTGTTGGGGGTCTTTTTGCGAATGATATTTATGTTGGAGATTATGATAGAATATTCTTTGGTAATAATTCCAACTTTACTATTGGTTATGATACTGGCAATGGAGAAAGTTTAATTAAAAATCAAACTTCTGCTCCTTTTGCAATTGATTTGGGATCAAACAACGCATCTACACTTACAGTTAGAACTGGATTTGGTAACACATTAGCATATTTCTCAAGAACTAATGTTCAACTTTATGAATCAACTAATAAAAAGTTTGAAACTATCGGTGCTGGTGTAACAGTCACTGGAACTACTTTTACAAATCAGTTAAGTGTTTCTGGAGTAACCACAACCGCAGGACTTATTGTTTCAAATATTGCAGACTTTAATGGATCTGATGCACTCTTATATTTTAATAACGATCAAAAGTTTGCTACAAAAAATGACGGTATTCAAGTTACTGGGTTAAACAGAATTGTATCATCTACTTTTGGATTTGGAAATAATGGTATTAAAATCACCACCGATTCAACAGATCAAGCAGACATCTATCATACATCTGCTGGAATTCTTAATATTGACAACTACAGAGCAACTGGTGGAAGTATTGCATTTAGAGCTACTGATGGTTCCGGAAACACAACTGAACAAGCAAGAATTACAAGTTCTGGTGTTGGTATTGGAACCACAAATCCAACATCAAAACTAACCGTTCGTGGTGGTGATATTTCTGTTGGTGTTAGCACTGCTCACGGTGTTGTTCTTACATCACCGAATGGAACTCAATATCGTCTTATTGTCAGTGATGCAGGTGCTTTAAGTACAGTTGCAGTATAACTCATAAATAAATAAAAAACTCCACAAATGGCCGCAATTATAACTGATCAGATTAGAATATTAAATGCTAAAAACTTTGTTGCTGGAGTAACTACCTCTGCTAATTCTTATTATACTTTTGTTGGTCTTCCAAACCCAACAAATATTCAAAGTGATTGGGACACCACTCCACCATCTCCTAGAGATAGTTTTGATGAAGAAAATAATTATTGGGACACGATAATTGCCCTGAAGAAAATTAATTCTTCAGATGTTCGTCAGGTAGTTCAAAAAAGAGTATGGTCTTCAGGAACTACCTATGATTATTATAGACATGATTATAGTAGATCAAATGTTGCACCAGTTTCTGGTGCAACAAGTTTGTATTCTTCATCATACTATGTTTTAAATAGTGACTATAGGGTTTATATTTGCCTACAAAATGGAACAGATCCTACTTATCCAAATGGTAGACCTTCATTAGATGAACCAACATTTGTAGATTTAGAGCCCAGAGCGGCTGGAGCAAGTGGAGATGGATATGTTTGGAAATATTTGTATACGATTAAACCAAGTGATATTGTAAAATTTGAGTCAACAAACTTTATGCCTGTCCCATTAAATTGGGAAACAAGTGCAGATAATGCTTCAGTAAGAAATAATGCAGTTGATGGATCAATAAAAATAGTAACAGTCAAAAATCGCGGTGTTGGTGTAGGAACGGCAAACAGAACTTATACGAGAGTCCCTATAAAAGGTGATGGTACCGGTGCAGAATGCACTATTGTTGTGAATAATGACCAACAAGTGGAGTCGGTAGTAGTATCAAATCAAGGTTCTGGATATACTTATGGAAATGTTGATTTAGTTGGCGGTAACGTTCCAACAGGATCCGTTAGACCAACATTTGACGTAATTATTTCCCCTAAGGGAGGGCATGGAGCGGATATTTATAGAGAGTTGGGTGCATATAATGTTCTTCTTTACTCTAGAATTGAAAATGATTCCCAAAACCCAGATTTTATAACTGGAAACCAGATTGCAAGAGTTGGTGTTGTTGAAAATCCAAAACAGTTTGGTTCAACTCAGTTATTAAATACGGATAAAGCAAGTGCTGCTTATGCAATAAGACTAACTGGTATTGGATACAGTTCTGCAACTTTTTCTCCAGATTCACTAATTACACAAACCGTAGGAACTGGAATAACTGCTTCTGGTAGAGTGATTAGTTATGACCAGACAACTGGGGTTCTAAAATATTGGCAAGATAGGACTCTTGCTGGATTTAGTACTGGAAGCACATCTGTTGGTACGGCACAAACAAATCCACAATATGGATTCGATTTAGTTGAATTCACAAATAATCCATCATCAGGCGGAAGTCTAGTTATTAATGGAAACACCGGTGCAACGTTATCAATTAGCACATCTTTTACGGGCATATCTACCGTAATAAATAGTAGGACCTACTATCTTGGTCAGTCTTTTGTAAACGGTCTAGCAAATCCAGAGGTCAAAAAGTATTCTGGAAACATCATTTATGTTGATAATAGACCAGCAATTACTAGATCATCAAACCAAAAAGAAGATATCAAAGTCATTTTGCAGTTCTAAAGAATTATGTCTCAAGTAACAAACCTCAATGTATCGCCATATTTTGACGATTTTGATGCAAATAATGACTATTATAAGGTTCTTTTTAAGCCTGGATATCCAATTCAAGCAAGAGAACTGACCACTCTACAAACTATTTTACAAAATCAAGTTGAAAAGTTTGGCCAACATTTTTTTAAAGAGGGTGCAAAAGTAATTCCAGGCAATACCTCATATAATCAGTTCTATTATGCAGTAGAGCTGAATAATACTTATTTGGGTGTTCCTCTAGATGCATATGCGGAACAACTTGTTGGGACAAAAATTACTGGGCAGACTTCTGGAATCACTGCAGTAGTAGAAAAAGTATTACTATCTACTGACTCGGAAAGAGGAAATGTTACTCTATATGTAAACTATCTAAGTTCTAGTACACAAAATAATTCAACTGTTCAATTTTTAGATGGAGAAAATCTATCTTCAAATACGGTTATTACATCTGGATTGTTAGGGAATACTTCAATTTCCGCAGGAACTCCTTTTGGAATTACAATTGCCAATAATGCAACTTCTATTGGTTCTGCCTTTTCAATTACTGAGGGTGTTTACTTTATAAGAGGTTACTTTGTAACAGTAAATACAGAGACTTTAATTCTAGATCAATATTCAAACAACCCAAATTATAGAGTGGGATTGTTTATAAATGAAGAAGTTATTAATTCGGATATTGACGAAGCATTAAATGATAATTCTCAAGGATTTAATAATTATGCTGCACCCGGGGCAGACAGATTAAAAATCTCCGTATCTCTGTTCAAAAAAGATTTAACAGATTTTAACGATAATAATTTTGTCGAGTTAGCAACTATTGTAGATGGTGTAATAAAGACCGTTAGAACACCTAAAGACTACAATTTAATCCAAGATGAGTTAGCTAGAAGAACTTATGCAGAATCTGGAGACTATTATGTAACTCCATTTGATTTAAGCATCAAAGAATCTTTGAATGATGGTTTAGGTAATAGAGGTGTATTTAATCAAGGTCAGTTTACTTATGGTGGGTCTACTCCATCAGAGAATCTTGCAATTTATCAAATTTCTCCCGGAAAGGCATTTGTAAGAGGATATGAAGTAGAAACCACTTCTCCTGTATTTTTAGATTCAGATAAACCAAGAGCAACGTCTACTCTCAAAGATTTATCAATTAATTATAATACTGGTTCAACTCTAACACTAAACAGAGTATTTGGAACTCCTATCATTGGAATAGGGAATACTTATGTTTTAAGTTTGAGAGATTCGAGAGTTGGAACTGCGTCAACTATTGCTGCAGGAAAAGAAATCGGTGTAGCTAGAGTCTATGATTTTAGATTAGAATCTGGTTCTTATGACACCACCAATCCAAATTTAAATCAATGGAATATTTCATTATATGATGTACAAACTACAACTGAAATAACTTTAAACGAACCAATTACACTTTCCGTTCCCACATTCGTAAAAGGAAAAAATAGTGGGGCTACTGCATTTTTAAAGAATTCTGTAACTAATAGTGCATCTATTGTTCTTTATCAAAAGAGTGGTGATTTTATTCCAAATGAATCTTTCATAATTGACGGAATTAGAAATAATAGAGTTGCTATAGCTATTACTTCTTATGGTATTACTGACGTAAAATCCGTTTATGGTATTGTTGGAACTGCAAAAACATTTAATGCGGATACTTTGCAGGCAGATTCGTATAATGTTGGTATTGCTACTATCAGTGGGGCAACTGGTGGCATAAGCACTATCACAAGCACGAATGAAAATTTCCCCGGTAAGATTGTTAGAGTAGGAAATCTAGTCAAGTTTAGCAATAATTCAACATCACTTCCAGTATATGCTAGTGTTGTGAGTGTCGGTAAAACGACAATAACAGTATCTGGAGTTGCAACAGTAACTGATGTAAATCAGGGAGGACTTCCAGCATCAACTCTTAGCGTTTCTGATCTTAAAATTCTTGGTACAAAATTATCAAGATCGACAGACGACACCTTATACACCATTTTACCTAGACCTAACGTATCAACGGTAGATCTTACCAATGCTTCATTAACGGTCAGAAAAACTTTTAACGTTACTATTGCGAATAATCAGTTATCTACACCAGTTACTGCTGGAGATAATGAAACATTTTTGCCATTTGATGAGGAAAGATATTCATTAATTAGATCAGATGGAAGTACAGAAGTTCTCACCTCTGATAGAATTGATTTTATTAATGGTTCGACTCAAATTCAAATTTATAATTTAGGAACAAACGATAATGCAACTTTGGTTGCCACTTTAAGAAAGATTAAACCCAAATCAAAAATTAAATTGAAAAATAGGGTTTCCTCCTTAATCATTGATAGATCGAAGTATGAAGCATCTGGAATTGGTGCTACTACTTTAAATGATGGATTGATTTACGGAAACTATCCATATGGAACAAGGGTTCAAGATGAGAATATTTCACTCAACACCCCAGATATTATTAATGTTTACGGAATCTATGAATCTAAGACAACTTCAGATCCATCTTCTCCAACTCTGGTACTTTCTTCAATAAGCGGACCAACAACAAAGACTACAGATTTGATTATCGGTGAGCAATTTATTGGTCAGTTGAGTGGAGCAATTGGTGTATGTGCGGAAAGAATAACCGACTCGCAGATTTCATTTATCCCTCTAAATGAAAGTACTTTTAAAGAAGGAGAATCAATTACATTCTCTGAGTCAAATATCCAGGCAGTTATTACCACTATAGATTCCCCGAGTTCTAACATCTCATCGAACTTTAAGTTTGACAATGGACAAAAAGGATCTTTCTATGGTTATGGATCGATTAATCGTACACCAGATTCGCCAGAACCATCGAAAAAAATAAAAGTATACTTTGCAAGTGGATATTATCAAAGTTCAGATGATGGTGATATCACAACTA
>Ga0222713_10003502_pt1 | contig 16262 bp, 12 predicted proteins | sample C33_649DmetaG_FD_165061 | JGI IMG/M metagenome (GOLD analysis project Ga0222713, IMG submission 165061) | Estuarine water microbial communities from San Francisco Bay, California, United States - C33_649D | ecosystem: Environmental > Aquatic > Marine > Unclassified | place: USA: California...
AGGCGTCGGCGATCACCGAAACCGAGTGGTATCCGATCATGCAATTGGTTTCGCAAGAGGCCAATTCCCAAACCGGCAAAAGCCCCGATTCTTCGAACTGCAAGAGCATGCTGCGCACAAAATTGATCGTGCGGGTGGAATCGATAAGCCCCAACAGCGGATGCAAAGCCCTGTAAGTATCCCACAGGGAGAATACGGTATAAACCGGGTGGCCCGCCCGGTGGATCTCCCCGTCTCGGCCTCGGTATGAACCGTCGACATCAGAAGCAAGGCTGGGGTGAATCATGCAATGGTATAAGGCCGTGTAAAACACCGTATCAGCCTGTTTTCGACCCGTGGGCCATTCGGCCTGAATCTTGGAAAGTTCCCGATCCCAAGCGGCTTGACAATGCTGGCGAGCGCTAACCAAGCTTGAAATGATGCGGGTTTCCTGCCTGAGGTTGTTCAATGCCCCTTCGACGCTGGTCGATGACAGAGCCACTTGCACCTCCAAGACCAGGGGCTGACCATTCGGGGAACGAAACGACACCAAGGCTTGGCGATCGCCGCTGCGCTGAAAACAATAATCGGCATCGTAGTGCCAATCGCTCAAATGAATGGCTTGGCTAAAGCGCAAGGCAAAGAATACGTACTGCTCATTGGCCCAAGCCTTGGACTTGCGATATCCCACCAGGGTGACCGAATCGTAAACCCTGAGTTCACTGGCCAACAATGGGTCTCGATGCTCCAAATCCAACAACACCGCCCCATTTGCATCGGGGAATTGATAGCGGTGAAAACCAACCCGCTCGGTGGCACTCAATTCAACCTGAATGCCGTTGTCCAAACGAACCTGGTAATAGCCGGCTTGGGCCGATTCTTGGCTGTGGCTAAAGGACTGCGGCTGCTGCGCAGCCGGGGCCAAATTTCCACTTCCCACTTGAGGCTGAATGAGAATGTCACCGTAATCGCTGCAACCGGTGCCGCTCAAATGGGTATGCGAGAAACCATAGATGCTCGAATCGCTGTAATGATAGCCGCTGCAGCCATCCCAGCTGCCGTCAATGCGGGTATCGGGACTGAGTTGCACCATGCCGTAGGGGGCTACGGCCCCGGGGAAGGTGTGACCGTGCCCACCGGTTCCAATAAAGGGGTTGACCAAACGGCTATAAGACTGGGGCGATTGAGCCCACAGCGAAGCAACTCCGAAGAACAGAGCTGTGCAAATCCATCTCATGCAAGCAAATTAGCGCTTTTTTAGCAGGTCTAAAGCCACGTCGACGATCATGTCTTCCTGGCCACCTACCATTTTTCGCCTTCCCAATTCAACCAAAATGTCACGGGTATCGATGCCGTATTTGGCTGAAGCACGCTCAGCGTGCAGCAAGAAACTCGAATACACACCGGCATAGCCCAATGACAAGGTTTCGCGGTCTACGCGAACCGGGCGGGTTTGCAAGGGGCGAATGCGGTCGTCGGCCAGGTCCATCAAGCGATACAAGTCGGTACCGTGATCCACACCCATGCGGTCCAACACGGCGATGAGCACTTCCAAGGGGGCGTTTCCTGCACCGGCTCCCATACCGGCCAAGCTGGCGTCGAGGCGAACTGCCCCGTGTTGCAGCGCTACAATGGTATTGGCCACTCCCAAACTCAAGTTGTGGTGGCAGTGAATGCCGATTTGAGTCTCGGGCTTCAACACCTCCTTGAAGGCGAGCATTCGATCGCGCACCTGATCGGGCAACAGGGCTCCAGCCGAGTCGGTCACATACACGCAATCGGCTCCATAGGATTCCATCAACTGGGCTTGTTGAGCCAAGGCCTTAGGGTCATTCATGTGGGCCATCATCAAAAAGCCCGCTACGTCCATACCCAAGTCTTTGGCCGCCGCTATGTGCTGAGCCGAAATGTCGGCTTCGGTACAGTGGGTAGCGATGCGAACCGACTCAACCCCCAATTCGCGGGCTCGTTTCAAATCGTGAATGGTGCCAATGCCGGGAAGCAACAAGGTGGTTAACTTGGCGTGTTTGAGCTCAGAGGCTAGGCCTTCGAGCCACTCCCAATCGCTGTGAGCGCCAAACCCGTAATTGAAACTTCCACCAGCCAGACCATCGCCGTGGGCCACTTCAATGGCATCGACTTTAGCCTCGTCCAAGGCCAAGGCCAAGGATTTCAACTGCTCTTTGGAGTATTGGTGCGCGATGGCATGCATGCCATCGCGCAGGGTTACATCTTGAATGTATACACTCATGATTGAAGGGTATTAGCGGTGATCAAACGCTCAGCTGTAGCCATGGCCGCTGAGGTCATAATATCCAAGTTGCCGGCGTATTCGGGCAGGTAGTGACCGGCGCCGCGAACCTGCAGCATGACGGTCGTTTTGAGCCCATGCCGATAACCCAAACCATCGATGTAAACGGGATTTGATGGGGGAATGTCGTCAAACTGAACTTCCTGGTGCAAGCGGTAACCCGGCACATATTGCTGCACCTCGGCCACCATTTGATCAATGGAAGTGCGAATGGCCTGGCGATCAGCCTGCTCACTCAAGGTGAACACGGTATCGCGCATCACCAAGGGGGGCTCTGCCGGGTTCAAGATGATGATGGCCTTCCCTTTATCGGCCCCGCCCACTTTTTCAATGGCTTGGGCCGTAGTTTCGGTAAACTCATCGATGTTGGCTCGGGTTCCAGGACCCGCTGATTTGGATGATATCGAAGCGACAATTTCCCCGTAGTGCACCTTGGCCACACGGTTCACAGCGGCTACCATGGGAATGGTGGCTTGTCCCCCACAGGTCACCATGTTGACATTGGGGACATCGGCCAGGGCATCGAAGTTCACGGGAGGCACCAAATATGGCCCAATGGCCGCCGGTGTCAAATCGATGACTCGCTTGCCCGGATAGGCCTTGATTTTGTCGTAGTTATACAGGTGAGCTTTGGCACTGGTCGCATCGAACACCACCCCAATTTCGGGCCACAGGGCGTGTTGAATCAGGCCATCGACCCCCTGGTGGGTGGTCGCAACACCCATGCGCGCTGCGCGCGCAAGCCCATCTGATTCAGGGTCAATGCCCACCATCACTCCCATTTCCAACACCTGCGAGGTGCGAAGTATCTTGATCATGAGATCGGTGCCAATGTTTCCTGAACCGATGATTGCTGCCTTGATTTTCAAGAGATTGAAATATTTAATCCCACACTGCCCAAACCTTCGATTTCGGCTGTAAAACGGTCACCTGCTGCCACGCTTACCATGGGACCCAACGCTCCCGACAAAACCCAATCGCCGGCCTTGAGAGGCTCTCCCAATTCAGCAAAGGTTAATGCCAGCCAGTGCAGGGCATTCAGCGGCGAGCCCAAGCAAGCATCGGCACGACCTTGCGAAACCAATTCCCCGTTTTTCCAGAGTTTCATTTGGGCCGCTTTCATGTCGACCCGATCCAAGGCCACTAGGGTATCGCTGAGCACAAAATGCGAAGCCGAGGCATTGTCTGCCACCGTATCGGCAATGCGTATATCCCAATTCTCAACCCGCGAACCTACCAACTCAAGCGAGGCACATACGCCATCTATCGCTGCCATCACCTCGTCCAAGCTGCAAGAGGCCGAAGGCAGGTCTTTGCCCAATTTAAAGGCCATTTCAGCCTCGATTTTGGGTTGATGCAAGGCTGAAAACCCGATTTCACCGTTGCTACCGAGCTGCGTTTGACGATAAATGCGACCAAAATCGGGCTGATCCACGCCCAACTGCTTTTGTACAGCAAGCGACGTCAAGCCGATTTTGGCCCCAATGGGCTCAAATCCGAGTTCCAATCGACGCTCGTGATTGATGCGCTGCACCCGGTAGGCATCGGCCAAATTATCTGGACCCAAACTGGCCCGAACAGGGGCGCACATATGCCCTTCTTGTTCGGCCTTCCACAATTGATTGGCCGCTTCCAGTACGGCTTCTTGCGATAATCCCATCGTGCACAAAGGTACTCAAGCCACCTGAAAGCCACAGGCTCCCAAGCCATCAACGGCTCCTTTTATTTGCATAGCGGGCTCTAGAAAATGCGCAGCCGTCGAGGCTCCGGCCAAAATGACCATTCCAGGCTCCAAGATCTCGCCGTAGCGCTGAGCCAAGCGTGTAGCTGCAGCCAATGAGGCCCATGGGTCACCCATGATGCCATCTGAAGAGCCCATTTCCATGAGGGTTTCTCTGTTGTAAAGCCCCATATTGAGACCGTTCAAAGTGTCAGGTACGGGCTTCCAGGGGCCTAACACAAAAGCGGCAGATGAACAGTTGTCGGCCACCACATCTTCCAGGGAAAATTTGAAGTTCTCGTAGCGCGAATCGATGATTTCCAGCGCGGTACACACCGCATCTACCTTGCCTTTGCACTCCTCTGCGCTGAGCTCGCGGTCGATGCGCTCTGAGATGCGAAATGCCACTTCAATTTCCACCCGCGGATGTATAAACTTAGACAAACTCAAAACTTCAGCATCGCCCAGGACCATGTCTTGGGTCAAACGACCCCAAATCAGATCGCTGACGCCCATTTGTTTCATTTTGGCCTGTGAAGTAAAACCCATCTTGAGCCCCACCAAGGCCTGCCCCCGTTGCTTGCGCTGCTCAATGTTCAAAGCTTGGATGGCATAGGCTTCATCCAAATCAAAGGCTTGCTGCAAAGAAAGTTGGGGTATAGCGGTGGCTTGCATGGCGGCTTGATCCAAGCGTTGTGCCCACGTTTGCAATGTACTCATGGCACAAAGGTAGGGCTCGTGCCCGAAGGGACATTCAATTTGCACATTCAGCACAAAAGTGTCAGGCAGACACCAACCCTTTTGCCCTAACTTTGTTTAACTTTTATGCAAGTCGGCATTGACGCCATTTCGGCCCACATTCCTCCCCATTATTTTCCGGTTCGCGAACTAGCTGTGTTGCGTCAAATTGATCCCGACAAACTGGAAAAAGGCCTTGGCCTAAGCGCCATGTCTTTGGTTGAACCCGAGCAAGACGCTACGGACCTAGCCGCTCAGGCCTTGATAGCACTTTTGCAAGAAAACCCGACGGTATTGCCGCGTGTGGGACGGATTTACATGGGCAGCGAAAGCCATGTCGACGGGGCTAAACCCACTCTATCCTATGCCTTGAGCAAAGTCGAAACCGCCCTGGGGCAACCCGGTTGCTTCAATGCCTGTGACGTCGTGGACATGACATTCGCTTGCATAGCCGGGGTTGACGCCATGCTGAGCTGCGTGGAATACGTTCGATTGAACCCTGACCACTGTGCCATTGCTGTGGCCAGCGATTTGGCCATTTACAGCGAAGGCTCGGCAGGCGAATACACGCAAGGTGCGGCCGCCGTGGCCGTTCTCATCAGCGCCAATCCTCGCCTGTTGGTTATGGAGAAAGAATTGGGCATAGGTTATGCCGGGGTCGAAGATTTTCACAAGCCCTTGCAACGCTTTCAGCGGGCCGCCCTGGCCCAAGAACTGGGTGCAGCCTTGAACCCGGCCTCAGATTCTGCATTTTGGTCCAGCCCCAAAACCCAAGTTTGGGTGCATAGCATCGAACCGGTATTCGACGGCCCCTACTCCAACGCCTGCTACACCGAACGCCTCCAAGAAGCCTTGACTCGGTATGAAAATCAGTGCGGCGAATCCTGGTTGCAGCGTTTTGATAAAATGGCCTTTCACCTCCCCTACGCCTTTCAAGGGCGTCGCATGGGAGCCAGCCTTTGGCTGAATGCCCTTCGCCCAACAGCTCAATGGGCAGATTTGATGGCTGAAATTGGACCCGAACCGAGCCAAGAGGAAGCGAGAACCGAGTGGGAAAAGAAGGCCAGTAAATCCCAGATGTACCGCCAATTTGTAGCCCAGCGCATGTTGGGGGCCGAACGCGCATCTTCCGCAATGGGCAACGGCTATACGGCCTCGATTTTCATCGCCCTGTTGGGCATTATGGCACAAGCCATCACCGAGCAGGAAGAATTAAGCGGCCGCGCCGTCGGTTTTCTCGCATACGGAAGTGGCTCCAAGGGCAAAGTTTTCAGGGCTGTATTTCAAGGCGATTGGAAACAGAGCCCCGCGGCTCAAACCCTTTGGACACGACTCAAAGAGCGCAGCCCCATTGATACCGAGACCTATTTGCGCTGGCACCGAGCGCGCTGATGCCTCAAACAAGCACTTGGAAATCAACATCCCATCGCCTAAGGGTCATGCAGGGTGGTTACCTGCTCGCGATTGAAGGACTCAAGACCATTCCCTTAAACTGAAAAGTAGCGCTTTTTCAAGGCGAAGCTCACCCGAACCAAAGCCAACAAGGCGGGCACTTCTACCAGAGGTCCCACTACCCCTACAAAGGCCTCAGGGCTATCCAACCCAAAGACTCCAATGGCCACGGCGATGGCCAATTCGAAATTATTCCCAGCGGCCGTAAAGGCGATGGCGGCTGTTTGGTCATAGGGTTTGCCCAGCCGGTGGCTCATGACAAAACCCAGCAGAAACATGACCGCGAAATAAACCACGAGCGGGATGGCCACCCGACCAACCAGGGCCGGCAATTGCAATAGCTGCTCCCCTTTCAAACCGAACATCAACACAATGGTGAAGAGCAGCGAAATCAAGGTCCATTTTGAAAAACGGGGCAAGAAGACATGGCTGTACCAGGACTCTCCTTTTTGCCGCAGTCCCCAACGGCGCAACCCATAACCCAGTGCAAAGGGTATGCCCAAATAAATCAGAACCGATTCGGCAACCTGTTGCATGGAAACGTCGACCACCGCGCCGGCCATTCCCCATTGAGGAGGCAGCCAGGTAATGAAAAACCAAGCCAAGAAAGCATAGCTGAAGACTTGAAACAAGCTATTCAAGGCCACCAAAGCGGCGGCGTATTCAGGGCTACCGTCGGCCAAATCGTTCCAAACCAAGACCATCGCTATGCAGCGCGCCAAGCCAATCAAGATCAAACCCGTCATCAAATGGGGCTCATCTTGCAAGAACAAGAAGGCTAGACCCACCATCAAAACGGGCCCTATCACCCAGTTCAACAACAGCGACAAACCCAAGGTTTTGGTGTCTTGGAGCAAAGCGGGCAGATGAGCATAATTCACCTTCGCCAAGGGTGGAGTCATCATCACAATCAGACCCAATGCTAAGGGCAGGTTGGTCCCTCTGTAGGACCCTAGTTCAATTAGGGCCCCAAAACCAGGCCAGGCATAGCCAATGAATAGCCCAAGGGCCATTGCCAACCCTATCCATAGGGTCAGGTAGCGATCCAAGAAAGAAAGTTGCTTCATGTTTAGTGTTTGATCTGCTCAAATGCCCAGCGCATCTCAGCCGCTATTTGCCGACAGCGTGCGTCGTAGGTCGAATCTTCGGCTCCAGTGCCATCACTCACTTTGGGATCCACGTAGGGAAGCGATAAGCGAAATTGAGCCCCTGAAACGTTCGGGCAAGCTGCATCGGCCTCGCTGCAGGTCATGATGGCCCCAAAACCTCCATTCGGATTCGCGGCATCGTCGTATGTCTTTGACCAGCATTCAAAACTACCCTTGCCACTGGGCAAATGAATGCGGTAAGGCGGGTTTTCCGATATGAAATTGGGGGGCTCTACGTTCACATAGGCCCGCATCAAGGACTCTACTGCCCTCGCATTGAAGGCCGTTGCTTCGGTGCCCCCTGAATAGGTTTTCACCCCTTGAATCCCCAATTGATCAGCAGCAATTTGTGCCCAAATCTGACCCAAATGGCTGCGGCGGCTGTTGTGCGTGCAAATGAATATCAGCTCAGCTGTATCGTGTTCTGCCAACTGGCGACGAACAAAGGAAGACAATTCCAGCAAAGCCTCTTGGCGTCCGTTGGGAATGGCCATCATATCGTCTTGCAGGGAGGCCCAATAGGTTTCAAATGAAGCCGGAGCGGCAGCAGGGGTATCAACAGAATTCATGGTTGAATGGGGGTTTGGAGATTGACAGGCCGCACATATGGCTAAGCCCAGAGAGAGTATCAACAGTCGCATGGTATGGATTCGCTTGGAAATTGATCAAACAACTGAGCAAAATGGCGCTGCATGCGCTGCAAGCCGTCGATGCAAAGGCAATAATTTCTGCGCTGGCCGAGAATTTGACCTTGGATCAGGCCCGCATTTTTGAGTTCTTTCAAATGTTGGGTGACCGTGGGTTGTGCCAAACCCAAGTGATCCACTAAGTCCGAGTTGATGCAAGCCGTTTGTTCCATCAAATGCCGCAAAATGGCTAGCCTCGCGGGGTTGGCCAACACAGCAGCCCACTTGGCCAATTGCAAATCTTGCTCTTCCCGCAATTCGGTTTTCATCAGTCCCATGGCGCAAATATATTGGGATATTGCAATATTCAAATAAATAGTTGGCCTGAAATGCACAAAAGTTATAGACGCATGAAAATGCTCAGTTGGGTCATGAAACATCTCCCATTCTAACCTTTCAATAATGTAATAAGGCGTTAACATTGACACAACATACCAAGGGCAGTTTTGCATCAGTAAAACACACAAACAACATGAAAAACTTGTTTCCCTTGGTAGCTGGCATATTCGCCATTGCAGCTGGTAGCAGCGCCCTAACTTCTTGTGGCAAAACTGACACCGTCATTGTGACACCCCCCGCTAACGAAAAAGTCGTTGTCGTTAGCGCGAACATCAAAAGCAACACCACCTGGACTGCCGATAAGACCTATGTTTTAGCCGGTCGCATTGCCGTTGAGGCCGGTGCTGAATTGACCATTGAAGCCGGAACAGTCATCAAAGGCCAGGCCGGTTCAGGCGCCAACGCCACAGCTCTGATCATCGCACGCGGAGCTAAAATCAATGCCGTTGGAACAGCCACCAAGCCCATCATTTTCACCAGCATTGCTGACGAGATTGAATCGGGCTATACTTCACTTTCAAGCCCCAATATGGATGACAACTTGAACGGTCTATGGGGCGGGTTGATCATTCTGGGAAGTGCTCCTGCCTCTTTGAGTGGCGATGTCACCGAACTTTCCATAGAAGGCATTCCTCCTACTGACGTGAACGGCTTGTACGGAGGCAACAATTCTGCTGATAACAGCGGTGTATTGAAATACATTTCCATTCGCCACGGCGGTGCCAACATTGGAGAGGGCAACGAAATCAATGGTTTGACCTTGGGTGCTGTAGGCAGTGGCACAACGATTGAAAACATCGAGGTCATTTCCAACCAAGATGACGGAATTGAATTCTTTGGCGGTACCGTCAATGCCAAAAATCTGGTGGTATGGAACAGCGGAGACGATGGTTTGGACACCGATCAATCCTTTGGTGGCAGCATCGACAACTTCGTGGTGATCTGTGGCAACAACACCGACCACGCTTTGGAAATCGACGGCCCTGAGGGATCGATGAAAGCGGGTCACAAGGTTAGCAATGGCACCTGCGTAGGAAATGATGCTTCTGAGCTCGGCGACTTCCGTTCCAATGCATTGGGAACATTCGAAAACATCTACTTCTACAACTTCCCTGATCCTGCTACCGATGGCCGCGGAGACTTGTCATTGAGCTCAGGCTCTGATGTCACCTTCGCTGCCGGCGAATTGGTCTTCAAAAACATCGAAGTAACCATGCCCAGCACGGTTACCGACTTGACTAAGATTCTTAAAAACGGAGTAGCTGCTAACGGAAAAGCCGTTGCTGCTGGCGCGAATACGGTAGGTGCTAGCACCGCTGCTTTCAAAGGTTGGACCCGCTGCGATGCCGCTGGCGTATTGCCCAACTAATTCATTTGACCTTCTTCATCAAACCCGCAAGCTTGAGTAAGGCTTGCGGGTTTCTAAAAAACTCTCCCCATGAATAAAACCATTTTTTTAACCCTGATTGGCTGCCTGCTCACCGCAAACCTGCGAGCCCAAACAGGGACCGTACGAGGCTCGGTATTCGACGCCTCGTCGGGTCAATTTTTAAGCGGCGTCCAAATCAACTCCACTGACTCTACGATCACCGCTAAGTCCGACCTCGACGGCACATTCGAGTTCACGGCCAAGGTGGGAACCTACGCCCTTCGCATCCAAAAGTCAGGCTACCTCAGTACCCTAATGGAATCGGTTAACCTAACCCAAGAAGGAACAACTCTGTTAGGCGAAATTTCTTTGCAACCTGAAAAAGAGATCATAGACCAGGTTCACATTAGCGTCAAAGCCAACAAGAGTTCAGAAGAGGCCTTGCTTACCGCCAAACGATTGTCTCCAACCTTGATGGATGGCATCAGTGCCGCCAATTTCAAGAAAATTGGCGATGGCGATGCCGCAGGGGCTATGTCTCGCGTGACCGGAGTTTCGGTAGAGGGCGGCAAATACGTATTTGTTCGAGGCTTGGGCGATCGCTATACCAAAACCACCTTGAATGGCATGGACATTCCCGGCTTGGACCCCGACCGCAATACCATTCAAATGGATTTGTTCCCCACCAATGTCATTGACAACATTGTTGTATCCAAGTCTTTCACAGCAGACTTGTCAGCTGATTTCACGGGCGGAACCGTCGATATCAGCACCAAAGATTTCCCCGAGCGCAAGTCCAGCTCCTTCTCGTTTGGTACCGGCTACAACCCTTCCATGCACTTCAATCCCAATTACTTGAGTTATAAAGGCGGGAAGTGGGATTGGTTGGGATTTGATGATGGAACGCGGGCCATACCCACTCAAAACAGAACCGACATTCCTCAATATGCCCAGGTAATTGCCAACCCAGACGGAGCCAAAGGGCAAGAATTCCAATCCATCTTGAGGCAGTTCAACCCGACCATGGGAGCCACTCGAAATACCAGTTTCATGGACATAAGTTTGGGATACAACTATTCCAATCAAAAGAAATTGAGCGGCGGTCGTAAAATGGGTTATTCCTTGGCCGCAACCTATAAAAATGAAACCGAATTCTACCAGGGCATCGAGTACAACCTCTACGGTAAAAACAACGATGCCAGCATCTACGATCTGAAAGCATTCGAACAGCAAAAAGGCGATGAAGGCAGCCGGAAAGTTTTGGCTGGCGGGCTGGCTACGTTGGCCATCAAAAGCGAAACTTCGAAGATCAAGTTCACCTTGCTACACATTCAAAACGGTGAATCCAAGTCAGGCGCTTACACCTTTTACAGCAGCAACCAAGGAACCGATTTCAATGCCCTGCAGTATAACCTGGATTACACCCAGCGCTCCTTGACCAATTTCTCTGTTCACGGCAGCAAAGATGAACCTCAAAGCCCTTGGAAATCAGACTGGAAGGCTTCGTTGACACGCTCTTCGATTTCAGACCCCGACATTCGATTCACTCGCTTTCGCGAAGGCGATTTCATCGTCTCTACCGAGGTAGGGCTGCCCGAGCGCATTTGGCGCAACTTGACTGAATTCAACGCCGCCGCCAAATGGGACTTGAGCCGCACCTACAAACTCAAAGGAGAAAACGCAAGCTTCAAAATGGGCTTCGCCTCGACCTTGCGCCAACGCGATTACAACATTCAGAACTTCCAATTCTCGATCGATGGAGTTGCATTCACAGGCGACCCCAATCAAATCTTCTTGACTGAGAATTTATTTTCGGCCCAAAACATTCAGGGCTTGCGTTATACCCCCATGTTCATTCCACGCAATCCCAATGCCTTTCAGGCTAGTTCTACCTATGCCGCTGCGTATGCCTCCAACGAGCACCAACTCAGCAAAAGGACGAAAATCATAGAGGGCTTGCGAACCGAATGGTATCAACAATTCTATTCAGGCATCAACCAGGAAAATCCGCCGAGACAATTGAACAACCAAAAGGTCTTGAACAACTTGGACTTGTTCCCCTCCTTGAACTTGATTCACGCCTTGAGCAAACGCCAAAACTTGCGCGCCTCGGCCACCCGCACGATCGCTCGCCCTTCGCTGAAGGAAATGTCGTTTGCCACGATTCTTGACCCCATCACCGGCCGCACATTCATTGGAGGCATGTTCCCCGAGAGCACCATTTCAGGTGGTCAATCGCAAGTTTTGTGGGATGGCCAACTCAAGTCTACCTACATCAGCAACTTGGATTTGCGCTGGGAGAATTTTCTGGAAAAGGGCCAAATGTACTCGATTGGAGTGTTCTACAAGCACTTGAAGAACCCCATTGAAATCGTACAGTTTCTATCTGACCCCGGCAGTTTTCAGCCCCGCAACGTGGGAGATGCCGATCTCCTGGGCCTGGAACTGGAAGTGCGCAAGAACCTCGAAGCTTGGAGCCCACATTTGAAAGGATTTGCCTTCAACGCCAACATCACGCTGACCCAGTCCAGCATCACCATGACACCTTCTGAAAAATTGTCGCGCGAGTTAACCGCCCGTGTGGGCCAAACCGTGGGCGATAAACGTGCCATGGCCGGTCAGGCTCCTTACATCGTCAATGCCGGCTTTACCTACACCCAAAAGAAAATGGATGCCGGATTGTTCTTGAACATCCAAGGTCCTACCCTGCTTTTTGTGGGTTATGGCAATCGCAGCGACGTATACACCGTACCGTTCAACGGATTGAATTTCAACAGCAATTTCCATTTCGGACCTGAAGATAAAATGACCCTTGGCTTCAAGGTCAGCAACCTGTTGAATGACCGCAAGGAACAAGTTTTTCGAGGGTATTTAGCCCCAGAACAGTACTTCCAACGCTTGAGTCCAGGTAGAACTTTCAGTTTGAAGTTCGCCTACTCGTTTTAACCGAACCATCGGCCCTTTTTGGAGAGTTTGGGCCTGATAGGAATAAAAAAAGCCCCGCTTCGGCGGGGCTTTTCATTGAAAGCGATAAGGCTACAGGACAGCGTTTATTCAGAAGGCAAGCCGGCAGACAACCAAGCATTCATGCCACCTTCTACATTGGTTACCTGGGTAAATCCGTGATCAACCATGTACTGAGAGGCGCGGGCAGAACGACCGCCAGAGCGGCAAATCACGACATACGATTTGCTCTTATCCAATGCGGCCATTCCAGCCTCAAAATCTGAACCGTTGATGTCGATCAGAGTCGCTCCCGCAACATGAGCTTCGGCGAATTCGCCGGGAGTGCGAACATCAATCAAGGTATAGGTCCCTGTAGCCAACAGGGCTTGAGCTTGGGAAACCGATGCGTTTGAAAAAGAAGGGCTGGGCGCCGTTTGACCCTCTGTAGCTGCGGTTTGCCCGCTTTGAGCCTGGCATGATCCAAAAATCAAAGCCCCTGCAAGGAGTAAGGAATAGGTCCATTTCATGCTCGCAATATCGCAAAAAGTCAGAGCACCTTCTGTGCGTTGGGTCACCGAGTGCGGTTATCCTTTTTCCAATTGCTGTTGCAACTGATCGACGCAGCTTCTCACACGCAGAAAAAACTGGTAGCGTTGACGCTCTGACACTTGCGACAAAGGATGACTCTTGCTGATGAGGTTTTGCATCCAATGTTGGGTAGAACGAATGAAATCAGCGTTTTTACTTCGCATGAAGTTGATCGAATGATAGCCTATGTAACTGGAAATGCTGCGATCAGATGAGACCAGAACCGTATTGTTTCCAATCATCAGGTCGCTGCCGAATAAGCGGTAGCTAGCCTCACTCACCGCCCCTGTCAAGGCATTGACTTTGAAGCCCAACTCGGCTTGTTGAGCCACCGCATCGAGCAAGGCATGCAGTTCCTTGCACAGCAAAAGCGGCAGTTGATTGTCAATGAAAAACCCAGATTCCCAGAAGTAGCGAATTTGTTCGACCGTGCATTTCAGGGTATCGGCATTCCATATTTCAGTGGCCGGGGCCATCCAATAGGCCTCTCGTGCCAAGGTAGCCTGTTCAAACCATGCCGAAGGCAGCGTCACTTCTTCTACTTTGCGTGCCGTAATGGCTTCTGACCGAAGCAAGCTTTGGTTCCAATACACCATTTTGAAACGAGCCAATTCAGGGAAGAAAAAATGGTAGTAAACAGGCAAATCTTCAGCCGCGTAGCATATTTCAAATCCCGGCTCAGCCGATATGCTCGCAATGTCTTGGTACAGGGTCTTGAGGTAATTCAAGAAACTGTCTTCGCTCGAATTCAAAGGGTTGATTCGAAACGCGACCGTATTCTTTTGCATTTCCTGCAAAACCGACAGCGAAATATCAAAACGTTCGCAAATTTTAATGGTCTCTTCCAGGCCAATTTCGGTTTCGCAACGCAACCTTCGGTATACGCTATCAGAACTGATGTTCAGCACGCTGCTCAATTCTTCGGCCAAATGCAAATGAGGTGGGCAATGTTGCTTGAGCAACTCGACAAAAAACGCCTGTGTTTTCATGAAATGCTAGCCTCAATTTAGCCGAAATCCCTGAATTTCAAAGCGAGAATTTAGCCAATAAACAAACCTTTTGTATCTTGAACCAATGGCAGATTTGGCATGGTTACAGTTGCAATCAAAGGCTGATTACGAGCGCGAATACCAGCGAAGCATTGAAGACTCGATTGGATTCTGGAAAGAGAAATCAACCAGCTTGAACTGGCAACAACCGTTTGATCGTGTTCTGGATTGGAATTTCCAAGAACCCAGCGTGCGCTGGTTCGATGGTGGGCTGTTGAATGCCAGTGAAAACTGCTTGGACCGCCACTTGGCCGATCGTGGTGACCAAATTGCCTTGATTTGGGAACCCAATGACCCCTCCAACCCCACTCGCTCCTACACCTACCAGCAGCTGCACAACGAAGTGGTGACTACCGCATCCCTGCTGAAAAAAATGGGGATTCAAAAGGGCGATCGCGTTTGCCTATACATGGGCATGGTTCCTGAATTGGCCATTGGTGTTTTGGCTTGCACCCGAATTGGGGCCATCCATTCGGTGATTTTTGGCGGCTTTTCAGCGCAATCCATAGCCGATCGGGTCAACGATGCTCAGGCAGCGGCCGTATTGACCTGCGACGGCGCCTACCGCGGCCCCAAAAGCATCCCATTAAAATCAGTGGTCGACCAAGCCCTTGAATCTTGCCCGAGTGTCAAGCATGTTTTGGTGCTCAAACACACGAATGAGCCTTGCTCATGGATTCCCAAAAGGGACTGGGATTGGAACCAGGAACTGCAACAAATCAAGGAAAGCGGTTCCTACTCTTGCGCTGCCGAACCCATGAACAGCGAAGACCCCCTGTTCATTCTTTATACATCAGGCTCAACCGGGAAGCCCAAAGGAGTCGTTCACAGCACGGCTGGTTACTTGCTATGGGCCCAGTACACCTTTCTGAATGTGTTTCAATACAAACCCGGTCAAGTGCATTTCTGTACAGCTGATATTGGCTGGATCACCGGGCACTCTTACATCGTATACGGCCCCTTATTAGCCGGCGGCACCACCCTTATGTTTGAGGGAATCCCAACTTGGCCCGATGCCGGTCGATTTTGGCACATCGTAGACAAGCATCAGGTAGATATTTTGTATACGGCTCCAACGGCCATACGCAGCTTGATGGCATGCGGCCTTGAACCCTTAAAAGGGAAATCCATGGCTTCATTGAAAGCGCTGGGAACCGTTGGAGAGCCCATCAACGCCGAAGCTTGGCATTGGTACCATGAAAACATTGGCCACGGCCAATTGCCCGTCGTCGATACTTGGTGGCAAACCGAAACGGGGGGCATTCTCATTTCCAACTTGGCGGGCATCACCGAGGCCGTACCGACTTATGCCACCCTGCCACTACCGGGCATTCAACCTGTTTTGGTTGATGAGAAGGGACATGAATTAACCATGAAGGAAGCCAGCGGCAATTTGTGCATACGCTTTCCCTGGCCGGGCATGATTCGCAGCACATGGGGCGATCACGAACGCTGCCGCCAAACCTACTTCAGCACCTATCCGGGCTTTTATTTCACCGGTGACGGATGCCTTCGCAACGCCCAAGGCCAGTACCGCATCACCGGCCGAGTCGACGATGTCCTGAACGTGAGCGGGCACCGCATTGGAACAGCTGAACTGGAAAATGCCATCAATCAGCACCCCGGTGTGGTGGAATCTGCCGTAGTAGGATTCCCTCACGACATCAAAGGCCAAGGCATATACGCCTATGTCATATGCACGGAAAGACCGGCCGATGAGTTCCAGGAAAGACAGGCCTTGTTGGCCACGGTAACCCGCATCATTGGCCCCATTGCCAAACCCGATAAAATTCAATTCGTATCGGGACTGCCCAAAACACGCAGTGGCAAAATCATGCGACGCATATTGCGCAAAATCGCCGAAGGGGAATTTTCCCAGTTAGGCGATACCAGCACCCTGCTGGACCCCAGCGTGGTCGAAACGATAGCCGCTGGAA
>Ga0222713_10003503_pt1 | contig 16262 bp, 14 predicted proteins | sample C33_649DmetaG_FD_165061 | JGI IMG/M metagenome (GOLD analysis project Ga0222713, IMG submission 165061) | Estuarine water microbial communities from San Francisco Bay, California, United States - C33_649D | ecosystem: Environmental > Aquatic > Marine > Unclassified | place: USA: California...
ATTGGTACTGCTTGGTGTGGTGATGGCCTCTGCGGCTTCAGCCGCGCAGACGTTGCGGGTTTCGGCGATTCCCGATGAGGCGCCGACCGAACTGCAACGCAAATTCAAGCCGCTCGGGGAATACCTCGAGAAGGCGACAGGCATGAAAGTGGCCTTCACGCCGGTCACAGATTATGCGGCGACCGTTGAAGGCCTTGCCGCCGGCAAGCTGGATATGGTCTGGTACGGCGGCTTTACTTTTGTCCAGGCGAATATCCGCACCAAGGGCACAGCGATTCCGCTGGTCCAGCGCGCCGAAGATGAGAAATTCAAGTCAGCGTTCATTACCAAGGCCGACAGCAAAATCCAGAAACTGAGTGATCTGAAAGGCAAGAACTTCGCCTTCGGTTCGGTCTCGTCGACCTCCGGCCACCTGATGCCGCGGTCCTTCCTGCTCAAGGAAGGCATCAATCCTGACAAGGACATGCGCATTGCTTTCTCGGGCGCACACGATGCGACGGCGCTCCAGGTGGCGGGTGGCAAGGTGGACGCTGGCGCACTGAACATCTCTGTCTGGGAAAAGATGGTTGCCGAGAAGCGGATCGATACCAAGCAGGTTCGCGTGTTCTACACCACGCCGCCGTATTTCGATTACAACTGGACGGTGCGCGGTGATCTCGACAAGGCAGTGGTCGCGAAAATTCGCAAGGCCTTTCTTGATCTGGATCCCAAGAATCCTGCGCACGCGGAGATCCTGAAGCTGCAGCGGGCTTCGAAGTTCGTGCCGACGAGTCCGGCAAACTACAAAGGCATTGAAGAAGCGGCCCGGTCGGCCGGGTTGTTGAAATAGTGAGCGCTACGTCCGACGCCGCTGCGCAGTTGACCGGTGTCGGTCTGTCCTACGCCGGCGGCGTTCCTGCGCTCGCCGGCGTGGACTTGCATATCGCGCGCGGCGAGCAGGTGGCGATTATCGGGCCGTCCGGGGCGGGCAAGACGACCTTGCTGTCGGTGCTCGCCTGTGCCATTCGACCCGATGCGGGTGAGGTGCTGACGCTCGGGCAGTGCGTCTGGCAACTGTCGTCCGCGGGTTTGCGGGATCTACGGCGCCGGGTTTTTCTGGCGCCGCAGGTGCCGCCACTGCCGCCGCGACAGCGTGTAGTCCATGCAGTGCTCGCGGGACGTCTGCCGCGCTGGACGGTTATGCAGGCGTTACGTTCTCTTATCTATCCGGTCGAGGCTGCTCTGGCGCATGCGGCGCTGGCACAGTTTCAGTTGCAGGACAAACTTTATCTGCGCTGCGATCGCCTGTCCGGCGGGGAACGCCAGCGCGTGGCCCTCGCGCGTCTGCTGGTCTCCGATGCGGAACTGCTGCTGCTCGACGAACCGGTGTCTTCGTTGGATCCAGCGTTATCTGTTCAGGCGCTGGAAGTGCTGCAAAACGAGGCAACGCGCCGAAACGCGGCGCTGGTGGTCAGTCTGCATGCCGTCGACCTTGCCTTGAACCGCTTCAACCGGTTGGTGGGGGTACGGAGCGGGCGAATCGTCTTCGATCTGCCGAGGGCCGCAGTGACTGATGCACTCTTGGCCGAATTGTATGGCGCTGAACTGAATCAGTCGGTACAGGCTCTTCCGGAGGAGCCGGCGGCGGTATTGCGTCTCAGTCGGTGCACATGACAGCGGTGCCACGGGAATGGCGTGATCCGGCATGGCGTGGCCGCCTGACGGCGGCCATTGTCTTTGCGGTGATCCTCGGCCCGGCGTTCTATCTGACGGAATTCAATCCCGCGGTGCTATGGAGCGAGGCCGGCGCCAGCGCCGTACGTCAGTTTCTGTCGACGTTTTTGCCGCCGGCGACATCGCCGGAGTTTCTGTGGATGGTGATTGAAGCGGCCTGGAAAACCGTGGCCATTGCGACCGTCGGCATGGCGATTGCCATCCTGATTGCTGCTCCCGCGGCGCTGATTGCAACGCGGGTATTGTCAGTGTCGCGGCTTGCGCAAGGGCGTATGGCCCTTTGGCCGTCGGCCCTGAGGACCGGAATGCGCTGGCTGCTGATTTTTCTGCGCAGCATCCCCGAGATCGTGTGGGCCATGGTGTTTGTTCGCGCGGTCGGGCTCGGTGACACAGCGGGAGTGATGGCCATCGGCATCACCTATGGCGGCATGCTGGGCAAGGTTTACATCGAAATACTGGAATCTGCGGATCAGCAGGCTACAACCGCCTTGCTTCGGAATGGCGCCGGCCGACTGTCGTCGTTCTGGTATGCAGCGTTTCCGGCATGCCTTCCGGAGTTGCTTTCGTACACGATTTACCGCTGGGAATGTGCGATTCGCGCTTCGGTGGTAATGGGTTTTGTCGGTGCCGGTGGTCTGGGGCAGCAAATGGAACTGTCGATGAAGATGCTCGCGGGCGGTGAGGTGCTGACAATGCTGTCCATGTTTGTTCTGCTGATTTTCATGGCTGATCTGGTGAGTGCCGCCTTGCGCAAGGTGTTTGCATGACGGCGCCAGCTGTCCGTCTCGCGCTCGGCCCGGTGGTCAGCATTGCTGCGGCTTTGGGGTTCCTCTTGCTGTGCATCGCCTCGCTGTCCGGTGACTGGCGGAGTTTTTTCTCGGTTGAGGCGATGACGAAGATGAGCGAGTTTGCGCTGGCTTTCGCTGCGCCGGCCCTGGACCTGACTTTCCTCGGCAAGTTGGCCGTGGCATCACTCGAAACACTGGCCATTTCGTTTCTGGGAACGCTCCTGGCAGCGGTAGGCGGGTTGGCGCTGGCCTTGCCTGCAGCAGGTCGCTGGGGGCGTGCCGCACGCGGGATTTCACGACTTTTCCTGAATGTCCTGCGTTCCATTCCTGAGTTGGTCTGGGCGGCGTTGACAGTGATTGCGGCGGGTCTGGGTCCGTTCGCCGGGACGCTTGCGCTCGCACTGCACACTACCGGCGTGCTCGGCCGGTTGTTCGCGGAGTCACTGGAGAACGTGCCGCCGGAGCCACAGGCAAGCTTGCGTCATCACGGCGTCAAGCCCCTGATCGTGTTCTGGTATGCCACGTTCCCGCAAGCGCTTCCCCAACTGATGAGCTATTCCCTCTATCGCTGGGAAATCAATATCCGCGCGGCGGCAGTGCTGGGCGTGGTTGGTGCGGGCGGCCTCGGGCAGATGCTGCATTTTCACTTGAGCCTGTTCCAGTTTCCCGAGACTGCGAGTGTGCTGATCGGCATGATCGTGCTGGTGACGATCGTCGATGCGATCAGCAACCGCGTCAGAGATCGGCTTACGCTTTAACCGGGATTTGCCGCCACGCTGATCGCACGAGGCGTCAGCCCGGATTTGCCGGCGGTGATTCTGCTCGGCGAGGTCTATGCCGGGGTGCAGTCCGGTGAAGCGACCGTCGCGCCCGTTATGCGGAGTGCCATCGCCTCGCCCCGTCCTCCGAAAACACGCTAAAATTCAGCCTTTTAGCGCGTTTCTCTGGAAATAAGGCGGGTTCATGCACATCCTGCGCAGCGTTCCGGACGCTGCCTCCAGCCCCGTCGCGCTGACCATCGGCAATTTCGACGGGGTTCATCTCGGCCATCAGGCCATGCTTGCCAAACTGCGAGCGGCGGCGGCCGTGCGCGGCTTGCCGGCTTGCGTGATGACCTTCGAGCCGCACCCGCGCGAATTCTTCGCGCCGGATCAGGCCCCCGTGCGCCTGACCTCGTTGCGCGAGAAACTGGAACTGCTGGCGGCGCATGGCGTCGAGCGGGCCTGGGTGCTCCGGTTCAATTTCTCGCTGGCGCAGGTGACGGCGCCGGATTTCATCGCGCGCATTCTGGTCCGTGGCCTCGGTGCGCGCTGGCTGCAGGTCGGCGATGATTTCCGTTTCGGGGCGCGCCGTGCCGGTGATCTGGCGATGCTGCGCGCGCAGTCTGCGCAATACGGATACGAAGTCGAGGGCATGAGCACGGTCGAGATCGATGGCGGGCGCGTGTCGAGTACCGCGGTACGTGAATGCCTCGCTGCCGGCGATGTGGAAAAGGCGGGTCAACTGCTGGGCAGGCCTTACAGCATCAGCGGGCGCGTGGTGCGCGGTGACCAGTTGGGTCGCAAACTCGGATTCCCGACGGCGAACATCCAGATGAAGCATAACCGTCCGCCGCTGACCGGCATTTTTGCAGTGGAACTGATCCGCCGCGATGGCCGCCGCTGGCCTGCTGTCGCCAGTCTCGGTGTGCGTCCCACCGTGAAGGCGCAGGGCGCGGCACCGGTGCTTGAAGTATTCATACTGGATTTCACCGGAGAGCTCTACGGAGAACCGGTGCGAGTGGACTTCCTGCACAAATTCCGCGATGAAGCCAAGTACGTGGACCTTGATACCCTGACTCAGCAGATTGCGCGCGACGTCGCCGATACCCGTGCCTATTTTGCGAAGCGTGCTGCTTGACCCAACACCGCTTCGGCGGACTGCATAACTGATCACACTGATATGGCCGATTACAAAAAAACCCTGAATCTTCCCGATACGCCGTTTCCGATGCGTGGCGATCTGGCGAAACGCGAACCGACCATGCTGGCGCAGTGGCAGGAGCGCCGCTATTACCAGCGCATCCGCGAGGCCGCGAAGGGCCGCCCGCGCTTTGTGCTGCATGACGGCCCGCCCTATGCCAACGGCGACATTCATATCGGTCATGCCGTCAACAAGATACTGAAGGACATCATCGTCAAATCGAAGTCGCTGGCCGGCTTTGATGCACCCTATGTGCCTGGCTGGGATTGTCACGGCATGCCCATCGAGGTGCAGATCGAGAAGACCCACGGCAAGCACCTGCCGACCGCCGAAACCCAGAAGCTGTGCCGTGCCTATGCCACTGAGCAGGTGGAGCGTCAGAAGAAGGATTTTCAGCGGTTGGGTGTGCTCGGTGACTGGGACCGTCCGTATCTGACGATGGCCTTCCGCAACGAGGCGGACGAGATCCGTGCGCTGGGCCGTTTGCTCGAGAACGGCTATGTCTATCGCGGGCTGAAGCCGGTGAACTGGTGTTTCGATTGCGGCTCGGCGCTCGCCGAGGCGGAGGTCGAATACGAAGATCGCAAGGACCCGGCGGTGGATGTCGGTTTCCCGTTTGCGGAGCCGGGTAAGGTGGCAAAGGCCTTCGGTCTGAGCACGCTGCCGGACAAACCGGGTTACGCCGTGATCTGGACCACGACGCCGTGGACGCTGCCGGCGAACCAGGCACTGAATGCCCACCCGGAATTCACCTATCACCTGGTGGATACCGACAAAGGCCTGTTGATCCTCGCTGCTGATCTGCAGGAGGCTTGCCTGACGCGCTATGGCCTGACCGGCCGCACGCTGGCCACCTGCCAGGGCGCTGCCCTGGAAAACATCGCGTTTCATCATCCTTTCTATGATCGGCTGTCAACGGTCTATCTGGCGGACTACGTCACGCTGGATACCGGCACCGGCATGGTGCATTCAGCCCCGGCTTACGGTGTCGAAGACTTTCACTCCTGCCGCAAATACGGCCTGAAGGACGAGCAGATCCTCACGCCGGTGCTCGGCAACGGCAAGTACGCCGATTCGCTGCCACTGTTCGGCGGCCAGATGATCTGGAAAGCGAATCCGCAGATCATTGCGCACATGCAGGAAAAGGGCGTGTTGTTTGCGCACAAGACCGAGCCGCACAGTTACATGCATTGCTGGCGCCACAAGACGCCGATCATTCTCCGTGCGACCACGCAGTGGTTCGCCGGCATGGAGGCAGTGCCGGGCTACAAGGGGCGCACGCCTGTGGAAACCCTGCGTACCACCGCTTTGCGCGCAGTCGAGGCGACCGAGTTCTTTCCGTCCTGGGGACAGGCGCGATTACACGCGATGATTGCCAACCGACCGGACTGGACGTTATCGCGTCAGCGACAGTGGGGCGTACCCATGCCCTTCTTCGTGCACAAGGAGACCGGTGAACTGCACCCACGCACGCCGGAGTTGCTGGAGCAGGTGGCGAAGCGTGTTGAGCAGGAGGGCATTGAGGCCTGGCAGGCCATGGATGCAGCAGAACTCCTCGGCGCGGAAGCATCGCAGTACGACAAGATCAAGGACACACTCGACGTCTGGTTTGATTCGGGCACGACGCACCTGACGGTATTGCGCGGCTCGCATGCGGCGGACGGCGCCTTCCCCGCGGATCTTTACCTCGAAGGCTCGGATCAGCACCGTGGCTGGTTCCAATCCTCGTTGCTGACCGGCTGCATGACCGATGGCCGCGCGCCGTATAAGGCGCTGCTGACGCACGGCTTCGTCGTCGACGGCGAAGGCAAGAAGATGAGCAAGTCCAAGGGCAACGTCATCGTGCCGCAGAAAGTCATGGACGAGCTGGGTGCCGACATCCTGCGGTTGTGGGTAGCCAGCACGGACTATTCTGGCGAGCTGTCGATCTCCAGGGAAATTCTCAAGCGTGTGGTCGAATCCTATCGCCGCATCCGCAACACCCTGCGCTTCCTGCTCGCCAACATTGCCGATTTTGATCCGGCCAGCCACGCGATGCCGCCGGCGCAATGGCTGGAAATCGACCGCTATGCGCTCGAACTGGCGCGCCGTCTGGAAGCCAAGGTCGCTGCCGGTTATGAGCGCTACGAGTTTCACACAGTCGTCAAGGAACTGACGGCCTTCTGCTCGGAAGACCTTGGTGCGTTCTATCTCGATATCCTCAAGGACCGGCTGTATACGACGGGTGCGGATTCGCGGCCGCGCCGCGCGGCGCAGAACGCGCTGTGGCATATCACCGCCACGCTTCTGAAACTGCTCGCGCCGGTATTGAGTTTTACCGCAGAGGAAGCCTGGCAGGTATTCCGTTCGGGTGGTGAGTCCAGCATCTTCGAGGAGACCTGGCAGGACTTGCCCGGAACCGCGCTGCAATCGTCGGTCGAAAGCGCCTGGGCAGATCTGCGCGCGGCCCGCGATGTGATCAACAAGAAGATCGAAGAGCAGCGTGCGCAAGGCACAGTCGGTTCGTCGTTGCAGGCGGAAGTCGAGATACGTGCGTCAGGGCCGGTGTATGAGGCGATGCGACGCCTTGGCGATGACCTGCGTTTTGTGTTGATCACGTCGGCGGCTACCGTGCAGCACGCGGACGGATCAGAGGTCTCCGTTGCCGTTAAGCCCAGCAGTCATCGCAAATGCGAACGCTGCTGGCATTACCGCGCCGATGTCGGACACGACTCGCAGCATCCGGATCTCTGCGGACGCTGTACCTCAAACCTGTACGGCGCCGGTGAACCGAGGACCTACGCCTGATGTGGCGCTGGCTGCTGATCGCGCTGGTGGTGATGCTGCTCGATCAGGCGAGCAAGCATGTCATTGTCGCTGCCATGCAGGACCGGCCGCCGGTCGAGGTGACGTCCTTTTTCAATCTGGTGCTGGTGCACAACCCCGGCGCAGCCTTCAGTTTCCTCGCCGGTGCCGGTGGCTGGCAGAGGACGTTCTTCACGGCGGTGGCGGTGATTGCCTCGGTGTGGATCTCCTGGCTGCTGTATCGACATCCGCACGAACGGTTGTTCTGCATGGCGCTGGCGCTGGTGCTCGGCGGCGCGTTGGGCAACCTGATCGACCGTGTCACGATCGGCGCGGTGGTGGACTTTCTGGACTTTCATGCATTCGGCTGGCACTGGCCGGCCTTCAATCTTGCCGATTCAGCGATCACCTGTGGCGCAGGCCTGTTGATCTGGGACGGCATACGTGGCGGCGGGGCGGGCAAGACGGATGATCAAACGACCGGCACATCCTGAAGTCTGGATTTATAAGTTATTGTTTTAATTGAATAATTTAACCAATGTTGAGAGTATCGCCTTTTTTCGGCGATAGTGTGAACACCATGGATATCCTGCTCGCCAATCCCCGCGGTTTTTGCGCGGGCGTGCATCGCGCGATTGAAATCGTCGAGCGTGCCCTCGAACAGTTCGGTGCGCCGATCTATGTGCGCCACGAAGTCGTGCACAACAAATTCGTGGTCGATAATCTCCGCGCCAAAGGGGCGATTTTTGTCGAGTCGCTGGAGGATGTGCCCGCCGGCAATACCCTCATTTTCAGTGCCCATGGGGTATCCCAGGCGGTGCGGAGCGAAGCTGATGCGCGCGGCCTGAAGGTGTTTGACGCCACCTGTCCGCTGGTCACCAAGGTGCATGTCGAGGTGGCCAAGCTGCGGGAGAAGGGCCGTGAGATCATCATGATCGGTCATCGCGGCCATCCCGAAGTCGAGGGCACGATGGGGCAGAGCGAGGGCGGCATGTATCTGGTCGAGGGACCGGAGGATGTGCCGGGTTTGCAAGTCAAAGACGAAAGCAACCTGGCGTTTGTCACCCAGACCACGCTGTCGATGGATGACGCAAGCCGCACCATCACCGCGCTGCGTCAGCGTTTCCCGGCGATTGTCGGTCCGAAAAAGGATGACATCTGCTATGCCACTCAGAACCGTCAGGATGCGGTGAAGGCCCTGGCCGGGCAATGCGATCTGGTGATCGTCGTCGGCTCGCCCAACAGCTCGAACTCCAACCGCCTGCGCGAAGTGGCCGAGCAGCAGGGTGTGACGGCTTACATGGTCGACAATGCGTCGGAGCTGCAGGCGGAGTGGCTGAAGGGAAAGACGCGGATCGGGGTGACCGCAGGTGCTTCGGCGCCGGAGGTGCTGGTTGAGGCGGTCATTAGCCGGTTGCAACGGGAGGGAGCGAATTCTGTTCGTTCGATTGACGGTATTTCAGAGAAAGTAACTTTTCCCATCCCCAAAGAGCTAAACAAACGGTAGTCAGTCGCGTAAGGAGAGCGTTACTACGTCTCTTCCTCCGGATTAAATTCAACCTCCACTACTCTTTCGCTGTTTACTGGAGAGCCGTTCAATATAGCGGGTTCGAAAATAGAATTCTGTAATGCGAGTATTGCTGCATCCTCAAAAGCTTTGTATTTCGTCGAGTTTGATAAAACCATCGCAGTATCTACCGAGCCGGACTTATTTATAAATAAGCGGACTTTTACCCGCCCTGCAAGTTTGGAGGCGTACGCAGCCTCCGGATAAATCAGGGGTGCAAGTGCCACAGGCGTCGCCGCTTTATCCACCTCGGTTGATTTCAGGTATTGCACACCTTGCAGAAAACCTGTTTTGCTGGGTGACGTTGGCCCTTTGGTTTTATCGTCTTCACGTTTCCGGTGGACAGTCTCCTTATACAGATCGGTGGCCGCAATGTGATCTGTACGATTGTCTTTGACCTCGGTGAAAGCGCCTGCGTCTTTGTGCGAATCGATGTACGCAAAGATCGGATTGAAACCGTTGGTCTGTTCCCGGGCTGTACTGTTGCCAGCGTCTGAGAAGGCGACCATCAGCAAATGCAGGTAAATCGAGCCGGCAAGCGCGATTGCCGCCCTTTCCCTGAATCCTAGCAAGGCGATGCCACCAATGGAAAATCAGTCGACGTTCTTGTACCAATACAGTCGGACGCGTTTTTCTAATGTTGTTGTGGGCGGAGTGCGCACTGACGTGCCTGACACAACGGCTTCATACTTTTTCCCGTCAATATCCACTACCACAGGAACCGGTGAGGGAAGAAAGCCGCCACCCGCCCGGACCGCAGACCGGTTGGCGAGGTTAGTGATGTTTCCGAGCGCATTGAGATCTTGAGTCGGCGCAGCGCTGGTGAAGTTCACGATGTACTCGCGGGCGACGCCAAGATTTGATGTGCAAATGCCAGCAGCGGCCGTCGCACTGGGCTGGTTTGTATTGAAAAAAGTCGAGCCTCCTACCGAGGTTGAACTGGATACCACTTTTTCTCCGGCGTTCAGCGTCAGCTTCCAGCCTTTAAGACTGCGGGAATCGGAATCGTCAACCACAGAACTGGTGGCGTCAAACAAGTCGGAGTCCTGAATAAAACTGGTGAACGGGTTTAAAGCCGGCGTGATGCTGGTGGAAGTGTTGTTTCGTATGCCTTTAAGAGATTGCGATGTATCGTCTCGATCTTTAAACATATAAAAACGGTTGGTGACAGTGGTATCAAACGGGTGTTCTCTATCCCCACTCCCGAGCAGGACAGCTGTGTAGCTCCCGTTAGCATCGGCGCCCGATACCAAATCCGGCGGGAAGAGAAATTTTCGAAAGTTTCCGACATCGCCGCTGGTGGGGGATATTCTGGCGATTCGTGTGACGCTCCAATCGTTCATGTCGCTACCGAACAAGTTCAATCGCCACACTTGGCCGCATGTATCGCCTACGTACACCCTATCAGCTATCCCATCCCGATTCATGTCGATGACACTGACGTCAGAAGGAATGGCGCAGCTCATACGGGAAACGTTCAGTTTTTTGGCGCCGGCGGTTGCTGAGGTGGATACTCCTGCACCAGCTTGCCAAACCACGTTGCCGTTGAAGGCGTCGACTATGAGAATCCCGCGGCCTTTCGTCCGGTTAAATGTTGTGGTACTGCCCGTTGCGCCGCTGATGGTGCATGAACCCGCGTCGGTGTATGTCACTGTACCGGCACCAATGACCTTTTGGGTCACTGTTGTCCGGGTCGCGTCGTCGAGGAGACAGGGATTGATGTCATCGACATCCTTGTCGTATCCCGCCCCAAAGATCAGAACTACATTGTCAGGATTTGCGGCGTTCCCAAGACTCGCACTGACTTTTGCGACTTTAGGTTCAGACCAAGTGTCGCCAAGCTGCTCCCAACCGGTATCGGATGAACTTTTTCTCCACAATAGTTTCGGAGCTGCAGGATCAGTGACATTTAGTGCATAAATGAAATTGCCGCCCCGTCGCATTGAGGCATAAATGTACACTTTGTCTGCCGAGGAATTGATGATTCCATCACCATCGTCCTTTTGGTAAACACCAATTGATCCGTCGAAAAAGTATCCTTTGGGGTTCGTGCTGCTGATGGTCGGTGTCTGGTCTCGCAGCCGGTTAAGCTTTGAGAAAAACTCTTTCGGAATAAAAGACCATCGTTCTGTTCCCGGTTTCAACAGAATGTCGGCGCCTGTTGTGTGCGCCGCGATTCCGCCTTTCAATGCGCGTAAAAGTCCGTCGTTCGACCCGTAAAATGCATAAACGTCGTTATCATCTCCATACCGGTTGTAATTGATGATGGCAGGCCGGGAGTGGAGTACGTCCCCATGAATCGAGGCACGTATATCGGTAGAAGTGCTAGTGCTACCGTCGGAATTCTCGTCGTCCTTGTTGTCCGCTCCCTTGACCCATGCGATGAGTTCATCACGCGCGGTGGTGGTTGCGACCCCCAGATCGGTGGCGCTCACATATGTTGAGTTGAAGGGGGTGGCGCTCAATGCATCGCCTATGGCGCAATGCCCTCCGACGCCATCAACACAAGTGTAGATATTTCGCGTGGCCTGGCTGCTTGGATAAGCCAGGCGAAGTTGTTGTGCGGCGCCGCCTTTTTCGACGAGATCACCGTCCGGACTGTCCTGAGATCCTCCTGTGCCTTGGGGATTGAATGACCAGAACGGCGGCGTTGTTGTTTCGGTCCAGTAGCTGCGGGCATTGGAACTCACGAAGCCGGTCGAAGCGTTCTCCGCGACATTGCCGTCAGCATCGGCCAAGAAAAGTGTGTTGGTCGAGGTGTTGATGCCCAGACGGTAGGCTTTCAAGTTACCAAACCAACGCGGCTTTTTGTTTTCATCGGGTCTAAACACGCCGATATAAACCTGATTGAGGTTGGTTCCCCGTACGTTTACGCTGACGGGAAGTGTCGTTGAGGCAAATACACTGTTTACTGCCTGTACTTCTTTGAAAATATCCGTGAGAATATTTTCGATTGCTGTGGTGCTGCTGATGTCGTTGACCGCAAAGTACTTGCCCTTGCCGTTGGTCGCCATGCTTTTCAACAAGGCTGTGTGTGACGGACCTTGCCCGACGGTGCGGGGAATAATATCGAGGGTATATGTGTATACGTTCTGAACGCCAGTCAGGCTGGGATTGCAATCTCCGGTTGCCATAAACTTGGCATATTCATCTGAAAGAATGCCTTGTGATCCACTGGGTGACAGGGTGATCGTGGTTGGTGTGGTACCGGTATCAGCCGTGAACTGTGTTTTCGCGGTATTGATATCCGCTGTCGCGTCGCTTGCTTCGCCGTTAGAGATGAAAATGATGAAGTTTTTCTGGCATCCATCAACTATCGGACTGGTATAGGCTGAAGCGAGGGACGACGAGGGAAGGGCGCTGAGCGGGAGGGGGCTGCTGGCCAGCGATTCTCTACCGGTTGAGGTATAGACCGTACCGCCAGCGTCCGCTTTGACTTTTCCGTATCCTGATCGGGCGGTCAGGCCGGCAAAATATTTAAAGACTTCGGAGAACGCAATGGAATACTTCGCGCCGTTTCCGCGATCAGCAGTGATGCCCAGGTCATTGATAACCTTGAGCAGTTTTCCTTTATTGGTCGTGGCGTCGGCCGCGGTGCCGGACATTTGGCGAACGCCGAAACGCACGTAGGCCCCGTCCACATTATTGTTTCCCGTCCCGGTCTCAACAAAGAGTCCGAGGCCGACGTTATAAGCGTCGGTCACGATATTCGTAATGACCGCATTCAGGGCCGCTTTAACCGCGGCATATTTTGTCGTGCCCCCAGAGGTTGATCCCCAGTTAGCGGAGTTATCGACAAATATGAGAATGTTCGGCCGGGTTGAGGTGTAGGCGGGATTAGCCAGGAAAATATCGGTATCGTCGTTGACGGGGTCGAATGCGGCAACCGCATGCGTAGAGCAGACGACAAGCCCAATGATAGTCAGCAATCTTGATAATCGAATCATATTTACGCCCTTTGTTCCGTTGCGCATCCGTGTGCGCACCTTGCCTGTTGGTTACGTGCAACTGCCGGCGAGTTGTCGTACTTTGACGCCTTGAACCATGGATGCCCGAGCGCCGGTCAGAGAATCAGATACGGTGACCGAGAACTCCCAGTAATTTTCTTCGGGCGCGACAGCGGATAATGCGCTGTACCCGGACACAGCTACAGATCGCAGGCAAGTCCTGTTACTGATAGTGACGCTATAGCCAGAAGGAGGTGTAAAGCTGACAGAACTCGTTGGTGAGTTAAAAGGTGCAACCGAGTTGACTGTTTGTTCGATGGCACGTGCCGCAATGCCTTCCGTCGCCTTTCGTGCCTGCATGTTTCCGACCACCAGCATGCTGGAACTGTTCATTCGAATAGAGGCAACACCAAGCAAGGTGATGACAACGAGCATAACCAGGGAGATGAGGAGAGTCATCCCGCGCTCGTTTTGTCGGATGGTAGACATTCAGTTTTCCTTCCGGCTTGCCGGGTTTACCAGCCGCACGACTGTGTTATAGACATGCCGTTTGTAAGCTCCTCCCGGTGTCCACCCGCCCATGACTCCCAGGTCATACGTCGTCCCATCGGTATATCCACTCGATTGGGTCAGATTCCGCGCCAAAACGCTGATTCGTATTGCGACTACGTTTGCCCAATCGGGAACGGATGCTGTAGTGACCAGGTAGTTGCCGTCAGGTACGCCATCGCCAGTCGTGTCCACTGCGTAATCAAACTGTAGTTGTTCAATCCCTTCGACCAGCGAGGTCTGCGTCATGCCGAGCGCATTGGTGGCGGGATTGATGCGCAGTTCCAGGCGTTTGAGCGTGGGAATCGGTGAGCCTCCATCATCGTTCGCGCCGGTGCACGTTGTTCCGCCGCCGTTGGGTACGCTGCAGGGCGATATGTAATAAATGTGCGTGCGATATTTTCTGATCGGGGAGACGGTGCTACCGTTTTTTTCGGTCAACGTGAAGTTGGCGGTACTCCCCAGTGCGATGATGGGGTTTGCCGAGTCGTTTGGGTTGGCGTTTGTTTGCAAATAGACGTCCGATGCCGTGAGTGATCCCGTGGCAGTGGTACTGGTATCCGCACGTCGAACGACCAGAATATCGGTTCTGGCTACGTGATTGGCTGCAGGTATACAGCTTAACGGTGATGAGGTAGGAGCGTTATATCCCTGCACTGGCAAAGCGGTCGCGGAGCGAACGTTATTGAGATCCGAAAATGCGCAAGGGTCCGGCAATGAACTGGGGGCAGTAAGCATCGCCGGAAGCCGATCATAGAAGCCTGCCAAGGCGATGTCATCGCTCAGTGCTTGAATGGCGAATCTCCCGTTCTCAATTTGCTGCATCGAGACGTTGAGGTCTGAATTTAATTTGCTCGAGTTCGAAAAAACGGTTAGCAAGCCGATCAGCAAAAACATGCTGATTGCGAGGGACACCATGATCTCTATCAGGGTTATCCCGCGTTGTTGTCGTCGGTAACTACGACTGTTGCCGGTATTCGTCATCTGGGTATCAGGTCAAGGTGGCTATTTGTAAAGTGATATTGACTTCCCGCCGCTGGTTTTCAGTCCCATATAAATCCTTGCCGCAAGTTGCCGAGGCATCTCCGGCCGTGGGGGCGACTGTCGGCTGCATGCCCTGCCAGGTAACCGAGATGCGGTAAGTGTTCGCGGTGGAATCAAAGCTTATGCAGCCGCGCGCCCCGAGCAATCCGCCAATCTGGGCGCCGGAAGAGGTTTCTGAGGCGCCTTTCAGGGCATTGTTCCATGCAGACAAGTCATTGGCGGCCAAGGTTTGCATTTCGACGCTCCCCGCGGCGGTGGCGCAGGCGGGTGTTCCTGAGTAGCCTGTCCCCACATAAGGGGTGCCATTTGATGTGTCTGTGGTGATTACGTAGCAAGACGCTGCCGAGCGATTGACTTGAATTCGGTCTGCCATATCTTGAGCGATGATTAATGCCTGTCCCCGCTGGTACGATTCAAAAATACCCAGTTGCGCGCGAATTTGCATGCCAACCATGCCGAGCAAACCCAAGACCAGAATTAAAAGGGATACCAGCACCTCCAGCATCGTTGCGCCAAGCTGAGTTGATTTTTGTCCGAGTGAGCGCATTTTTAATTGCATCCGTCAGAAAGCGTGGTATCAACATCCTTAACCACGCTGGCGCGCCCGCTTGGATCGACGACGACACAACGCGCCGGTACCGAAGGGTAGTCGGTGAGCGAGAATACGAACGATACGCCATCAGTGCTATTTTCTCTGCCGGTTCCCGTGTAAGTAACACTGCTAACCGTTTTGCTGGTGTAAGCGGCATTGGTGGTGCTGACAGTCAATCCTGGAACGCGATTTTGTGTGGAAAGCGTCGAGCTGCCGAATGTCACACTCCAGCCTTGAGACCAGTCGTCTGCGTCAGACGGCGTGATGGTTACGTTTGCGTTTCGTTTGATTGCCTCACTTCTTGCCAGAATAAAACTTAAATGCATTTCGGATGCGGCTGTTTTTAGTCTACTTGTCGCGATCAACGATTGAAGGCTCGGTGTGCCGATGGCGGCCAGAATCGCCAGAATGGCGATGGCAATCAGTAACTCGATTAAAGTGAAACCGACCGATCGCGTATGCACGTTCACCATCCTGTACTTGTTCCGCCAGAACAAGTGGTTGTCCCGGTCAATCGCTGTTTCGATCCGGTACTGCTCAATAGAAGCACGCCGTCACTGGCTTGCCCGCCGGTGGGTATTGCGCAAATAGTATATGAGGGTGGCGTAGCGGTATTGTCGACTGCGGGATTGAATGTGATCGTATAGTAGGTATTCGAGCACTGAGTGCTCGTGCAAGTGAAACCTTGGCTGCTCACGTTCAGCGCGTTAGGCGCAGTCGCGTAGGCCCTTTGTTCGATAAGAATTTGCTTTTGCCGGCCGTCCATTTGGGTCATGAACTGCTGGGCGTCGGCCCGCCTCGACTTGGCTACCTGAGACTGGTATGCCGGTAATGCGATTGAGGCGAGAATTGCGATGATCGTTACAGTGACCAGCAACTCGACCAGCGTAAAGCCCTTGTTTTCTGCTTTCATGGGTCTCCCTTCACACGGTATTAAATTAGTCCTGATTGTACGCCCATGCCACTGCCCGCCGATGAATGGCGGGTGAGGGGGTATCAGCGGCGGGAATGTCTTGATTTATGTGGAAAATCGCACAGATGCGGGGAGCAAGACGGGCCTTGGCGGACGTGCGGTCGAGGGCCATGCGCGGGCGGTGGCGGATGGGGGGGGCGGAGGTGCTGCTGCAGGCCGACAAAAGGTAAACCCATTGATTTAACAGGGTTATCTGGGTGAGTGGGGTGCCGAGGTATTAGACGTAGTCCAAATCTTGCATTAAAATGACGTTCATGGAATCGGTGACTTATGGGCGCGAGGGCGCCATTCAGCGGCTGCGTCAGTACGGCATCAGCCCCACCCATCAGCGCATACAGATCGC
>Ga0222713_10003505_pt1 | contig 16259 bp, 8 predicted proteins | sample C33_649DmetaG_FD_165061 | JGI IMG/M metagenome (GOLD analysis project Ga0222713, IMG submission 165061) | Estuarine water microbial communities from San Francisco Bay, California, United States - C33_649D | ecosystem: Environmental > Aquatic > Marine > Unclassified | place: USA: California...
CATCTTTCCGTCCTCGCGCGCGCGCGTTCATAGGCGAATCGTCCCTCGTCTTCGCCCATCGTCGCTCGTATCTTCGACGAATGGACGCCTCACTGTCCGCCATTTTTCGCGTTCGTCCGAGAGACGTCCGAGAGACGACGTCGCCGTCGCGCTCGTTCGCGCGCGCTCGTTCGAGCGACGCGACGCGACGCGCGCCTCCAGCGAGCGCTCTGCCGCCTCGCCTCGCGTCGCCTCGCGTCGCGTCGCTCTGTGTTTACTTTACATTCGTGGCGTCACCACACCTGCGGTCGGTCGGTCAGGGAAGTCGGTCGGTCGGTCATGGTGGTCGGTCGGTCGGTCATTCGGTCCCACGGATGACGTCGACGTCGACGGCGGCCTTCGACGGCACGCGACGGCGCGCGCGCGGGGATTCGCGCGAGAGCGAACGCGCGCGATCGATCGAGCGCGCGCGTGGACGTCGACGCGGTGAAGGGCGATCGCCATGGGCGACTCCGCGCGTTCGTTCGACGCGCGCGATGGGCGAACGCAAGGGACGAAGGAGGATGGAGACTTTGGGACGACGCGGCGAGGACGATGGTGGCGCGACCCAGTGGGGGCGTACGCGGAGATGTGTTATAACCGACCACGAATTATGTTCTACTCGGTGTGGATCATCGTGCTGTGCATGAGCGGAGCGGCGGCGTTGCAGTTTAAGATGAACCCGAGTGGCACCTATGACTGGTTAGTCGGAACGGATGAGACGGTGAGCGGTTCGTACATGCTAGCCGAAGCGCGAAAGCAAGCGGGGACGTTCTTGAGCATGCCGACGAGATCGGTGAAATCGGATGATCAGGTTTTACAGTTTACGTACGAAGCGATCGATGGAAACGGGAACGCCTTGACGCCCAACAAAATCAAGGCGATGCTGGAAATAGAACGCGAACTTTTGGATAACAAAGAGTTTGGCATGGTGTGCATTTTGCAAAAGGGGTCGCGAACCGCGTGCGATATGTCCGCCACGGCAAAGAGCTTGTTGATGGTATTCTACGACATTTCAGCGACGTTGGATTTGAACACGAATACAACGACGATGACGATTACTCCGAAGCGCGTCTCACCGGGAGGCGCAGCATACGTGGATTCTCAAAGCACGGTGGACTCTTTGATCGCTACTGAATTGCAAAACGCGAGCTCACCGACTAGGTTATATTTCGACACCGCGTTTACCGTGGCTGAACTAAAGGCGCGTCACGTGCAATCATTTTACCTGCTCGGCGCGCCGATAGATGGATACCAAAATCCTCAGATTGATAGCGAGAAGCAACTCGAACACGGCGACAGGGTATTTCGCGAGATGAACCAGCAGTTGCTCGACAGATTTGGAATGAAGGAGACCTTCGTGCGAAGCGCTTATCAGAAGAAAGCGATTGAGTCAACTGAGGATGGCAAGCTTGAAGTGATATGGTGGTCGTTGAGTTTACAATCAGACGAGTGGGCATCTTTGTCTTCAAAGGACTTTAGCTGGACGATTTTGTGTATCGCTAGCGTGTACATTTACATAGCAGTTCACACTCGCTCGATGCTAACCGCGTCGGTGGCGATGTTGGAGTCCATTTTTTCCATTCCAGTGGGTTATTTTTTCTTCAAAGTCGTGTGTCGCGTTCAGTTCTTCCAGTGGATCAATGTCCTCGTACTGTTTGTCGTTTTAGGTATTGGAGCTGATGACGTTTTTGTATTTGTCGATGCTTTCGCGCAGTCGGGTTACGAATTACGGCGCGCTGGAGAAATAGCCACTCTACTTCCTCGAATAACGCACACAATGCGGCGGTCGATTCACGCTGTCTTCGTCACGAGCTTCACCACCGCTGCTGCGTTCTTAGCAACGGCATTCACACCTTTGCTGCCGTTAGTCTCCTTCGGTATTTTTGCGGCACTTGTCCTCGTGTCTCTTTTCTTGATCAACTTACTCGTTCTGCCGCCGTTCCTCATCATTTATGAGCGCTATTTTGCGCGTAGAAGCTGGCGAGAGAGCATGCGGTCCATGGTTTGGCTTTCCGTCGAGCCGTATGCTGATCCGGGTCTCGAATTGAAGCAATCTTTCACTGAAGAAGAGTTAAAAGGGCGGAGAATTGAGCGCTTTTTCGCCGGGCCATACACGACAGTCATGAAGTCAAAGGTGAAATATGTTGTCATCGCCACATTTGGGGCTATTTTCGCGATTGGTGTGTATTACTGGACACTATTGTCGTTACCGACCGAGCCAGAGCAGTGGTTTCCGATGAATCATATGTACACAACATACAGAGATATTTCTGCTAACAAGGTTTTCAATGGGATTGGTGACAGTACCCGAGTCCAAGCATCTCTCGTCTGGGGATTGGGTGGATTGGACAGGACTGGTAAAAACAAGTGGGATCCTAGCGACCTTGGTAAACTTTACTACGCGGAGGATTTTGATCCATCCACGGCCGCCGCTCAAGCATGGATCATGGACACTTACGAGTCCTTGAAGACTGCGCCTTGCTCAGCTAAGGCATGTGAAAATAGTTTGCTTGTCGGTGCTGGATTTGACATCTTGAACGTTCTTGCTGAGACAAATAGAACGGGCCACGTCGTCGAAGGATTCTATTCGTGGGTGAATAAAAACATCACCAGCGGTGTTCTTTATCACCCGATTACGAATCCACTTGTTGGAGCTACGTTCAACTCCCAACTTTGTGAATACCGCAAGGTGGCAACGACTCGATATCCATCGCACGTTGGCTTTTTTACGAATGATTGCCACGAAGCTGGCGTACGAGCACAGTTTATCCTCATCCAAGCGACTACGTCGATGATTCTTCCTCAGTCGCCCACAGATTTTGGCGCTGTGCAGAAAGTTTGGACGGCGTTTGCCCATGCAAAGAGTGCCGGCGCACCTTCCACTCTTGGCGCTCTCCGAGCAACCTCAGCAAATATCTTCTGGCTGTTTTCGATTACCGCAAGCTCGCTGCTGCAAAACGTTTACCGTGGCTTTCAAATTACCTTCCCCATGGTGTTTGTAGTGTTGCTTCTTGCAACTCGCAACTGGTTGATTTCGGTTCTCTGTACTTGTACGATCGCTGGGATCCTTTCGAGTGTGCTGGGAATAGGTGTCAGAGCAATAATGGGCTGGTCCCTTGGAAGCGCAGAATCAATTGCAGCGGTCATAGTCGTCGGATTTTCGTGCGACTATGTCGTCCACTTGGCGACTGCGTACTCTGCCTCGCAATCAAACAAGCGAGAAGAACGAATGCAGGAAAGCGTTTCACAACTCGGCGTGACCGTGCTTGCAGGTGCATTGACCACATGCTTTTCTGGGTGTTTCCTCGCTTTGTGCGTGCTCACTTTCTTCGTCAAATTTGCTTTCCTTGTATGTTGGACAATCGTTTGCAGCTTCTTCTGGGCTACATTATTCTTCCCAGCAGTTATGTTTGTGATGGGACCGCAGACGCATCACAATGAAATCGCATTTTGGCGACTCTTCAGGTCTCGTAATAAGAAGACCTCGTCAGTAAAATAACTTAGTAGGCTTAGGATTATTGTAACCATGAGTACAGTATTTCTTATGAAACGTGCTATCAGCTATCTCTCTAAGCTTGTTGCATCATTGTTGTGAGTCAAGGCCCGAGTTGGGAGGGCGAGCTCTTGACTTCTTTGCTGCAGGTGACATGAACGCCGGAAACAGTCCTTTGACGCTCGAAGGTAAAGGACGTTGAGCACCCAAAAGCAAACTTTTGGAAGTAGTTCTTGAGTCTCCATGATTGCCTTCGTCAACAGCAACTGCAGTCTTTCGTCCAAATGGCGAGAAAAGTTGCGGTTCAGCGATTGAGGGCGTCTTCAAAGGCACTGGACTTCGGTGTTCGATTGGCTGTTTGGATTCATACGGTCGCACCCAAGCTGATAACCGCCCTGGACTACCCATGATTGAAGTAGAAGCTAAAGCAGCGGTCGCTTGAGCCAGCGTCGACGTTGGACTTTCGCCTCGGGTAAGTTCGACGGGAGGTTTCACAAATGGCAACGGGACTGCAGAGTCATCTTTGCCCTTTATGACAGCCCCGAGTACGCGAACGTCGTTTTCAAGCAACGATTGTGCGGTTCGTTCCAAATCACAATCGTTGGGTTTTGCAATCGTCACACCTTGCGCAAGCCGTTTCAACTCACCTTTAGTATTTGGCGTTGGGAGAACAATTCCCTTTTGTGGCACGGGAAGGTTTTGAATTCTCTCACGGAGATTTTCAAGGAGTTTGCTAGCTCTTTCACCCTCTAAACGACCTTCATCTTTTGCTCGTTTGTAAAGAGCTGCTGATTCGAGCGCTCTACCTCGATGCAATAGATAATAAACGCCTGTCTCGACTGGAATCAAATCCCGGCGCTCCCAAAGTAGATTCAAGAGTACATCTTCCATGTGTCCATAAAAGGGCAGCGATAAGATGGCATCCAAACACAAGTTTGCAACTCCATGATCTACTAATAGAGCCACCAAGTGTTTTCCAGACTTTGAAGTACTTAAGTCCGGAAGTGACTTGAAAGCGTCTCGCACAGTGAGAAAACCTTCAGCAACGAGACCGCATTCGAGACGTATTGATACATCCAAGGCAACCGTATCAATATCCTGAGCACCTTGCATCGCAACATTCAGTGATCTAGCTCGCGCGACTGTCAATGCCGTTGCTGATCGCCCGCGTTTGGCTAAGCATCCGATGAACTTAACCGGTAATAGCGGATGCGCTATTCGCGGAAGTAGCTCGCACGCTTCGTTCAACGAAGCAACACTTGCTGCATCATCGAGCAATACCGCTGCTCGAGTCTCTTGAAACAAGCGCGGCTGGAAACGAGATTGCTGCGCATATCGCATCGGCGCTTCATCATGCGCCAAGCCGGAGTCGAGCAGAAAATATAAAAAGAGACAACGCTTTGCGATCAACGCCGTTGGAGACGCGCAACCTTCAACAAAGATGCACCGAGCCGCTTCAGAGACAGTTTTGAATGGATAAGCCGGTTGATGCTCGCCTACAGCAGCCAGTAAATCATCCAAAAATGTACTCGCGCTCGCTCCACTCTGAGAGCTATTCGCCAGTGCTCGTCGTCGTTGTACGGCTCCAGCCCAAGCCGCGGGTCCTCCAAACCTGGCGCCAACAGCACCAGAACTCAAACCTTCATTAGCAGCCCAAAGGAGCGCTTCAGCCTGTAGCTGTCGGCACACAACTTCGTCCCGCACGGCTTGTAATCGTTTGAATTGCGGCGCTACATCGCTCGCGGTTCGTCCGCTCACATCCGCACCTAAGGTCTCTGTCACGCGCCGCAAAGCATCAAACGTTCGCATCGCGTCTTCAATCGCCAAAACTTGCGCCTCCTTCGGTCGTCCACTCGCGCCATCCAGTCGCGTCTCTCCCGATTTCAAAGCATTAATCGCCCACGCCAGGACGCATTCCCCGTCTCTCAAGTACGCCTCGACACCGTCATCCGACACAAAACTCTCATCTCGGCACACTTCATCCACGTAGTGCGCGATCACGCGCGGTGCTCCGTGCGCGACGCACGCGTCGAATATTTCGTGCAATCGATCGATATCCGCGTTCGATGTCGGTGCCGTTGCGTTCGTCGTCGGTGTCGTCGTCATCCCCACGCACCCATGGGAGTGGAGCGTGTGGTGCACGCGGCGCAGCGTCCCGATCGCGCTCAACGCCGCCGGGGGAAGAATGCACAGCTCGTCGATGGCGAACGCGAGTTCATCCATCGCGCGCGACGTCGAACGAGGGCGAAAGCGCGCGAGCCGAGCGACGCGTTCGCGCGTGCGTCGCGGTGTGCGACGCCGCGACAACGGCTTTGAAAGAGATGACAGCTGATCGAGCTAAAGAAATTGTTATACGCGGAAAGGCTAAGTGCGCGCGAGCCGAGCGACGGGCGCGAGAATCTACAGATTATCAATCATTTCCTTCAAAGATTTTCCCCCAACCTGCGTGGTTTCGAGGATGAAATTTTTCTGACGCGCTTGAATGAGCTGCGTCTTGACCGCAAGGGTCTGGTCGGTGTCTTTGGGGGTGAGCTTTTCGCGCTCGAGGTCGATGCGCTTGGTGTACTTGAGCTGTGAACCCAAGACGTGCTCAGTGTGATCATCGGACGAGAGAATCTTCGCTGGTGGAGCGACCCAGTCATCGGGGGTGTACTTGTGTTCTTCATGCATGTACTCGTCTTCGGGCGTCAGGCGATGACCGTGATCGCCTTCGGTATCGGGATGGTCCGGAACAAAGATGTCGTCACTCGTTTCGTACCCAAACAAATCGAGCGCCTTCTTGGCGATTCTCGTTTGCACGTCCGTCAGAGGCGAGTTCACGCGATATGTGAACTTTTCACGATAAACGGTAAACCGCTTCAAGTTATCTCGAACGTACATGTGGTCCGCCAGTTGGTTGGAGACCTTTGGTGGAAGCTTGAGCAACGTCGTGAGCAGCTGAATCGGCTTCTGCGCCGCTTGGTACTTTTCTAGCTTCTTCCCAGCAGTCTTGTCGAAGCGGAAGTGATCCATATCTGGTTGAGCTAAATCTTCCGCACGCAAAATCATGCCAAACTGTCGCAGCGGACCTTGAAGGAGAGCACCGATTTCGAAGTTCACTGACGTCCAGTATGCCGTCGTGCGAAACAAATCAATTGCGTCTTCTTTGCTCACTTTACCGTTGATTTGCGCATGATCACTTAAATGAGACCATTCCTCCTCAAACTTTCTCGTGAGTTCATCCCAGCGGCGTTTGCCGAAATAAGCGCGTTGCAAGTCACGTTCTTTATCGTGCAAGTTGCCAAGCGGCAGCGTACGTGGATCACGCACCAAGTGAATGTACGTCACCGTAGGACCATAAACGTCTCGCCAAATCGGTAGTAAATACATCGCCAGCGGGTCTTTCCAACCCCACCGACCATTGTCCATCGATCGTATCGTATTCGTCGTTAAATCTGGGTGAAGCCACTTTTCTTGCCGTGCAAACATATCGCACAAGTGCTTCGCCACGTCAACTTGCAAATCTATCGGCATCTCATCCGGCTCATAAAGCGGTCTCTTCGCCCATGCCATGATATCTACGATGATATCATCGAGCCCACTCAGTCGTTCGGCGTCGGAATTCCCATTCTCATCCACTGGTCCGAACGTCACCGCGTTTGAGTCTCGTAAAAACTCCTCCAAGCTCTTCCCGATGCCGCCCCCATCCCCTCCAATCACCACTGGTTTCATCGGAATTTGCGTGCACTGCATCTCCGGGTGCGCACTCAGCAAGTGCTGCATCCATCTTCGCTCTGGTTGTTGTTTCAGCGCGCGCGCGCCGTCCACCGAAGTCCCGAATGCGACCACGATCGCCATCGTCAGCGTGAACACCATCGCCTTGGTGTTCGCGCGCGCGAACGCGAACGCGCGCTCGACCGCGATCGATCGCCCGCGCGCGCGCGCGTTTCCGCGGGCGATCGCATGCCGACATTTCGCCTTCGCGCGCGTCATTCGCCTCCGCCTTCGCGCGCGTCGCGCAGTGCGCCTCGTCTCGCGCTCGCGCGCGCGTCGCACCGCGCGCGCCTCCCGAAGCACAACGTTCCTGTATTCAAACACGTCAACCCTTTATTTATGTTCACGCCACCGTCACCGTCCGGTCGTGGGCGTCCGTCAGCGCGCGCGACAGAGGCGAGCGAGGACGCGCGACTCTTCGCGAGACGCGCGCGCGCGCGAGGCGAAGGCATGTCCTCGACATCGCGCGTTCGTTCGCTTTCGTCGTCGCCTGGCGCGTCGCGCGTTCGACGCGTGGCATCGTCCTCGTCCTCGTCTCCGTCCTCGTCATCACGCGCGTCGTCGTCGTCGTCGTCGTCGTCGTCGTCCACGACCCCGTTTTCGTGCGCGCACGAATCCATAGTGAACGTGAGCATCAAACGAAGCACACCAAAAATAAAAAATGAAGTTCAACGCACGTCGGACGGGGACGGCGACGGAGGACGGTCGGGGACGGAGGAGCGCGAGCGGACGACGGGAGGTGAACGAGCTGGGGAGTTTCTCGAAAGCTCTCGCGCGCCAGAGAGCGGCTCGGGCGCGCGCGAGTCGACGTCGAACGCACGATTCCCCTACGCCGATGGATTCGTGTTCGAGAAGGCGTCGTGCGCGACGGAGGAAATGTTAGGCATCGTAGGACCGATGCTGAGCGTTGACCGAAAGTTACGGCTGGAGAACGTACTGCATTCTCGCACGTTTTCATTGACGCCGATACTGGAGGGAATTTATGACGTGGGGAATATTTTGGCGGTATGCAGATCGACCGAGGCGCTAGGGATCGGTTCGGTGAGCATCGTGTCGAGCAAAGGTTTGAGCTTCAAGGCGAGTGGGCGAACTTCGGGGGGGGCGCTGAAATGGCAGCACGTCGAACAATTTACGTCAACCTCGGAAGCGCTGAAAGCTGCAAAAGATAAGGGATATCGTATCTTGACCACTGCATTTGAGGGTGCGTATCCGCTATCGCATTATGACTGGACGATTCCCACTGCCGTTGTTTTCGGTAACGAACGCGAAGGCGTTAGCGACGCTGCGCGGGCGCTGGCTGATGGTTCGGTTTATGTGCCGATGTATGGGTTTACAGAGAGTCTGAACATCTCAGTCGCCGCTGCGATGGTGATGTCGCACGCCGTAGCCGATAGAGTGCGTCGACAAGGGTATCACGGAGATTTGAGTGATGAAGAAAAGCGCATTTTAAGGAGCGTATACATGTCAAGATTGATACCGAACTACGCCAGACAAGGTTACTTGGAGATGCTCGTTGAACGGCACTTCAACGGCAAATCAGACACTGCGTTCGATGATATCGACGGCGACTTAGATAGCGATGATTTGATGGATGAGCAATTTTTACTTAGTGAGCTTGAAGCCCGGAAGCTTGTTGGTAGGCGGTCACCAAAAAAGCAAAAGCCCTGGGATTAGAATAGTCATGCGCTGAGATTGTTCTATACAAGAACAGTGGCATCAAATCGGAGTAGTACACGCGCGCGTGCAGTATCGCGCATGGCGCTCTGAATGCATATACGTTATTGCGTAGCTCGTTCAGCCAGCGCTTGGCAGATGAGTTGGACGTAAAGCTATTTAATTGTTAATATCGTAATTCTAAGCGTAAGAGTTTCATCTATTTCGTCGCCTATTGCGGCTCGAATTTTTATTCGAAGTCGCGGGACTTGGTTCTTTGCGTTTACGTTTGGCCTCACCGCCTTCGTTCGCTTCCTTCGAGTTCTCTCCACCAGAGACATTTGGAGATACCTTTCCAGTTTGCGCGACTGTGCCAGCCTTTTCTTCTGAACCTTTTGGAGATGGACGGAACGGGATATACGGTATGCCTTGTGCAATACAGCAGTCCGGGCAAGCGAACTTCACATTTTCGGTCTCCGCGTCTTCCTCTCCTGGTGCTGGTGGTTGCATGCCGATGCACTCGTAGTGGAACCACCCATCACATCTGTCACAGCAAATCATAGCTCTGAGTGCGTCATAGGCACTTCTACACACGCAGTAAAGCTCGCATCGCTCACCCAACTCTTCTAACTCTTCTTTGAGTTGCAAAGGCAACGATCGACCTTCTTGAAGTAGCATTTGCGCCGCTTCGATTGGGATGGTTTTGTCTTGAACAACAGCAGCGGCACGCTCAAGCCAAATTTGTCCGGCTACTTCCAAGGCGTGGGCTCGGTCGGCGAGAGGATCGATCCCAGCACCAGGGCACAAACCTGCGGCCATAGCCGATTCTTTTAACTCGTGAAGGGTGATCAGTTTCGGAAAAGGTGCGACAGTCATTATACGCGTTGCTTGTTCTCGCCAAGCGGGCCCGCACACTTCTCTCATCAACGCAAGTGTCTCCTCTACTGGTTCCAACTCCATTGCTAGTGCACCCTTCATACCAGCGTAGACTTGTAGGGCCGGATCGATGTTGTCATTGGATCCCATGTCTATAGGAATGCCTATCCCCAAACCATTCTTGATTGCTGATAAATCACCCATCTGCGGTGGTATCGTCAGTCGCAGGGGTTGCTTAGCAAATAGCTGTTGAGATTTAACCTCCGCAGACTTGGAGCTCTTCGTGCTCGTAGACGGCTGTTTCGAAACAGAACTTCGTTCCTTGTGCTCAGCGATCGCTGCGACCGGAGGAACGATTCCTGACAGTTGCAACGTGGCATGCATGAGCCATTCGTTTGCGCCGGCTTTGGCCAACTCTTCATCATGCTGCTTGGTCATGTTCAAGTGCTGCTGCTGCATCATCAACACATGAAGAATATGCGGCCTAGAGCGTACGGGCGCCATGTGTATTTGAGCTTGACACATCGCCAGTTGCATCGCGAGTTGTTGAAGCTGATAGAGCTGTTTGGTGACTATTTCAGAAATCTCTGGGGCGCACGGAGAGATGCTCAATGCGTGCGTGCGTTGCGTCGCTGCAAACGTAACCGCTTGCCCCATGAGCATGACTTGCTGTAATGGCGTCAGTGATGCTGGCGGATTCGGATTATCTGGCGTCGCCATCATAGAAGCTTCATGAAGTCTTCGAGTGCGCTCCTCGGTTTCTCTCTTCGCCGCTTCTTGCGCAATCAGCGATGCTTGTGTGATGGCCTTGTCTTGTGCCTCCTTCATGCTTTTACGATGCAAAGCCTTTCGGACTTCTAACCTCCAGGCATCGTGCGTATTGATGAGTTGATGGAGAATGGCTTCTTCGGGAACTTCGCCAGGAAAGTGTTGAGCTTCAGTCAAAAGCTCTCGCAGAAGCATCACATTTGGTCTGCTCGTGCGATGGACAGAGCGGTACGTCTCCAAAGAGAGCGCGCTCGCTTTACCGTTCTTGGCTACACAAGGTGGACAGATGTAATTATGCATCGTTTTAGCCATAGTCGGCGAAACATTGATGCACTTCAAGTGAAACCAATCGCCGCAATCATCGCAACCAACCATTTGAACCCCACCAGCTTGACGACACAAACAGAATTGGCCCTCCTCCGTATCAGGCGGCTCGCCATCTCCGGTGATGTCTTCGATACCAGCTTTGATTGAATCAAGCACGGCTGATAACATCTCAATCAAACTCTTCTCTTCGGTTTCTGATTCGTTTCTCTCGTTGATCCATAGCAAACCTTTCAGCTTGTCCGTCCACGCTTTTGCAGCATTACACGCATTCGTCAGCGCGTGTCTCTCCGAGCATTTGAACGTCAAATCTTCAACTTCAGCTAGTAAATCAAACAACTCTTCAATCGAAGGTCGCGGTTGACCGTCAGCCGCGCTATTGAGACTCTTCCGCACCGACTGGACCCAGACTGCGTGATCCGCGAGCGATGCCTCCAGATCTTCCACCTTGGAAACATCAGCTGGCAGCGCTTTGCCTTCTGCGATGAGCGCATCAATTTCTTCCGGTGATGCACTCGGCGCAAGACGACCATCTTCCAAAAGTGGCGGATCGAGAAGTCGATCTGCTTTCTTTCGCCACTCATCAACAATTGTGTGCCGCCTTATGATCTCATCGCGGAGCAAAGGATCTAAATCTTGAAGGTGGTTGATTTCCGCTCGAATTTCATCCAGTTCAGTATCCTCCACCAGCTTTGCTTTGGGTGCGATGATTTTCTTCACTCTTTGTTCCCAGTCGAGAGATTTGACACGAAGCTTCACCATTTGCATGGCAGGCAGTTCCAATCCAAAGTCTTCGTGTGCGAGCTCGAGTTCGCGCAACGTCACCTCTGCACCTTCCTCTCGCCAGCGATTGACGGCGTCTTTGGCATCAGCATCCCATTCTTCAGCTGCCTCAACGCGTTCGTCCAAAACGTCCACCTCTTTGACGTACAACTTCAACTTTTTAGCATCCTTGAGGAGAGCTTGAGCGTCAGAAAGTGGAGGAACTGGGTTTGTAATTCCTCGGCGCGTGAGTTGCTTGCCCTTCAGGCAGGGCTGTGCTCGATCCAACCAAGCTTTCGCCGCCGAAACCGCTTCTGAAAGAACTTCAAATCCGTCTAGAATAATCGGAATGACGTTTCCTTCGCGAATGAGAGAAAATGCATCGTCCAAAGACGGCTGATCGTTGCCACTGAGCGATTTGCGCATTGCCTCAGCTCTGTCGTTCCACTTCTTTGCTGCCTTGATGTGAGTTTCACATTGCGTCAAAAGCATTTCTTCGTCGGGCGCTACCTCCTTATCATCAGAATCAAGGAAATCGTTACCATCCTTGACAAGCGTCTCGAGCTCTGAAAGACTGTGTTTCTTAGATGAAATCATATCCTTCAGCTTGGCGACTAATTCACGAACGATAATACGATTCTTCAACCAGTCAACTTCGTCTACAGTCACCTTGAAAGCTTCGCCCTGCTGCAAAAGAAGTTGCAAGTCCTGCACACGCGCATTCGGAAAATCACTTTCCCTAGCGCGACTCGCCCAAGCTTTTACTAAAGCAATTTGTTCCGCCAGCTGGTCTACTTCATTGAGTCTCGACGACAGACCGAGGCCTTCCTTCAAGAGTGCCTCGGCGTCATCAACATCAACCTTGTCGACAAACAACGATTCTGCCTTGGCGCGCCAAAAACTGATTTCTTCCAAAGACTTGCGTAAAGTTATGAGCTCGTTCTGCTGCACTGGCAGCCCTGTCGCTTGGTTGAAGAGCTCTTCAATCTCCTGCGAGCTCGCCAGTTCCTCTCGAGGTGGAAGTTGACGTCGTCCTGGAAGAGCTTGACGCACTTTTGTAGACCATGCAGCGGCTCGAGCTATGACATCCTTCAGTTTCTTGTATGAAGGAACTTCCACGCTAAAACGACTCGCCTCCGTTTGCAGGGTAGAACACGCGCGCGGAGCGGGATTCGGTGTTTCCAGCAAAGCTGCCTTGATTCGTTCTTCAAGTTTCAAGCCATTCGCGAGTACTTCTCGAAAAGGCTGGGTTTCAGACTTTGGCATCGGTACTGGTGGTTCTTCGAGAAGTTCGCGCAATCGAAGTAAACCAAGTCGCGCTTCACCGGCGTCATCGTGACTAGATTCTGCGCCAGCGCCAGACGCTAGACGGTGCTTCAAAGCCACTATACTTGTTTGCCAGGCAATCGCACTCATTACGCGTGAATGTGCGTCGCGAGCAGCCTGCATATCAGAGCCACCCCAAACGAACTCTTCCGCTCCAAGGGCGAGCTTCTTCAAATCATCCAAAGGTGGCAGTGGAGGCTTGACGAGTTCATCGCCGACACGTTTCACCCAAGCTTGAGCTCGCTTCAACCGATTCTTGTTCGCTGCAGCCGGCTTCAACTCTGCGTGCTGAGCCTTGAGCGCAGAGAGTTCTTTCGCCGGAATAACACATTCTGTGTTCGCGACCAAAGTCTCCAGATCTGCGATCGTTTTTTGGTAAAACATAGTTCGATTTGAAATCTTGCAATCGCACAAGTCCTTAGAGTGTCTCAGGCATGCTTTACGAGACGGATCGCAGGAGCAGGAGACTCCGGAGATAGCAAGAATGTGCCGACACACAACGCATTCGACATCAGCGCACGGCTCGTCTCTAGCCCTTGTCTTCGGAGGCTTACCAAAATCACGGTCGTTATTATTTGAGTGTACTCGAGCACTTCTCATAACGCCGCTTGCAAAAAGCTCATCTCGAGCATGCGTCTCATCCACGAGTATTCGAGCAATCTCAGGCCAAAGAAATGATGCAAATGTTGCATTCGGCTCTTCAGCAGAGTCGCAAACTAATTGATCATGACTAAACAATGAGGGACTGGCGTGCAAACGATTTCGCTCCACGCTCTCAAACCCAAACGCTAACCACTCTGGAGGTGCAAAGTTGACAGATTCAGTGCAGTTCAAACCGCAGTTGAACGTTGAGTAGTATGCTCCTGGATACGTTACCACGTACTCCCCCGGGTATTGTTCTAGAGTATACACCGGTACGCCAGCGGCAATTAAAGAGCTTGGCGAAAGCATGGTAAATAATCGCTTCAACGCATCTGGATGCTCGTCAAAAACATCTGGCATCAAACTCTTGAAACAATCCTCCAACTGTTCCGCCGCACTCGCAGGGACACTGTACCACGTCTTTGCCGCACCCCAGTGGTTGTAACTGATGCTGAACAAATCATGTTCTTCGCGACGCCATGACGTTGAACTAAACGTGCTACCCACCTCGAGGCACGGTGTCGTCACTCCCACAATATCCTCCTTGAGTGCGCTTAGCATTGATACTTGGTCACCACTCGCGCGCGCGATATTATTCAAGTTCCACAGTGACTCACTGCACCGCTTGACATCTTCTGCGCTCGTTCCTTCCATTTTCACTTTTGGTGTCTCGCCGCGTCTCGGAAATCCACTCCCGTGTCTCGTGGTGTCAATGCACGATCCGCATTTCACCTCGCAAACATCATCTGCGGGAGTCGGTTCCTCGACCATGCGCCAAAAGCACTCCTCGATGGCTTGAATACTAATCCCAGTTCGTTTTGCTTCTTCGCCGAAGAATGCTTTATCAAACTCTATGCACTCTTCATTGAACTCCCCGAGCGTGTAGTCCGCGCCTTCGTCCGCACTTAGTCGCCGCACCTCCTTCTCAATTTCTAGGCAATCCTTACAGAACCATTCTCCGCTCGGGACAACGGTCATTTTCGGCGTCATGCAATACATGTGTGACCTGCGAACGCGAGCGCAAAGCGAATGTTATTCCTTAAATAGCGTTCCACGTGTTCGGTGTCGCGCGTAACCGTCGCGTCGACATCGATCGGCGACGACCTTTGACGCGTTTGCGGTCCCATCGCGTGCGACGCGACGGCGGTTGCGACGATTCCATAGGTGGAAATCATGCAAACAATTCTCACAAATCATATTCTTCATCGAAAGCTCTCGAATGACGCACCCTCGATCGCACCCATCGCATAAGATCATCGCCTCCTCGTCGCCGGGCGCGCCGCAAAGCGCACAATTTGCATCGCTTTCGGGCGCTTCGGCGAGTTGTTGGGCAATTTCTTCCAATCCCTGCGACGTCGAGCGAACGAATGAGGTCAGTTCATCATCTCTTGGTCGTCGTTTGGGGAATTCGCGCGATTTCCCCGACGACGTCCGCGGTCAAGACTCGCAAAAGGGCTGGTTTACCCAAGATATGGTTTACGCCCAGTCGAGACGTACGTTTTCCAACTTTGGGCGCTGAGGAGGAGCCCCAGACGCGCCGAGTTCGAGGCCAACTAAGGCATCGATAACGTCTTTATCCTCTCGATCGAGCTCGTGCGCGCACGCTTGGAACTTCGCGGCGTTTTTCGCGACGTCCCGCGCGCGCTTGACGCGCTCGAAATCAAGCAGCCAGTCGCGGTAGAGCACTTTCACCGCGTGCCCCGCGGCGCAACCCTGCCCATGTGCGCCCAATCGCTCGGCGACGTCTCGCCATGTTTGGTTTGAGTCGATCGCATCGAATCCACCTTTCGCCGTCACCTCCTCGTACAGCGCTCGCAGGTCGAAACGCCACCCGCGGAGCGCGTGCACGCGCCACGCCGCCCCTCTCGGCGCCTTCATCGTCTCCCCATTCGCCGCGCATTCCCCTGCAAACGACTCGTACGCATCCCTAAAATTCTCTTCTTGATCATTCCTAATCGCCTCCGTCGCTCGTTTCATCGCTCCGAGCGCTCGTACTGCTTGAATGCGAGCGCGGAATCTCCACGTGCGTAAATCAACATCGAACCCGAACGCGTGCGCGCGCGGAAGAACGATCTTCGCCGCCCCTTGTCGCCCTCCTCCTTCGCGCATGGCGTCGATGATGATCGTCAGTGCGTTTTCCTCGTCATCTCGACGCGGGACGACCACGACCCCGGCCTGGGCGCGCCATTCGTTCGGCATCGTCACCGAACGATGTGACGCCCCGACATCGGGCGACGGCGCGCGACGTCGCGATCGACCTCGGTCGATCGACTCGACGTCCGCGAAGTCTCGAAGTCCCCATCACGCGTTCGATCGCATCGCGCGTCGTAAAGGACGAACGCGAACGCGAACGCGGTGGCGAAGAATCGTCGAATCGTCGAATCGTCGAATCGTCAACAGTCCCGAGCGACGTCGTGGACGTCGACGTTGATGGTTGACGCCACGAATGAAAACCCATCGAATGACCGACCGACCCATCGAGTCGATCGCGTCATCAGTCGTCAGTCGTCAGTCGTCAGTCGTCAGTCATCACGCCAACCACCCACGTCGACGCGCGCGTCGTCGGGGGTTGAAATGACATCCAACGTCGAGCACGTCGCGCGCGATCGCGTGGTCGACATCGAGTGGGGCGATGGTATTT
>Ga0222713_10003508_pt1 | contig 16253 bp, 8 predicted proteins | sample C33_649DmetaG_FD_165061 | JGI IMG/M metagenome (GOLD analysis project Ga0222713, IMG submission 165061) | Estuarine water microbial communities from San Francisco Bay, California, United States - C33_649D | ecosystem: Environmental > Aquatic > Marine > Unclassified | place: USA: California...
TAGCATCTGCTTTTGATGGTGCAAGACTAATCAATCTTGAGGCAGCTTTATAATTTACATCTCCTCCTGACAGAATGTAACGTTGCATCAATCGTTTTAATAGTACATCTTGAACAAGTTTTTTCTTCCATATTACCTTATCCGCAAAAACTGAGATCAAAGCATCTCTATCTGTTTCGGCTTTGGCTTCCATGGCCCACCAAATCAGCAATGGAATATCCGGATCATTTGAATCTTCATGCTTAATGATTAGATTTTTTAATATTGGAATAGCAAATGATCCAACTAATCTTTTTGAAGTAGCCGCCAATTGGCTTCTAACCATCACATTGGTTTCAGTAGCTGCCAGTGCCGCCAGCTTAGCAGCTAGTGCAGAAGAAACTTTTCTTTGGTCTCCAATTAAACGCACCGACCATTCTCGAACATAAGGATCCTGGTGTAGGATAGCCATACTAGCCAAATCATCATTAAAGCCTCCGCTCACATGTATAGCCCAAAGCGCTTCTAATGCAAGATCCGGATTAGCAGTTTTTAAAATGGTAGCTAACCGAGGTACAATAGACTTATCTCTCCGATTAGCAAACTGCAGTAAAGCTTGTTGACGAAACCATTTATTTTTATTCTCAAGTTGTTTAATGAGTTGAACATTACTGAGTTTACTAAGATCAAAACTTGCATAAGCTACTTTAGAACCTTTGGCACGCATCCTGTAGATCCTGCCTGAGCTTTTATGCCAAGTATCTCGGGGATCAACATGTGAAAGACGGCTATCATACCAATCGGCAATATAAACTGCGCCATCCGGTCCGGCCTTAATATTTACAGGTCTGAACCAATGGTCATTTGTTTCAACAATTTTTTTCTCATCTATATTTTTTAATGCAGAACCTTTTGATTCAAAGCGGCTAAGCTGTACATAATTTAACAATGGATTGATAGAAATCATTTTACCTTCATAGGCAGCTGGCAATTTACCGCCTTCATACCTAATTAGGGAATGTGTAAATCGAATTTTTTCGCCAATGAGTTCCATATTATCAAGATTCCCAAAGGTATAGGGGTTTGTGTATGGACCATGCTTACCCAAACTTCTTGGATAATATCCGCCTTGCTTATAATAGGGCCCCCTATCTGAACCATTATTTCCTGAATATAACCTTCCTTTACTGTCAAATTCCACATTAAAGGTATTACCCCCACCTTCAGCAAAAACTTCAAAAACTTTGCTATCTACGTTATATCTCCAGATCACTTGCCCCGAAAAAGTAATATTTTTTGAAACCGCAGAACTGATATTAGCGGTGGTGGTACTTCCTTGAGCACCATATAGCCAACCATCAGGCCCCCAACGTAGGCTATTGGCCACAGCATGAGTATCCTCAAGGCCAAATCCGCTTAAATGAACAGATGCTTGTCCATTGGGAATCCCATCCCCTTCTGGATCATCAAAAGAAATCAGATAAGGAGGGTTAAGTACCCATATTTTTCCTCTTCCGGTTAACACGCTCGTTGCAATATTTAGTCCCGATATCGCATCGGTTGATTTATCAAAGGTTCCGTCACCATTAGTATCCTCGAATATGCTAATCTTATCCGCTCCCTTAAGCCCACCTGGAGGAGCTGGAGGGACCTTATCAAAGTGTACTCGTAAAAAATTATCGACACTGGTCACTTTCAAACCCTTAGGATACGGATATTGATGGTATTGCACTACCCATAAACGGCCACGATGATCAAAGCTGAGTTCAACAGGCTGAACGATATCAGGTTCTGATAAAATCAGATCCATAGTTAAGTCATTAGGAATTTGGAAATTACTTAACGCTTTTTGAGGCTGAGTAGGCTGAGTAGAATCAGTAAGTGCACCAAGTCCCTTAAAGGCATTCATGTACCGTGCCACATCATCATTGGCAGATACATCCTCAATTTTAGGCGCTTTAGGTTCCTGATTGGTTTTACAACTTATTATCCCAACAAAAACCACACATAGTAAATAAATTAGATATTTTTTCTGACTCATACGATTCTATTATTTATGCTATAGGAATCTATTAATTATAGATAAGCTCTGTTGTTTATTGAAAAATATTTGCAAATTATCGAATGCCCAATTGAAATACGTGTTAATCTTTAGATTTGAATGCATTAACTGCTTTTTTTCGATTAAACTAACATCTGATAAAAATAATTTATCCAACAAAAGCAGAATCAAAACAAAATACAATTTTGATCAAGTATATAAATACAAAAAGAATTAATTGATCAATATCTCATCAACCAACAATATTCCAAACTTATCCTTAGACGGATGCCATTCCGGAAGCTTCTTAAGTGGTTTAGCTATGATTTTTATATAGGATACCGATTGAGGCTTAAATGTGATGTAAATACTTTTAATTTCCTGCACACTTGTTTTGGAAGGCATAAGTGGATTCATAGTACCGATTAGCTTCAAATTATCTTTATCAGTTCCACCGTAAACCTGAATGCTTGTTGGAGGGAAAGAAAATCCATAGGGAAAACGGTTATCAAATCCATTGGGGGATATTAAAGTGTTCAAGGCTACATTTTGAATTTTTCTAATTGCATTAAATTCTAATAAAACCTCTAAATTATTATCTTGATATCCTAGCCAATTGGGATTGTTTGTATCAAAATCACCTAGCTGTCCATCTATTAAGGAATTTGCACCCATCGCTTTATGGTATTGGTCAGATTCAAACATTATTTTAATTCGATCTGGTTTGATTGACGTTTGTAAAAATCCAAAGGTACTTACCCCACTACTCAGCCATCCTTTTTTATATGCTTTAGCCTTAATTGTAGAATTTGATTTGATAATTAAATTATTATTAAATACAGGAGAGTTTATACTATCTGGCTCTGTCCCATCTAAGGTATATCTGATGCTGACATCCTGTCTAGGGTGAGTTAGTTCAATTTTAGTTTGATCTTTAAAGACTCTAGAACTATTATTTAACAAAGGTTGTGTTAGTTGAATTGGAGAATTACCGTCATCTTTATAACCAGTAAGTATCTTTATTTTTTTATTCAATTTCTTCAATTCCTGAATATCTTTTTCAGAAAAAGAAGTATTCCAAATAGTCAGTTCTTCAAGACTTTTTAATGAAACAATAGGCTTTACTTGAGCTAAATTAACTTTAGTTCCTGAAAGCGATAAGCTTTTCAAAGATTTTAATCCGGAAAGTTCTTTTAATCCACTACCAGTAATATCGGTAAAATTCAAGTCCAAGTTCTGTAAAGACTCAAATTGTGAAATTTTATTGAGATCAGTATCCTTAACAGGCATCCTGCTCAACCTCAGACTGACAATTTGATCATTAATTGCAGTTAACTCATCTAGTGATTTAGAATCAAAGCCATTTTTACTAAAAAAGCTAACGGCTAATGCTGGCGAACCTTGTGAAATCGGTGCTACCAATCTGTAAAAAGTATTTAATTTCTTGATGGTTTTATCATCAGCAGCAGCAAAGTCGAATTCTTCGTCCTCAATTTCTGCAGGCTTAAACCTTGAAGCTGCCAATACTCTTAGCGAATCATTCTGTGCAAGATCTATTACTTTTTTGCTAAATGAGGCATTATCCTTTATCCATAAAAAAAGTAGTCTAGATTCTTCTTCAGTAAGTTGTGGTTTTCCGGAAGGCGGCATGTGTTTTTTCTCAGATGATGGCAAATGTATCCTTTCCAGTAAAAGGCTTAAATTAGGTTTTCCGGCAATAAATAGTTTACCGGTTTTGCCACCTTTAAGTATTGAAAGCGAATCAGTAAGTTTTAAACTACCTTTCAACTTCTGGTCATTATGACAACTCACACATTTTTCTTGCAGAATAGGCTGTATCACATGATCGTATACCTTGGCTTGTTCTAATGGAACTAATACAGGCGTGGTAATTGGTTCAAGAACAAAATTATCACCATGTGTTAATACAGACCCAAAATGACCTGCAACAATCAGGATAAGGGCTAAAGCAACAGATCCTGATTTGGCAATAATTTCTTTATACCAAGAAAAATCTCGGATTTTAAATAAAAGAGAAGATAAAAAAACTGTACTTACACCAAACCACTTATGAAAAAGCAATGCATCACCATCGTATCCATCCTCAAGAGATAATATTAAGCCCATCAAGACTGTAATCCCTGATAAAAGTATTCCACTAAGAAATAATCCGGAGGTAAAATCTTGATAAAAGCTTGCGGCTGCGTTTTCAGATTTAAAACGAAAAAACTCCATGCCTGCAGCCAGGATAAGTAATGCAATTGGAAAATGCAGAAGTATAGGATGCATTCTACCTATGGGCTGTACCCATTGAGGAATTACTAATTGTTGCTCAAAGATCAATAAAAAGACGATCAGCACATTGAGGCAAAAAATTACACTAACAGCATAAGCATTAAGCTTGCTTTTCATAAAAATAATCTTGTAGTAAAGAAATTAGACTCTTTTAAATTTATAAGGATATACCTTGCCTGAAGCCCATTGTGCAACATACAGGTTTTCATCATCATCAACACATACATCATGCGGATGGACAAATATTTTCTCAGCTTGTGATAATGTTTGCAATTTCCCGTCTTTATAAACAGGTTCTGATCCTCCAATATTAGAAACAAGTTTATTATCCTTATCTAAAATTATTGTAAAACCTGATCCCACATTATCAATTTTTGCAGATCTAAATACAGCAGCGTACAAATGGTCATTTTTTATAACCGGACGGCAAACAAAAGCTCCGGGCAGTTCGATTGTTCCCAATAGCTTTCCATCCATTGAAAATCGTTTAAAACAATTGCGCGTACGATCGGTTACCAAGAGTGTTGGCGCACCTGATCTTCTGTCAACAACTATTCCGTGCGCATTGTCTAGATTTTCATTGCCTTTACCTCGACCCCCGAAATAACCCTTTAATTTACCATCATTACTATAATGCAGAATGTATTGAGCTCCATAACCGTCTGCAATGAAAAAATCACCATTTGAATCAACGGCAACTTCTGTGGGTACAAATTCTTTCTCACTTTTATAAATACCAGCCTCCATTGGAACATCTATGGTCAATACTATTTTGCCGTCCATAGTAGTTTTGTAAACTTGATGCTTTGCAGTATCTGTAATATAGAGAAACTGAGTTCCATTTTCATCGGCTAATGTTAGTCCGTGACCACCTGGAAATTCATGGCCCCAACTATCTAACAGCTTTCCCGATTTATTATAAATAAGAATGTTGTTTTTAGTTTCATTGGTAAGCAAAATAATTCTGCCTTTTTTGTCCTGAACCATTTCATGGCAATCATTCACAGGGAATTTTGCTGAATCTAAAGTTCCCCATTTGGTATCTAGGGTGTACTTCATATTATTATGGCCATAAATCGGGCCTTTATTTACGGCAAACAAATCTTTTGCAATAAAAAAACTTGCAGTGACTCCAGCACTATTCTGAATGAATTTTCTTCTATCCATAAAATGATTTTAAAAGCTAAATATTAAACTAAAATATCATTAATTACTTTGCCTGAAACATCTGTCAAGCGGTATCTTCTACCTAAATGCTTATAAATCAATTTTTCATGATTTAGACCTAAACGATTTAAAATTGTTGCCTGAAAATCATGTACGTGCACTGGATCTTTCACCACATTATATCCAAATTCATCTGTTTCACCATAAGAAATACCAGGTTTTATACCCCCTCCGGCCATCCAGATACTGAAGCAACGCGGATGATGGTCACGACCATAGTTGTCGGCCGTCCATTTACCTTGGCTATAGTTTGTCCTGCCAAATTCACCACCCCATATTACAAGAGTTTCATCTAATAAACCTCTTTGTTTCAAATCTGTGATCAATGCAGCTGATGCCTGATCTACGTCTTTGGCTTGTGAGGCTATTTCGTTAGGCAAATTACCATGATGATCCCAGCCTTGGTGATATAATTGAACAAAACGGACACCATTTTCAGAAAGTTTGCGTGCAAGTAAGCAATTGGCGGCAAAGGTTCCTGGAGTCATCGCGTCAGTACCATAAAGTTTGATGATATCATCAGGTTCTTTTGAAAGATCCATGATTTCGGGCACCGCTGTTTGCATACGGTAGGCCATTTCATATTGCTGGATCTTTGTACTAATCTCAGGATCTCCAAATTGCTCGTACGACAATTGATTCAATTGTGATACTTGATCAAGAAATTTTCTACGCTCATATTTATTCATCCCATCAGGATCTTTTAAATAAAGAACAGGATCATCACCACTACTAAACTGAACACCCTGATGAATAGATTCAAGGAAACCACTTGACCATAATTTAGAATAAACACCCTGGCTATTTCCTTTACCTCTTGAAAGTAATACTGTAAATGATGGGAGATTCTTATTTTCGCTGCCAAGGCCATAGCTTAACCAGGATCCCATACTTGGACGGTTGCCCTGTTGTGCGCCGGTTTGAAAAAAGGTTAATGCAGGGTCATGGTTTATGGCCTCTGTATGCAGTGATCTGATCACACAAATATCATCTACAACTTTTGAAGTATAAGGAAGTAGATCACTGATCCAGTTTCTTGATTCTCCATGCTGCTGAAAATTAGCAAATGACCCAACCATAGGAAAAGCAGTTTGATTGGCAGTCATTCCAGTTAAGCGTTGATTTCCTCTGATTGATGAAGGCAAATCTTGGCCCATCATTTCTCTTAGCCTTGGCTTATAGTCGAACAGTTCTAATTGAGAGGGTGCACCATTCTGAAATAGATAAATTACGCGTTTTGCCTTTGGTGCAAAATGCGGAATTCCAGGAGCTAATCCTGAATCAGAAGAATCACCACTAAAAAGGTCGGGCACCAGTAATGAGCCAAGAGCTGCACTACCTAGTCCGAGACTGAGTCGGGAAAGAAATCGACGTCGATTAGAATTCAATCCATGTTCTAAAAAATCTTTTTGCATTAGGATCTGGTTATAGTTTCTTCTAAATTATATAGCGCAGTGATTACCTGCATCATTGCCGCTACACTATATTTATTCATTTTTTCGGGATTAGGATACTCTCCAATGGCAAGGAGTTTATCCGCACGGCTTTGCTCCTTCTTAAAAGTAACAAGTTGATCATTGTAGTATTGACTCAATATTTTAACTTCATTTTCAGTAGGCTTCCTACATACAATTAATCTAAAAGCTTTTATTACTTTATCTTGGATTTTTAGTGGTTCAACGTCAATTTTAGAGGCTAAAACACGAGATGCTTCAATCACCGTTGGATCATTCATCATGATTAGTGCCTGCAGCGGAGTATTGGTTTTTAATCGTACAATTTCACACTGATCTCTGTTACTTGCATCAAAAATTCCCATTACTGGTGGTGGAACGGTGCGTTTCACAAAAGTATACATCCCTCTACGATACAAATCTGCACCATGATCTTGTCTGTAGACCCTTAAAACTCCACGACCAGATGAGGCTGTTTCCCATAAACCGCTAGGTTGGTAAGGTTTTACACTCGGCCCACCGATTGTTTTAACTAACAGACCACTACTTGATAATACTAAATCGCGTACAAGCTCGGCCTTAATTCGATATCGAGGAGCTCTTGAAAGAAAGATATTTTCAGGATCTGCTTTTAACTTGTCTTTTGAAATCACTGCAGACTGTCGGTATGTTGCAGAAGAAACCATTAGTTTAACTAGACGTTTTATATCCCACCCATGGTCCATAAAATCAACAGCTAGCCAATCCAGTAATTCAGGATGCGTTGGCAGTTCGCCCTGCATACCCATATCACCTGCAGTTTTAACTATACCTCTGCCAAATATCTCCTGCCAAAGTTGATTCACAAACACTCTAGATGTTAGTGGATTTCGCTTATCAAATAACCATTTGGAAAGGCCTAGTCTATTCTTTGGAAGATTATTGTCAAATGCCAATATTGATTTTGGGGTTCCCGCTGAAACTTCCTTGTCAGGAGCATCGTAGGCACCTCGCTTTAGAATGTAGGTTTTTCTTAAAGTATCACGGTCGCCCATTACAGAAACAATCAACTTGTTTGTATCTTGCTTATTAATGAATTTCAGAATATTTTTAACTTCATCATTACTAATTTGAATCATTGGATTCTTTGCATAAGTTTCAGGACCTCCAATAGTAGATGATATTCCAACTTCCTTCACATTATTGAAAAAAGCATAAAGCTGATAATATTCCTTTTGAGAAAAAGGATCATATTTATGATCATGACATTGTGCGCATTCCATGGTCACACCAATCAATGCTTTTGAAAAGGTATTTGTTCTATCTATTACATATTGAACACGGTATTCTTCATCAACTACCCCACCTTCTTCAGTAATTTTATGATTACGGTTAAATCCAGTAGCCAAAATTTGTTCTTTGGTAGCATTAGGTATTAGGTCACCAGCTAATTGGAGGGTTATAAATTTATCATAAGATAAATTAGTATTAAATGAATTAATTACCCAATCTCGCCATGGCCATGCTGATCGGTAGCTATCATCCTGAAAACCATGTGAGTCTGCATAACGTGCAACATCTAACCAATGTAGGGCCATTTTTTCACCATAAGCAGGGCTTTTAAGCAATTGATCAACAACCCTTTCATAAGCTCCAGGATTATTGTCGGCCATAAATTGATTCATCATTGCTATTCCTGGAGGTAAACCGGTTAAATCAAGACTTAATCGTTTCAATAAATATTCTTTATCTGCTTCCTGATTGGGTTGAAGACTTTTTTGTTCCATTTTACTTAAAATAAAATGGTCAATTTCATTTTTAGCCCATTTAGTATCTTTTACTTTTGGCAAAGGAGATTTCTTTGGTCGAGTAAATGACCAGTGAGTTTCATATTTGGCACCCTGACTAATCCATTTTTCAATTAGATCAATTTCCCGAGAATTTAATTTAAGATTAGATGAAGGCGGGGGCATCAAAATAGAAGTATCCTTAGAAGAAATACGCATGAAAACCTCCGACAACTGAGGTTTCCCTGATACAATAGCATGTGCTGAAGGATTTTCTTTTAAGGCTTTAAATGCACTTTCCTCATTATCAAGTCGAAGACCAGCTTGACGTTTATTCGCATCAGGTCCATGACAGGTAAAACATTTGTCTGAAAATATGGGTCTGATGTCAAAATTATAACTTACTTGATCAGGAATTTGTTCCTCAGAACCTTGAGCATCACCAATATAATTGCATGATTGAACGGTATAAAGAACTGAAATAAGTAAAAATAGAAAGTAATAGATCCTTTTTTTCATGAATAGAATAGCGTTTAATGCTATGTTTAAATTATTTGTAAAGACCAATATAGTGAGACCTTTGAATTTTATAAAATAAAAATTTACACATAGTAAGAATTTGAAATAATTCCAAAAAAAAATATCCAAGATATTTATTATAAAACAGACTATATAAGGCTATATATCTATTTTAACTAAAAAAAATCGAAAAAAAAATAATAATTTAAAACCAGATATGCTAAATAATAATAAAATAAAAATTAGCCTTTTGGAATTTGCCAAATAATAATTTGACCAAAGCGAAGATCAAAAAAACAAAGAGTCTTTATGATTTTTAACCGCTTAAAATTCTAGAGAGAAGCGAATTAGATTTTGATTTCTTCATGATCAATAACCAGATTTTTAATGAACCAATTTTTAAAAAGCATTAAAAATCAATGGTCTTTTTTCAAAATGATCTTAAAGTTTATCTCTGTTTTCGTAAACCTTCATGATTGCATTGATCACATCATCCATATCCTGAGTGCTTCCTAATAAAGATCCAGATCCTTCTAGAACAACCATTTCTTCATTACAAATAAGATCACAATTGGGAAAATTCATTTCTTCACGATAGCGCTTTAGTCTTGCAGGCGAATACATAGTCTTATATTCTTTAAGACTTAGTATCTCATCTATCCATGGTTCAACATGAAACCCACGGGCAATATAGGGGCTTAAATTAATCCCTTCAGCAGCAAGAGCTTTCAAAAATTTACTCCGTTCCACATTGTTAAAATGCTCTTTATGATAGCTCATTGCATATTTATAATAGCCTGAACTTTCAGTACCCTCGTATTGCTTTTGAGGAACTAGACCTTTAAAGCCTTTAAGTTTTGAACTTAAATATGCAGCATTTGAATTACGTCGTTCAAACCGTTCTTTTGCTGACGACAACTGACCCATTAATATGGCGCCTTCAAACTCATTCATCCTGTATTTTGGGCCTATGGTGACATTGCTTCCCTTTCGGTTAGTACCGTGATTCTGTACGGTGAAACATCTATCCATTAATTCGGTATCATTACCAATAATAGCACCCCCTTCACCACATGAAATTTGTTTACTTGCTTGGAAACTAAAACATCCAAGATCGCCAATAGCCCCAACTTGTTTTCCCTGATACCTAGCAAAATTAACCTGGCATGCATCTTCAATAACCTTAAGATTATATTTTTTTGCTAGAGCCATGATCTTTTCCATATTACAGGGCATCCCCATAATATGAACAGGTATGATCGCTTTGGTATTTTTATTGATCCTTTTTTCAACTTCATCTGGATCCATCTGAAATGACTCTCGATCAAGATCAGCAAGTACCGGCAATGCTCTACTGGTTAAAATAGCAGATACAGTACCAAAATCGCTGTATGGAGAAGTTATAACTTCATCACCAGGACCTAAACCTAGAGCTTCAACACATGTACTAAGTGCTTGAGTGCCTGAGCCTGTACCTACGCAAAAATTGGTACCTGTAAGACGTGCATATTCTTTTTCAAATGTGGCAACTGTACCTGTTGGCGATTGAATACGGCTCCAAATACCACTTTTAGTGGTCTTAATAATCGATTCCATCATTTTATCATCTGCCAACATCGCTGGCCATTTAGGCCAAACCTTTGCACGTATTGGGGTTCCACCCAATAATGCCAATTTACTTGAAGTACTTTTTGTATTTCCCATGACAGGAAAAACACTTGAAAAAGCAGTTGCAACAGTAGTAGTGGTCACCGCAGCGATAAAATTTCTTCTGTTAAATTCCTTAAATTTCATAAGTTCTCTTTTTAAAGGCAATAAATAAAATCTAAAAAAAAAATAGAAAACTGATTTATAGGATTCTATCTATATTAAATACAGAATACATTTAAAGTAAAAGTTTTCGGATTGCTTTCATCAAAATCTCTTCAGCCTCAGCAGTCACCCCTGAAGCCTGTCCTGTTTCGTATCCACCTTGCGCATAAGCTACTGCATTACCAATATATCCCATGCCATAATCACCATAACCTGCCACGGCTACAAAAAGATCAGGACGTTCAGCTTTTGCGGCTAACTGATATTCAACAAATGGTTCGCCAGGAAGATGTAAAATCCTGACATTGCCAATAGTTAAACAAGAAAGATCTATCTTTTTACCTGCTTCTAAACGTCTTAACCAAACTAGTTTAGAAAGATTATTTGCTACAAATACAGGAGTTTCAGTTTTTATTTTGACTTCAAGAGCTTCTATACCCTGAGCTGGCTTCAATGTAACAGATTCTACATTCCATTCAATTGAACTTGCCTTAACAGGTTCTTGTTTAGTTAAATCCCATGCTCGTTTCATACCATCAGCAAGACGCTCGGCAAGGATCAACCTATTTTCTTTGGCCCCATCATTATACTTTCCTGCCGTAAGATTACCTCCAGCACCGTTAAAATGAATATGAAGCGCATCTGGAACTGCCAGCTGACGCATAAATCGAGCAATTCCCGGAAAATCAGGATTTGCAATTCCCGTTCTGTAATAACTTTGTGGATGCGATGCATAATAACTTAAAACAGCGACAGGCTTATTATTAGTCCAGAAACTGATCACAGATACCATTGGGTCAATTAAACCTTCTGGTTCTGCCCTTAAAGCAGCATCACGAGTTGCTGAAGTACGAGAGGCTTTTGCCTTGCCATCAGGACCCAAGATACGTCGGTTCGAAGCAACTTGATAAACCGGTGCTTCACCTTTTCCTATATGAGTAAGTGGAACTGCTGTACTTATTGATTTACTAATTGCTAGACCCAAACGTTTTATAAGATCTCTTGTATAAGTACCATCAAATGCAATTGGATTTAAGCCTGCTTTCAATAATAATTTTTCTGCACCTAGGTCAGATGCAGGTGCATCGTGCTGGTGAATAGCATGAACTACTACTCTGGAGGGAATAGTACCTGCTGCTTCAGCCATGATACGTTTAAATTCATCCTGACTATCATTACTGATACCAATCCAATCAACTGAACACATCACAATTGGCTGACCGGAACCCAAAATTACAATTCCCTTAGCACGAAGACCAAGATCCCAGTTATTAACCATGGGGTCGTAGGTTAAACTGCTTCCAATCGGAGGAGTTGCATCTACATCAAATGTGGCAATTTTAAGCGTGTTTTGTATTGGTTCCGCACTGCTAGAAAAAGAATGCAAGACCAACACATAAGTGATTAGAATGCGGATAAAAGTTGTGATATAATTAATTTTCATTATTTAGTATTTCGGGAAATTGAAAATTTAAAATCAATCAGAAGAAGAAAAATTAAAGTATAAATTTCAATACTGATATTATGACTTATTTTTTGCTAACGCCCTTTTAAACATAGATTCTAAGCTTACCCTAGCACCACCATTATTCTTACTCTCATCAGCCGCTTCCATAAAAGCACACATTTCTAATGTTTCTTGAGAACTTACAGGTGGGATACCTGTTTCGAAGAATTCAATGATTTTTACAAGTAATGGATCATATCCGCCATAGTTTCCGATAGTAGACACACCTTTTTCCCCATAAACTGTCCCTCCATATTCCTGTTTACCTTTGTGTATTCCTCTGAAAGAACCAATACGATTATCCTCCCAGGTGCCTACAACTACATCTGCAATATCAGCATTTACGCGAACCACAGATTTACAACCTATTCCCATTACTGTAAACAAAGTTTCAACACCGTGTATACCATACCAAAACAAATCAGGATGAGTGCTTTCAAAATGACATGGACTATAAGTCTCTGCGCCAAGCACTTTTCCTATTTTTCCATTAGCTATTTCTTGTGCCCCTGTTGTAAACCTTAAGGAAGAAGCAGAAAATACAGGAACTTTATATTTCTCAGCTGCTTTAAATATAGCCATAGCATCAGCTAATGAGGCAGCAATCGGCTTATCAATAAACACCCGTTTTCCAGATTTAAAAACTTCTATAGCTTGCTCAAGATGCAAGCGACCATCATTTGTTTCTAGTAAAACAACATCAACCTTTTTCAATAAGTCTTTAATTGAATCAACAATCTCAATACCTAGTTTTTTAACATCCTCTATATAACCAGGAATTCTGTCTGCACTTGATTTAATATCCTTACTACCATAAGGATATGCAGCAATAATTTTATAGCCTGCATATTTAGTTCCTACTGATGAATTATTTAAAGCCTTAGCAAAAGCAATACTATGGGATGTGTCAAGGCCTATTATTCCAACACGTTTCTGTTCTTGGTATATACTTTTTCCAAAAGAGCTCAAAGACCCAGAAAGTCCGATCCCTATTCCTGCAATAGCAGCAGAGTGAATAAATTTGCGACGATTATATGCTTGTTTCATATGATAATAAATTAAATATTCTATACGTTTACGTACCCGAATATAGTGATCATTTAACTAATGTTATTAAATAAAAAACGTAAAAAATAAAATCAAAACAATTGAGGAAAAAAGACTCGATAATTCATTGAAAATATCCTAGAATAGAAAAAAAATCAATTTCTGTAGAAAGCTGAATTTTCTTTTGTAAGAATGTCTATAGGCATAAAATATATCTTTTCTACAGCAGAGCCAAATGCCAAATGTTGGTAAAGTGAAATCAAACCTCTATATCCCTGTTGTTTAGGTTTTTGGCAAACAAGAAAATCAATAATACCCCTATCCATATAGTCAATGTTTTCTTTAAGGAAATCGTATCCAATCAGAATAACGTTTTTATGGTTATGCTCAATAAAATGGGCTACTTTTGAAACTCTTGAATTTGTAACAAATACCACCTTTAAATGGTTATTGTCATCAAAAGACTTGGAAAGAGCACTTTCAATTGATTTTATATCAGTGTCTTTAATATCTAGCTTTATTATATTCCCAGTTTTATTATTTTCCTTATAATATGCTCTGAACCCTTCCTCTTTTTTTAATAAATGATGTTGATTATCAATTTCTCTAGAAATATTCACAATCAAAATTTGATCACTTTCTTTAATCAGATAACTAACTAGGTGAGCACCCAAATAACCACTGTGATATAAGTTCGGACCTATATAACTTAAACTTCCATTATTTGGTAAATCAGAGTCAATTAATACATAAGGTATGTTCAGTTCTATACATTTATGTGTGAAAGTGACTGATTCTTCGATGAATGAGGGAGCCAGTAAAATACCATCAGGTTTACTGTCAAGTATAATTTTTGTCTGTTCAACAAAAGAACTTTTTAGGTTCTGATCGTAGAAGTATTTATCTACAATAATTCCAAACTGTTTTATTTCTTCATCGGCCTGCTCAATACCTTTTAAGGGAGCGTCCCAAAAGCTGGTTTCTTTTGAACTTTCAGGAATCAGAGTAGCCAAACGTAGTGTTTTACGGGAAGCAAGTCTTTGGGCTAATAAATTTGGTTTGTAATTTAACTCATCGATGATCTGAGTAATTTTCTCTTTAGTTTGTTTAGAAACACCTTTTCTGTTATGAAGAACCCTATCTACCGTGGCAATAGAAACATTTGCCCTTCTAGCAATTTCTTTGACTCCCGTTAGCTCAGTAATTCTTTTTTTCATAACAACCCTAAATTACAAAATCGTATTTTTTTACACAATTATAAGGATTAAAAACAGATTAGTTAAAGTATAAAACAGCTTCAATTTGTATTTTTAATTTTAATACTGATAATCATAGCCTTTCGCCTATTTTTTTTACTTTTTATGATTATAATTTTAGATCAAAATGTGACCTGGCTGATAAATTAATGGAAAATCCTTTTACTTTAAAAATTTAAATATTTGATAATCATATACTAATATTACTTAAATTCGTTTACGTACCCGCCAAGTTTGGGTAATCTTAAATTGCATTGATAAAATAATAAATATGAAACCATTTCACTTCCTACCGGTTTTACTGCTTATACCATTTACCTCAGCGAATGAAAAACATCAGGCAATTGAGTTCTCTAAAAGTATTGCCCAGAAAAATGAGATCGCAGTAATAAATATAAGTAGAGCCAGGGCCGATGAATTAATTTCGAAATTACCACTGACTGATCCATGGCTTGTACGACCAGACGGTAGTGCATTAGCCTGGGGCGAAGCTGCAACATTAGAAACTTTGGTTGACCTTTATGAAGCTACAGATGATCCTTCTTATTTAAAGGAGGTAGCCCGACGTGGCGATCGCTTACTTATCCATCGTGATGATAAACGAGGAATAGCAGATGGTTCTGGAAAAATTAGGCCAGCCTGGAGTATGGGTCTGAAATATGTAGTTGCAAAAGAATATTTACTGGATACGGCAGGAAAGGTTATTGCAACCATACGCTCCACCCCTTACGCAAATAATGATCTAACAAAAATAGTATTAAAACAAGATTCTAAAACAGGACGTTTCAAACTAAAAATCAGCAATTCATTTTGGAAAAGAAATGAAAGCTTTTCGGATCTTAGTTTCGATCCTAAAGATGAACGTTTCATAGAAACTATTGTCAATGATCCAATGTCGCCTTATTCAACACGCTCAGGAGATTATTCTGATGTTAAATCTAACCTGATTAGGATAAAAATTACCGATTCTAATCTACCCATTACTCAAAATATTACATTAAAATCTATACCATTAGCCTATACCGGATATTTAGGAATAATCTATAATCCGATGCTAAGAATGGCAGAATTTGCAAAATCAAAACCTGAATTAGCTTATCTTATACCTGCAGCGAATCGATTTATAAAGGCAGCTGAAGAATCTTATAAAGATGCAAATGCACGATTATGGCGTAATGGCCCAAATAAAGGCGAGGGCTATTATTTAACTTGTGAAAGAGGTGAATCATTTCCTGCCGACAATGTAGGTCAGCCAATTAATTTCTTAGCGATGCATACCACTACGCAACTAGCATTATATCGCTTGACTGGTAAGAAGGAATATCGAGAACGCTCCGAAAAAATGTCACA
>Ga0222713_10003509_pt1 | contig 16252 bp, 16 predicted proteins | sample C33_649DmetaG_FD_165061 | JGI IMG/M metagenome (GOLD analysis project Ga0222713, IMG submission 165061) | Estuarine water microbial communities from San Francisco Bay, California, United States - C33_649D | ecosystem: Environmental > Aquatic > Marine > Unclassified | place: USA: California...
TGTTTCCTGCGGCGACGATCGGTACGTGGTTGCTGCTTGAGGGGCGACTCTCGGACCTGCGCCGGTTCCACCTCATCTCCGGCACCCTCATCGTGCTCGCGATCGTCGTCCCGTGGTGGGCGGTGATCTACGCGCAGCAGGGGTGGGAGCCGCTGCAGGCGTTCTGGCTGGGCGAAAATGTCGGCCGCTACACCGAGGCGATGCAGCCGGGTGAACGCGACATCTTCTTCTACGTTCCTGTCCTGCTCGGGGACCTCTTCCCCTGGACGGTGTTCGTCGTGGGGGGGCTGGTGTGGGGCGCCACCACGTTGTTCAGCCGCGAGTCACCGATGGCGCGGCTGCTGATGTTGTGGGTGGTCTGGCACGTCGGGGTCTTCTCGCTCTCCCAGACCAAGCAGGACCTCTACATTTTTCCGGTCGTCCCGGCGCTGGCCGCGCTGACAGCGTGTCTGATTCAGCACGCGATCACCCACGATCGGCTGCACGTGATTCGCGCAGGCGCAGTCATGTCGGCCGTCCTGATGGCCGCGGTCGGCGCCGGGTTGTTCTGGCTGTTCGGATCACAGGCGCAGATTCATCAAATCGCCGGCGCGAACCTGCTCGGTATCCTGCTGTGCGGTGGGGCTGTGGTGGTGGTCGTACTCGGCCTGAAGTCGCGCGCAGTGATCGCACTCACCGCGATTGCGGCGACCCTCGTGCTCGCCAACTACGTGTTCGCGCTGGTCGCACTCCCGGCGGTCGAGGCCTTCAAGCCGGTGCTCCCGATGGTGCAGACGATCGAAGCCCGTGAAGCGGAGGCAGTCAAAGCCGCAGGCCGGGCGCCCGGTGAGCCACCGCCCGTCGCGCATTATCGCGAAGTACTTCCGAGCATGGCGTTTTACCTGAAGCGGCCGATCGAGGACATCTTCGACATGCAGACGTTGGTGGCGCGCGTCCACCAGGTGCCTGCGATGTACGTGATGATGCGGCCGAATCACTACGCCGAACTGCAGGCCCGCGCCGCCCCGCTCGGCATTCCCACCTGCATCGTCTCGCGCCACACCCTCTTCGAAGCCAAGCTCAAGAACGTGTTGTCAGGGGACCCCTGGCCAGAACTCTTGTTGGTTGGAACAAGAGCAGCATGTGATCAATGAGGCAATGGGGCAATGGGGCAATGAGGCAATGGAATGGGTCAATGCGCTAATGGGGCAATGCAATTAGCAGAATTCCATTAGCCCATTGAAGCATTGCGCCATTCCATTGCCTCATTGCCTCATTGCCCCATTGCCCAATTCCCCCAGCGTCACCGTCGCGGCTCCGAATTTTCCGACGACGATGCCGGCGGCGCGGTTGGCGAGGCGGGCGGCGTCGCTGAGGGAATCGCCGCGGGCGAGCGCGAGCGCCAGGCTGGCGACCACGGTGTCGCCGGCGCCGGTCACGTCGGCCACTTCCCGAGCGGTCGCCGGGATGTGGAGGTCGATGGCCGGCGTCGCCGACGCATCGTAGAGCCACATGCCGTGTTCGCCCCAGGTGATGAGAATGTTGGCGCCGGTGGCCGCGTGCAATGTGCGCGCGGCGGATCGCGCGTCGGCGGCGGTCTTGATCCGGGTGCCGGTCATCAATTCGGCCTCGTGGTGGTTGGGGGTCAGCACGGTGACTCCCGCATACCGGGCGGCGTCGGGGACTTTGGGGTCGACGATGATGGGGCAGGTGCCGGCGGCTGAGCGGGCTGCGGCGATGACGGCCGGTGTCACCACGCCTTTGCGATAGTCCGAGAGGATGATCGCCTGTGAGGCCTGACAGGCGGCACGCACGGCAGCCAGCAAGGTGTCCACGGCCGCGCCCTCGAGCGGGGCTTCGTCTTCGTAGTCCACACGGGCGACCTGCTGGTTCCGTGTGGTGACCACGCGGACCTTGCGTGTCGTCGGGCGCCCCTGGACGGCGATCAGGCGTTCGTCGGACAGGCCGCGATCCCGGAGCAGTTGCCGCAGCGTCCCGGCCGTGTCGTCTGCTCCGACGACGCCGACGACGAGCGCGGTGGCGTCGAGCGACTGGACGTTGGCGGCGACGTTGGCGGCGCCGCCAAGGCGGAATTCGTCCTTCTCGAACCGCACGACCGGTACAGGCGCTTCCGGGGAAATGCGGTCGACGCGACCGATCACGAAGTGATCGAGCATCAGGTCACCGATGACGGCGATGTTCATGCGTCCGCCTGTTGGGCCGCCCATGGCAGCGTGATGAGGCCGAGGAACAACATCAGGAACTCCGAGTCGCCGAAGTTGTATTCGAACTGGCCGGCGACCAGCATGGCGACCATGGCGGCGACGCCGGCACCGGCGGCGGCTCTGGCGTACCCCTCGCTGCGTTTGAGCTGGCGCCAGAGGTCGCGCGAGGCGATGGCCACAAACCACAGCCAGATGGCCAGGGCCGGCAGGCCGCGCTCGGCGGCAATCTGCATCGGCACGTTGTGCAGGTGCGGGTTGATGTCGTTCACGGCAAAGGTGGCGTCTCTGTACTGTGGGTAGACCACCTTGACCATGTCGGGACCCACACCGGTCAGCGGGTGGTCCTGCACCATGTGTACGCCTGACCGCAGCATGGCCACGCGATCGCGCGTGGCTGGGTCGCTCAAGTCGCCAATCGACTGAATGCGGCCGGTGACGACCTGCGGCGCGACCACCAGGAGGAGGACGCCAAACACCGGCAGGGCCAGCAGCAGGCGCCAGTTACGTTCGGCGAGGAGCACCGAGACGCTGGTGGCCAGTCCGACCATCGCGTTGCGTGTGAGGGTGTAGAACAACGCGACGACCAGTGCGGGCACGGCAATGGCCGGCCACACCCAGTCCCGGCTGACGTACAGCAGCCGCGCGACGGCGGCTCCGGTCGCGAGCATCAGCACGCCGGAATACGTCATCCAGTGATCGAGCGGTCCCACGGGGCGGTTGGCCTCGCTGTCGAAGCCAAAAAGATTGAACTGCGCGATGCCGTACAACGCGGACGCCGAACCGACGGCGATGATGACGTCGATTGTGCGCGTGGCGTTCATCCCGCGGACAAACGTGGCGACCACCGGCACCATCAGAAAGAGCAGGAGTTGTTTCGAGTCAATGAATCCATCAACCGGTCTGGCGGACGCGGCCGCGCTGATGAGGGTCCATCCGGCATACGCGAGCAGCGGCAGCATGAACGCCGGCACGTCGCGCCATCGGTGCTCGCGGCTGTTGACGACCACCCACAGCGCCACCGCGAGGAAGAACGCCCACTGCGCGATCTGAAGTTTGATCTGGGTCGCCGCCAGGGCGATGGTCACCAGGAGGAATCCTGCGCGCCGTAGGTTCGATTCAGCAGTTGTCGTCATCGCGCGATCTCCAGCAGTCGTTCCGCGGCGTCTCTGACGGCCCCCGGGGTGATTCCCGTCAGGCACCGGAAGTCTCCGGGCGCACACACCCGCTGATCGCAGGGCCGGCACGCCAACGTCCCCGCATCCACCGAGACGCCCGGGATGGTGTCCGGTCTCCACGGCGCGGATCGTTCCGGCAGCGTCGGACCGTACAGGCCCACGATCGGCACATCCGACGTCGAGGCCACGTGCAGCGGGCCGCTGTCGCCCCCGATGTACAACGCGGCGGCGTCCAGCAGGGCGCGCAACTCCGCGAGCGAGACATCCTCCGCGTCCACGATCCGGTCCGCCGCATCCGGCGCCAGCGTTCGCGCGACGGTGCGCACGCGCTGCACCGCGTCGCGGTCCGACGGGCCCGCCGTCAACAGCACCCAGCGGTCGGTAGATTGTCGCACTAGTCCGGCGGCCACGTCGGCGAAGGCGGATTCCGGCCACCGGCGGAACTGGTTGCCGGCGCTCACGTGAAACACGATGGTCCGGGTGCCGGGCCGGCCCGCCGGAATGCCGCGGGCGTGCAGCCGGGCCAGCACCGCGGTGCGCGCGGCCGGTGACGGCGGCATCTCCACACGGTGTGTGGTGCGATCCGGCATCGCCGGGAAGGCGGCGTCCACGACGGGCAGCAGGTCCCACTGGTTGGCGACGGAGTGCCGGGGATGAAGACCCGGTGGCCGGTGGGCGGTCTCGGTGTACATCCACGTGCGTCCGCCGATGTCGTAGCCGATGCGCCGCGGTGCCCCGGTCGCCCATGTGAGCCACGCGCTGCGCGGGCCGCCATGGCAGTCAATCACGAGGTCGAACCGCGCGCGTCGCAGCCGTCGGGCCAGCCGCAGGTCGTCGCGCACCCGGGCCAGGCCCCGGGTGTGGGGGATGACCAGCAGTTCGGACATGTGTGAGTTGGTCTCAAGCACCGGCGCGGCGGCCGATTCGACCAGGTACGTCAGATGCGCGTCGGGATACCGGAGGCGAAGGGCGCGTACCAGCGGCGTCGTGAACACCACGTCGCCGATCAGGCGCAACCTGACGACGAGGATTCTCAACGGACGGTGGTGGGAACCTCGACCGAGGCTTCGTCAATCAACATCACGGGGATGTCGTCCTTCACCGGGTAGACGCGGTGGCAGGTGCCGCACTGCAGGCCCGCACCGTCCTTCACGAGCACCACCTTCGTCTTGCAGGCCGGACACACAAGAATCGCAAGCAGGGCTGGATCAATCGCCATGGGGAGAACTATACGAGGCAATGAGGCAATGGGGCAATGAGGCAATGGGGCAATGGAATTCCAGCAATTCCACAATGGCCTGATGCAATTCGTGGAATTCCGAAAATTCTATTGACGCATTGTGGAATTGCAGGAATTCCATTGCCTCATTGCCCCATTGCCTCATTGCCCCATTTGAATTGTGAAACAATCCTCCGTACCCCATGGTGACGTGGCTTGCATTCGGACTGGTGGCCGTTCAGGCGCCTGCACCGCCGCCCACAACGGCCGCCGTCGGCGAAGTCTATTTTCTGTTCCTGCAGGGCCGCTCGCTTGAGGGGCGTGGGGACGTGGCGGGAGCCATTGCGGCGTACCGCGCTGCGATCAAGCTCGTGCCGACCGCTGCGGACGTGCGCGCCGAACTGGCGGGGTTGTTTGCGCGCGAAGGCCGGGCCGCCGAGGCCATCACCGAAGCGGAAGCGGCGTTGACCGCGGACCCGGCCAATCACGAGGCGCATCGCATCCTGGGGCTGGTTCGATCCGCTCTCGCCGAGAACGCATCGTCGACCGCCGACAAGGGCCGGATGGTGCTGCAGGCGATCGAACATCTTGAAAAAGCGCTGGCCGGCGGCCGGCGCGACCCGGCCGTCGAAATTTCGCTCGGCCGTCTGTATGTGCGCACTGGGCAGCACGCCAGGGCCGTGCCCACCCTCGAAGGATTTCTGAACGACCAGCCCGGGTATCCGGAAGGTGTGCTGCTGCTCGTCGAAGCGCTGTCCGAACTTGGGGAGAACGCCCGCGCGATCGCGGTGCTTGAACCGCTGGTGCGTGATGAACCCGACATGGCGCGCGCGCGGAGCTGGTTGGCCGAGTTGTATGACGGCGCCGGGAGGCCGGAGGACGCACTGGTGCAGTGGCGTGAACTGGCGAAGACCAATCCGCGCAACGTGCCGATTCGGACGCGTTTTGCGACCTCGCTTGTGAACCTGGGGCAGTTGGAGGAAGGCCGGACGGCGCTTCTGGAACTCGCGGGCGAGTTCCCCCGCGACGTGGCGATCTGGTACCTCGTGGCGCAGGTGGAGAACCGCTCGGGGAATGCCGCAGCTGCGGAGAGTGCGGCGCGGCGCATTCTCGACATCGATGCGACGGACCCGCGTGGCCCGCTGGCCCTCGCGGAGGCGCAGTCGGCGCGCGGGGATCACCAGGGCGCGGTGGCCACACTTGAGCCGCTGCTGGCCGCCGTGCGGTCGGCGCCAGAGACGGGCATCTTCTCCCGCGTGTCACTCGAACTGGCGGCCGAGTTGGAGGCGCTGGGTGAGCGCGATCGCAGCATCCGGGTGCTTGAGGATGCGCGCACACGTGATGAGCGGGCCTCGGATGTCTCGGTGGCGCTGGCCGAGGCCTATCGCCGCGACAAGCGGTACGACGCGGCGGAGCGCGTGTATCGCGATCTGCTGCGCGGCGATCCCGAGAACCCGGGCTACCTGGGTGGACTCGGGTGGACGCAGGTGCAACAGGGACAGGCGGGACTTGGACGCGCATCGCTTGAGCGTGCCGTGGCGGCGCGGCCGAAGGATGCCGTGCTGCTCGACCATCTCGCCGATGCGCTCTTCCAGTTGAAGGAATACAAGGAAGCCGCGGCGATGTGGGACCGCGCGCTGGCCGGTGACGGGCAGGGACTCGACGTTGAGGCTGTCACCAAAAAGCGGGAGCGCGCGCGGCAGTTGGCGGGGCGCAAGTGACACGGCTGGCATGGGTGCTGCCGGTGGTGTTCGCCACGGGCTGTGCGGCGCGTGTGTTCACGCCACCGACCGGGCCGGGGGAACCGTTTGCCGACGCGCCCCAGGTCTGGGCGCAGGTCACCGAACGGTGCCGTGGCGCCCAGCGGTACGTCGCGCAGTTGCGGGTGCAGGGATGGGTCGGTTCCAGGGACCAACGCATCGCACAGACGCTCAACGGCGCAGTGACGCGCACGGACGACATCTATCTCGAGCTGCGAATCCTCGGGAGCACCGCATTTCAAATGGCGGGCGCGGCGGGGCAGGCCACCTTTGTGATGCCCCGAGACGCGCGAGGCCTCCACGCACCAACGCGGGACATCGTGGCGGCGCTGACCGGACTGCAGTGGGGCGGTCGGGAGTTGATCGACGTGCTGACGGGATGTGTCGCGACGCCCGCTGCTGTCGTCACCGGCGAGCGTCTGGGACCGGACCTTCAGGTGGCCGTGGCCCCGGGCACCACGTCGTGGTTGCGCGAGCGTGACGGCCGCTGGCAGATCCGCGCGGCGCGCACCGATCGCCTCCTGATTGAGTACCGCCTGCACGACGGTGGATGGCCCTCAAGCGTCCGAGTGACGGCCACGGGCGAGGCCCCGCTTGATCTGCAGTTCTCGCTGTCGCAGATTCGGATCAACGACGTGCTTGACGCCGGCACATTCAGGCTCACCGTGCCGGACCATTACCTGCCGATGACGCTCGACGAACTGCGTTCGATCGGACCGCTCAGGGATGGGCGGATGAAAGATGGTAGCTGGTAGATGTCCCGAGTTCTCACGTTACGACCCACTGCGAAGATCAACCTGACGTTGCGTGTTGGACCGCGCCGGCCGGATGGGTATCACGAGATCCGGTCGCTGATGCAGTCGCTCGCGTTGCACGACACCGTGGTGGTGTCGGAGCGCCGCGGTCCGTTCGGATTGCAGTGCCGCACCCCCGGGGTGCCTGAAGACCACACCAATCTGGCGTGGCGCGCAGCGGCGGCGTTGTGGAAGGCCATGGGCCGCGACGGCGAGCCTCGAGACGTGCACATCCGCATCGACAAGACCATTCCATCCCAGGCGGGTCTTGGCGGCGGCAGTGCCAATGCGGCGGCGGCGCTGGTCGGGCTCAATGTTGTGTGGGGCGCGAAACAGTCCCGTCGCGATCTGGCGAAGCTGGCGGCGACGATCGGCTCGGATGTGCCGTTTTTCCTCCAGGGCGGGACGGCCGTGGCCACCGGCCGCGGCGAAGACCTGTACCCGGTCGACGACGTGACGCGGCTGGGCGTGTTGCTGATCAAGCCGTCGTTCGGCGTGGCGACTGCTGATGCGTACCGGTGGCTGGATGAGGACCGGGCTGCCGGTCTTCCCGAGACTCCCGAGGGCCGGGATGTGGAGCTCGGGTGGCCGAGTGGCGGCGTTCCTCTGGCAAACGACCTTACGGCACCCGTCGCCCGCCGGCATGCCGGCATTCAGGAAATGATCGATGCCTGTCTGGCCGAAGGGGCCATCGGCGCCCAGATGACCGGCAGCGGATCCGCCGTTTTCGGGCTGTTTTCGGAGGCCGCGGCGACCCGGGCCGCCAAGCGGCTGCGACGGCCCGACTGGCTGGTCCTGCTGACCCGCACCCACAGCCGCCGGGAAGCTGTGCGCCATATTGGGCTCTGACCCATCCGCCCATCCGCCAAGCTGCCCACCTGCCCACCTGCCCACCCGTGCTACACTCTCTGTTTTGCTAGGGGTCACGGCCGCCCGTTAGTCGGGGCCCAACGGGGTGGGGCGTGGCCAAGCGGTAAGGCGCGGGTCTTTGGAACCCGTATTCGAAGGTTCGAATCCTTCCGCCCCAACCAATTTTTCGGTGTGAAGAGCGTGGATCCGGCATGAGTCACGGCCAGTTGAAGTTGTTCTCGGGGAGCGCCCATCCGGCGCTGGCGAAGGAGATCGCCGAACAACTCGACATTCCGCTCGGGGCAGCGCGGCTGCATCGGTTTCCCGACTCGGAAGTCTCGTTCCAGATCGACGAGAACATCCGCGGCACGGATGTCTTCATCCTGCAGCCGACCTCGACGCCGGTGGACGAACACCTCGTCGAGATGTGCGTGATGATCGACGCGTTCCGCCGGTCGTCCGCCTCGCGCATTACGGCCGTGATTCCGTACTACGGATACGCGCGCCAGGATCGCAAGGACAAGCCGCGAGTGCCGATTTCGGCCAAGCTCGTGGCGAACCTGCTCAGCGCCGCCGGAGCGAACCGGGTGCTGACGATGGACCTGCACAAGGCGCAGATCCAGGCGTTTTTTGACATCCCGGTGGACCACCTGTTTGCGGCCCCGGCGGTGATTGAGTATCTGGCCCGTCAGAACTACGGGCCGGTGACGATTGTGTCACCCGATGCGGGAGGAGCCGAACGGGCGCGCGCGTATGCGAAGCGCCTGGATGCCGAACTCGCCATCATCGACAAACGTCGCGGTGAAACCGGCGCGGCGGAAGTCATGAACGTGATCGGCGATGTCAGTGGGCGCGTCTGCATCATTTCGGACGACATCATCGACACGGCGGGGACGATGCAGAAGGCGGCGCAGGCGCTCAAGGACAACGGCGCGACGCGCGTGCTGGCGTGTGCGGTGCACGGGGTATTGTCGGGGCCGGCGATTTCGCGGATTGACGCGGCGCCGATCGACAAGTTGATTGTGACCAATACGGTCCCACTCACGCCCGAGAAGGCCGCGTGCGGAAAAATTGTGGTGTTGTCGGTGGCGCGCCTGTTGGCGCAGGCCATCCGCAGCATCCACGAGGAGACCTCGGTCTCCAAATTGTTCGTTTAGATGGAGCGAAGCAGATTATGAGCGCAGTACTGGACGCGGTTCGCCGCGAGACATTTGGCAAAAACGAAGCGGTGCGCACGCGGCAGGCGGGCAAGATCCCGGCCGTGTTGTACGGCGTCAACAAGGGCGCGTCAGAGTCCGTGACGGTTGACCCGAAGGAACTGAGCCGGATTCTGCACTCCGACACCGGTCTGAACTCCCTCATCTCGCTCAAGATCGACGGCGCCGAGACGCAGGTCCTGGTGAAGGAATACCAGATTGATCCGGTGACCCATAAGCTCATCCATGTGGACTTTTTCCGCGTGGCGATGGACAAGGTCATTCGCGTCACCGTGCCGGTGCATCTCACGGGTGAAGCCAAGGGCGTCAAGCTCCAGGGCGGCACGCTCGATTTCGTGCATCGTGACGTGGACGTCGAGTGCCTCCCCGCGGACATCCCGGAGCACATCGCGGTGGACGTCAGCGAACTGACGCTGGGGCAGGGCGTGCGCGTGAAGGACCTGGCCGCCGGCGGCAAGTGGACGGCCGTCAGCGAACCCGAGAACCTCATCGTGCACATCGTGGCGCCGCGTGCGGAAGCTGTGGCGACGCCTGATGCGGCCGCGGCGCCGGCTGTCGCCGCCGAGCCCGAAGTCGCCAAGAAGGGCAAGACGGACAAGGAAGACAAGTAGTGCTCATCGCCGGCCTGGGGAACCCCGGGGGGCGGTATCGGGGCACGAGACACAACGTCGGGTTTGAGGTCGTGGACCTCGTGGCCCGACGGCACGGATTGGTGCTGAGTCCGTGGAAGGACGTGGCGGACGTCGCCGAGTGGCGGCGACCCGAAGGGCGCGTCTGGCTGATGAAGCCGACGACCTTCATGAATCTGAGCGGGGAAGCGGTGAGCGCGCTGGTCGCGTTCTACAAGCTGGACCTCGCAAGCGTCTTCATCGTGTGTGATGACGTGAATTTGCCGGTGGGGCAGTTGCGAGTGCGCCCCTCGGGATCGAGTGGCGGGAACAACGGACTGAAATCCGTGGCCGCGTCACTCGGGACGGAAGAGTTTGCCCGCCTCCGGATCGGGGTGGGTCGTGGCGATCCGGCGCGTGACTTGGCGGACCATGTGTTGTCCCGCTTCGCGCCAGAAGAGATGTCCGGGATTGATGAGGCTGTTACCCGGGCCGCCGACGCGGTCGAGTTGTGGATCGCGGAAGGCACAGCACGCGTGATGAACGCGTTTAACTGAACGCTCCTTGCCGCTTCGGAAGCGAAGCGGCCCGCACGGCGCCCATGGTGGGTGGCCGGGAGTTGTCCATAAGGAGGCACATGAGCATTCACCGACAGTACGAACTCGTCTATATCGCGAGTCCCGACGCCACCGAAGAAACGTTGGCCGAGCTGCATACGCAGGTCGTCACCGTTGTCGAACGGTTCGGCGGGACCATTGAACGCACCGAAAACTGGGGCCGTCGTCGCCTGGCATATGAAATCAACCGCCAGCGCGAAGGCGTGTACGTGCTCGAGCTGCTGAATGGCCCCGCGGCCATGACGGCGGAACTCGACCGTCGTCTCCGTGTGATCGATGGCGTCATGCGTCATCTCGTCATTCGCGTGGACGAGGACCTGGCCAAGGACGAGCGGTTCAAGACCCGCCGCAAGGCCAACACAGTGGCGCGTCGTCTGCGTCGCGGGTTGCCCGCGGAGCCGACGGAGCAGGAACTCAGCCGCCGCAAGCAGGAGCTTGAAGATGCCGACGGCGGGAACGATTCGTTCGGGGAGGGAGACCGATGAGCGACATGGAAAAGGACTCGCGGTTCGGCGGACGTGGCCGGGGCAAGGACGACAAGGATAAGGACAAGGACAAGGCCGGGCGTCGCGGCGGCGGGGGCGGCTTCTTCCGCCGGCGTCGTGTCTGCAAGTTCTGCGTCGAGAAGATCGACTTTGTCTCGTACAAGGACGTCAAGCTGCTGACCCCCTTCATTCCCGAGCGCGGCAAGATTCAGCCGCGCCGTATTTCGGGTACGTGCGCGAAACATCAGCGCGCGTTGCAGACCGCGATCAAACGCGCGCGTCAGCTCGCCCTTATCCCGTACGTGACGGACTGACTGGGAGGACATCATGGCAACTGAAGTGATTCTCAGAGAGTACGTGGAACACCTCGGCAACCGGGGTGAAGTCGTGAAGGTGGCTGATGGCTACGCGCGCAACTATCTGTTGCCGCGCGGGCTGGCCCTCCGGGTGACCTCGGAGGCCCGGCGCCAGATCGAACGCGAAAAGGTGAAAGCCGAAGCGCGCGAGACCGAAGAGCGGCAGGCGGCGCAGTCGCTCGCCAACGCCCTGGCCGCGGTCGATCTGTCGATCGCGCGTCGTGTCGGCGACCACAACACGCTGTACGGCTCGGTGACGACGTCGGATATCGCCGAGGCGCTGGCCGCACGGCAGATCATCGTGGATCGCCGCAAGATCCTGCTCGAAGACGCGTTGAAGACGCTCGGCGAGCACGTGGTCGCCATCAAGCTGCACCGCGACGTGCCGGCATCGGTCACCGTCAAGATCGTGGCCGCCCAGGCGGCCGGCACCGCGACGTCGGCCCCGGCGCCCGCAGCGACGGAGTAAGACACATGGAGCGCGAGGGCGAGAGCCCTCGCGACCACCCGGGGGCCGACGCCCCCGGGCTCCATTTTTTTCGGACTCCTGGACTCCTGGACTCCTGGACTCCTGGACTCCTGGACTCCTGGACTCCTGGACCCCTGGACCACTAAGCTCTTCACTTCCAGATGGCCGAGCGAACACTGCCCCACAATCTCGAAGCTGAGAAGAGCGTGCTGGGCGCGATTCTCATCAACAACCAGGCCTTCAACCAGGCCGCCGAGGTCATCGACTCGCAGGACTTCTTCCGTGATGCGCACAGGCGCATCTTCGAGAAGATGGTCGGCCTCACCGACCGGAATCAGCCGGTCGACTTCGTCACGCTGACCGACGAACTCACGCGATCGGGCGAACTGGACGAGGTCGGCGGTCCGGCCTACGTCAGCGCCCTCACCGATGGTGTGCCGCGATCGGCCAACGTCGAATACTACGCCCGCATCGTCAAGGAGAAGTCCACGCTGCGACGCCTGATTCAGGCGTCCAACGAAGTGCTCGTCCGCGCGTACGACGCGGAAGAGGACGCAGACGATCTGCTCGACGAAGCCGAGCGGACGATCTTCTCGATCGCCGAGGGCCGGATGCGGTCCGGGTTTGTGAAGCTCAGTGAACTGGTCGATGGCGGGTACGCCATGCTCGAACAGTTGCAGGCGAGCCGCGGCCTGGTGACCGGCGTGCCGTCCGGGTTCGTCGAACTCGACGAAATGACCTCCGGGTTCCAGAAGTCCGACCTTGTCATCGTCGCGGCCCGGCCCGCCATGGGCAAGACGAGCTTTGTCATGAATATCGCGCTGAACGCGGCGCTGGAGGCGGGGAAATCCGTCGGCGTGTTCAGTCTTGAAATGTCGAAGGAACAGTTGTTTCTGCGCATGTTGACGTCGGAAGCGCGGGTGGATGCCCATCGGTTCCGGGGCGGGTTTCTGGGCGAGCAGGACTACGAGCGGCTCAACGGCGCGTTCGCGCGGCTGCACGATGCGAAGGTGTTCATCGACGACACGGCGTCCGCCGGCATTCTCGAAATGCGCGCGAAGTCGCGCCGCCTGAAACTGGAACACGGCCTCGACATGCTGGTCATCGACTATCTCCAGCTGATGCAGGGCCGCGGCCGGTTCGACAACCGTCAGCAGGAACTGGCGTCGATCTCGCGCTCGCTCAAGATTCTCGCAAAGGAACTCGAGATTCCGATTCTCGCCCTGTCGCAGCTGAGTCGCGCCACGGAAACCCGTTCGGATCATCGTCCGCAGCTGTCCGATCTGCGCGAATCAGGCGCGCTCGAACAGGACGCCGATGTCGTCATGTTCATCTACCGCGAAGAGGTGTACGCCGCCAGCGAAGAGGATCGGCGGCCCGAGGTCGAGGGCATGGCCGAGATCATCATCGGCAAACAGCGCAACGGCCCGATCGGGTCGGTGCCGCTCGCGTTCCTGAAACAGTACACACGTTTCGAAAACCTGCAGCCCGGCCCACGAGGCTGAGGCCGGGAGGGCCCGAGTGATGACGCGCCCCACCGTCGCCCACGTACACCTCGACGCCATCGTCCACAACTACAAACGGATTTGTGCACTCGCAGGTGTCTCGGAGCCGCGGGGCGTCAGCCCCGCGGACCACACGGGGGCTGAAGCCCCCGCGCTCCAGCGGATGATCTGCGTTGTGAAAGCGAACGCGTACGGGCATGGCGCCGCGCGCGTGGCGCTGGCGCTTGAGGGCGCCGGCGCGACGACGTTTGCGGTCGCGGATATTGCGGAAGGCGTGACGCTGCGCGAGGCCGGCGTCACGAAATCGATTCTGGTGTTTGGCGCGCAGAGCGTCAGTGATCTGGGCGACGTGTTCGCGCATTCCCTCACGCCGACGGTGTCGACGCCGTCAGCGGCCAAGGCGATTGAAGCGGCGGCCGCCGCGCGCGGTGTGACCATCGGGTGCCATCTGAAGATCGACACCGGCATGAATCGTCTGGGATTCCGGCACGACAACCTCGGTCGCACGATTCCCGGCGTGCTGGCGATGCCGCACGTCAGAATTGACGCCGTCTACACACACTTTGCCACCGCCGATCGCCCCGAGTCGCCGATGCTCGACGAACAACGGCAGCGTTTCGATCGCGCGTGTGCTGCGCTCGGCGCCATGGGGCTGCGGGGCGCGAAACGCCATGCCGCGAATTCGGCGGCGCTGATCCGGGATGCGCGCACCTGGTACGACGCGGTGCGGCCCGGCCTGCTCCTCTACGGCATCGTCCCTCCGCCGCTCGCGGCGGCAGACCTCGACCTGCGACCTGCCCTGTCACTGGTCAGCCGTATCGTGGCGGTGAAAGGGGTGCGCGTGGGAGAAGGGGCCGGATACGGCCTGACGTGGAGTGACAATACGCCACGGACACTGGCGATTGTGCCGGCGGGGTATGCGGATGGTCTGGACACGCGTCTGGCCAATCGCGGGTACGTGCTCATCCGCGGCCAGCGACGGGCGATCGTCGGCTCCGTGTGCATGGACATGATTCTGGTGGATGTGACCGGCATCGACGTGTCTCCTGGCGATGCCGTGGTATTGATTGGGACGCAGGGTGATCAGGACATCACTGCGCGGGAAGTGGCCGCCACCATCGGCACCATCCCGTGGGAGGTCATCTGTCGTCTCGGGGCCAGGATAGAAAGAACTTATTGACGGAGTGGTTCATGGTTCATCGGTTCATGGTTCAGCGGTTCTGTTCTTGGTTCCTGGTGCTTGGTTCTGGGTTCCCGGTGCAGGGTCGGTTCCGGGGTTCCGACGTTGGAAACCATGCACCATGAACCCCGAACCCTGAACAGAACCGATGAACCATGAACCATGAACCGATGAACCGTGGCTAAGACAATATTCGCGTGTCAGCAGTGCGGCGCGCAGGCCCCCAAATGGCTCGGGCGATGCCCTGATTGCGGGGGATGGAATACGTACGCCGAAGAGACGTTCGAGAAGCCGGACAAACTGGCGGCGACCCGCAAAGGGGCCGCCGAACCGATGGGCGGCGGCAAGGCGCAGCGCTACGCCGATGTCGAGGCCGTGGTGTCCGCGCGATTCACGACCGGCATCGGGGAATTCGATCGTGTGCTCGGTGGCGGCATCGTGCCGGGATCGCTGGTGTTGCTGGGCGGCGAGCCCGGCATCGGCAAGTCCACGCTGCTGCTGCAGGCGGCCGCGCACTTCGCGCGTGAAGTCGGCCCGGTGTTGTACGCCTCCGGCGAAGAATCCGAACATCAGGTGAAGATGCGGGGCGAGCGTCTCGGGGTGGCGGACGCGCCGCTCTACCTCCTCGCAGAAACGTGTGTCGAGCGCATCCTCGAGGAAGTGGACCGCCTCAAACCGTCGCTGCTGATCGTGGACTCGATTCAGACCGTGTTCTCGCTCAAGATGGCGTCCGCGCCGGGCAGTGTCGGGCAGGTGCGCCAGGCCGCGACCGACTTCCTCTTCACCGCGAAAGGGCGCAACCTGCCGACGATCGTCGTCGGTCACGTCACAAAAGATGGAGCGCTGGCAGGTCCGAAAGTCCTCGAGCACGTGGTGGACACCGTGCTGTATTTCGAAGGGGATCGCCATCACTCGCATCGGGTGGTGCGCGCCGTCAAGAATCGGTTCGGCGCCATCAGTGAACTCGGCGTGTTTGAAATGACCGGCAGCGGCCTGCAGCCGGTCGCCAACCCGTCCGCGCTGTTTCTGGCGGAACGTCCTGAACAGGTGCCGGGGTCTGCCGTGTTGTGTTGTCTTGAAGGTTCGCGGCCGTTTCTGGTCGAGGTGCAGGCGCTGGTGAGCAGTGCCACGCTGGGCCAGGCACGCCGCACCGCGAGTGGTCTCGATCACAACCGCGTGTCGCTGCTGCTGGCCGTTCTGGACAAACGTGCCGGGTTGTCGTTTGTGACCGACGACGTGTATGTGAATGTCGCAGGCGGGATGACGGTGGATGAGCCCGCCGCAGACCTCGCCATCGTGGCCGCCGTCGCGTCCAGTCTGCGGAATCGTCCGTTGCGTTCCAATACCGTGGTGTTCGGAGAAGTCGGCCTCGCGGGAGAGATCCGGGCCACCTCGCACGCCCCGCTTCGACTCCGCGAAGCCGCCCAGATGGGATTTACCGCCGCGGTGCTGCCGGAAGGTATCCTCGGCGGCGTCGATCATCCCAAAGGCGTCGAGTTGATCGGTGTGCGCACCGTGGGCGAGGCCCTCGAGGCGCTGATCGGCTGACGCAGGACGCGCTGGGCGTGAGCGCGCCAGTCGTCGTAGGGCGCGCTGGGCGTGAGCGCGCCAGTCGTCGTAGGGCGCGCTGAACTTGAGCGCGCCACACGGCCCGCTGCAGTTCAGCGGGCCCCACGTACACAGATACGGAGGGCGCGATGAGCTACCACTATCCTTCGGGCCCTATTGCCTGCCGGGCGGATCGAACGTGTTCGGGCCGAACACCGGGTTGATCTGATACGCACTCAGAATCCAGTTCGTCACGGTGATGTCCG